>Ga0307513_10003768_pt1 | contig 20449 bp, 19 predicted proteins | sample 15_EM_MG_FD_202174 | JGI IMG/M metagenome (GOLD analysis project Ga0307513, IMG submission 202174) | Populus trichocarpa ectomycorrhiza microbial communities from riparian zone in the Pacific Northwest, United States - 15_EM | ecosystem: Host-associated > Plants > Roots > Unclassified | place...
ATATTCTCTTTGATTTATCAAAAAATAAACAGATATTTTTCTGAATATTAATCTGATAATTGATCAGAGAAACTATTCCATGCGCTCAAACATTTCTTTTTCCCTTTAAAAAAGGGATCGATGTATAGTTTCTTCCTCTACTTTCAATAGATTCGACAATGAACATCAACCTATAAGAATGAATAGAAAAGGAAGAATCAAGATTAGAAAATGCACTATATAGCTCATGTTGTAAGGACTGGATCCCATGAAGGATACGTCCATATACTCTAGCTACCTGATAGGCAGCTGAGCCAGTCCCAAAAACAAAGCCATCTGGGAAGCAACTTCTGCTAAATTTATGATCTTTTGGGGTTTCGCAGTTAACATATGTCATTGGCATAGTAGGAGCCAATGAGCTAAGTAAGCAACACTAAGAACCCTAATAGCAGAGACAACTCTCCAGTAGCCATTGCAAGAGTGATCGATTATTGTTCGAAGGCTTTGTGGTTTAAGTTCTTATGATCAAACCCTTTATATAGAGGCTCTACCATTGGAAAGTATAATCTACCTGCGAAATGTGCGTTCATATGCATGCTTGCCCTTGATTCTGCCTGGTCCTGACTTGCCGAAACTTTTTTATTTTTGTGGGGCGACCAAAATTTTAGAGAAGATCCATTCACATTCTGACGATTGACCAAACAAATTTTAACAGATGATATACCCCAAGATGTGAAGCTCTAGATCCCTGGGATTTCAATCTTGCTGTGCTAAAAGAAGCTATCACATATATATACTTAACCCATAAGCTAAACTTGCTTTGGTTAATTTTTTTTTTTCTTGTTTTTGAATCGGATAAATTGACTTGAGAGATAATATAATGTCCATTAAATAATAATAATGATTATGTTTACCATTTGTTTTTTTTATCTAATTGTTATCTAATTATACAGTATGATACAATGTCCATTAAATAATATGGACCAACATAACTATAACTACAGTGGGAAGTAATTTAACATGAATACAACAAATAAGTTTTGAGGTGTGAAAATCATTATCTTTAAGGTATCAATTGTTGTTATTATATTTACTGTAGGGTTAAAGCAATATACTTTCAGAATACAACAAAGCCTTAAACGTATAGACAATAACTTCTATAAATTTATTAAGAAATTATGTTTTGTTTCTGATAAAGATAAATAGAAAGTTTATAGAGAAAAATTAAGGAGAAAAAAAGATTGTTTCTAATTAATTTTTGTCATCATTAAAATGATATTTATAAATAAAATAACATCCTTGCAGAGTTTAAAGACAACTCTTCATTCAAATCATTTGAATAATTTGACAAGAGATATCATGCATAATTATTATATTAATTAATTTAAAAAATTTAATCAATTAACTTAAATTAATTAATTTCCATAATAATAATAAAAATCATTTATAACATAATACCAAGCGCATATGTATACATAAAACCCTTCAAATCTTCCCTCCAACATCTAAATTTATTGATTTGTTGTCTCTCGTATTATAAAATACAATAAAAATTTTTATTTTTTTAATGTGGGATAAATTTTTTTTAATTATATAATATACAAATTATTTTTTTTAAAAAAGTAGATATTTCTTCAAATATCAAGTCAGGACCCTCTGGAAATGGTGGGGTTTTAAGACACAAGGAAGGAAATTTTCCATGTGTCTTCTCCTGTTCTACAATTTAAAATGCTCTTCAATTGAGTATTAATTACTTCTATGCTCTTAACATAAATTGTATTATGGAGTCTGATAAATATAATATTTTAGTAATTAGATCAAAAGCTCTTAACATAATAGCGTTTACAGTGAATGGCATGATGCGTTTTCCTTAAACTATTATTATTAAAAAAATTGTTCATGAAGCACGAGTAGAAAACAGACACGTATAGATCGGACATGTTTGCATAAATTAAATAAACGCATCCCAACTCCATGCATAAGTTTGGAAATTCATAAAAACAGTTGACTATTAATTAGTTCTTACAAAAAACCAAGACTTATAGAAATTGCTGAGGGAAAAGGTGGTTATTTATTCGCTCTGTGGCTGAAGGAAAGAGGCACACCAATAAAAAAGAGCAATAATTGAGTGACTCTTCCGTAAAGCGGGAGGAGAAGAAGAAATACTTACCTGGTCTGCTGGAGCTGGTGGCGACGTTCTTTCTGGCTGATGTTACTCTCCCCTCTGCTTCTGTTTTTCGTTTACTCCTCCTCTCTTCTTGCTTTTCTTTTGCCATCTTTTCTTGTTTGTCTTTTGCTGTCTGTTCGTCCTCCTTCGTTCTCTCTCTATCCGTTGTATCTCAGTTTTCCATCCCCTGGTCCGGAGACAAAGTCGAAGACGATGGCGCACTGGTCCATCTCTTTCGATCCTTCTATTTTGTTGTTTTGTTTTCTGTTCTTCACGTTCGTCTTTGTTCTTTTCGTTCTCTCAGTTCGTCCTCTGGTGTTATCTCCCCTTTCGTCCTGCTTCCCCTTGTTCTTCGTTTTTTTTCTCGTCATGGCCTTTTTCTGGCTTTTATAAATCCAGAGAATGCCATGCGTTCATGCCTTGGTAAATGCATGCATCGTGGGGGAGAGAAACGTGACCACGATCTGCTGTGGTTTTCTGCTGAATCGGTGGAACGAAGAAGATGAACGGTTTGCTTTGAAACGGCGCCGTTTTCACCTGCAATGGCCATTTCCATGTAATTCAACACCAGGATTTCGACACCATTTAAAAAAAATCTTTGGTTTCTAATTTAATCAATTCAATCTTCAATCAACTTTTAATTTTTTTAAAATCACGCAGGTGAGTTAGGCAAGCTAACAATCCATAACGCATGGCGAGTTAAATTCAAAATTGTCTCCATGTGACCACCCATGTTCTCAATTTCATCCAAAATAATCAATCGATTCTCTAAGATATTAAGTTTCCTAGTTATTCAACACCGGGCCCAGCAGGGGAAATGGCCCAGCGGCCACAAGGCCTGCTTACTTGCCGTTTAGCGATATAATCAAAGAAATCTTTTTTGTATTGCGTTGAGCCGTTGATTAGTGTTTCAGTACAGAAGAAATACAACCTTGAAAAGATAAAGATAGAAACATATAATAAATTTATAAGATTTTATACTTTCAAAACAAAATTAAAATTATGTATATTAAGACCAAAGAAATCAAATAAGATTAATCATCTTATTAAACTAATAACTTTTTAATCATGGAGTTCTTATTTATAATTATCTAAAAATATGTTCAACTACCCGTATAATTTTCTACATAAAAATATAGACAGTTTAGATCCATTTATCACACCCATGATTTCACATAATCCGATAGAATTGGAGTCAAAATCAGTTATCAAAACTATCCAAATTCTACTAGAAAAAGGTGTCACGGTCACTCACCAAGTGTAACACCATTACTATTATAAAACAAAGCACTTACTCTCCATGTCTTTGTTTCAGTCAACAAATTATGGGTTCACCTCTGTCTCTCTTACTAGGTTTTTGACGTGACCAGGTAAGCACTAGTTGATATTGTTACAGGAGGTACGAGGATGTTGTTCATGTTTATGTGAAATAGTTGGAATATTGTCATGACAATGTCACATTAAGCATGCTTTGATTTTACTTTATTTTTTACTCTGTCCATGTGTGTCGAGTGTGGATTGACTTAAAAATATTTGTTTATGTGCTTTTCATGTTGAATGTTATTGTAAGGTATGTCCAGTTTGTTTCCGTGCTTCAAGCAATGGTTAAATATAAATAACCAGGTTAATATAATTACCCAGTACTGTTACTAAAAGCTTTGAAATCTGAGATTGCTATAGTTACAAGGGTTTGGGATGTCCGAATTAGAAATTGGAGAAGATATATCCCAAGTGTTTGATTACTGTTGATGTTTCGAAGACAGATTTATTTTGTCTTTTTTCCGTCTCTCAAATCAAAATACTCTTTTGAATCTTACGCTCCTATTATAGACATATTGAGTCTCTTGTAATGAGCTTGCCTACTTTGTTGTTTATATATATTAATTAGTTTTTTTATGTTATTTAATTATAGTTCGCTTTATTTTTAATCAATTCTACATGTATATATATTTTTTGATAGTTCTGAAATCTCTAAGAGTTTCTTCAAAGACAAAAAGATGTCAAGGATTTCAATTCCTATAGTGGGATTTCTCCTGTTATGCTGTCTTGCAACTAAGATTCAAGCTGAAGGAGATTACATAAAATACAAAGACTCGAAACAGCCAACTAACGTACGAATAAGGGACCTGATGAGTCGAATGACATTAGCTGAAAAGATTGGTCAGATGGCACAGATAGAGCGATCTGTTGCAACTGCTGATGTCTTAAGGGATTACTCTATTGGCATCATACTAAGTGCTGGAGGAAGTGCCCCTCTCTTTAACGCCTAAGCTCAAGATTGGATTTATATGATTAATGGATTCCAAAATGCTTCACTCTCCAGTCGTCTTGGAATTCCTATGATTTATGGGATTGATGCTGTTCATGGGCACAACAATATTTATAAGGCCACTATATTCCCCCATAACGTAGGTCTTGGAGCCACAAGGTAAGATATCATTTACCTACACATACACATGTCAGTTACCACCTTTTCTTGTTCCAAAGAATTTAGAGAGTTTTACATGAACATGGTTTATTGAAAGAAAACTGTCGAGACCAGGACCGTGACCAGGTTTATACAATAATTTCTCAAAAATAAAATAAAAATAGATAGGCCTTTTTTTTGTTCATATTTGTGATCTTAACAATTCTTTATTTCAGGGATCCTGACCTTGTGAAGAGGATTGGAGCAGCGACTGCTCTTGAAGTTAGGGCTACAGGCATTCCTTATGTTTTTGCTCCATGCATTGCGGTATGCAGTGATCTAAAAGAAAAATTTGAATCTGATCATATCTCTAAAATTAGGATTTATTTATTTATCATTATAAAATATTAATCATTGGACAACAAACAGGTTTGTAGAGATCCCAGATGGGGTAGGTGCTATGAGAGCTATAATGAGAATCCTAAAGTTGTTGAAATGATGACAGAGATTATACCTGGATTGCAAGGTGATGTTCCTCCAGATTCCAGAAAGGGTGTTCCCTGTGTTGGTGGAAAGTAAGTGTGACTTAATTTATATATATATATATATATATATATATATATATATATATATATTAACTGCTCAGATAATAATGCTAACCTTGTTACAGGGACAAAGTTGCAGCCTGTGCGAAGCACTTTGTTAGTGATGGGGGCACCACCAAGGGCATTAACGAGAACATTACTGTTATTGGTTACCATGGATTGATGAGCATTCATATGCCAGGTTATTTTCACTCCATTATTAAGGGTGTCTCAACTGTTATGGTTTCTTACTCAAGCTGGAATGGACAGAAGATGCATGCCAATCGTTACCTTGTCAAGACTGTTCTCAAGGATATCCTCAAGTTCAGGGTACTGCTTAATTAAATTTATGATGTTTTTGATTAAATTATGTATCCAAAACTAAGTCATAGAATATTATGAAAAGCAAACAATTCTAACCTTTTGCCTTCATTTTTTGAACGTCACAGGGTTTTGTCATCTCTGATTGGGAGGGTATTGACAGGATTACTTACCCACCTCATTCAAACTACACAGAATCAGTTCTGAAAGGAATTTCAGCCGGCATTGACATGGTTAGTTGATTCCTATCTCTCTATTCTCAAAGACTAGCAGAAATTTTCCTATCCTTGTCAAACAAAATGTTTTTTGTTCTGGTTGATTAGAGCTGCTACTTTTCTTGACATTGAAGCTTTAACATGCGTGTTTCAGATCATGGTTCCATACAACCATACCGAGTTCATCAATATTGTGACGGACTTAGTAAATAACAATTACATTTCCATGGACCGTATCGATGATGCTGTCAGGAGGATTTTGCAAGTGAAATTAACTTTAGGTCTATTTGAGACTCCCTTAGCTGATGAGACCTTGGTTGACCAGCTCGAAAGCCAGGTAGCTTTGTATGTCTGATTCTAAGCATTCCTTTCCCATTTCAGGAGATTACTTATTTGCCTGAAAACTTGCCACTTGTTATGAAACAGGCTCACAGAGATTTGGCAAGAGAAGCTGTGAGGAAGTCACTTGTGCTGTTGAAGAATGGAGAGAACGCGGATGCTCCAGTTCTACCCCTCCCTAAAAAAGCGTCTAGGATCCTTGTAGCCGGAAGCCATGCCAACAATTTGGGCTATCAATGTGGAGGATGGACTGCAACTTGGCAAGGAGTTGATGGCAACAATTACACTGCTGGTATAATTAACATGCTTCCCCTTTTTACTTCCATTTCAAGCACGATTCTCTTGAATTCAAATATAATAGTAGCAATATTGATGGAACTTGTCCTATCGCACAATGAGCAGGAACCACCATCTTAAGTGGTATCTCAGCCGCAGTTGATCCAAGCACAGAAATCGTCTACAACAATAACCCTGATGCTGATTTCATCAAGTCCAACAACTTCTCTTATGACATTGTTGTGGTCGGAGAGACTCCTTATGCTGAGACAGCCGGAGACAGTTTGAACCTAACCATTGCCGAACCAGGTCCAAGTACGATCCTCAATGTCTGCGGCAATGTTAAGTGCGTTGTGGTCACAGTATCTGGCCGTCCAGTCGTGATTGAGCCCTATGAGTCACAAATCGATGCTCTTGTTGCTACTTGGTTGCCAGGCACTGAAGGCCAAGGAGTAGCAGATGTGCTTTTCAGGGATTATGGATTTACTGGAAAGCTGCCTCGGACTTGGTTCAAGACCGTTGATCAGCTTCCTATGAATGTTGGTGACTCTCATTACGATCCCCTCTTCCCCTATGATTTTGGACTCACTACTAAGCCTGTCAATGCTAGCTAGAAAATCTGCTTTTGAAGAACTATTGGTTTCAGTATGTCATGTAATGTTACAAGACACTTAGCTGAGTCATGATTTTTGCTTTGGTTTTTTTTAAAACAGATTTTTGCTTGAAGTTTCAGGTTAGTATGGAGATTGTTGATTTGATACGTCTATGCATTGCATGCCATAACATAGGAGTTATGTTGCCTCATTGAGAGTAGCGCAACTTTTCAAAAAAATTATTTAGTTTTAGTTTTTAGAAATACAATCAACTTTGATCAAGGCAAACATCTATTAACAGTTTTGATAAGTTTTCCCCCATGATTATAGATTATATATTAATTGATCCGTCCCTACACACACACACACACACACACACTACTCCTAGTATGAGAACTGAGAAATTAGACCATAGATGGATTCAGGGGAGTCTGCCTCTCAAAACCAAAATATTTGTATTTTATTGGTCTGTGAAGTCTGGGTCCATCTATACTGACAAAAGAGGGACTTGATGGAGCCTGCCTCCAAAAATCAATCACACTTTGGAATTTATTACTAGAATTCATACACATTTCAGAATTTGGTATAAGAATTCAACCTCTTAACTTTTCTGGGACACTCTAGAACACACTAGATTGATTATCACGGAAGTTCATTATTTTTTCATTTCTTTCCATTGAATATTTCTATATAGTTACCGGGGGAAGTATTTCCCTTGTGGTTATTGGAGTGCTACTCTACATCATTTTGATGAAATTAAGAAAGGAGAAAAACTTTAGAGAATATGGGGGGCATGGTTTTAAAGCATCAGCGAGAAAGGATTTACAATGAGTCCGAGCTGGCAAAAGCAACGAACAATTATGATGATCATCAGAAACTTGGCTAAGGTGGTTTTGACTGTGTATACAAAGGAGTTTTACCAGATTATACCCAACTTGCAGTCAAGAAGTTTAAGGGAGTAGACAAGGCTCAAATGAACGAGGAATTTTAGCATGAAATTGGCTACAAGTCAATCGCAAGAATGTGGTTAAAAGCTATTCGGGCTATTTTTGCAGACCAAAGAGCCTTTACCAGTTTACAAATTCATCTCAAACGGAACCCCTTTTCATCATAATCATGATAAAAGTCTCAGGTGTTGAGAACTCGGACAAACCATTCGAGGGTAGCTGCTGAGACTGCACTTGCACTTGATTATTTGCATTCTTTAGCAAACCCTCCAATCGTTCATGGGAATGTCAAGACAGTGAACATACTTCCGAATGAAGATTTCACAGTAAAGATGCTAATTTTGGAGCTTAAGAGCTGATTTCACCAGGTGAAGCTGATATATATAGCCACAAAAATACAGGGGAATTTTGGCTACCTGGATAGTGAGTGTCTCTTGACAGGTAATTTAACAGTAAAGAGTGATGTCTTCAGCTTCGGAGTAGTTCTTGTGGAACTTCTGACAGGACAGAAACCAAACTCTAATGCCTGGAGAGAAAATTATGTAGAAAAGATATAATAAGAAGATAAAACAATTTCAATGACAGAATGGCTAGATGGGAAAATATTTGTATGGTTTTAATTGTGAGTTTACCAGTAACATTTGCATGAGAATCTATTGCATAACGAAGGTGAGTTGGATCAGGATCAATATTGGTAAGATTTGTTTTGCATAGTATGTGTCGCGGGGCACGCGCGGCGTCGAGGACGACAGGTTTGCCTTCTAAGAGGATGTGTTGAAAATAGGGTTAGGAAATAATCATAAAATTATGATTATGAGTTCAGAAGTCGTCACTTTGTATTATGATTGCTAGAAAATTTATGGTCTGCAAGAGTTCGAGTAAGATATTGATTGTGCAATGGAAAGATGCATAAACCCCAATGCACCCTACCTGAAGTAAGCTGAGAGCTGCTTCTCACGTCTGTCAACCTGGATAATTCACCTGGGCACTGTTCACTCCAAGAAGTGAACAGTGCCCAGATGAATTAAATTTACCTGGGCACTGTTCGCGTGAACAATGCCATGATTATAAGTTATAACTACTTATATTAAAAAAAAATTATTTTTTACTCGAAAAACTAGTATTTAATATTATTTAATAACGCTACATAAATTAGAAGAACATCGCATGATGATGTAGCATTTGTGGAATTTGATCGCAATTCCAATTTTGTTTCTGATGATATTTTACTTGATTTTATTACACACTCAAAAAACCATGAAAACTATAGTCCTTATCAGATGAATTTCATACATGATGAAATTATAGATAAGTTAATGGAATAATAAAAAATATTTGATATAAAGTATTATTTATTTAATGAAGTAATGATGGTAGTTAAATCTATATTATTTAAATTAAAAACCATCAATATTAATATATATCTTTTTTAATTATTTTATAACCTCAATTTGAAAAACATGTTTAACCAAACACATTAAACTACTTTTTATTCAACCTCAATTTCAACCACAGTTTGAACCTAACATATATAAATACCAAACTAATCTCAACCAAAAGTACTTTTTATAAAACAATTTTTTTCAAACTACGACCACGAAAGCTACTACAGTACCAAACATACTTGCTCATACTACTTAGATAGTCACCATAAGTTTACTTGGGCTCAAGCATCCAAAAACAGCAAAAGTTCTTTTAGTTTAAGACAATTTTTATTTGATATTTGTACCAAAACTTTAATATAGTAGTTGTGGTAAAAATCCTAAAATGATTCATCAATTTTTTTTTTATAATAGTCAAGAGTATTATTAAGAAAATGGCTAAAAGCATAGAAATTCTAGCTGAAAAGGAAAGAAAAAAAAAAGAAAGCAAACAAGCTTTAGAGGTTTTGAAAAAGGGAAGGAAAACAATTTGGCAAAAAGAAAAATTCTTCAATTTAAAACTTCCTTGTCACTTAAATGTTTTTTTTTTTACAGGTACTAGTTATAAGTCATCTTGACCTATCAAATATCAAATACAGGATATCAACTATCTTGACTAAGATTAAATGATGAGATTACAAAGACTAATTAATTAATTGATTATCAAACTCCAGATCTTTTTTTTTAAGCTACTTGAATTATTTAAGATATCATCAATATGAGAATAAAAAATTGATGCATCATGTAACTTGCAAATAAAAAAAAATACATATCATTTCAAATAACTTCATATCAAGTTTTACTTGCACCTAGAAAGATATGGACAGCATAGCAACTTGCATCTCTCAATTCAAATCCTTTGAGGGGCATTGTGGGATTTAGAGATGGAAAAAGAATGCTTCCATTGTCTAGTACAAGATCAATTGAAAAATTCCTGATCGATGATAAAAGAAAAAAGAAAAATCCTACATATATATTACAGATTCAAAAACTAACTGGGTTGAGAGTTGGCCGGCAGCTATATGACTAATATTCTAGCTATCATCGAGCGTAATCTGGATTTGGCCTTTCTTGCAGCATTGCCTTAGATATGCTCCTATGTAGTCATTGACTGCTTCAAATTCTTTGCTTCTGTGTCCCTGCCGGCAATATCATTTAAATCCATGTTGGTCATAAAATCTTTGAAATCAATTAGTCTTTTCAATCCGGCCGGCTAATATATATAAGAAACATGGTGCAGTATTTTCTTGAAAAAATCTGCAATGATACCTTGAAAGTGTCACAAAAATAGATTAATTTACTGTCAGTTTAATATATTAGGCTTTTCTTTTTACATCTGATTCCTTACTCCCTAGGCCGGATGGCTTAGCTCGAAAAAAGAGACCATATATAGGTTAACATGCAGTACTAAATTACTAATCCTTTGACCTTCCCAATTAATCACACAAACAGCAGAAAACCATGAGGTTGGTCAAGGTTCATCTCTTTCTCCTCTGTGTTGCTGGAGTTGCTCTCCTTGGTCACCAATGCTGTGGTATGTGAATCGACCCTTTTACATCTGAGATTTTAATAATATCTCAAGAACATAAAACTAATCTTTGTATCCCATTGTAATAAAAATAAAAGTTAATGGATTCATTTGTTGATTATATACTAGCTTTTATATAATTGTTTTTTTTTTTTTGGATTTCAAGATATTCAAAGATATATAATTATGTCAAAACAATAGAAATTTTACGATTTCTGTAGGACATCAAACTGTACATCTATTTCCCTTTGATTTTCGCAGTAAAAGGAAAAATTGGCCCTACGCAGTCTGCTCCTTCGGAGTGTTTTTTTTGTTAAAAAAGAAAAGAAGAAATAAGAGGACTTTAGAATCCAGTATTTCCTTTAAGAAAGGTTATTTATATTGATTGGGCCAGGCATTCATTTGTTTCCTTTCTTATTTATTTATTCTAAAAGTTAAAAAAGTAGCTTCAAATTAACACTCCCTACACATATGATCAGCTAGTTCATACTGATAATCATCAAGACTTTCATCTGCAAAGTATGTGAGAGATAAAACAAAATATGAGCCACAAGGAGTTTTCATCCAATATTTTTATTTGTATAATTGATTTTCTACAAGAAAACAGGAAATGATCATCAAGAGTATTTTTCCACCTCAGGAAAGAAAATCGATATCGGCTGAAATCTACTAACTCTTGATGTATACATAATTGTTATTCTAACTCTGATCAGATGCGAAGGTGATGATGGAGTACATTGGTGCCACAGGCCAACCCGTGACATTTAATCCTGTTCCAGTTGAAGACAACATTGACTTCCATTTCATACTTAGTTTTGCCATTGATGCAGATCCATCTGCTAAGCCTCAAAATGGAAAATTCTCACCATATTGGGTAGACACATTAACCCCACAATCAGTGGCAGCTATCAAGGAGCGTCACCCTAATGTGAAAGCCTTGGCAAGTCTTTCTGGTTGGAGTTTAGGTGACGAAGTCCTTCGTTGGTACAACCCTGAAAACCCTCAACTTTGGATCAATAATGCTTTCACCTCTCTTACATCCTTAGCTAAGGAATATCATCTTGATGGTATCGACATCGATTACGAAAACTTCCCTAGAAACAATGCTAGTTTCGCTTATTGCATAGGCGAGCTCATTACCTTACTGAAAAACCAAAGTGTCATTTCTGTGGCCACCATCGCACCTTTTCACACCACTGTTTTGCCCTATATTGAGCTCTTTAATAAGTATGGAGATGTTATTGACTATGTTAATCATCAATTTTATACTGATAAAGTTACGAGCCCAAAAGGGTATTTAGCAGCATTTCGGCTTCGAGCCACGCAATTCGATAAGGATAAATTGTTACCTAGCTATGAAGTGAATGGAAGGGGTATTCAAGGAGACGCATTTTTTGATGCTTTAAATCTGCTGGAGGCAAATGGATTTGATGTCAATGGAGTGATGATCTTCTCAGCAGATGCTTCTTCTTCTAATAACTATTACTATGAGAGGAAATCCCAAGCTTTCTTGACCAATTCTACAAGTGTGTGATTCAAATATGTTTTGCAAGAATGCTGTTAATTAAATAAGGACACCTTAAGATCAAATAAAATAGAATTCAAAGTTGATTTCTGTTTCATCTTATACCATTGATTGTGTTCGTGTTGAATACTCACTGTCTAAGTACAATTCTAACATTAGCCTGATGATTTTCTTGTAAATATATAATTTGATAAATATTTGAACATGCATTAATACGAAACAACCGTTTTTCTTATACATATCAAAGGATCGATGTAAAAAGGGGAAAACAGGATCTAGACAATAAGTAAACATAGAGCTTTATTTAATTATAAGTCCCATCACATTTTTAATCCAATCATGGTAAACTAGGGAAGGGATAATTCCTAGTCCATGCTGGAAGCATCAGATATCTATCACACAACACAAGCATAATAATTAAACACAAACTTGTAATTCACTGGATATGCAATCCTGGTGATTATTTAAAAATGACTTTTCATTCATCCAGGTACTGACGATCACTTGGAGCAGAACTGGAGAAACGCAACGGAGAGCTCGACAGTGGTTCCTTGTTCCACTTGTATCCCTTCAAAAAATTTGTGAACCACTGCACTGACCTCTTAGGGTATCTATGCAAGTTATGCTGGTAATCAGTGTAGTAGAGACCAAATCTTATGGTATAACCATTCGGCCATTCAAAATCGTCAGCAAATGTCCATGCAAAATATCCTTTAACAATGGTCCCATGGTTTCTGCCAAGATTTTTGATTGTCAAATTAGTTGGCTTAAACAATCTACAAAGGTTTTGAGACAAAAAGAATGAAGATGAAATCCCTGATATCCAACTATCATAGACAGTTGCTGGCTGTGTGTGCGTGAGAGAGAGAGAGAGAGAGATTAAACTCACTCAATGGAGCGTAGAACATTCTTGAGATGGTCATGATAGTATTTTGCCCTGCAAGTATCATTAAGTGCTGTCTTCAATGATATCTGGGATCCGTTGTTGAAATCAGAAACTCCTGATGATAGATCAAAACAATGAAGAAATCACGATTAGTTTAACAATATAACAATTAACTACACTTAAACTTAGATTTGATAACATTTTCCATACCATTTTCAGTTATATAAATTGTTGGATTCCTGTATTGATCCTTGGTGTAGTTCAGAAGATATCGTATCCCTTTTGGATAAACATATAGCCAGGGTGAAGCAGCCTATACATATTCAGAAACACCATGTTAATCATATGTGTTTTTCTAGTAATTAACTAATTAGCATTTAATCATATTAATGTAATGTATCTGATTGTTAATTTTTATAGAAAGGTTTTACTGCGCACAAACCTGCGGTCCAATTAGCTTTCCATTTTTCTCTCCTGTGAAACAAGAAGGAAAATAAATGATGAATAGTAATACACTAAGCTTGAATAAGCTCAAATTAAGATTAATTTATTCTTGAGTTTTCCCCTGGGAACTCTTAATTTTTTATTCATTATTTTATAAAAATTGAACATAAAACTTCTGTCCAGGTTCTCTTTTCTATCAAAAACACATTTGTCAAACACTTCTCGTACTTTGAGAGCTTTTTTTTTTTTTTTTATGGAAGTTGATTAAATTTTAATTAATGAATCAAGCCATCAAGGCATTGATTGGCTTGCGCTTATAGTACAGTCAGGCCAAGCGAAAAGACATATAAAGAAAAATTAAAAACCACGTGAAGAATTCATCTTGTCTCTTACTCAGAGAGTTTTAAGTTAGCTAATCCATTATCTTTCCATATTCTATCTTCCAATTTCATAAATTATTATGAATTTAATTGTGAGTTTACCAGTAACATTGACATGAGAATCTGTTGCATAACGAAGGTGAGTTGGATCAGGATCAACACGGGTAAGATTTTTTGCGTAGTATGCACCATAGTAATTTAATCCAAGAATGTCATAAGATCCTCGAAGATCTGAGGTTTCCTGGGCAGTGAAATTCGGCAATCGATCTCCGACTAAACTTCTCATGCTCCTTGGATAGTCACCATAAGTGATTGGGCTCAAGTGCCTAAGAACATCAAAATCTCTATTAGTTTTTTGGACAATTTTTATTTTATATTTGTATCAAGAATTTAATAGTAGTAGTGTAAGAAATACTCACCATCCAAGATTGAAATCAAGTATTCTTTGAACTGCCTCATAATCTGCTGGGGTCTCTGAATAAGGTTCGTACCAAAAGGAACAGAGTGTGATGCCGATCTTGCCATTTTGTTGTTCCTACGTACAATCCATTATTATAAGACTTAACAGAAGACAACACGAGGAAGAAGATTTTACTCGACTACTGTAGATAAGCAGTAATTGTTTCATGGATTAATCTTTTTGGTTCATATCAGTCTTGCTATACCTGGTACTTTTCCCGATACAATTTTACAGCTGCTGCATGAGAACGAAGCAAATTATGAGTGACTATGTAAGGTTCAGTAGCAGAGTCTCCAGCTTGGCATGCTTTATCCACCCACGCCGAGCATCGTCCCGGTGCACCAACGCCCGAATCAAAGCCATGAACACTGTAAGTGTCTGGCTCATTTAAAGTAAACCAGTGTTTCACCCGATCACCAAAACTTTGAAAGCACAAGTCGGCAAAATCTCGAAAATCATTGCTGTCGATTACATAATAAGAACTCATCATCATACAAGTTAATTAAAATCTTTGACTTCATTCTAATACAAATATACTTGAGAAACACTCCTAATTAATGGTGTTTATATTTTTAATGAAAAATTAAATATGAAACTTACACAATGTTTTCGCTTAGAAAACCTCCATACTTATCAAACAATGCTTGAGGAGTGTCCCAATGAAAAAGAGTAGCATAAGGCACAAGTCCTATATATATGAAATAGATAAGAAATTAATTATAAAACTATATATATAATCCGAACATTATTTTGAAATAAGAGTTAATATGTGCTAACCATTCAATATGATTTCATCAATGAGGTTGTTGTAAAACTCGATTCCCTCATCATTTATTCCCCATTGCACCTGCCCACCTATTAATATTTTCAAACACAAAATAAAATGTGATTAATCATAGAAAAAAGAAGAAGCAAACATTGTATACCTAAATGACGCCTCATGCCAGTACGTACTAATATCTAGGCCATAAGAAACTTACTTGGTATCATTCTCGTCCAAGAGATGGAGAATCTAAAGGCATCCATATGCATGTCCTTCATCTTACGAATATCATCCTGCCATAATCATCGTTACCAAGTGCTGAACCATGAAAGCATTTGTAACAAAAACATTGTCAAGCACTCCTTACCTTGTAGAGATCGTAGAAATCAATTGCAACATCACCGGTGCTATGATCTTTTATCCTGGCTGCAAAATTTCATGCAAATAACATTTCAAATTAATTTGTTTGAGAGTCTGTATATAATTGATATAACTCCAAAAATATAACTTACTGGAGAATAAAAATAGCCAATTTTTTTTCTAAATTATAATAAATATATAATAATAGATTAAGAGCCGACTATAATAGCCCATGGTATTGCATAATCATAGTCTCCCTTCCTCCCATAGACTTTTTATGCTTGAGATACCTGGATAGTCATGAGTAAATGTATCCCATATGCTCGGCCCTCTGTTACTTTTGTTTGCATGACCTTCGTACTGAATATACACCATGCACAAAGATAGTTTCAACATTAGCTAGGTATGAAAACCTAATTGCCAATATACACAACAATAAATACAGAAAAATTATCAAAATATGAACAATATCTGTTAACTAAAGCTATAGGAATTTACGTTTGCTAATTTACCTAAAATCTTAAATTTTGGGATTTTTTTTATGAAGAAATTTAGGATTAATTGATCAATAACTATTTGATTTGTATGATTATTAGATATTAAAGAATATTCTCTGACCTGATCAGTAAGAAGATCAAATCCTACATTAATTTGTCATTTAATCATAAACTACTAGCAAAGTCCTCACCACTTAAAGAATTTAAGGTTTTGGAGCCTCGAAGGGATGGGATTAGATCTGAAGAAGGCAACTCCCACCATAGCCGAGAAGGCCTTGATGGAGCTTCCAGTTGGACCAAAAGTTAATAAGAGTAATAATTACAATGATTTATTCATTATTAGGCATGTGTTTAGTCCACATCTTAAGCTCAATGAACATTCTCTTTTCCATACCATTTTTCTCTCTCTTTTTTTCAGACCTAATGATAGAGGGCAAAAAAGAAATTTAATGATCGTTCAAATGAGGATAGAGAAATAATTAGACAAATAACATAGAATAATTGATGGTTAATAAATAAATTATATTTTTATTATTATACAAATAAATAAAGTAATGACGTATAGATATATGCAAGCTAGCTTGTAATGCTTTAGAGGATATCTTAATTAATCTCCTTAATATATGAGTATTATCTTTGATTTATCTAGAAATACACAGATATTTTTCTGAATATTATGATTGAGAGGAACTATATATTCCATGCCCGCCCTTTAAAAAAGGGATCGATGTATAGTTTCTTCCTCTACTGTCATTAGATTCGACAATCAACACTGACCTATATATATAGGAATAAAACTACATATAAAAAAGAACGAAATCAAGATTAAAATATAAACTATATAGTAACAAACATGCATGAAGAAATCAAGATTAAAACATAAAGTATATAGTAACAAACAAAACATATTGTTAGGACTGGATCCCATGAAGGATAAGGATCATATATTCTAGCCACCTGGTAGGCAGCTGAGCCAGTCCCAAAAACAAAGCCATCTGGGAAGGAATTTCTGCTAAATGTAGGATCATGTGGGATTGTGCAATTAACATATGTCATTGGCATAGTAGGAGCCAATGAGCTAAGCAACACTAAGAACCCTAAAAGAAGAGACATCTCTCTGATAGCCATTTCTGCTAAGTACTGTGATTATTGTTCAAAGGCTTTATGGTTTAAGTTCTTATGATCAAACCCTTTATATAGAGGCTCTAACAGTGGAGAGTATAATCTACACGTTAAATGTGCATTCATGTTTTCTTTGATATATCCGGCCTTGTCCTGAATTGCTTTTCTTGGGTGGCGCCCAAAACTTTTTTTGGTGGGGCGACAACAATTTAACAAAGTAGCTTTTCGTCTTTTTTTTTTTTTGATAACTAAATTATTGCATTAAAACGCCAAAACATTGCATGGATATCCATGCACATTCTGACGATCGGCCAAACAGATGCTATACCCTAAAATGTGAAGCACTAGATCCCTCAAGATTTAAAGCATTGGGACGTAACACTTCTATATCTAGTTTAAATCTTATTTTACTTAAAAAAAAAGCTATCATATACTCAAAGCATACGCTAAACTTGCTTTGATGATTATTTTTTAGTTTTTAATTGTGAGCGCATGAATTGAATAAATTTTTTTGGAAGAAGATGAATTGAATAAATTGATCCCTGGTGTTTACGACGATCCCAACTCCATGCATCAGTTTGGAAATCCTTAAAAACAGTTGATTTTAAGTTCTCACAAGAATTAAAAACAGTATCTTCTGAAAACTGGTAGCTATCATCTGGAGATCTGTACATCAATATCTTCTAAGAAATAATAGAAAATAAAACCATACATAATCAAAAGGGGGAGGAGGATCGCTTTATATCGCTCTGCATGCATTGCACGCATATATGAATCCGGTTTCATCATCAAAGAAAAAGCAGGATTATGATTGTAGTAGTGGTGGGAGTCATTGAAAAGGAAGCCAAGCATTATGCATGCTCTCTGAAAGTGTTTTTAGTAAGGGTCCATTTCCTTTGGAAAACTTGTATCCACCCGTCCCTCGGTACTCTCGAAGAGGGCTTGCAGAATTCAGTCCAAGAACTCTAAGAATATGGCTTTTACGGGAGGCCGGAGGAGAGAAAAATGGGGCTGGGATTCCTCTTTCTTGCTGTATATGTCTAAATGGAAACTGTACTCGAGAAAGCTAACCAGATCAACCACTAAAGGTGATCCGATAGGGAAAAGGAAAGATATACATTGGATTGCGAGCTTTAAACAAGCACGGAGAAAGTTGCTTGCACAGCAATAAAGAAGAGCAATAAATGAGTGATGATACATACTCATCCCTAAAGCAATAAAGATAACAAGATCATCAGCTTTTTCCATCTCAAAAAGGATTGAAGGATAAATTTAGACCCTAACCGAAGGTTTATGTCGTTATATTTGTCGAGAGTTGTTGATCGGTTTTTATCCTTATACACAATAGAATATTTTGAAACATAGAATTACTTGAAACTCTTCGAACTTCCAGGTTAACAATTAAAAAGTCTTTGATTGTGGATCTAAAAAAAGAAATTTAATTAATGCCAATGAGTTGTAATTCAACAAGTAATAGTGTCTCTTTTTTCTCTAAGAGATTTCAATTTCAAACCTCTCATTTATAAAGGAATCTAATTATATCCATAAAAAAAATCAGGTCTTTAACCATGAAAAATATATATTTTATTAAATTAACCACCAGATAAATCAACTCAAATCCCAATTATCAAATAAATCTTCTATGCCTTAAAAATTGAAAAACAAGGTGTTATTTAAATAATAACAACTACAATAATTTGATTCGAAATGATTTCCTATATAAAATATTTTCCCCATTTGATCATCCAACTTTTTATGATTATATCAAATCAACTCGTTCAAGTTTTAGAAAAATAAATTTAAAACAACCAAGTAGTATTTTGAAAAAAAAAAGATAAATAAAAACTCAGCATGGACTTGTGGCAAAAACACGTAAAAATTAGAGGATTTCTTGTTTTTTGTATTGACAAAATTATACGAATTCAATGTATAAGTTTTTTTTTAATTTTCCTTTTGTTGTTAATATACAAGTTATTTACCAATCAACTTTGTAGCGATTTTAACCGAGCCTTATGAGGCCTCGTGGTAGTTATATATTTGTGCTTTTACTTCGAATGTTAAGTTTTGACATAAAACAATTTACGCACTCCTTTTATTTTATGAAAATAAAAAAAATCATTAAGTAATTAACTTGATGGACCTATAAAAATCACAGGAAATATTCTTGAAGGAATTTTTCCTGAGGACTCTTATAGATTATTCACAGTGTGTTCTACGACCTTCACTTCCAAATTGCATTGATTTATTCTTTAATGAATTTTTTCAGAGGTTGTAAATTTTCTCTTGAGTGAATACCTGCATGCACAATGTCCCTTAGAGACCTCTAAGAGTGTTGATGGGGGACCCTCCGAAAATCAAGTCAATACAAGGTAATTTTATGTGGTAAAAAGACATTAATGAAGGTATTAATAAACTTTTATGAAGATAGAAAAGAAGAAGGAGAAGAAAATGTAGAAGTTAGGGAAAAAGAAGAAGGAATGTGTTTATGTCTAAGAGTATAAGGTTTCGAATATTTTTTCTGTGTACTCAAGCTTCCTTTTATATTACCTATATTGACTTGTTTCACATGATATGTGAGGGGTAGAGATGTAATCTCGTAAAAATAATATTATTCTATTATTCATGCCATCACATCTCATTAATATAAGAATGGTCTGTTTGTTCGTAATTAATTAGATGTGATGGGTATCATAATTCGTAGCCCGCCTGGAGCAAGGGAGACTCAGTGTGGGGTTACTTCCTAGCTAAATGTTGAACCCGAGAGGAGTTGGTTTCAGCTTGCGTGCTGATCCCAAGAGTGGTCCGGCGGGGACGCGACATGGCCCATCTTGGAGTTGGGTGCGGACGCGTCCTGATCCAAGGTGGAGTTGGGTGCAAACTCGTCATGGGCCAACTTGAAGTTGGGCGCGGGCGCTTCCTGGTTCAATGTGGAGTTAGGCACAAACGCGTCATGGCCCAACTTGGGATTGTGGTGGCCTGTTTGAGATTGTGATTGTGGTTGCGGTTTAGAGTGCTTTTCGCTTAGAAATACATCAAAATAATGTTTTTTTTTTAAAAAAATTATTTTTGATATTAATTTATCAAAACAATCTGAAAACAAAAAAAAATTAGCAAAAAAAATTTCAAAATTTAAAGGAACGCCGATGCAAATATGCTCTTAAAAACTGAACTTATTGTTCTTTATAAAGTATCATGGAGGTTATTGATCATTTAATTTTTGAAATTTGACTTCCAC
>Ga0307513_10003769_pt1 | contig 20447 bp, 12 predicted proteins | sample 15_EM_MG_FD_202174 | JGI IMG/M metagenome (GOLD analysis project Ga0307513, IMG submission 202174) | Populus trichocarpa ectomycorrhiza microbial communities from riparian zone in the Pacific Northwest, United States - 15_EM | ecosystem: Host-associated > Plants > Roots > Unclassified | place...
CAAAATCTGTACTGTTCAGTATGGCCATGATGGAAAAGAGCAATCCCGCGCAGATTTGCTCCCAACTACCCAAATGAGTTAGTGCTACACATTTCAATCCGGACTGAATGTCTCAACAGCTTAAGGGATAGCGCATTCCTTTTTTATTCGAGGGCCTGCTCGATGGCCCAGGTTACCGTATTGAAAGACAACTGCTGTCATGCGGTAAAACGCAGCTCTAAAACAGTTAACTCTACTTCAGTGTGTATGAACAGGCCAGACCCGTATTAGGTTTTTTTCTGCTTGCGCTGTAACTTACCGACTATACTAGCTTTGTTCAGATTTTTTTCGGGGATGCAGTTCGCTAAGAGCGTCCTTCATATGGCGACTTGGTTGTTCGCAGGATATATACTCAATTGTCTCGGTTAGTAATTCTCAGTGGCGAGTTGAATCTTGGATCATACACTATTAACCTAGGCTCAGATAGAAGATTATTCGTTATAGTCAAAGACATTTTGAGGCGAGAAGTTTCAGCGAACATGTGCCCCGATCATTGGAGGGAGGGGTATATGTATTATGATACGAGAAAATGTAGCGACCTAGCGCAACAATGGACCCCTCTGGGCTGAACGAGGGGTGTAGTTGGCAATCTCGACGGAAACCAAAATGTATGGTTCTATTCCCTAGAACCGTTTACGAGGGGGCTTTCCGGCCGGCATCAACATCAGGAAGAGTTATGCTATTGCTTTTGATTGGGTGATATGTGCTGTAGAGTAACCTAGGTTTTTCAACTAATTTATTCGTAAATCTTGATACCCCTGTCCTGTAAGGGCCCGTTTACCTACGGACGGTTGTCTGGCAGCTCGAGACGGTGCTGGCCTTTAAGAGAGGGTTGAGGGTTGGAGGCGTGTGTTGGTACGTGGAGGGCGTTTGCCTACGATATTGTAGCGTGGCGTCCCGAGTTTGGTGGAATTTGCAAAAGCTCCTCCTCCGCAACGTCACGCCTAGCTGGTGTTGAATAAGGATGCCGTTTGAGACGCCACAGTCTAGTTTTGCCACCAAAATTTTAGGAATAGACGGTTAGGTAAATAGGCCCCAAACATGCTAGGTGTGATAGCGGATAGGCAACCTCCCAGGCAACCTGGAAATCCCCGTCACCCGGACAGCTAAACCCAAATAAGAAACTTTCAAGTGGCTTTCTTGGCTTGATTGCATGAACTGTGGCTGCTGAGCTGGTTGCCGCTCGTTTCCCCATACAAAACTCACCAATCAGCATTTGTCCGGGTCGCCTGGGAGGCCGTCAACCTCCATAGACGCTTTAAGATGTTCGTACGATCTTGGCCACAAAATTCATTGGAACCGCCCCCCTCGCTTTGCGCTAGAAATGGGCATATTCGCTTGATGAAATCTCAGATTTGTTGATTTTAAAAAGTTTCAAAATATGCGAGAGCCTTTAGAGCCATCTAGCTATTATGGTTCCATAGGTTATAAGCTCTGTTGGTTAATACCCATTGTGCAATACTAGGAATCATGGCAGTGGGAAAAAGGTACCTGTAATCTAGATGAGTTTCCCATACAAAAAGTACGTTACACGATATTCAATCAAGAGCCTACGTTCTCGTCCCTCATGGTAGAGTAGGGGAATTCTCATAATTTCTACCCGGAGAGCTTGGGCAGTTGCCTGCGCTGTGGTGTTGGTCTTGTTAGTTCTATATTGCTTTTAAACAAGTTGTGAGTGCTCAAAATCAGCTGTTTTTAGTGTAAAATAGGGGGGTGCTGACGTATTTTGTGGCCAAGAGGGTACAAGTACATTGCAAGATTAGTGCTATACATTACTGTGCAGTGCAGGCCAGCAGGATAAAACGTATTATAAGTTCAGCAGATGTGTATTTCTAACTAAGCGTAACGTTGAGGCGTTTTTTAAAAAGATTGCTATTACATACGACGAAAATTCGGCCTCTTTGCTTGGATTTGGGCGGTAAGGAATAATAGTCTATTTCAAAAACGCGCCGACATTGCGAGTACCGATGTGGCAGGCACAAGGATGGGGCTGTTGGCATAAACTTGGCGGTGTTGATGAGATGGTCCTGCGGAATCGGTGAGATTCCACAAACGACCCCTCTTTCGTTCAGCCCCCAGAATTCCAGTACTCGACTAACCCCACCACCGATCATCTACAGCATCTTAGCCTGCAAAAAAGAGGAAATGTCTCAATCTTTTAGTAATAATACCAACTCTCTGAACACCAACACGAGCTACACAGCAATTAGCGTGTCGAATAACTTTACAGTTGCCGACGACCGATCTAATATCCTAGCCTGGCTATCCCCGCTAGATCCCAAGTTACGACATCGGGACATTCAAGATCACCGAGTCGAAAATATAGGAGAGTGGCTCTTACAAACCGAGGAATTCAGGAGCTGGCGCGCCGGTAGTGAGGGGGGTGAATCCGATAACGGAGTTTTGTTTTGCTATGGGGATCCAGGGGTCGGGAAGACATACATTAGGTAACAAGAACCAACCTCGTAGAAGAGAAGAATAGGGGAAAGTGCTGACAAGCCGCGATATTAGCTCATTGGTGATAGACAGCTTGTGTGATTAGGCTGGAAGACAAAATGTTAGCGTTGCGTGCTTCTATTTCGACTTTGCTGCGCAAAAGGAGCAATCACCCGCGAACACGATGGGCACCTTGCTGAAACAGGTTGTTGGCGGACTCAAGGAAATCCCGGTAGAGATATCGCGGGCATACAAAGACCAAAAAAAAGCCATTGGTGGACGGGGACCCCGGCTTCCCGATATTGTGAAGATGCTACAGACTACCACCTCCAAAGAGCGCACATTCATATGCATCGACGCTCTTGATGAATGTGTGCCGGGGCATCGGGCCAAGCTTCTTGGATCGCTGAGTCAGATTCTCCAAGAGTCTCCAGGTACTAGAATATTCGTGACTGGAAGGCCGCATATTGGGCCTGAGATCGGAAGGCGTCTGGGTGGAAGAGTGACGAGTTTATCGATAAGCCCCAAAAGAGGTGATATTGTCACATATCTTCACTCTAAGCTGGAAGAGGACACAACCCCGGATGCGATGGACAGTAAACTAGAGGCGGACATCTTGAAGAAAATTCCTGAAGATATATCTGAAATGTATGCAGAAGCCACGGCACTAGGAAAGCTACCTCGGGCATCCGCTAACAGATACATATCTAGGTTCCTGCTAGTCTCGCTCAATGTCGATGCGGTCCTCCGAGAAACCACAATCCATCGTCGGCGACAAAAACTAAGCGCAATGGCTAATGGCTTGGGGTTAGGGGATGCATATGGCACAACGCTAGGTCGGATAAATGCGCAGGGTGGAGAAAAAGCGAGGCTTGGGATGGCCGCTTTAATGTGGATATCCCACGCGGAGCGGCCCTTGAAGGTCGATGAACTGTGCCACGCCCTTGCAGTCGAGATAGGGTCGCCGGATCTCAATAGCGACAATGTTCCTTCAATAAGTACATTACTAGCTTGTTGTCAAGGACTTGTTGTGGTAGACAAGGAGTCTTCCACTATCCGATTAGTTCACTTTACGCTTCAAGAATACCTCCAGGCTCATCCCGACCTTTTCGGCGCAGCTCACTCGGCAATGGCAGAAACCTGCTTAAGCTATCTGAATTCCCCGCAGGTTAAGGTCATTTCAGCCGGTCTCTCCCTTGAGCTCCAAAACACACCCTTTCTCGAATATTCTTCTCTATATTGGGGAGTGCACGCGAAAAGGGACCTTTCGGATTGCTCGAAACAGCTTGCGCTGAAACTATTTGGCGACTGCAACAACCACATGTCCACCGGGATCTTGCTGAAGGCACAGAATCCCTATCGTTATGGTTTTTATTCTATTAAAAATTCCCTGTTCGGTGGCTTACACTGTGCATCTTTCTTCGGAATTGTCGAGATTGTAGCTGGGTTGGTAGAGATAGAAGGTTGTGATATCAACCAAATGGATTGTGAGGGTAACACACCTCTCGCGTGGGCTGCTCGCAATGGTCACGGGGGAGCGGTAAAAGTACTGCTCGGACGAGACAACATCAACCCCAACAAACCAGATAACAACGACCAAACACCACTCCATCATGCTGCTAAGAGGGGGCACGAGGGAGTGGTGAAAATTCTTCTCGGACGGGGTGGCGTCAACCCTGACAAGCCAGACGGCTGGGGCAAAACACCACTCTACTGTGCTGCTGGGAATGGGAGCGAGGGGGTTGTCAAAATGCTGCTCGGACGAGACGAAGTCGACCCCGACAAGCCAGATATGTTCAACCGAACACCGCTTTCTTGTGCTGCATTTTATGGGCATGAGGGAGTAGTGACAATGCTACTCAAACGGGATGAGGTCAGCCCCGACGAACCGGATAACGACGGCCAAACACCACTCTGGTGGGCTTCTTTGAAAGGGCGCAAGGGAGTGGTAGAAATACTGCTCGAACGGTACGAGGTCGACCCCGACAAACCGGACAACATCGGCCGAACACCACTCTTCATTGCTGCCTGCTATGGGCGCAAGGAAGTTGTGAAAACGCTACTCGCACGAGGCGTCAACCCCGACAAACCAAATATCAACGGCCGAACACCATTCTACAATGCTGCTTGGAATGGGCGAGAGGGGGTGGTGAAAATACTACTCGCGCGGGACGACGTCAACCCCAACAAATTAGACAAGGATGGCAAAACACCACTCGACCGGGCTTCTGACAAAGGGCACACGGGAGTGATAGCACTACTCCAGCCCCCAGAATCTACCGCCCCCAGCCTATGATATCATAATGTCGAGGATCTATCGCCCCCTCACCGCCTCTAAATGCGGATACCCTGCGTGCCATCCCCGCATGGGCCATAACAGCTCCACGACACACTCGTCACCAACATTGCCCCCCCTTCTCACCCCCGCCCAACCTCCCCCGGTGGTTCTTCAAGTCCCAACCTTACTCTAATTCCTCCTCTCCCCTCCCCCCCGAAATAATCCTACGACAGAACCTCAGCTTAATTATCTCTCTTTCAGTCGAAGCAAATACCCTCTAAACTTCTACATAAATTTTCCTATGTAGTCAGTCAAAATCTATCGATCGCTATTTGTAGTCCAGAGGTTAGCATCGGTGAGGGATGCTCCCATTGTATTGAGATAAGCTAAAATGGCACGATACCTCCATCATGTTATCTCCATTTTTCCCCTTATTTTCTGGCTGCAATATATCCTCCTTGCACATCGATTGTTTCTTTTGGCTTTTCCACCATTCCCCTTCTCCCCACCCCATTCAAAGTGTATTAGCTACGCGGATTATTTAGGTGTGGATAGAGAAAAGCGACGTATAAAGTTCAAGTACTTTTAAAGACCTAGGAAAAGCGACCGAAAGTTAGATATTGACTAAAGTGTTACAGTCGTGATTTGTCCCCCCTAAGGGCGGGGTTTAACGGAGTTTATATACCACTCCCGCCCACCCCCGGGCTTGAAACCGAATCTGGGAGACCACCCACTCTTTCCATCCTTTTCCATCCCGCAAAATCCAAGGTACATAGCAAGAAGTCTCTTAGCCCCGGAGTCAACCCCCCACTCCACAAGGTCCATAACACTATTATATACCCACAAAACTCACCCTGCAGCCAACCCTTTTTCTATGATCTCAGGAATAGATCACCCCCATCACCTGCGATTTTTGAGAGCACCACTGAAGAGGAGCCAGATCAGATTCACAATATTTTTGTCTGCAAGCGGGAAGCTAATTTCAGATTTAAAAACATAAATTTGGTTTCTTTTCCTCCTTCTTACGCTATGCTAGCATAACCCCCCCCTCTCTACTTTCACCCCTCCTTATCTCTCCATTAATATCTGAAATAGTTTTTTTTATGCACCGGCACAGCTCACGGTACGTTACCGCGCTGTACCGTATTATATCGTATAGCACGCCACGTAAGCTTCCAGTCAGGACACTAGATAGCAGTGAGTGACGTCTTATGATTTCCTCCGGCCTCCGGGCTTGCTCATTTCACACACACCATAATCTTGCTTCTTTTCTTCTCTTGTTCTTTCCCCTCCCAGCACCAACTAACCGTCGAGCCTAGGGCAACTGTCCTGTTTCCACCCCCAGTAGGGAGCTCACCCTCTTGTATTATATTTGAGTACCCACTGTAATAGTGCACTGGATAGTATCATAAGCAGGTGATGTTGAAATTCTGAGATGCCGCTCGCCATACTCAGCCTACCGGGCACGCTCACATCCTATCTCGTTATCGTTCGGACGGGGGGGGGGGGTTCGGACGCGCGCTCCGGATTGATACGCCGGCCGGAAGCAAGTTCTTTGATGCTGCTCGGCATGCTTAGCATAGGCGCTGCCTATGCCGGTATAGTTCGACAAACCTCCGAGTATGCGCTAGGGGCCAGTGCAGAGTCGGAAGGGAGAGTTGGATGCGCGGAGGGTATGGATGGTGAAGAAGTTTTCTTTGTGACGTTTGTTCCGTTCTTTGTTAGCATGATAGTTTCATGGAAGGAAAAGGGGAACACGCGTGGAAGGAAATGGAGCTGTGTCGTGATCGATTGAAAGGTAGAAGGATGGAAGGAGGATAGCATTGTTGTTGTTTTGGTTTATACTCCTGTCCTTACCACTATTTAGTTTGGTAAGTTGAGTAGTGAGCATCGAGCATTGTGGGTCGTGAGCGTGAGAGTGGTTGGGGTAGAAGGGAGGCTCCCCGCTCTGGGTTGTGTATTGGCGATGGAACTTTTTAGGGTTGTTTTCGATCTTGGCGTTTCGTTTCATAGCCACCGTGCGCCGTTCCATCTTCCACAGTTTCGCCGTTTTCGCCATAGCCATTTTCAACAGGTGATACCGCATGGTATCATACATCACAGATGTAGAAAGCTTAACCCTACCGTATTTCAGCGTGTTTGGACGGATTAAAGTGGAGTTAAGTATTTCTACACGCGCCGGACTAACTGTACTAGTTTTGTTCATGTTTTACCCTCCTAAGGTTTCGGTTCGTAATTTTCAGCCGCAAGTTAAACCTCCGATCGTGGATTAGTAACCTGGATTCGGATTGAAGGTTACCGTATTCGACATAGCCAAGGATGCTTTGGACCCTGCTTAGGCGAGGCGAGCGGTTTCGAATTTATGCTCCGACCATTTGAAGGATGTTGCGCCCGACTGCAACCTCGCACCCCCTCGGCGGTCGTGAAGGATATCAAAGTGATGGGTCCTACGCCGCTAGAGCCTGACACGAGAGCGATTTCCCCACCCACATCGGCGTCATGAAGAACTACCGGTACCGTATCCTATTGTTGTCTTTTTTTTTTTTGCTCAGAATTAGGTGGGGTCTAGCCTAGGGTTTTCTACTCTTTTTTTTTTTTTGTTTAAGTCCCGCGGCTTAATCGCACCTATCTAACGTATTTTACCTAGTGTTGGGACATGTCATAGTTATGGGACACTTTTACAACATAGCAACAGGATATATAAAATACTTATATCGCCATCAACACAGGCTTAATAGATTTAGAAATTGTAGGCAATAAGGACAAACCACTTGGCTATTGGCTAGCAAAAGTTGAATTAGATTCATGTCATTGTCAATGATTGAGTTCTTGATCAATAGTAAGTAGGGAAAAATATGTAGCAGTAAATTAAATGAGGTTGGAGAATTGAAAATTGCTTATTCTGGAGGGTAATTTAAGGCAGCTGAAATCTATAGATCTGAAAAATCATACTCTAGATTTTCAAAGAAAAAGCGCTTGTATTTATCCCAAGTCGTGAATTTGAAATGTTGGAGTCAAATCTGTTCCTCACAACAGGATTTTTTCTCCAATCACGATACAATGAAAATCAATACAATAAGTTCAAAAAAGCTCAATTCTACTGGCACAAAGCAAAAAACCCCTCTAATACAGAGGGAACTAAATTAGACTCTGAGCTCAGATGGGGAAGATTCTGGTAGTGTAAGGTTGACTGACATGGATAAGGTAAGCGATTGTGAGGTGGTTGCTGAGGTATGTTACACTGTATTAATAAGTACTATACTTTAAACTAACGACTTGGGTCCTGTAAAATTCCAATCAACTTACAACTACTTCCCAATTAAAGCTCAGACCTCAGTGTACCTGTACTAGGAAACAAAATAATTTTACTATTTTTCCTCCAGATTTGGCACCTGAATAGCTAAACATGTTTGAAATTCTGTGTTTTTATACTAAATGTATGATAGTTTCAATACTGGTAGTCTAGTCAACCTGTAACCTGACAGGTGAATTCAAGGTCCTATGGGCATTCTAAATACAAAATCTGATGTGATTCTGTGTACTTTGTATTGCTCTGTTGGTGTTTTTGTATGTTATAATTCTGATTTAAAAAGTGTCCCATAAGTATGACATGTCTCAACACTAGGTAAAATACGTTATGGGAATCCATGGAATTCACTCTAAAGTACAGTATGGCCTAAAGGTCCCGGCACAAACGAAACCCACCCCTGTCCAAGGCCTTCCAAGTTCCAACCCTAGATTCTCTCTGAGTGTGCAACTAACCGCATATCCTCTCAAAAGTAGGAAGGATCGGAAAGGAAAACACTTTACTCGGGTGGGTACCTGGGCACCGTAAAAAAGTTTCCGGAAAAGTACACCCTCGTCTTTGCCAAGAATACCTCCGGGAGCCGAAAATTTGGTGAGAACTCCAGCAAAATATCGGCTGGCGGAGGTATTCTTGGCAAAGACGAGCGAGTAGACTTTGGCTTGATGCTAACTTAGAATACTAGTATCATACTCGTAGAGGCCCGACGCCTAATAAAATATGCCAAGCCATGTCTCCACATTTCGGGAAACATTTGCTATGTGCGAGTACACACCGGCGACAACCAATCCCTACTTTCGTCCCCTGGCCGTGGAACAAACCAGGAAACCCTTCTCTTGTTTCTAGGGCGAAGGAATCTTTAGTGATATTCCCCGAGGCCAGCCCAGGGCATTCCGGTAAATTCCAGACAAACCCGACCAGCCGCCATTCCCGTTAAGGTAGCCACTATTCCTCTTAAAGACTAAGGCCCTGTTTTGGCAGGCCAACTTTTGTAAGGTAACACCTTGCAGCTTGCGGTTTGTAAGGTTTCCCAAACTTCATTTTGTAAGGTGTGCCAAGCCGCAGTTTGTAAGGTATAGTTTGCCAAACAAGAGAAGGAACTTTTATAAGGTAGACGCTATACATTTGTGGCTACTCGGGCTCAACCCTAAACAGGAGTGGAGAAAATAACATTATTAGAGTAGTAAATCGAGTTTATTAGGGCAAACCCATATTTACCAGTCACCAGCCTGTTTTCAAAACTCTCTTAAACCCTAAACTACGCTGCTTCCAAACCAAAGTTCATAAGGTTCCCAAACTCTACCTCTCAAACAATGTGCTGCCAAACACGGCTTACCTTACAAACTGCATTTTATAAGGTAAACCTTACAAAAGTTGGCCTGCCAAACAGGGCCTAACACTTGAGTGAATTCACCTGGCCGGGGATAGTAACCACCATACAGCGGCGGATCGAATTTACCCAAATCCTGGAGTCCGAATTTTGTATGTGACTTAGATAAGCACGGATTTTGTACCATACAAAACTCCGACTCCAGGATCACGCCTGTTTCAGGATACTTCTTGCCTGGGACATGTATCTACTGGCATTCGGAGGATTTTTGTTTGGCCCAAACATTGGGGGGGGGGGGATCCTGGGGCTTTGCCCGTATTCGCAGTGTAGCGAAACGCAAGATTTTCGCTGTGCATCACTCTTGAGCAAGATAAACGCGTCGGGGGGTAGCACCACAGTAGAACAGGTGTGGAATTCTCTGCCATGTGGGGTGTCAATTAAGCGAGAAGATCTACCGTACCGGTAGCCTGGCAACCAATTAGGGTACAAATACAGTACCTCGTCTAGGGTTGAAAGTTTTTCTCGCGATTGAAACAAATCTCTAACATCGCAAGGAAAATAAAAATCAGTGCCGCTAGAAGTTCCTAGATCCTACCTATTTTCGCAATCTTCCAAGAATCATGCCAGAGAGGGTGAAAGCTGTCGTTGGTGCTGGAGAATGGTATACAAGACTTTAAGATTTCGGTTCTGCTGTTGAAGTTGCTGGAATTATTATCATAGGGTTTTATTGGGATATTACTATAGTAGTTGCAAGCGGGTGTTCGCGCTTACCTGCATCCAAACGACCATGGTTTCTCCTGCGGGGGGAAGGGTAGGGTGCTGTTGGAACAAATTTGGTGGAGACTGAGAGTGCCCCGGATCATCGGCGAGGTTGCACAAATCACCCCGCTTTTTTGTCAGCCCTTCAGAATTCTTGTAGCAGACTATCTCCGCGTCCAGTGTCTACAATATCCTAGCCTACGAAAAAGAGAAAATGTCGCAATCCTTCAGTCATAATACCCACTCTTTTAACTACGCTGTTAGCGTGTCGAATAACTTTACGGTGGGCGATGACCGATCTAATATCCTAGCTTGGCTATCCCCGCTAGATCCCAAGTTACGACATCGGGACATTCAAGATCACCGAGTCGAAAATATAGGAGAGTGGCTCTTACAAACCGAGGAATTCAGAGGTTGGCGCGCCGGTAGTGAGGGGGGTGAATCCGATAAGGCAGTTTTGTTTTGCTATGGGGATCCAGGAGTCGGGAAGACATACATTAGGTAACAAAGACGAACCTCGGGGAAGAGAAGAAAAGGGGAAAGTGCTGACAAGCCGCGATGTTAGCTCGTTGGTGGTAGACAGCTTGTGTGATCAGGCTAGAAGACAAAATGTTAGCGTTGCGTGCTTTTATTTTGACTTTGCTGCCCACAATGAGCAATCACCCGCAAACACGATGGGCGCCTTGCTGAAACAGGTTGTTGGCGGTCTTGAGGAAATCCCGGTAGAGATATCGCAAGCATATCAAGACCAAAAAAAAGCCATTGGTGGACGGGGGCCCCGGCTTCCCGATATTGTGAAGATGCTACAAACTACCACCTCACAAGAGCGCACATTCATATGCATCGACGCTCTTGATGAATGTGTGCCGGGCAACCGAGCCAAGCTTCTTAGTTCGCTGAACCAGATTCTCCAGGAGTCTCCCGGTACTAGAATATTCGTGACAGGAAGGCCGCATATTGGGCCTGAGATCGGAAGGCGTCTGGGTGGAAGGGTGACGAGTTTATCGATATGTCCCAAAAAGGGTGATATTGTCAGATATCTTCGCTCTAAGCTAGAAGAAGACACAACCCCGGATGCGATGGACAGTAGACTAGAGGCGGACATCCTGAGGAAAATTCCTGAAGATATATCTGAAATGTATGTAGGAGCTACGGCACTAGGAAAGCTACCTCGGGCATCCGCTAACAGATACATATCTAGGTTCTTGCTAGTCTCGCTCAATATCGATGCGGTCCTCCAAGAAACCACAATCCACCGTCGGCGACAAAAGCTCAACTCAATGACCGATGGCGTAGGGTTAGGGGATGCATATGGGGCAACACTGGGTCGGATAAAGGCGCAGGGTGGAGAGAAGGCGAGGCTTGGAATGGCCGCTTTAATGTGGATATCTCACGCCGAGCGGCCCTTGAAGGTCGATGAACTGTGCCATGGTTTAGCGGTCGAAATCGGGTCGCCGGATATCGATACCGACAATATTCCTTCGATGAGTACATTACTAGCTTGTTGTCAAGGACTTGTTGTGGTAGACAAGGAGTCTTCCACTGTCCGGTTAGTCCACTTTACACTTCAAGAATACCTCCAGGCTCATCCCGACCTTTTCGGCGCAGCTCACTCGGCAATGGCAGAAGTTTGCTTGAGTTATCTGAATTCCCCACAGGTCAAGGCCATTTCAGCCGGTCTTTCCCTTGAACTCCAAGGCACACCTTTTCTCGAATATTCCTCTCTATATTGGGGAGTGCACGCAAAAAGGAAGCTTTCGGATTGCTCGTGGCAGCTTGCGCTGAAACTATTTTGCGACTACAACAACCACATGTCCACCAAAATCCTGTTGAGAGCACAGAAACTCTATTATAATGGTGTTGATTTCGATAAAGTTTCCCTGTTCGGTGGTCTACACTGTGCATCTTTCTTCGGGATTGTTGAGATTGTAGCTGGATTGGTAGAGACTGAAGGTTATGATATCAACCAGATGGACTGTGAGGGTAATACACCTCTCGCGTGGGCTGCTCACAATGGGCACGAGGGGGCGGTACAAGTGCTGCTCGGGCGGGACAACGTCAACCCCGAAAAATCAGATAACTGCGGCCAAAGACCACTCCATCATGCTGCTAAGAGGGGGCACGAAGGAGTGGTGAAAATACTTCTTGGACGGGGTGACATCAACCCTGACAAGCCAGACGGCTGGGGCCAAACACCACTCTATTGTGCCGCTAGGAACGGGCGCGAGGGAGTGGTGAAATTGCTGCTCGGGCGGGACGAAGTCGACCCCGATAAGTCAGATACATTCAACCGAACACCACTCAATATTGCTGCCCGCTACGAGCACGAGGGAGTAGTGAAAGTACTGCTTGCACGGGACGAGGTCAACCCCGATAAACCAGATAAAGACGGACAAACACCACTCTGGTGGGCTTCTTCCAATGGGTGCGAGGGAGTAGTTAAAATCCTACTCGAACGGGGCGACGTCAACCCCGACAAACCAGATATCGACGGCCAAACACCCCTCTGGTGGGCTGCCGGTAATGGGCGCGAGGGAGTGGTGAAAATACTACTCGAACGGGACGAGGTCAACCCCGACAAACCGGATAACCTCGGCCGAACACCCCTCTTCATTGCTGCCTGCTATGGGCGCGAGGGAGTGATGAAAACCCTGCTCGCACGAGGCGTTAACCCCGACAAACCAAATACCAACGGCCGAACACCACTCCATTGTGCTGCTTGGAATGGGCGGGAGGGCGTGGTGAAAATACTACTCGCACGGGATGACGTCGACCCTAACAAATCAGACAAAGATGGCAAAACACCACTCGATCGGGCCACTGAGAAAGGGCGCCTGGGAGTGATAGCACTGCTCCGGCCCTAGAATCTGCCAGCCTATCATAAGGTCGAGGAGTCATCATCCCCTCACCTCTAAATGCGGATACCCCATGTGCCACCCCACATGGGCCGCAACAGCTCCACAACACATCTATCGCTGGCCTTGCCCCCCCCCTTTCACCCCCGCCCAACCTCCCCCGGTGGCTCAAGTCCCTACCCCCCCCTAATTCCTCCCCCTCCTCCAGGAATAATCCTGCGTCGGAACCTCAGCCTAATTATTTCTCTTTCGTTCGAAGCGAATGCTGTCCAAAATCCTATACAGATACGTACAGTATGTCGTCAAGTCATGATTTATCAATCTCTATTTGTAGTCTCGATTTTGGCATCGGTAATTAGGGATATTTCTACTCTATTAAGATAAGCTGGGGTGGCACAATATCTCCATCCTATTTACTTTTTTCTTCTTGTTTTCTGGTTGCGATATATCCTCCCTGCGCACCGATTGTTTCTTTAATTTCTCCACAATTCCCTTCTTCCCCCTCCACCCCACCACAATTGTACACACGTGGGATATTGAGATATGGATAGAGAAAAACGTACAAAGTTCAAGGATTTCTGGCGACTTGGGAAAAGCGGCGGAAAGTTAGGTGTTAATTGAGCTATTACAGTAATGATTTGTCCCTGCAACGGGCGCACTTTAACGAAGTTTATATACTACCCCCGTCGGGTACCCGGCCCGAAGCCAGATCCGGATGACCCACTCTTTCCATCCTTCTCCATCTAAGGAAAGCTAATGTAGCAAGAAGTCTCTTATCCCCGGAGCCAGCCCCCCACTCAACAAGTCTCATAATATTGATCTAAATTCATAAAACTCACCCTTCAGCCAATCCCTTTACGCATAATTTTTGGTATAGATCACCCCCACCACCTATGATTTTAGAGAGTACCACTGAAGAGGAGGAGCAAATTAGGTTCACAATATTTTTGTTTGCAAGAGTGGAGTTGATTTTCGATTTGGGCTCTAAATTCTGTTTCTTTTCCTCCTCCTCACACTATGATGGAGTAACCCCATCGTGGTATGTTAGGTTAGGGCACACTTGTAGGTGTGAGCAGGGCTGGCTATTGGCCAGACCGCGCGGCGGTGACTGGTGTTGTGTGGTAGGAGCCCACTGTGCGGGCCACCACAAACTGTATCTAGTCTGAGCTGCGTTCCTTTCTCTGGATGATCACTTCTCATGATCAACACACTCCTTTGCGAACACACTTGTCATATACATCGAATATCGAGCACATCTTAGTTTTCCTATCAGCGACTGACCCGGATCGTTCTCGTGACGACAGATCCGATCATAGCTGTGTCCTTGCGGTGCCTGTACGACGGCATATTCCCTGCGCGGAAACCAGACCTCCATCACACTATGCTAGTGTAAGCCCACCTCTCCCTATTCATCCGCTCTTATCCCTTTATTAAGACCTGCGGTGGTTTCTTTATATACACTAGTGTGTTACTGCGCTGTATCGTATTATACCGTATAGCACGCCAGGCAAGTTTACAGTCACAACACTATATAGTAGCGAGTGACGTTCTATGACTCCTTCACACAGCCGGGCTTGCTCATATCATACACCATCATCTTGTTTCCGCACACTACTCTTTTTTCTTCTCTTTTTCTTTCCCCACCCAGCACCAACTAACTGTCGAGCCTAGGGTAACTCTCCTGCTTCCACCCTGAGTAGGGAGCTCCAATGGCCTTGCCCATTTCTCTGGGGTTATATTTGAGTATTTACGGTAATAGCGCGCCAGACCGTATCATAAGCAAGTAATATCGCATGGTAAATCAAGGACGTAGAAAACTTAACCCTGCTTCGGTGGTGTGTATGAGCAAATCAAAGCGGAGTTAAGTATTTTCTGGATGCGCTGCGCTAACCATACCAGTTTTGTTAAGGTTTTGCTTTTCCAAGGTCTCGGTTCATAATTTTTGGCCGCTCCAATCATTCGAAGAATTGGGTATTGTGAGAAATGCCCTCCAATTTTACAGTCCCTCTGAATATGCAACCAACCGCATATCCTCCCAAAAGCGAGAAAGGCTAGGAAGGGCGGCACTTCAAGTAGACATCAGCGACAACTAATCCCCACTTTTGTCCCCCAGCGATAGGACAGCCAGGGAACCCTTCCCTTGTTTCGTGGGCGGCAAAACCATTGGAGATATTTATTTACTGATGCTAGCTCGGAGCATTCATGCAAATTCTGGATAAACTTGGCCGGGCCCAATACCACTTAGGGTAGCCACTACCCCTCTTAAGGACTAATACCGCAGCGAATCCGCCTTTCCGGGGATAGTAACCGCCATACAGGAAATAGCGGCGGGTGGTTTATCTAGAACCTCTGGTATCTACTGGCCTTCCGAGGTTTTTTTTGTTTGACCTAAACATGTTTTTTTGGGGGGGGGGACCGTGATAAAACGTGGGGTTTTACCGTCCATTCGTCCTCCTAAGTGGGAGAGCAAAAGGGCGGGTAAGGAGAATTGGTGGTATGGGGACAAGGCTTGATATGATAGGACTTGAACAGGTGTGGAATGTCCTGCTATGAGGGGTGTCAATTAGACGAGAGGATCCAGCGTCGCAGTCAGGTACCGTTACAGATGAAGTTTGGCTTTCCTCTCTTGCTATTTTTTAGCTTATCTGCGAATAACTAAGAATAGATAGCGGTTCATGATCTCTGCATAGGAAGGCGTCACGTTTTCTGCAGGGGTGGCTGTAGCCTAGTCTTGGCAGACAGGGGGACTCCTTGTAAGGTTGCGATCCTTCGCTTTCTCCCCACCACGACGACGACAACGACGGGAACACAGGGAACCGTTTGGACTGTGAATTGAGGAAGGAAGATTTGTGATAGCGGATAGCGAGAGAAGGACCTCCTGTATCTAGTTAGTCGGACAACAAGCAAGGTTGGGCTTTCTTTGCAGTTGGATTTTTTCTCTTTGCGGTTCTCTGGGTTGGTTTTTGAATAAGAGGTTTGCGAACTAGCCTAGCGGATTTGTTTCTAGAAGGGATTTCTTGTTTGTGACATTTGTTTGCCCGTACCGGTACTTCTCCCGTTTCGCAGAGTAGATACACTTGCCCGGGTTCCTTCCTTTTCAGTACTTGTACTAGACCGTAAAATCTTATGAAATCCACAATCTCCGCACGAATATCCCTGTGAAGGGCGACAACAGCCCAAGATAGGTTTAGCCTGCTAAATTGACAAGAGCTAACACAGTCAAACGACGCAGGCTATACCGTGTCAGGAAAACACTAATCCTTCTTAAGGACTTTCGACTCAAAACTCTGAGATTCTGGGCTGCTGGAGATGGTGGGTTACGCGGGGTTTTTGCGGTGCTGCACTGCGCCTAAGCTGAAAATCTGTTAAAGTATTTCCAGAGATTAAAGAAAAATCAAAAATCGCAACCAAATAAAAACAGGCACATCCAGGAGTTCCCAAATCCGAACTATTTTCGCAAACTGGCGAGTAGCATACCTCGGAGGGTGAAGGCTGTCATTGGTGCTGAAGAATGGTATATAATACTTTAAGATCTCGGCTCTATTGAAGTGGCCTGAATTATTATCACAGAGTTTGATTGGGATATTGCGCGAGTAGTCGCAACAAGCGTGTCGACGCTTACCCGTAGCACAACGACAACAGTTTCCAATGCGGGAGGAACGGGCCGGGTGCTGTTGGCACAAATTTGGTGGGGATTACTTGTAACAGGGTGGTCCTAGGCCATCGGTGAGGTTGCACAAATCACCCCGCTTTTCGTCAGCCTTTCAGAATTCCTGTAGCAGACCATCTCCGCGTCTAGTGTCTGCCATATCCTAATCTACGAAAGAGAGAAAATGTCGCAATCCTTCAGTCATAATACCCACTCTTTTAACTACGCTGTTAGCGTGTCGAATAACTTTACGGTGGCCGATGACCGATCTAATATCCTAGCCTGGTTATCCCCACTAGATCCCAAGTTACGACATCAGGACATTCGAGATCGCCGAGTCGGAAATATAGGGGAATGGCTCTTACAAACCGAGGAATTCAGAAGCTGGAATGCCGGTAATGAGGGGAGTGAATCTGATAACGCAGTTTTGTTCTGCTATGGGGATCCAGGAGTCGGGAAGACATATATTAGGTAACAACGACGAACTTCGGGGAAGAGAATAAAAGGGGAAGGTGCTGACAAGCCGCGATGTTAGTTCATTGGTGATAGACAGCTTGTGTGATCAGGCTAGAAGACAAAATTTTAGCGTTGCGTGCTTTTATTTTGACTTTGCTGCCCACAATGAGCAATCCCCCGCGAACACGATGGGCGCCTTGCTGAAACAGGTTGTTGGCGGTCTTGAGGAAATCCCGGTAGAGATATCGCAAGCATATCAAGACCAAAAAAAAGCCATTGGTGGACGGGGGCCCTGGCTTCCCGATATTGTGAAGATGCTACAAACCACCACCTCCAAAGAGTGCACATTCATATGTATCGACGCTCTTGATGAATGTGTACCGGAGCATCAAGCCAAGCTTCTTGGATCGCTAAGTCAGATTCTCCGGGAGTCTCCCGGTACTAGGATATTCGTGACAGGAAGACCGCATATTGGGCCTGAGATCGGAAGGCGCCTTGGTGGAAGAGTGACGAGTTTGTCGATATGTCCCAAAAGAGGTGATATTGTCACATATCTCCGCTCTAAGCTAGAAGAGGACACAACCCCAGATGCGATGGACAGTAGACTAGAGGCGGACATCTTGAGAAAAATTCCTGAAGATATATCTGAAATGTATGTAGAAGCCACGGCACTAGGGAAGCTGCCTCAGGCATCCGCTAACAGATACATATCTAGGTTCCTTCTAGTCTCGCTGAACATCGATGCGGTCCTCCAAGAAACCACAATCCATCGTCGGCGACAAAAGCTCAGTTCAATGACCGATGGCGTAGGGTTAGGGGATGCATATGGCACAACACTGGGTCGGATAAAGGCGCAGGGTGGAGAGAAGGCGAGGCTTGGAATGGCCGCTTTAATGTGGATATCTCACGCCGAGCGGCCCCTGAAGGCTGATGAACTGTGCCATGCTTTAGCAGTCGAAATCGGGTCACCGGGTCTCGATACCGACAATATTCCTTCAATAGGTACATTACTAGCTTGTTCTCAAGGACTTGTTGCGGTAGACAAGGAGGCTTCCACTGTCCGATTAGTTCACTTTACACTTCAAGAATACCTACAGGCTCATCCCGACCTTTCCGGCGCAGCTCACTCGACAATTGCAGAAATTTGCTTGAGTTATCTGAATTCCCCACAGGTCAAGGGCATTTCAGCCAGTTCCTCCCTTGAGCTCCAAGGCACACCTTTTCTCGAATACTCTTCTCTATATTGGGGAGTGCACGCAAAAAAGGACCTTTCGGATTGCTCGAAACAGCTTGCGCTGAGACTATTTTGCGACTACAACAACCACGTGTCCGTTAAAATCCTCTTGGAAGCACAGAGACCGTATTGTTATGATGTTGATTTCGATAAAATTTCCCTGTTCAGTGGTTTACACTGTGCATCTTTCTTCGGGATTGCTGAGATTGTAGCTGGGTTGGTAGAGATAGAAGGTTGCGATATCAACCAAATGGACTGTGGGGGCAACACACCTCTCATGTGGGCTGCTCACAATGGGCACGAGGGAGCGGTAAAAGTACTGCTCGGACGAGACAACGTCAACCCCGACAAACCGGATGACCGCGGCCGAACACCACTCCACCATGCCTCCAAGAGGGGGCATGAGGGAGTGGTGAAAATACTTCTCGAGCGGGATGACGTCAACCCTAACAAGCCAGACAAATCGGGCCGAACACCGCTATATTGTGCTGCCGAGAATGGGCGCGGGGGAGTGGTGGAAATACTGCTCGGACGAGACGAAGTCGATCCCGGCAAGCCAGATACGTTCAACATAACACCACTCTCTTGCGCTGTAGGTTATGGGCACGAGGAAGTGGTGAAAATACTACTTGGGCGGAGCGAAGTCGACCCCGACAAGCCAGATATGTTCGACCGAACACCGCTCAATTTTGCTGCGACTGGTGGGCACGAGGGAGTAGTGAAAATACTCCTCGGGCGGGACAACGTCACCCCCGACATACCAGATCGCAACGGCCAAACACCGCTCTCTACAGCTGCTCGCTATGGGCACGAGGGAGTGGTGAAAATACTGCTTGAACGGGATGAGGTCAGCCCCGACAAACCAGATAACGACGGCCAAACACCACTCTGGTGGGCTTCACTGAACGGGCGCGAGGGAGTGGTGAAAATACTACTCGAACGGGACGAGGTCAACTCCGACAAATCAGATGATAGCGGCGGAACACCCCTCTTCATTTCTGCTTTCCGTGGGCACGATGGAGTTGTGAGAACGCTACTCGCACGAGGTGTCAACCCTGACAAACCAGATAATGACGGCCAGACACCACTCTGGTGTGCTTCTTCGAATGGGCACGAGGGAGTAGTGAGAATACTTCTCGAACGGGATGAGGTCAACCCCGACAAACCAGATAACCTCGGCCGAACACCACTCTTTGCTGCTGCCTGCTCTGGGCGCGAGGGAGTGGTGAAAACGCTACTCGCACGAGGCGTCAACCCCGATAAACCAAATATCAACGGCCGAACACCATTCTACAATGCTGCTTGGAATGGGCGGGAGGGCGTGGTGAAAATACTACTCTCACGGAATGACGTCAACCCCAACAAATTAGACAAGGATGGCAAAACACCACTCGACCGGGCTACTGATGGGTGCCATAAGGGAGTGATAGCGCTACTCCAGCCCCCAGAATCTGCCGCCCCCAGCCTATCATAAGACCGAGGAGCCGTCGCCCCCTCACCCTTCTAAATGCGGATACCTTGTGTACTATCCCCATATGGGCCGCAACAGCTCCACAACACATCCGTCGCCGCCATTGCCCCCCCATCTCACCCCTGCCCAATCTCCCCCGGCGGTTCAAGTCCCCACTTTCCTCTAATTACTCCTTTCCCCTTCCTCTCGTCCTCATTATTTTCTTTCGGTCCAACCAAAACCGTCCAAGCTTCTACCTAGATTTTCCTATGTTGCCAAGTTAAGATTCATCAATCCCTATTTGTAGCCCAGAGTTTAGCCTTAGTACGGGCAGTGTTCCCAAGCGTCCAGTCCGTCCGTCTTTAGCCTAGGACGGGACGGACGCCCAATTGCAGTCCGTCCTGACCTATGCCCGGGACGGACGGCCGGGTCCTATAGGTGTCTTAGTTTATGTTTCATGTTCGAATTTCATGAGCATTAGGTAAGTGTTATCAAGATGTGAAACATTTTTATTCTAATGAAGAGAAGCTTAGGCTCTACTATTATGTATCAAATTTCGCTATCAATCAACCAATGCTTCCAGTGATATCCGATCCTGGTTCTGAGCACCGTGACCTCATTCCACTTCCTTGACCTACAAGGGACGCCCGTCATTAT
>Ga0307513_10003770_pt1 | contig 20446 bp, 26 predicted proteins | sample 15_EM_MG_FD_202174 | JGI IMG/M metagenome (GOLD analysis project Ga0307513, IMG submission 202174) | Populus trichocarpa ectomycorrhiza microbial communities from riparian zone in the Pacific Northwest, United States - 15_EM | ecosystem: Host-associated > Plants > Roots > Unclassified | place...
CGCAGCATCCGGGGGTGACAATTCGGTCAAGTTTATTGTCATTGGTTTCTTGGAAGACAGTCCAAGGGTCAACTTGTGGAATGATTCAACGGCAGTTTGAGAACCAACAGCCGAAATGTCGCCATACATTGATCTTTGTTCCCTTGTTTGGGTTCCAGTTGCCAACCATCAGGTCGGTAGTCACAATCGTGTTCGCGAGACGCCCACCAAATGCCTCGAGCATCTCCTCAGTCGGCCCGGGGCCCTGGGTATTAGCCGATTAGCACGTTCACGCACAGACAGACGACGTAAGCCTACGGTGATGGTTTTTACATCCTCGTCAGCCCACGTACCTCTCCACCATCTTCCCTCGGGACCAGACAATCCAAGGTGAACGGTCCAGGAGGCATAGTCAACCCTAGACATCAGCACAAACTTGGCTGAGCCCTGATATATGATCTGAATCAACTCGTCGAGAGCGGAAAAATACAGGTCCATTCTCAGTGGTCGTTATGGTGTTGAAAATACGTTGTGGGCGTGAGAACGCGGGGCGGGGTCCCGACGCAACCCCGCTTACGGTCGCATGTACGTCAAGAAAAGGGCGAATCGGGTCAAGCAGGTCGCGCAGTATGTTTGGATCGTCCATGGCGTCGTCTAGCTCGTCGCCTCGTTTGCCGACAGCCCGCAGCAGATGACCCCCCCCAAAAAAAAAGTTGACCTACAGAGGGAGCAAGTTGGAGGTTCGATTCAACCTTGTTGACCTCCACCCACACACTGCGGGGGAGTGATCCCCCCCACTGTGTCATGACGTCACACTCGTCATCCGCCCCCTCCTTCGATCGGGGGGCCACGATATAAAGGAGGAAATGCAACTCCTCCCCCTTCCGCCCCACCACGACTATTCTGCGAACCATGCAACCTCTCCGACTTGCGACTAGAACAATCACGAGGTCCGCGGTACGTGTCTCATCCGCTAATCGTGTTGATTGTCCACGAAGCTAACGACATATGTTCCGGTTACAGCCTCGTAGACCCTTTGCGACAGTACCTCCTCCCAAACCCGGGCCCGGAACGCCGCCCTCCGAGAGCTCCAATAACACTGTACTCTACGTCGGCGCTGCAGCTGTGGGACTTGGCGGCCTCTACTACTACTATGCCATAGCGGATCCCCGCGCACGAGGCGACGCCGAGCGCGTGAGACAAAAGTCACGCGAGCTAGGTGACACCGCCAAGGATTCTGCTCGTAACAAGCTGCAGCAGGGCCAGGACAAAGTAGACGAATACAGGGTGCGTAGCGTTCGCCCCCCCCCCCCCCGAATCTTCTTACGTCGTCGAGGCTGAAGGACTGGTCTTCATGTAGGCATCCGGCAAGGAGAAGCTCGAAAAGACACGCCAGGAGGCTGAGGGTGCCAAAGATGACGTCAAGTCCAGGATGGTAGAGACTCAGAAGGACGTGAGGTCGACCGTGTCAGAGTACGGTCATGACGCTCAGCGAAAACTCGACGAATACAAGACATCGGCCTCCAACGCTTTGGTTGACGCCCGTGACGGCAGCGAGAAGAAGCTTCAGGAGGCGAAGGCTACCGGCTCGGGGTGGTTCAGCTGGGGATCCAGCAAAGCAGATGATTCCAGGAGAGAGGGCGCCGAAAAGGTCAAGGAGGGTGCTGAGAACGTCAAGCAGAAAGCGGACAAGTACTCGTGAACCATGCACGACATAAAGGGGGTGGTGATATGAAGCCCTGTAACTCAATATGTTTCTGTATTCCTGTATTACATAGGGAGCAACACTGCCTCGTACCATCTTATCTATCCGTCTTTAGCCAACCGAAACATCGTATTTTTCGGCGTTTGGTAGCAAGGGGATAAAGCGACCGTGTAAAACCAATCTGGAAAACACAACAATGGGGAAGTACGATACATTTTAAATAGCGTCTACACTGTAGTCGTCCATGGACCCAAAGATTACCCGGAGAGGAACCAACAAATGTCCAAAATCCTCGGTAAATGCGCAACATAAAAAAAGAAGACAGGCAATGCAGACACAATTCTACGAAAGCAATAGGTTGAGGGGAACATACAATCGGGAAGCATGTTCGAATGTCACCTAAGATACAACGACCATGAAATCAATGAGAATCGAGGGTGGAGCGGAAATCCAGTCAAGGGTGACTGTGAACCGCCAACATGGGTTTCCTCCTAATCTTCGGCACGGACCCGAGCTCTTCATCGAAAACGTTTCGAACCTCTAAATCCTTCGGCGTGCTGGCCCCCGTGCCTAAACTGGTGGTCGAAGAGAACGGGTGGTTGTAACCAAATTCCCTCTTTTGTGCAAACAAGTCAAGATGCGCCTTGCCAGGAGAAATCGGACCGACGAGGGTCGGCGGTGTGGGCTCGAACTCGTCCATGATAGCTGGGCGAGGTGGTGACCCGTCGTCCCTCTTCGTCCCAAGGAGGAATGGGACAGAGACAGAGTCTGAAAACGGATCCCGATAGTACTCCTGAGAGAATCGCGGTGGGGGACTAGGGCTCTTCCTCCCAAGATCCAGTTGACCAGTAGAGTCGTTGCGAAGATGTTGGTATCGGACGCCACTGCGCCCGCCAGACCCGCCGTGTCCCTGAGATGAAGAGCTCCTACGACGATTGTAAGAGGCCGCAAGCAACGAGACAGGCGGGAAAGGCATTCGAGAAGTCATTTGTCCCGCACTATCGATCGGGCTCATCCTCCCATTAGAGATGGAGCGCGAATGTGATCCGTGGCTAGACACACGCGCATGCCCAGAAGCAGAACGATCCGTTGAACTCGTTTGTCCGTGGCCGCTATCATCCTCGTCGTCATCGATGAGCGTCAGCCGACCAGTGGAATGACGCCCTTCCATGATCGCTGCGACGGCGTTATCGTATGCAGCCCTCTTACGCTTGTGACGCGATCTGAGGTTCCAAATAATCAAGCCCAGGATCACAAGGATAAACAACCCGATGGTCGCGAAAATACCAGCGACAGCACCCTTGTTACGGAAGAACGCAGAAGCACCACCCCCGTTATCTCCGGGAAGGAGTGAAGGGTTACTGATGATCCTGGTGACCGTCACCGGGTCTCCGCGGGAGTTTGTATACACCATCGTAGACGTGAATATAGTAGGAGCGTAGGTGATGGTACTGCCTTGCTCGTTGGTGGTCGTTAAATACACCGTGTTCTCTAAGGTCGAACTAAAAACCCTCTGTGTAAATGCCAAAAATAAGAACGGAAGAGTTAGATTACTGACACGGCAATTAAACCGGTTGGCAGAGTTGCGAAAGCAAGTTGAGATGGTGTTGGTTGGGAGCCTGAGAAGGGACTGGGCTCAACCCCAGTGGCAGTCAACGTCGAGCCCGGAGTAGGGGAAGGGGGGATCGTTGAAACCACAAAGCTTGTGACTGTTAGTGTTGGATTTTCGACAACACTCGAAGGTGACAAGGCCGGCGAGTCAGAGCTGGTGTCTGGAGGTCGGGAAGGAGAAGAGGAATCAGGGGGGTTAGAAAATGGGGTGGTAGTAGGTGGGAAGGATGAAGGGTCTGTGATAAGTGAACTAGGCGTGATCGAGGGAGGTGATATCGAGGGAAGAGTACTGGTAAGAGAGGGTATGGATGTGAAGGAGGGGGGGGAGATGATCGTGTCACTTGGCGTAAATGTTGGCGAAATCTTGTCATTTGTGGAAGAGGGTGGAAGGGAAGAGGGTGGAAGGGAAGAGGGCGGAAAAGAAGAAGGCGGAAAAGAAGAAGGCGGAAAAGAAGAAGGCGGAAAAGAAGAAGGCGGAAAAGAAGAGGGTGGAAAAGAAGAGGGTGGAAGAGACGAACTCGGGGTTGTTATGGAGGACGGCGGAGGAGTGATTAACGAAGTGATGGTGGGGGAAATTGAAGATACCGAGCTGGAGATGGTGACCGACGAAGACGATGTCACTGAAGATGATTCAGAAGATGATACGCTGGAGCTCGACGAAGAAACCACAGAAGTTGAGCTGGAAGACTGAGACGACGATGAACTGTCCGGTCCGGGCGAGGACGTGGGGGACGATCTTTGGAGGTCGCTTGGCTGGCTCGAACTAGACGATGGAATCGAGGAAGACGGAGGAAATGTCGAGCTCGAAGGGGGGAGTGTGTCAGTCGGGGTTAGAGTAGGGGTCGGATCCGTAATACTTGGAATTATACTGGTAGATGAAGGGTTCTCCGACGTAGAGCTCGGAATGCTGGATGTGGATGGTGGCTCTTGAGAAGATGTGGGTGACGGCTCTCGAGATGTGGATGGGGGCTCCTGAGATGTGGATGGGGGTTCCTGAGATGTGGATGGGGGCTCTTGAGTTGTGGACGGAGGTTCCTGAGATGTGGACGGGGGCTCTGGCGAAGACGTCGAGGGCGGGTCAGACGGAGGCGTGGATACTCGAAGATCGTCTGACGATGTAGGAGACTCAGTGGGTGTTGGCACTGGGGGTGAGGATGGAGGGGCCTCGGGTGTTGAAGTAGTGGCAGGTGGGGGGATATCAGTGGTCGAAGGGATCTGTGCCGGAGGCGAGCTTGGTGGGGGCGGAGGCTCACTCGTCGGCGGATCAGGCTCTTGGGAAGGAGTTGGTTGAGGGGAAGGCTCTGGGGTGGGCGGGGGAGCATCATTCGTGCTGGCTGGTGGAGGGGGAGGGTTAGATGCATTGTCATCGGGCGGGGAAGTCGTTGGCTGAGGATTAGAAGAATCCATTCGTTAGGGCGTCAATGGGTGTTAGAGGTGGGGGACGAGGGCCGGGGAGGGAAGCTAATCAAGGGGACGGGATGCGAGCTTATTAGAGAAATCGGTGCGCCTGTACACCGCCCAGGCTTGCCTCGGGAGGGAAGAGGGGGAGCGAAGATTACTGACGTCGATTGCTGATCGACGTGGATAGGGACTCTAGCACAGGTACCTGTCGATCCGCAAGTCACAGGCGGTGCGTATAGAATTCCTCTGGGTTGTGGCAAGGAACAGGTCTAGAGATTTGTTACACTTGGAGCGTAGATCCTCAGAGAGGGGGAGAAGTGGGAGATTAGGAGAGCGCGCGGGAGGACCATGTCGGATTGGTGGTCCAAGGCGGCGTTCGCGCCTGAGAACCGACTGGTGTGAAACGTGTTGGCCACATGCCCTAGAGCTGATCGCCTATGTCAAGAATTTTTATTCGACAAAAGTCGAAAAGAGGCTGGCTCGTCCTTTGCGCATTGTGGAAAGTAGTCAAGGGAACGCGTGACCTCGGTAACCCCTTTGGTAACTTCTCTTTACTTCTATTTATCCCTGTATGAGCTCGCGAGGGATTTAGAGAGAGTATCTATCAGCTGGAAGGTGTCAGTGATCCGACAGATGGGGGTTCATATTGCTCGCCGTGAGATTTTGCCCCTTTCCGAAGAACGTCATCGATGAGCAGATACAATCAGTCGGCACGCCTGATCCACGATCATCAAGTACAATCGCGGAGAGCGCTGGAATCAAGGCCACATCAGTTCCGCTCTGAACTCGTCCACGCAGGAAATGCGGCCACTCGGGCACGGTGGCCAATGCACATCCCAGCTCCCCGGAAAAGTTGGGCGGCTGATCTGATCCGCACAAACCAAGCCGGAGGGCTCACCTGCCGATACGCCGGTCAATTAGTGGGGGGTGCGCAGCCCTGGGCCTGATCACCTACTTAGTGCTGTTTCGAAACTTGGCCAATAGAAGTTACGTGTTTGTGTTTAGAGTAAAAATGGCTATCGGGGCTTATGCCATTAATTCGGTGATGCCGAGGACTCGTCTCCAAAATCGTCAAACGGGTTGATTCCTGTGGCACAGACCACGAAGACAGCTGTTGGAGTCCCACCAAAGATTCAAGCTTCAAGGAAACGGGCGACCGTCCGGTTCAGAATCCCCTCTCGGCTCGGGGCGAGTTCCAGCTTGGCTGTCTTGGTGTATTTGATCTGTCAATGTCAGATTCTACCGCAGAGCCCGGATCCGAGGGTTCGTGACATACCAAACCAAGTCGAGACCGCCGCTGAATGTCCTTGTCGAATCAAATTTCTGCGATAGGGCGTCCGGTTCGTAACCCTCGCTGGAACAGGGGTTTTGAATGGACTAGTGATGCATACAAACAAGAGTAATTGCACCGCCCCGATATACTTAAGATCCATGCAATCCCCCTTCACGGTACGCCGGCGGAATTGCCTTGGGCGCCCACCTCGCGCCATTCTCTTTTCATTGTTCTGTTTGTAGGGGAGGAACAGGCCCTTTCGGATGACACAACGGGTATATCCCATTCCAGATGCTTTTGGTACAAACAATTGTGGGTAGATATAGATGTTAATAATGTTACCGCAAAAACCCTACAACTCCCCCCTTCAGGCGGAAAGCTCGTACAAAAAGGCCAAAGCGACCTTGGCGAATTCGAGGGAGTGGCTCCAGCTGAATCCGCTGACGGAGGTCGTATCGCCGGTCGTGTGGATGACGGTGTTGTCGTTTCCGGTTACAGCCTCGAACACCATGGTGGTTGGGTATCCGTATTGATACCAGCTTGCGTGGTCAGAGCAGGGGTAGCCACAAGGGGAATCGTTGGCGGCGGGCAGCTTGCTGTAGGCGCCGATCAGGGACCTGGCGAAAGTGTTGGTTCCGCTGTCGACGTAGTCGGTCTCGATGGCGATGACCTCGGCGGATCCAGGCTTGAAGCTGTAAAGGGGTGGGAGATCAGCGTTTGTTCATTAATGAGGCCAGGTGGTGGCGAGAACGTACTAGGCAGTCATGTCGAGTTGCATGAAAGCCTTGACCGCAGTTCCGGCTCGGGAGTAGCTGGAGGCGATAGCCTGGGAACCGAGGAGACCGGCTTCCTCGCCGGAATAGAAGTGGATCTCGAGTGGGGTGGTGGGCTTGAAGCCAGAGGAAACCAAAACACGGAAGATCTCCATGGCATTTACGGTACCGGAACCATCCTACCCGGACGAAATGGAGTCTCAATAACTGACAAACGAACTAACATCTCGAAATAAAACGCACATCGTCAGCACCTGGCGCACGTCCAGTCGAGGGAGAGCTCAGGTTGATTGAGTCTTGGTGGGCGCCGAGGATCGTGACCGGGCCGGAGGTGGTGCCAGCGATCTTGGCGATCACGGAGAACTGGACCCATGAGTGCGTGAATTTGGTGACCGTGACTCCGGACTTTCCGGCGGCAATGCCAGTAAGGGTATCAAAGATCCACTGAGCGGACTGTTGGCCGGTGGTCGACTTATAGTAGCGGTTGTTGAAAGCAGTCAGCTTGTTCAGGTTTGACTGCATGTTGGACACGGAGAGGCTGGCGATCAGAGGATTGACGGCAGACTGATGGGAGGGGGGAGGGACTAGGAATCATGTGATGTGAGACCCACTGTCCACTTGACAACCGATTATATGCGGTCAAACGTACAGGTAGCCATGATAGACGCATCCTTCCTGAGATTGGCGGCCTTCTCAATGGCGGGGTCGGACTGCATGTCGAGCCACACCTCAGTAACGTCCATGAAGTCAATGCCAGCCTTCTTGAGTTCCCACTTCTCCTCCTCGGTTTTCCAGACAGGGTCGACATCAATTCCGAACCGGAGAAGGGAGAGACCTTCCGCAGACTTTCTCTCAATCTCTTGAGGACCAACGGGAACGGCCCCAACGAGAGAGGAAGCAGCCAACAGGACAGCAGCGATGACCGAGGAAGCGAATCTCATGGCGGAGGAGTGCTGACGTGCTGACGACCAAGGACGACCAGAGAAAGTCCTGGAAACGAAAGCAGCGGGTGCTCTACTTTATATCCAGTTCGGGATGAGACGGAGAACATCAACGGCACATGGTAACTCTTCGGAAGCATACGTGTGCCAGCCGAAATACAGTGGATCAACGAACGATGCACGACGATGCATAACGAAGTGCCTTCTCTGCCATGCGGTTCCCTCAGCCGCCAACGCGCAAAGATAACGGCGCCATCGTCGGGTTTCAGTGGGTTCGCAGATAGCAAAGACCTATAGCCGATGTCAACTCCAATTCTGGGAGGCGGCCGCCATCAGTTTCAGATGGGTGATGCATCGATGAGTCCCCACAATCACGATCCTCCCCAGTTGTCCGGCCAGTGTCGAGCGAAAGGGAGCCACGGAAATGATATCCAGGGAAGAGGCAGTATGCCAAGATTTTTGGGATTGCGGCAGGTGCACGTGAACGGTGCCATTTGGGACGTTGTACAGCGATCAATCAATATTCGATCCCGGCTGTCAATCAAAGTCATGACATATCCTGGTAGAGAACACCCTCACCCACCCTATGCAAGCAACACCGGCGCGTCCAGATAAATGCGGACCAGACAATCCAGCCCGGGACGTGCTCACGCTTTGTTATCGCGGGACAAAAATGGGCCATGGAGGGTCCAGTCCCAGAAATCCCGTCCGGTGGGTCCTCAACTGGTCATGTGTAAATCCCGGGCCTGGGACTGGATGGAGAATAAATATCACCACAGAAGTAGATACCCGATGAGCACGAGAGACATGTGATCATCGGAATCTTAGCACAAAGGCTTGGCTGATCGGTTGCGTGTGGTCCTAAGCTTCCTTGGGCCAGGCGGGGATATCCTCATAGCATCCACCCCTCCCCTCGAGGTTCTTACCAAATGCGTCTACCTCCACATGGGCGGGGATACGGACACCTTAAATCAACGCCCGGGTTGTATGCCGCTCCTGCTCTTCATGGCTGCACCGCACGGACACATAGAATCTGGGACACATACAGCTGGGGCCGTTTATTCCGAACTCCCGATACGGAGGGACCCATATGCAACAGTGTGTACTTAGATCAGCACAACGCGAGGTCTTGATCAACATCATATTACACTCCTCTGACTCTGAGGGTTAGGGTAGGTCGATTGCATGTGTGCGAAGGTGGTGGATGGCTCCGGACCGGAAGTGCCGCTCTCCGGTTCTCCGTGTGACACGTGACCCTTCGCTGTACAGTCGCACTCCCGCTCTGCTGAGGACTTTGGATCTTTAGTACATCCACCCGATAACTTCAAAACTGTGAGTACAATCCACCCCGAACGTCCTCGCCGGTGCCAGATGGGTGCATAGCGCCACTACTGAACCCGGACTCACGAGTTTTGAGGATGGATTACAAGAACCCCGTTTGGATGGACATCATACTGATCCAACTTCAGATTCCAACACAATGGCTGATGCTGGACGCGGACGCGGTGGATTTGGTAGGGGTCGCGGTGACCGTGGAAGGGGGCGAGGACGTGGCCGCCGTGGTGGCCGAAAGGATGAGGAGAAGGAATGGTACGCAAATCACCCTGAACCTGCATCGCCCCGGTATTCTCATCTGTAACACCGAAGGGCCCCCGTCACAAAACTTGGCCGTCTCGTGAAGGATGGAAAGATCAAGTCCATGGAGGAAATCTACCTCTTCTCTCTCCCAGTGAAGGAATACCAGATCGTCGACTTTTTCCTCCCAAAACTCAAAGACGAGGTCATGAAGATCATGCCCGTTCAAAAGCAGACCCGTGCCGGTCAACGCACACGATTCAAGGCCTTTGTTGCTATCGGCGATTTCGATGGCCATGTTGGTTTGGGTGTCAAGTGCGCGAAGGAAGTCGCAACCGCCATCCGGGGTGCCATCATCCTCGCAAAACTCTCCGTCATCCCCGTCCGAAGAGGTTACTGGGGTGCTCAGCTCGGTGATCCCCACACTGTCCCCTCCAAGGTCAGCGGGAAGGTCGGATCGGTAATGTGCCGTCTCATCCCCGCTCCGCGAGGAACTGGTATCGTCGCCGCCCCCGCATCGAAGAGGCTTTTACAACTTGCCGGTGTGCAGGATTGCTACACACAATCCAAGGGGTCTACTGCGACGATGGGTAACTTCCTGAAAGCTACTTTCGCTGCTGTATGTGGTTTTAGCCTTGTTCTCTTTCGGTTTTCTTACGATCGTGGTTCACAGCTCACCTTGACATACGGTTTCCTCACCCCAGACTTATGGCGGGAGATCCCTTTGTCGAAGTTACCGTACGACGAGTACAGTGCTCACTTGCAACTTGCAGCTGCCAAGAAGTATTAGTTTTGTTGTACGGCCGTGTATCTGCCACCTTGTTGTATTTGCCTGCATATTCATTGGCTCTTTTTCCCCACCTTGCTTCCCACCTTCGAGTGAATGCGAAAATGCCGCCCACTGTACAACACGTGGACGCCCCATCCTCGGCGTCGCCTTTGGTGTTGGTACATTCTCACTGGTCCTAGGAGTTGTCATGAAGCTGCTCTTTGGTTCGGAGGACAGGCCTCAGCAACCACCGCCCCAGGAACCGCACATACCCGCCGAAACGGCAGGACGATCGGCCGCAAAATGCGTATCCTCCCAGCCCCAGCCTACCCGAGCAACATCAGGAACATGAGCCACATACGCCTCGTCCGTCCAAACACCGGCACTCTGTTCGTGCTCACTTCTGGTTATTTGTTGACTGTGAACTTACCGCATCCACGAACTCTGGACCTTACCTTACCGCCGGCGCTATCGTTAGCAGGACCTGAACCAGAAAATCCAGGATGATCCGCACTACGTCTCCCTACGTGCGCGCGCCAACGAAGAGGGAGGTAAGATGGCACGTAGTTTTAAGGAAAGTAAGCGTGCGCATGCCAAGGCCAAGACGTTGTCCAATGAGGACCAAGAGCATAAGACGAGAATGGAGCAGCTGGATGCGGAAGCCAGTGCTTGGGTATATGCAAGTAAGTCGCGTTACTTCTCCCACAAGTTACCCCCCAGACGATCTTACGTGTTTGTCACCCTTGATTTGCGGTTAGAGAACAATGAGGTAAGTTTGTAAAGCTCCCCTTTGGGATAGGCCAGGTTTCTTATCACACGACCTCTACTTGTGATTAGGACAGTGCCCCCGGAGAGATTAACCTACACGACTTATCCGTGGAAGAAACAGTCGATTACGCCGGTCGGGCCATTGAAGATGCTAAATGTCGCGGCGATACCACTGTTAATCTTATAGTTGGTTCGCCTTTTCCTTTTGATCGAACAGCGGGCGGTCTTGCTAACGAAATAGGGTTCTACGTTCAGGTAAAGGTTTGCATTCCGAAGATGGGGTCGCCGAACTGAAGTCCGCAGTCGAAGCGCTGGTACAAAAGTATACTGCTCCATTTTCACACCACGCGCGCCCCCGGAGCTCAGACGTGTTATTCTATTCTACAGACGCGGGCTAGTCGTGGAATCGGATCCAGACAACGTCGGAGTGTTGATCGTACGACTCGGCGAAGGGGGGTCTGGGAGCGGTGTCACCGGTGCCTACGGAGTCACCCCTAGTCCTGTCGTCCCCCACGGTCAAGACGGCCCAGAAACGACTGGACCACCGACACTCAGCAGCCGCGCCAGACGAGGGTGGTCAAGTGAGGCAACCATTAATTGAGATTGCCAACGTGAAACTAACAGAACTCAAGTTATCTTCGGCCTCCTCACCCTCTTTAGCATCATTGAGGCGAGTAAAATGCACCCTTCCGGGAGGTCGAACCTCTCACTGACGACTTTATGTAGCTGGTAATCTCAGCATGGCTCATTTCTATGTACAACAAACATCACACCCAACTCCCCCGTGCCGTCATTAGGAATCTCCGTTACGTTATTTTCAACTCCCTATGGGGTGTACTCGGCTTCTCTACTCTCGCGGCCTTATACGGGCTCCCTGGGGATGTGAGACCCCTCGCAAGCATTGGTGTTTTCATTTAGTTCGTACCAGCCCTTGGCACACGGCTCCGTCTCCTGACTCTTATCAGCCTCTCGTTAACATGGATTCTTACCATCTTCTGCGCGGGAAATATCTCGGGCGCGTCTGGGGACGGATTCGAATGCAGGTAAGCGCGTCTTCCAGTACGCATGATACTAAATCATTGACATGGACGCTGTTAGTCTTGACTATACGTATTGTGAACAACTCACCGCGATCGAGGCGTTCGCTTGGATCATTTTGTGAGCGCTCATTAGTTCACTTCAGCAGTGGCTGGTGCTTACCGCGTACAGTATTTTGACGACAGTTGTCGTGTTTGCCGGCTACTCCCCTTATAGGCGGGGTGATGCCCGGACGACACAGCTTTGTTGAAGGGTTGTCCCATTGCGTTGCCCATTTATCTGTCACCCGTGTTTCTATTCGTCAGAAATATTGCTTCCCGGGGTTCTCACTGCAGAGACTTCCCACTGGCGAAATTCTCTGTCGACCAATGCGAAGAGAGTAATACCACATATATGTGTATTATATCGTGCATGAGCTGTTGCCCACTTGATACGACAAAAATGCTATTTTGTGTAAGAAATCAAGGGGAGGTTATGCGTCTTGTGCAGCTAATCGGTTCTCGTCCTCGATTGTCCGTTTGCTTCTAGCGCTAATGGCTGGGTCTTTTGGTGGGGGATGCGTCGCAAGCATCTCTTCGAATGATCTCCTCTTTCCGTTCGCTCGCGAATTTGCGGTAGCTGCAATGGCTAACCCTTTTCTTCGTGTCTCGAACGTTTGATACACAAAAACCACCATCGTCTGTGAATGAGTTCAGAACACAAACCCACACCCCCAGAGATATATTTTTGATACCACTCACCGCGAAAAGAGCTCCGACTATCAGCCTCTCCCTCCACTTTTCGTCATCCCCAACACGAAGCTCAGCCCTAGCTCTCAGCTCTCTTCTCCGCCTTGCTGACATTCTACTCTCGGTAGCGCCTGCGAAGGGGTTAGCCCCCAGGTGGGCTTTGCCCTTTGCTTTACCCTTCCGGAGGGAGTCATAGGCTTTGGTCACCGCCTGGAACCTCGCTTGCGCGACCTCCGGAGTCAATTGCTCCTCTGGAGGTATCACAGAAGACGACGTTCCTGGCTCTCCTGGCGGGGGAGAACCTTGAGATAGAGAGGCAGATACCACGTCCGGGTGATATATCTTCACGAGCTCATAGTCTAGCGGTTGACAGTTAACTCACGCCACGCCACATCGAGAGCAGAGGAATGGATGTACATCTGGCTTTGATCGCTTCAGGAGGCGCGTCTGTCGGGAGACGGAGTATTTGGAAAGGTGTTGGGTTCGGGTGTGTTGGGAACGGGTGCCGGGAAAGGGCCCGCGAAGCCTGAGGGCCGTTGGAGTTGTGTAATTTGGCCTTCGCAGTCTGCCATCGCCGGGAAAATGATGTACCGCACGAGCAGACCTGTACTCGTCGCGATGAGGGTGTTGGCCGTCTACAGGAGAGTCTGAGCATGATTTGGCCGGGATGATCGACGGAGGTCCGACAGCTCTGGCTGGGATGGGCGGCCACTCTACGTTGACAAGAAAGGGCACTTCCCCAAGTCCCGCTTAGCTCAGTGGTAGAGCGCGTCACTAGTACCTGCAGATCAAGGATCGGCGCTTGCGAAATGACGAGGTCAGTCGTTCAAGTCGGCTAGCGGGAATCATTTTTTCCTATCTCTCCAACCATCCTCTCCACATGTCCAGCATGCTCCTCCCTCCTTGGTGATGAATACCCCGAAAGCGTTACGTATCGACCATTATTTAAAGGTATCAAGCGCCTCCGTCATACCATCACTCTTGCTCTTTTATGATGAACTCCCCTGCACCTGAACACCTGTTCACTGCCAAACACCTGATCTCGACCTTCGTTCGCGAGTCCGAGCGCGAACTTTTACGTCTCGCTGGGGATTTTCCGTTGAATTCGGGGGGATGTAGCATTTCGGATGTGGCAGAGGTGATCCAAATTTTCTCCACGATTTGTAAAGGTTGCTTGTGTTGACCTGTCCCCAGATCGACTGGTTCATCAACCGTGCCAGCGAGCTCCTCTCGTCACTACGAACCCTCAGGAACTCGTTGGCTCCAATGAACCGAGTCCCGCCCGAAATCATCACATCGATAATCTCGTATCGACTCGCGCCCATACCTGATCTCGTGCAGTACCAGGTGCTGTCGGCACCTATGGCCGTTTGCAGGTACTGGAGAAATGCGGTTTGCTCGTATCCATCGCTTTGGACGACAATGAGCGACGTGTACCACCCTCAGCTCCGGAGAATTATCCTCGAGCGCTCGAGAGCTGCCCCCCTTCATGTCTTCTGCTTGCGACCTTCCGATGGATTTATGGAAGATATTGGAGCTCATACGTGGAGAATCAAAGCCCTCCAATGCAAGGTTACTTTCGGCGGAGGTCTCGACGAACCATTCAACCGTGGAGGGGACCAAAACCAAATGATTTCGGACTTCAAAACCTCTTCTGGGACTCTGGAAACTTTATGCCTGTCCCGGAATGGGATTTCGGACATACCGGAAACGGTCAATTTCGGGGTAATCCCCACCAACCCGACGGCGTTGAGGACCTTACAACTTCGCTATCTGCCTCTCACGATCCAATTCACCCGGCTCACCACACTCACCAACTTCTCCTACTTCCATCCCCACGTGCGTTCGGAGCTGCTACTCGATTTCCTCGCGGCAAACACATTATTAGAGGACGTCACTATACACTGTACGAACATCTCCGACCCCCCGAACCGTGCGATAGTCCCTTTGGACTACCTTCGTCAGTTGTCGTTAAACATGGGACACACGGCTCAAGACCTCCTTCAATACCTGCAGCTCCCCTCGACCTCACGGATCGATATGTTCATCAATCGTTTAGCAGAGGGCAAGGCACTGTGGGAGCTGTTACCCGCCTCATTACATGCCCTACCCGGAATCGCGAATACCACGTTTCTGCATTGCAAATTTACGACGGAATTCCACATGATAGTGGTCGGGTCCAACCAGTCTGGCGGGATGGTTACCATGCGCGGACATCCTACGCAGGTCTTTGTGGGGAAACCGATAAACCTCCGGCCACTGAACCTGGGAATGGTTCGAGAGTTCGTGCTATCCTCCAGGTCACGACCGCTCGCTAACATGTGGACTCGCTTCCGACAAGCCGTTCAGGAGATGAGTTGTCTGGAAACGCTCGTAATTGGCAGTCGGGTCTCGCTACACGACCTGCCCGCGGTCTTAACGAAGAAGGACCTCCTCCCAAACTTGTCCGCAATCACACTGGTGACCCCATCTCTCGACGAGATCGCGTCATTTGTTTCCTCTGTCCTTATTCGTAACCGAATACCTGACGCGAAGAGGATCGAATTTGTGGAGGTATTGTGTCCACGATACGAAGAGGATATCCTTTTGGAAGCAGTAAAGCGACCATTGGGAGGATGCGTAGGTTTGGTGGAGGTTAGAGCTATCCAAGACGCCGAAAAAATCTGGATAAAGTCCATAAAACGTTCCATCGATCGCGATGGATTCCTCCGGTAGTCTGGCAGTCGTTTTCCTGTTATAGATGTTATTTACGTACTAGATCATCCAGCCCTGTATTGTTCACAACTTTTCGCTCCCCAATTCTCCAAAACAATTGAACCAGACCGATGGGGGAGCCCGTTGTTAGGTTTTTGGGGAACGCCAGCTGAAAAGGGGCCCTGGTGACACCAGGGTGCAACGGTGGGATCCGACCGCATGATACCGTGCGATAAACTGCACCGTAGTTGCAATGGGCGGTGACGGGACATAATAAGAGCGGGATGAGCCGGGTGCGGGTGTAGCGAAGGTGATGGGGAGGGTGTTTAATGCGGGTGGGTTTAGCATATCTGGGGAAAAGACATTATGGGTAACGGGATCGACAAAGTGAACCCGTTTGGCCCCGGGATTTCCCTCCTTGTGTACACAAATTCCAGGGATGAATTGGCTATGATATGGCGCAACCCCACCAAAAGAGGCGCACGGGGGAGAAAGAAGCAATCCCGTCGGTAAAAATAAGGCTTGCGCTGTCGTACCAAACTAGCTCGTGTGTGTTGGGGATTTGTTTTCAGGATCACTGTTTCGCCGTGCCTACTCCGGTGCTTTCCGGTCGGTTGTCGGTCACATCTCTCGGTGGGGTCCCACAGAAGAAGATTGACGGGTATCATTGGGTATAGGCATAAGGATAAACATTTGGTATCCGTAAGGTCATTAAAAAAAGGCGTTGGTGGGGGAGAATTTAGTGCTACCTTTCCGCAGGTTGGCACTAGGAGACAGTGAAATTACCCGTCCTTCCGACAAAGGGTGCAATGTTTCCGATTAATGGTTTCGCGTCTCCGAAGTAAGAGAACCTATAGGTCCCCGTAGGAGTTCCTGGTTCGATTGCCCTACACGAGTTCTAGAATCAGAGCAGATAGCGGAACTGGTAAGGCTAAACAACCCACCATGTGATGTTAACGGTGCTGTATCCGGTAAGTCCGTTGGTTCTCAACCATTCAAACTTCGTGGACGGATGAGAATCGGTCCTGACAACGGTCCAGGCGTTGTTCTGTAATCGGTCCACGGTCAAAAACGTCTGCTCCAGCCTCAAGTTGTTCTGTGACCGGCACGCGTCAGCACGACCACTCAAGTACGGAATGTAGCTACTCACCCTGGGGTTGGCGGCAACGAACTGCACGACGGCGGTGTCTCCGGCCCTGTAGGTGGCCAGAGGAGCGACCAGTACATCACCGAACCCCCGACCCGGAGGAGGGTTATCCATCACGACACCAGTCTGCAGTGGGATTAGCTACGGATGAAACTCAACACGATAACCAACACACTTGGAGTGAGATTGCCCTGGAGGTCTGCTCAACGGGGGGAGCATCCGAGGGTGGAGTACCAGTGGATCCAGGAGCGAGGTAGTTGACCAAACTGCCGTACCTATCGATGTAAGCGTCCAAGGTATCTAAAGCGACGACGCTAATGAGTGAATGTCACGGGTGAATCGCGAGAACTTACGAGGTCCAAAGAGTGTAGAGGCACCCTCGTATCTCTGCACCCCATACTCCTCAATCGTCGTAATATAATGGCCATAGGTGTTTGCTGGCCCAGCAATAACGACATAAGCGTCATTTCCAATGATGCCAGTCGCGATGAGCCTCGCTCGTATGGCTTCTCTGTCGTCGACGATACCCTTTTAGCACATGCAAGTCATGGATTCATCGTGACCTCCCACCTGAGGCGCCTTCCAGCCATAGTGGTCAACTCTCCAGGAACTATCAGCATCACGAGTTGGCCAACTCGGAGCATCTGGATGTCCACAGTACTGGGAGACCACTCGTACGGGGAATGGGCAAAACCCTGCATGCCACATCACGGTAAGAACACATCCTGGCGGTGGGACACCCCCGCAGTGACTTACAGTGTTCAGTAAGATCGGCTTCGGAGCATGACAAGCTATCTGCTCGTCAGTTGGGAGCGGGCTGACAAAACCTATCCCAAAAAGAAAACAACGAGAGTCAGAAAGGGTACTCCTTCACGAATCATCCCTAAGAATCCCAAAGTAGCACCCTCTCCAAACCTCCGCATCCCACGGAGTAAACTTCCGACGGAAGGGGATAAAGTAGGAATTACAAGACGAGGGGGTGTGAAATACGTGGAATATAACGAAATTATTCCAGTGAAACCCACCTTTCACGATTTCCCACAACGGATTCCTAGAAACAAAGAAAATACGCAAGGCGTGATGCGTGATTCAGCAAACATTCAACGGAAGCAAACACGGCAGAAACGACGGAGGAGACGTGGAGACCAAGCGACAAGGAGGAGATGAAAGGAGGAGACCAGGAAAGGAAATATCGAGCTCGTAAGGCTCGGTTCCAAGGGGAATCGACCACAAACGCAATCGCATGAAAATCCTCCGGAACAAACAAAACCCATTTGGTGTAGCAGAAAGGAGTTGGAGAGACTCACTGTGATCCACCATTGTTGCCCTATCAAAGAAAAGAAGAAAAGGGTACGTTTATGTCAGTACAACGAAAGATAAACGAATCAAACTGCATTCATCCAGCAGGAAATTCGGCGCTTATCCCGACCGAAGAGACACCGCTCCCGTTGAGAACCTCGACGCGTGGGAAATGGCTCACCTGTGTAAAGTCAAATGCACCAGGACCATCACTGCAACGGAACCAACAGGGGCAAATGTAAGCGTTCCAAATTCCCACAGTGAGAGCGCGGGGTGGGTGGGTGGGTGTGCAGTCACACGTGACACCAACAGCAACTGATAAATTGCACGTACGTTGTTCCCGCTGCAAAGGAATAGCCTGTACGAGGTAAGTGTAAGAAGAAGAAAAAAACCGAGGGTAAGTGGATGAGGGTTGGGTCGGGAGCGGAGGAAATACGTACCTAGGGCGGCCGGGCACGTCCTCACGGTTGTTCCGTTGGGCAGTTGGAAGGAGTGGGTCGCCCTGAATTCGGGATTGTGGCGAGGTTAGCATCACGATTCAACCCCAGTTGGATAGACAAAGGGTACGTACATATTGAGGTACGTGTGCACATACTTCACCGGTCCACTCACGGGAGTGAGAGAGCGGCTCATCAAAGTCCTCGCGCCATCGAATTGCACTTGGCCAATGATGCGATTCGACTCAAAATCTGAGATCCTGAAACCAGGACCCCTATTTCGTATGGAATTAAATTTATATCAGATGCCAGCCCATCTAACGAGTGTGAACACAGACCGTCCAATACAGTCTTGGGTCCTGTTCCCACAGGTGGAAGTTGCGAAATCGCACGGCTGACCATCATACGGCAGTCCGGGACTTTGGCAAACCGGGCCTAGAGTATTCGGACTGGTATCTCCCACGTTGGCTATTCCAAGAGTGAGGTCAGATCCCATCATATGCGCCAGTTATACGATGCTCCAACTCACATTGTATGAAACCAGCGACGAAGGTTGTGTTCCCAGGCATGGAGTTCGGTTCGACGGAGGCTAGCCCACATCTTAGTCTGATAGATGGATCAGGAGGGTATGATCTTACCTTCGTAGAGGTAAGCTGCCATGCCCTTATTATCACCACTGACGAGGGTGTTATTCTAGGGGATACCCATTCGTTAGCGCCGACACCCCCAATCTCAGAGGTAACACTCTTACAATGTATAAACTGGTTCCGTGCACCGGGAAAAAACTGATAAAACCCCTAGCCCTTCCGTTCGCATCGTTGAACCTCAACAAGGACATGTCCTTGTCCTGGTCATATTGGTACCTGGCGCGTTCGGACGCAGGGTTAGCCAGGTAGGCAGATGGGGACCTGTTGATGTTCCCATTCAAAACAGTTGTGTTTCCAACGGTAAGGGACCCAGGCGCGAGGCTATCATGGGCTCTCTGTACGGCGAGGACTGTGCCGGTCACGATGGCATCGGCAGTCTGCTTGACGTAGCCTAGAGAAGTAAGTTGCGGTAACAAGTTCTCGACATATCCTCCGACCCCCGAATGGGAGTGGGTGCTGACAAGGGCGATGTTATCATTGTTATAGAGACCCGGGTATCTAGATGACAGAGCGGAGACAATTGATCGACGGATGCCAGTGTCACCCATTGCGATGTCTTAGGGTTTCTCCGAGGTGAGTGGCACGTCAAATAAGGTTAAGGTTCACCCACCGGCGTTTATGAATACAATTCTGTTCGAGGGATTTGATGCATCGCCCACAACCCACGCCCTGCTGCGCTGTCTCATGTGCAACCCGGTGTCTGTCTGACTCAATGACGCATATCCCTACACCACGCAAGAGAGGATGAACCATTCCCGATCAGGCCTCTGGTACGTGGAGGGCAAAAGCGAGCGACACCCTCACCATCATGTTTGTCTCCACGACTGGCCTGAATGCAAGTCCAAACCATTGTCAGCCAAGGACAATATTGGGGTACACAAACTGGCGAGGGGCGTACCCTGTAATGTCGGCTATGCCTGGGGTTCAAGAGGTTTCAGGACGGATACCGAGCACTGGGAGACTGGCCGCGGTGGCCAAGGGTTGCTCACCGAGTCCGAGAAGGTATTGCTGCGCTTGTACTCCAGTCGGTGAGACCCCATTGTTGGAGAGGACAGAGACAGACAAGGCGAGAGAGACGAGGGAGAAAACTGCGCGGGTTACTGGCTCAAGCAGGTTCCTCATCGTGTCCCGGAGCTAGGAGGTGTCGGTGAGCTACTTAAGGCTCCCCTCCCATTGTAGTATTGATTGTATTGGGAAGGGAGAAGACCGACCATATGATTCCGGCCTAGGGTCACGAGGCGACGGGAGGGACGAAATTAATTCCGCTCCTCGTTGGACCATGTAAGCTGTCTTAATGGAGAATGGACCGGAGGTGGAGCCAGAGAGCATGGCTGCATGTTCTGCGCATCCGTCGCGAAAACCATCGAGGAAAGCTTTTGTATTTTGACATGGGTGCATACCCGGCAGTCATTTGATTCGGGGTCTTCCGAAAAGCCCGCCGTCAGCATACCGCCGACTACGGGGTCGGGTCCCTCCCACGCCCGGAGTTCCGGAACTGGAGAGAATGTTTTATCAAGGGGCACCGCAGGCGACCTACATAACCTCGTGGCCTGGTAAGCTTGTTCCCGCCGTGGATAACTGGCACAGGCTCACTCACCACATGCGTTTAGTAAACGAATCATGGAGTACCACGGATACGACTCGGTATCAGGTTTGGCTAG
>Ga0307513_10003771_pt1 | contig 20445 bp, 15 predicted proteins | sample 15_EM_MG_FD_202174 | JGI IMG/M metagenome (GOLD analysis project Ga0307513, IMG submission 202174) | Populus trichocarpa ectomycorrhiza microbial communities from riparian zone in the Pacific Northwest, United States - 15_EM | ecosystem: Host-associated > Plants > Roots > Unclassified | place...
ATTCGCTGTCCTTATACCCGATTTGCTGCCTTGGCCCCTGCTAGCGTAACACCCCTGCTAGTAAAATATTCAAAACTTAGGTGCTGTACCTTCGTAGGTATCCTGTCTCAGTGCTGGAACTCAAAAATTTCCTGAGGTTCGCATCAAGTCTCTCCGGTCATGCTTGGCATTTTTGGTAGGGATTATATTTTCTGCTGGATCCCTCTATTACTGACTTGCCATTGTTGATCACCACACTACTTGTAGTAAGCGAGCTTAAGGGGATGATCTCCACTCTAGTCGGTTTCCTGGCACTAAAGAAGCTTAAAGGGCTAGTCAACGCTGAAAAAGGGCAATCGTATCCGGAGCCACAGCCTCCCGAACACTGAGCCGCTCCCTTACTTTGCTTAGCCCAGACAGCTGCTTGAGGACTTTTGAAGGGGTGCTCAGAGTCCGACCAGGGATTCCAAACATAATTAGCCGGATTCAAACCCCACTAAATTGAGGAACAACCCTTGCGATCCTAATTACTTGTACCTTGAGGACCCCTATTAAGTATGAAAAGAGGCAATTATTACTGCTGCGAGAAATGACACATGTGACGGACAGATATTATTGTCACCAGTAGTCTAAGCAAATACTGTAGCTATTCTCCACGCTGTATCTGTTAAAATATTCACGAAGGTTCCATATCTGCGACACCGTTACTACACCGGAAGTGAGGACAAGGAGAGTTTTCGTTTAGAGATTGTTGGGATGTATGGAAGTTGAAGCAACGGCGTGTATGAGCGAACGGTTAGGTGCATTGGAGATGTTTTGGGAAGATTCACGAATCAGACTAGGGGTACTAAAGATTTGGAACTAGTGTTAGCTAGAGGATGAAACGAACGAGTGTCACACTTTGATGATAGCAAAACAGGGGAAGGTATCAGGAAAGTTTGGAAAGGAGTGTTCAGGAAAAGTCTGTAAGTAGTTGAAACGGGCGAAGTGAATGAAGGCCGAAATCTGTAGGAATGTTGAGGGTGTGGTTTGGAAAGCAAGAGATGGTGATGGGAGAACAGACTTGAGCGATGGCGAAGAAGAGTGTTTCCTGTACGAGAGTTTTGTGTAAATATAGGATGCTGCTGGCAGCACAGAAAGAATAAGGACCGCAAGACTCGCTACCGAACATAGCCTATTTTTATTAGTATCTACCGCGAAATTTGAATAAACCCAAAATGGCTCCATGGTAGTCTCGTTCCCAATTGGAGTGAGAAGCGAGGTTGCACTGGTCAATTGTGAACGGCCAGCAGGCTTCTTATTATTATTATAATACTTGTATTCTCGTCCTGTATTCGGAATACGGTTGCTACAAAAGTACCGGAAGGTGTGTCAGAGTTATGTGAAATATAAAAGATTTGATGTATTACAGCGATTTGCAAATGTTTTGTCCAACGAGATGGAAAGTTTGTGATTTTTTCGTTGTATATTAGCGGGATACGCTATCGTGTGCTATACCAACTGTAGTTAGAACATATATGTTGGGAAAATTAGGGCGAGAGAGAAGAGCAAATTGAGGTCATAAGTGGGTTCAGTTCCGGAACACCGCTAATAGTTACCTGATTCCGAATACAACGATGAGAACATACGTAGGCACATCAAAAGGATTACCGGTAAATTAGCACATGGTGCGTATTATCAAAATAAACACCTGGACTAGTGGCCTTGCTACGACGAATGGGCTTGTTGCCTTTGGTAACAGCACAAGTATCTTTTAGCACGGGCCAGATAAACTCCTCTAATATACAAATTAAGGAGCTGTACTTCGGCATACCGGAAAGCATGGTGAGCAGACTACAGTATTGCACCTTTTCTACTCGTCCCCCTAGCGGAGTTCCGGATATGCCAGTACTACACCAAATTTTTGATTTATTGGTATGTTGTCTATCGTTACCTTTCTTGTCATATCTATCCGATTGGTTGCAACGCTAAAAGTGAGAGAAAACCGGAAGGAATGAAGGGATGGGGCGGTGCGAAACCCGCCTTCTACTACTTGAGTGGTATCCCGAAGACCAAGATTGCGTAAATATGTTGCAAGGAAGTTCAATCTCATCAAACTCATGACACTACATGGGAAGAGCCTTTCCAAATTGACTTAAGTACAGCCGTATCAGAGCTCACCGGCCATGTCTTACTGTTCCCATCTTTCCCACTATTCCTATCTACTGTACACACACACTTTATTTATTTTACAATACTTTATTCTCTTCGGCTACTTTGGCTGTCCAAGTTCTTCTATAAGTACCCTTCCATCCCTCTACCTCAATATATAACCTGCACTTCTTGCCTGCGTGGGGGTGCACCATTTGTCTCTCCTCCGTTCCAAATCCAAACCGTTCTCTGCATCGTTGTTAAACCATTGCTCTTTGCCTACACATTGACTCAACCTTCCCATTCAACCGTCGCTTTGCCCTCTGGTTTCCTATCGTTGGTAACAAGGGAGTTGGAACCACTATCGTTGTGGTATTTCTTCCTGAGGTGACTTAGTGTCTGGTTGATTTGGGCAAGTTTGTTTTGTTTCTTTTGTAAGGGGGCTTTTTTTTGTTTCAATCCACTGCGTGAAGACGAAGGTAAGTCTATGCACACTCCCAATGGATGGTCATTTCTAACATGTAGCTAGAATTGTTGATGTGTGAGAGAGAAGAAATATCACATACAGCTACTAACGATTTTATTTGCCGGGTTATCTATGATGGTTTAACCAATACAAGTGTAATACAAGCGTGTTTGGATTAGCCATCAAAGTTAGCATTTGTGTCAAGGCTAGGTTTGTCTGAAGGTTATCCTTTTTTGCACACAGCGCAGCTTACAGTTGTAATAGGATGAAGAAACCTGTTGGGCGGAAAGTCCCTCGCGGACGAACCCTGTCTGGTCAGCCCGGTCGTATTGTTCGGCTGCCCTATACGACGGATAACCTGCGTGCGCCTGGACAGCCTCCTGAATCCATTCACTTAGACACTATGCTTTTCGATGCTATAGCCGAACGGCGCAGGTCTCCGGGCCCCTGGGAGGATCGCAAGCAAGGGAACCCGTCGCACCGCCTTGATGAACGACAGAGAGTTGGAGACAGTGTTCGCAACCGGGCAGTCCGTCCCTCCTGAGGGTTGGACCAGGACGGACTACGATTCGTAGTCCGCCCAGTCCTGGAGAGAATTTTGCCCGGGGCTAATGGCCGTAGGACGGGGAAGACGGTGGGCCCCACAACCAGTTTTCAGAATGTCTCAGAGTGTGAGGCCAGACAGATCCCCACAGATCTCCACAGATCTCCACAAATACCGACAGATCCCCGCAGATCCCCACCAATCCCCACCGTCCTTGTCGGGGGATCCGCAGTGCACCACTGTCCCCTATCGTCCTTGTATTAGGATAGCATAATAGTGTCTCCCCTTGTCGGGCCCGTGGTCCTCGCTCAAACCTGCAGTCCTAGAATGTCCTAGGACGGGACGGAGTGAAAATTGTCGTCCGCTCCGGTCCAGTCTTTTTGGCAGTTTCCCCGTGGGGCCGCCAGGGCCCCCAGACCGTTGCGAACACTGCGTCTAGCTCCACGAGCTGACCAATTACCTCACGAACACCAGATACCCATCCAGGACCCCTCCCCCCTCAACCTCCTGCTGGCCAGCAGACACAGACGGGTGATACGCAAGGCCATCCTCCGGTTCCACGCAGTCTATTGGCCCACCTTCCTCCCCGCCCTCAACCTACCGCTGCCACGCCACATCCTAAAACACCCTCACTGGGCCATGAACCGCCGGAAAATGATCAAGAGCACCGGCAACGCTGGCGACCCCTTGTTCGCGTTCTCTGAATTGGACGTGGATGCCATGTGCTTCTACCTCGCTCACGAAGGGTGCATCGCCAACGACGGCGACTACGGCGCGCCCACCGCAACTGCCAGCTACAAGAAGGGCTGTGAAGACGGCTGGGGAAAGCTAGCCGGCTGCATCCGCAGGCGGAAATTTGACCTACAAAGAGCCTTCAAGCGCACCGTCGAAATCAACCCGCCTAGACTCCCGCTGGAAGACCTCCTACGAAAGACCCCTCCCCCAGTCCAAAGATCTCCCGAAGCGGTGCTCACCGCTGGAATCCTGCTACAACCGTTCCTGCAGGGTGAGATGAACGAGTCACTAGATGGGTTAGGAGTACACACGGATAGGCGCCGCTTTGAGCACTTGGTGGTGGGCGGGGATAGGGTGTATGGGGGGGCGACTCTAAATGAGGAAGGGAAGGGGCTGGAGGATGGTGGGTGTGGGGAGAACGGCGTCTTGTTTCCGGCGGCTAAGGAAAGATACGATCAGTAGATTGTTAGGCAATAGAGTGCGTGTGAGGCTTGTCGGAAGTACTGCCTCAGCGTGATGACCTGGTACCGATATGTTCGATAAGTAGTTAGGCGAGTTGAAACGTGTGGATCTAGGGAATGGCAGTGGTCATCCTGATGTATATTCATACTGTGTACTACTATAAGTACAGCAGTCTCAAGCGCGTTTGTAGGACAAGTAACACAAAATTTTCGGCTCTTTCTTCTTTGAATTGATCAGTCCCATTACTTTTCACTTTCACTCCGGACGGTCCTCTGTGGCCAACAACGCTCCAGCTCGAGTGATTGGTTGTGATGGGTGATAGGCGGATTGGTAAATTTATGCTGGGCGGCCTAAAATTTGCGTGTGCGCAAAAGAATACACTGGGCTTGCATCACACCATCGCTGCGGTACCGGTGTCGGGCTACTTTTGGTTTCGCCTTCGGATGGATGGTGTTTCGAGCGCTGTTGTATCCGGTCCCTGCTTTTGGTCGTGACCTCTTGCTAAACCGAATAATATACCGCTTGAGAGTTGACCTGACGATGAATTATCTAATTGGCCGGACAGGAAAGATAGAAAGAGGTTGGCGCTGGGCCCAATTGAGATGGAAAGGAAAAGCGTGTATTGGTTAACTATGTGGGTGTGGTTGTCTTGTCTGTGTGTGTTATCCAGTCTAGTTACAAAAGAGCGAGCCTCTTGTGGGCTAATCAACTGTGCCAAGATCACTCAATAGGGCAGCCAAAAATAGGCGTGCAACCCTTCTAAACTACCCTAACGGATACCCTCATCCACACCGGTATCCACCACTACTACTTCTCACAAAGACAACTCTTCAAGAGGGAGAAACCCTTTTATATTACCAACCACCTCACCCCCGAAATTCCTCCCTTTAAAAATCCACTCAATCTAAAATACAGACTTGGCACCAACGCCACCAGACAAACCACCGGTATCAAATCAAGTGAATGCACCCAAGCTCCCAACTACCAGGTAGCTCTCATAATTCTGCGCAATTTAAGAGCCGCCCCTTGCCCCCCTCGCGCCATTTCCATTTTCATCATCGCTACACCCTCTCCCACCACCCAGAGAGTCTGGGCCCTCGCACCCACCACGACCATCCCCTGTGTTAGCTAAGCTTGAGCTATGATACCGATGAATTGGGGCGCAAGTACCCTTTCTTGGGTTTCTTTGTTAGTGGCCTCATAATCCCTCTACCGCCCGCCATGCCAGTATGATGCAACATAGTTCAATATTGTCATTAGGTAGTACCATACCGGCAAAGTCACACAAAAAATGGCCTGACCCCGGCGGTTCTATTCTGCGCAGCCCAAGTCTGAACAAGAGACCTCACTTCCGTAGATGAGGGCATTTCATGAGTGATAGTTCCAGCCAGATTAGTATAGCTAGAACAAGTCAGCGAAACGTGAATTGGATTATAGTCGCCCAATACACTCGCATATCCTTCGTTGCTAGCCTGGGGTCTCTGGTGAAAGGTTCAGGTTTTGCGTTAAGAGGAATAGCACTGTCAAAGTTGACAGGCTGCTCGATGCTGGTGCCCCGGCGCTGACGATAGTAAATTACCGGGTTTCCGTGGCTCAGACCTGTAATGTACCGGACAGAGGCAACTTGAAAAACCTCCTTTGCTGGCAACCCAACCAACACTTATCCAACAGTTTCAACGGAGCTAATGATTTACTCATCCCTAAATCGGATAAACCTTAACAAGCGAAAGGTAACTGTCTTCCCGAAAGGTCAGCTGTCAGGAGCATCGAGGTGGAGCCACTCTTTTGAGCGAAAGACAGCAATATCTCCACCTGAGGCCATATGCGCTTGCAATGTTTGCATTGGCGTCGCGATCATCGGTTGGGACGTGTTTTCATGGTCGGTGTAGGTGCCCCTATACAAAGGCTGTAAAATAACCTCCTCAATTGGCGGCCTACTGCATGAGATAACTCCGCAGACCTCCAGCATCTTCTGAGGCCTAGTTCAGAACAGCATTGTTTTAGACTTTAGTTTCAGCAACATCATTCCTCCGGGAAGGCGCTGCTGCGCTAGGAAGGAGGCGGAAGCAATTGGAGAGGTGAACCAGGCTGAGAAGACCGCCGTCAATCGCCTTTGGGAAGATTGTTTCGATGATCCTTTCCACCCAACTACAATAGAGAAATCCATGGGCGCATAGACCGCCTTCCCAGATCCCTCAAAGACAGCCTAGCCACGCTTCCCAGCCCCGTGAACAAAATGTCCCATCGCCGTGATCTGTGCGCGCCCGCCATTGAACACATCTATTAGTGAGGCGTCGCGGGGAACCTTCTCATCTCCAAACGCGAGCCGGTAGTAAAATTCCTTGATTCTATCGTTCCCTCCTTCTTTTACCTCTCGGATAGACGCAAAGACCGTCTCGGGGTGATAGCGGAACCTGAGTTGCAAGGTCGCAGGCTCCCCCGTATGGTACGCTCCTCAATGAGGCCAATGAGAATCTCTTTCTCATCTGGCACCCCAATCTCGGCAGTCTTGAAACAGCAACCACCGGAGTGGTTTTTTCCTTGACAGTAAGGGCGGTCTTAGCACGATATCTTGGATTTGTAATTCCGGCGACCATGCCATAGGCAGGAGCGAAGATGTGTCTCATCTGATTGTCCCGTAATTTGCTCCTTTGAACAAAAACATCGCTGGGAAATAAAGCATGGCTCCGCGTGGAGGTTTCACCTGCAAGCATCCCCAGCCATGAGTCAGCATTGGGAAGGGCGCCCTGAGAGGCGGACGCAGGAAGTGTGAATGTAGTATTTCCACCCTGCCCAGCAACGATCAACCTTTCGACCCTCCCAACGTCATCCAGAGCAGTGATCGCCCCGCTACCGAAATACTTAACAGGGATCCCGCTCCCCCCACCGCCATAGACATCGGTTATTAATGCAACGATGTGCCCATTGCCGTTTCTGTGGAGGATACCCTTAATAGGCTGATTGACTATGGTGAAGCATTTAGCATATATAAGCCCCCGAACAATGCAAATTCTTCCAACACGCTGGCCAACAGTCTCAAGATCTTTGGATTTCCAAAAGGAATCCTTCTTAAACCAGAACTCTAAGTTCTTGTCAAGTGTAGGAACAAATGGAACACGCTTCTGGTGGTGTCGCTGACATAGGAGAAGAAGTAAATGCCGCATATCCTGCGCATCGATGAGTTGAGCGTTGGCCTCCGGATAATGGGTTGGAATATTTTCAGTAGTAGCGAAAGGGTCATCCAAATGGGCGCAGACCCCGAGCTGGGACGCCTGGCCCTCAACAGCAGTGATGCTTTCTTTTATAGGTCCAATGAAATCCACAGTAAGACGCTTTAAAGAGGGGTCGAACCGGCGGGAATCATCTCTGAAAGAACATGAGCTCTACCATGAGAAGGGTGACCTCGGCGTAGGTCAGGTCTTTGAGATCCACGCCCTCCGGGTTATGATTTCGAAACCAAGTCTGTTGGAAATCAGTATTTAGCCGTTTGGTGATATAGTCACGTTGCTTTTTAAGCTCAACAGGGGTTGGGTGTCGGGTGAGAAAATTGTGCAACCTAGCTCAGGCCTATTGCAGACGGTTAGTTTAATGTTCAAGGAATAAGTCCCGATCGACACCCACCAGAGTCTGACACGGCAGGCAGCCAGTCTGTGGATAGGCTCGCCCATCTCTGATCGGACCGTTATAGCACCACCGGAGGGACCCTTCTAGGTCTCCTCAAAGCTCTTATCACTCACCCGGTCTGCTTTGTAGATTGCTCCGTTGGCCTATAACATGATATCAATTAGAATGCACCTAATTGTATCACTAACCAAGATAATCCTGCACTCACAATGGTATGTACCTCCCCTACAGAAATCATTCTGCTATGGAACACAACGCCATCGAAAGGCATCGGAGGGCGTTAAAACCCCTCGGACCAAGCCCTGACCTAACAAGGATATATATCCGTCCACCAAATCCAGAGCAGGCAACGAGGGCAATATTACCTCATATCCGGACGCCTGTGCGTATCCGAAGAATTAGTTGATAGAAATCTTCAAAGGAGTGATGACAGTCACCTCTTCCTCCAATCCAACACACGATCAGTGGCAAAGCTGGTTGGCCTTTAGAATATTGGTGACTTATTAGATAGCATCGCAATCCTCACAATGGGTCGGCCCGGGTGGTGAATTCAGAAACCCGACCCGGACCCGACCCAAAGGATGGCAGACCCGACCCGGCCTGATCTAAACCCGGGTCGACCCAAAAACCGAAGCCCAATTGTGAGGCTTGTAGGATCGGTAGAGCTGGGCTTAAGGGTGACGTGTTCCAGCCCGGTCGTCTCAATTTGCTCGCTGGCAACCGTGATTGGCGGTACCTCGGCCCCAATGGACAACCGTGGAATCGGAAGACGCGCGGAATGAAGGTGTTGGAGAAGTGGGACCCGTGATCCCATTGCTCCGGGGTTCACATAGATAAGACTGACCTGACCGTAATACCGGCACAGGAGATTGTATTCTGCCAACCTTCCGAAGAGCTGCGGTAAAGCCCGTGGCGTTATAATAGCCACCTGCCAATTTGCATCAGCACAGGATATGCGAAACTTGAATGATATAGCTTACCAGTTAATTCAACTGATACCCGCCATTCATAGCCGTCGAAACAAGGCTCCACGGGACGGTACGAGGTGTCATCCCAACAACCATTACAGGCCGCAGTCCTAGCAACCGAGAAAATTTTGTATCGACAAAGATTTCTCCCCGCCTTGTCGGTACCAATTTAGGACCATACTCCTTGAGCCTGTTAACTGCGCATTAGACTGCGTGATCAAAATCCTGCCGAATAGCTCCGGTTTGTATCCAACCTCATTGCCTATATCTTGGAATGCGCCTGCGATCATTATGCGCACACCAGTGCTGCCCTTATTGCGGTGGGTCAAAACCGCCAGCTCCGAAATGCCCCCGAGGTCAAAGTCAAGAATGTGGGATGCTCGGGGGAAGACCCTCGCGGCCTCCCAGTGAACCGGCTGCTGAGTTATCATATCCATCAATTCGGAAATTATTGATTCATGGCCGGAACCATCACAGAGACCCTGATTTGTGTGATCCGCCAGGTCAAAGCCCCTATTTCTTTAAGGCCTTCCAAAACGATCTCAGTTGCAGACTCGAGGTAAGGAGAGCGGAACAGCGCCAAAATAGGCAGGAAACGGTTGGTAATACACGTACCTTCTCCCCGTAAAGGGGACACAGCTCTAGTCCAATCCCGTCGGTGCTCCAACCTCCTTCAGACTGTGGTCAAGGCTATAAAGAGATTGGGGAGGAGCGATTACGAAAGCCTTCCGCGCACTATTAATCAAGGAGAGGTGGATATGCCTATCCTTAGATAAACGCGTATTGGTAAGACCAACATGGTGCTGGAACTGTGCTTGAGGCAGGTCTCGTACTGACAGAGTTGGCGAGGGAGTGCCTTCACCCTCATTCGTGGAGTCCTGTAGGGTGGTAGGAGCTAGTGAAGTGCGGGGGTAGGTGTGCTGTGAACTGCCTCCGACCGAGAAAAGGACGGAGAAAGTGTCGGACGCGATATGATAGAATTAATCCCAAGCCAATACGGACGCAATCGAGGCCGCAGTAACGATACCTTGAAAATGGCAAGTTGCACCCGCAAGCCCCTCTCCGAGTTCCCCAGGGTCGTTCGGACAAGGAGGAGGTGCTCAAGTGGCCCGTGAATGAGAACCAGAGGGCGGAGGGACGTTGAAGAATAAGGGGTGGAGACCCCGATCGTGGATCCGGGTGCACTGTACCGATCAGCATTGCCCGGCAAGAAGGGATTGGTTGTACTCAATGGAGATTCCCCACAATCAGTGTGTCGTACTGGGGAGGGGATTTCTTGAAAGAAAAGGGGGGGGTGATGCGGGGATAGCGAGAGCAATTGGGCGGGTCTCGTGCCCGAGCCTCTCGCCTTTGGAAGCTTCCCATAGCTTTTTGCGGGGAGACTTGTACTGTATTATACGGGTAGTGCGGCACAATGTCGGCTCATATGTGAGCAGGTTAAATCTACCCAAGGGTGACGTTGGGACGAAGATCAAGGATCAGCATCATATTCGATGACCTGCTTGCACATTCCACAAGTATTCGGGTGCCTTGGCGCCAAGATTCGCAGCGCCAGGTGCAACTGAGTCGGCTTGGCGCCAAGGCATCCGGATACTTGTAGAATGCGCTAGCACAATACCCGGGGGTGTTGGTGTTTTGTACCATACCTGTAGTCTGCTAGCTGATTTTTTAATATCCGGACACCTTGGCGCCAAGATACATACAAAACAAGGCTTGGGTGTCCGGATACTTTTTGAAATCGGCTAGACTAAGTACTCGGGTATACCGTATACCATGGAATCTCGTGAATTCCACCATCGCAGTCAGTCCAGGATAGGTTTACTAGTAGTTGGGTTAGTTGACAGGATTTCGAACGCTAGTTCATGAGCTCTAGCACATCTAGTCGGCTGGTCTTGTACACTTGTACCGTTGTCGGCAGAATACTGATCCTTCCCGGGAGCCTTTTCACTCGGAATCCAGAGATTACAGGGCTGGCGGGGAGGGTGGGTTCTGGGAGATTCTACGGTATTATACTGGTATTTGAGTGCGAGTAGCCCTCAGATACAGTACGCACATATTTTTTACCCTGGACAGGTATTTCCTTAAAGTTAATCCCTATTTTCGGGTACCGGGACTTATCTGAGACAGGCACGATGTTTTACAAGCGTTTTCAAGATTGCGCTTTGAGGTTTGTGGAGCGCTACACGTACTTGTACTACAAGTATGATAGTTCAGTGCATAGTTCCGATAGCAGTGTTGCGCGACGCCTTCTAGGTACAGCACAATACCACCCTATGCCAGCATAATGCCTTGCCTCTTCAGCTCTCCTTTTTCCCTCAAAAAAAAAAGGAAGCTACCGGCAGTATCATAGCCTCTTGACTATTTGAGCACTGCATTACTGCGGATTGCCAAGATTAACCCTACCAGTCCGTCCAGCCGAGAAGAGAGAAAAAAGCGACCCAAAACACCCGACCAACCGGTACCGCCAGGAGGGGGAGATCGGAAGAAGCGCATCGTGTCCCTGCCAACTGACAAATACAATACCGTAACTCTAGCCAGCGGGACGAAGAGAGAAGAAGAAAAAGTCTTCAGCCCTCCGAGGAGGGAAAAACTCTGCCCTATATATGACATGATTTGCGGGATTAATTTAACCTTTCGCCATGGTTGCATTTTGGTCGAGAAGGACAATTGCCACGCCATGTGGCCATCCATGATGCAGAGAGCGTTGTCCAATCGTTGCTGCCCCAGCCGTGGGAGGCGAGGTTCGCAACCAGCCGAAACTAGCTTTGCCGGGTCGTCAGACTCCTGAGAGGCCTAACCCAACGGCAAATGGCTTGGTGTGTGTGCCTTGAAAAAGGTACCGGTAGTTTCTAACACTCCATCGGGAATTGAAAGAGATGAGGGGGGGCTGTCTGGCATTTGTTATTCTTTCTTTAGCCAAAGTTTCTAACTCGAAATGTCCCTAAACTGGACGTAAGGGGTAAAATGTGTCTTGCATGACACAAGGGATCAAACGTCGTCTTGGTCGCGCGCGCAATACTGTATCATACTAGCGAAACCCATCGATTTCATTGTTTTTGTTTTCGCCTTTGATCCTCTTCTCGCTCCTTTCTTCTTCTTTGCGCTCTCTTCTCACCATTCTCTCATTTATTATTTTCTGCTGATACTAGCTCTTGTCTGTCTTTTAAGCATATTATTAATATTACCTTCATCTGTTCCAACTTTGCTCCTGTCTGCCCACATTGGCCCTGTTAAAAGCCCTTCTTTGTGCCTGCGCTAGTGATAACGTTTAACCCCCCTCCTGTCAATCAATCCACACATACCCTGGAGAGCTGCAGCGGCCAGCGCACTTAACCTAGCCCATTGTTGGCACCCCATCGTCGTTCCTTAAGCTTAAGAAGTCCCTGGGTCCCCCAAAGTTTCTGCTCGCTTCCGTCCTTTGTTCGCTTCCGCATCTCCACGCTTCCTTCCTTCCTTTCTAAACCTAACCACCATCTTTGCATCGTGGCCCAACGCTCATTCAGTTCATTCACTCACGCTCACTCGTCTCGCAACTCACTCTTCGGGAGTTCTAATAGTTTCAAGCTCGTCCTCGAACCAAGGAAAAATACTGCGCACTCAGTAACGCCGTCGTTTCTGTGCCTTCGTTGATCGTCGCGCATAAATCTCTTACTCGGAATCCGTCACTGCTCACTCCTTTCGTTGGTGTTAACCCTAGAACACTTTCTTTCCTCGAGAAAACTCACCCCTTCCTAAAGAGAAAAACCTCACTTTTTTCCTTTCTTTTCCGAAACCCCGGTTCACAATGTTCCTCCAACGCTTCGTCGCTTTCCTCCTCATGGTTCTCATGCCCCTTCTTGCGCTTGCGGAACCCACCAGCTCCGGCACCACTACCGTTCGAAGTACTGTGTACTCCACCAAGGTCACCTACGTTACCATGACTGGTAGCCCTCCAGCGGGGTCGACGTGAGTTTTTTCTGATATCCACTCGTATTCTTACTCATCATCTGCTAACAATTAGTAGTGGAACTGGTGGTGTCACTGTTACCAATAGCACCATTACCTCTGTCAGCTCGTCAGCGAAGCCGACCATCTCTGCACCGTTCACTGGCGCCGCCGCCGGTACCCTCAGGTTCTCCTCTGGTCTTGCCGGCGCCGCAGTCATCGTAGCCGTCGTCGGACTCTTGTAGGGGGTTTTTTTTTCTCGGGGAAGAAGAAAAAACCCCCCCAGCACCTCTATCTGACTCTTTTTATGATAACGACTATGTTTGTTGCTTTTTTTCTTTCTGGCGGAGCGAGAGACCACGACCGGAGAGATGCGCTATGTGAAGAAAGCGTCTTCATGTTCTAAATGAAAGACATGTCAACAACAATCCCTTTCACATCTGTATCATTTTAACCTTCTGTTCATCCACTATTTTTCCTTAGATAGGGAGAAGGCACTCACGTTCGGGCGCATTTTTATCCTCATTTTCGCTTCTTAGGCTAGAACCTTGTCCGGGCTTGCCTGGGGCCATTGCCCTCGTTCCTTCCTCAGACCATTTCTCTTTGCCAAGGTGCTGTGTATCTTTTTACCACCACCACCCTACCCATCATACCCTCACTATCATCAGTTTTTCACCTCGGGCAGGAATGTTGTGAAAGTCAGTTTTGGATATCCCCTCTTATCCCGTCATCTAAAGGGGTTTAGTTAGTGGCTTTTTTTTGTGCTATTTGCTACTTTATAAGGAGTCCGGGATGGTGTTTAGCTTGGGGAGTTACCGGTCTTTACTGCAGAGATGGGGGGGAGGTTGGGGCACTCACAAATACTGTATATTATTATTATTATTATATAACTTGTCTCGTAGGAAAAATTGAAGTCAGTTCTAACACTATGATATCCGCGTGCGCAACACCTTATCCTTTTCCGAGTGAAACCCATAAAACCCCCACCTCAACATTATCCCCCCATCCTTAAAATCCCCCGATCGCTCATCCCCAGGATAATCGTAGTGTAACAAGGGTAACAAGAGTCTTGGCACCCCCGACTCGGTTGTACACGGAAATATCCAATAGAAACCGTGAATAGATAGTTCAACCAATAGTAAAGCAGAAAGCGTTCTAGGAATTCTTCTGGTTTTCAACCCACACCCCTTAGTGCGTGCGCTATTCCCAATATCGTCGTTAGCTTTGTCAGCCCTGTGTTCGCGGACTAGCCCTGGTATCCGAGTACTTAGTAGTAGCAGATTGCAATAAGTATTCGGACGCCTTGGCACCGATTTGTATGTGTCTTGGCGCCAAGGCGTCCGAACATTAAAACAACCCGTTAGTAACAATGCAACCTACTATTTGAGAGTTACAGGTAGTAATGTTTACTCGTCCCAGGCAAGAAGTATCATACCCGGAAACAGGGATTAGATTTTTGTATGATAAACCCCTTGCAATTATCTGAGCGCTCATACAAAATTGACCCCCCTGTGTCCGGGTACTTGGGACGAGTACCACAATAGTTATAGGGGGGGGGGGAGGCGGGGTAGAGATCACGTTAATCGGACTGGGGTGAAGGGTGTTGGGAGGAAGGGAAGATGGTGATACCACCCGGGAACGATCAATTCTATCATACATGTAAGCTAAAGAACTAATATTTACATTTGAAATTGAGATTTCTTATTCGTATCCTATGTACAAAATTGTGGGATTGGTGGGGGGAGTGCGGTTAGCATGGCCGAAATATTTCCTGTTCCCAGGGAATATTGCTTGACCATGGCCCCTTCATCCGGCCCCACCAATCCCTGGTAATCGTTCAAGAGTTAGTAACAGGGGGATAATCGTAGGTTATAGAGGCGCCGGCGATGCTCGGAGAGTGAAATCATCGATAGTACGCTCCACCTATGTAGTTGCTAGTGTAGTACGTATTGTTCGTCAGCTCTAGCGTACTGCACTAGTGAGAGGTAAACAAATTAGCAACAAATTAGCAACGAATACCCCTCCAAGGCAGGGTGTATACTCCCCACAAAGCTCCCCATAAAAGCAGCCCCCCCCTCCCCCATCCTCTTTCTCTCTACCACCCAAGGATTACCTCGCTGAAGTTTACCCCCTACTTTACAATGAATCAGCATTCCAAAATCCAGAAAAAGCGTGCGAACGACGACGACGGTGAAAACGGCCGCGGGAAGAAGGAGAAGAGAGAAGAGAAGCCAGTCGCCGGTAACCCTACATCCTCTCACTCAGAGGAGGATGGTTTTGTCTGTCCGTATGGCGATAAGGATCCCCGCAGCTGCACAAATGACTCGTGCACTACACTTAAGAAAACCCTCGGGGGTGTAAAGTATGTTTCCTACTCACCAATGTATCAGTCTTTCCGTCAAGATTTTGTGAATGAGAGTGTACAGCCTCATTCGCAAAGTTCTCGAGGATCAAGAGGTACCAGGAAAAATATTGGCAGTAACAAATGTACTGGTACAAATGTCTGCAGAAAACCTGAAGTGCAAATTCTTGTACCGGTACATGAGTTGTCCCCAGACTTTGGTTAAGATACCTACTGATCAGCGAGAACTTTGCGAACAAGGCTGTACTAGTTTTCAATTATTAACAATGATTCATAGGGACCACCTCCGTAGGGTTCATTTCCCGAGTCTCGGTTGCCCGTTCGAGGGCTGCGATTATCACGCCGGCGAGAAATTTCAAATTACCAGGCACCAGGAGGCAGCCCACCCAGGAGAGGTCAGGAATCCTATCCCACGACGGAATATGGATCCCAAACTGTTGCGCCAATCCGAAGCACTGAAGAGAAAGAAGCTCACCATGAAGGATATAAAAAATATCTGTTTTGAGGAGGAGGAGCCCAACGAGTCCCCCGACGGTATCAGCCAAGACAGCAGCTTGCAGAGCGGGGGTGATGGGAAAGGAAAAAACAAAGAAGACCCTACCGGAGGAGACAAGGAAGGCCATCGTTGCCATACACGTAAGTGCTAGTATTTCATTTGTTAGTCTTCACCATCTGACCCTTTCAGGCAGCCACATTTCGGTGGCTGCTGTCGGAGGGAGTAGTCAGGAGCCTGAAATCCTGGAAGAGATTCCATGGGAGACCGCCGAAAACTATATTTCCGAAAGGTTTGACGATTTCCGGGACACGTGCCTTGGGGCCCTTAGGTCTTACCATGGCACCGGAGAAAGAAGCCAAGAGGAGATGGACCGTGTCTTCCGGGATATCGACCTGCTTTTCAATGTCAGCAAGTCCGCGGCCGGTGGTATATTCCCAAGTTAGTTCGGGGCTTTGGCAGGGTATTACTATAGCGAGGGTTGGGAGAGGGGGTCCTGTTGTTCCTAAGAGGTGTTGTCATTATCATTGCAGTCCCTCGCCACAATTAGTGGCTGGGAGTACTGTATAGTAGCAGGTTTTCTCTTATTGTAATTTTAGTCTGATTGCTTGAAAAACTTTCCGGGATCAGAGGGTTTCCTACCTCTGAATTTCCCTTTCCATAAACCTCCACACCACTATCTTCTCACCTGTGAATCCTTAGCCCGATTCCTAATTTCGCAACTTTTTAGCGGCAAGGACTACTGTACTCACGGGGCCGAGTGTTGAGTTCGTCACGTGATCATCGATTCCTGTTGGTCAATAGGAATCGATGATCACGTGACGAACTCAGCACTCGGCCGTGTGAGTACAGTACTGTCGGTCACGTGGATCACCATGGAGAAAAATACGCTGAACCACAGAAACTATCGTGAATGTTTGGTACCGTTGTTAGCTTAGACCTTGACTGTGGAATCGTGAAGAAAAGTGAAGAGAATTTGCTTTCCTTCGGAAGTTCCTGTTTCCCATCCAAAGAACGCCTCGACCGGGGGTGATCGGATAGTACTGTACAAGTACTGATATGGTGCCGGGCATTTGGAATCAACTTAAAACTAACATAGGTTCGAAAAATCTCAACCACCACTACATCTTTGAGAAGATATAGGTTTATAGAAGTGTTCAGAAGACTGTTCTCTTTAATGCTATGTTTTCTAATTTTCAATCAAAGCAATATTAATTGAGATAGTAGAATTCCGAATTACCAATGTGTGGTCATTTTCGAAGTTACTTCCTATGATACTATATATGTGCATTATGTAAGCAAAATGAATTACCTATGAGGGCTGCTTTTAAATGCCCTGTACCATACTGTAGTCATAGTTGAGTGCAACCAAAGTTAGCCCTTAACCCTTGAGTAGCAACCCCACCAGCGCTCTGGGCTTCCCGGTGTGGGGAACCCGTTGAACCAATCTTTCCCAAAAAGAAAACCTCTGATTTTACAAAACAGAAACCTCATCCATCCGCAACCAATTTGTCCCATCAGAATGAGTTTCTCCCTTTCATCCAGGCGTATATGCACCCGGCACCTCACTCTCACCCGCACCTACATAACCAGCCTCCCGCCAAGGGAATTTCCACCCGGACGGTTCGCTTTTGCACTCGAGTAAATTTCACCTCCCGCTACTCACACTCCTTTAAGAGAGAGTGAAAAAAGAAGCAATTGTTCTAATCATGTCCGCAGTATAGACGGTGTTCTCTTCCGTGGGCCAGAGCCTCATCCTTCGGCCAAGAAAGCGCTCACGAAATTGCAAGAGAACGACATTCCCTTCATCCTCCTTACCAATGGCGGCGGCCTCTCGGAAGCAGCCAGATGCGAGGACTTATCTTCAAAGCTGGATTTCCCGATCGCCCCCTCCCAGCTCGTCCAATCCCACACACCAGCCAAGTTACTCGCTAAAACCTACGAAACAATTCTCGTCGTCGGCGGGGAAGGCGAGAATTGCCGTCATATAGCCGAGGAGTACGGCTTCAAGAACGTCTTCATCCCCGACGACTTCTACGCTACGGACCCGGGCATATCCCCCTTCAGCCCCTCGCCGCCCCCAATCTACGCGCGGGATGTGCCGAAAGGGACCAAGATCGACGCCATCTTCGTGTTCAACGACCCGCGGGACTGGGCACTGAGCATACAACTCATTGTCGATCTGCAGCGCTCTGCTGACGGCGTTTACGGCACGCTCGCAGAACCGAAGTCGGCGAGGCATATACCGATTTTCTTCACCAATAACGACTTGGTCTGGGCAAGTCAATATCACATACCCAGGCTTGGTCAGGGCGCGTTCAGGATAGCGGTTCAGGCAGTATTTCAACGCTTCCCAGAAGCGTTCAAGAGCTCGGCATACTCCCACATTCTTGGGAAACCAACTCCTGCCACCTTCCAGTATGCGCAGCAGTTGTTGATGCGGGATCTTATCGCGAAGGTCAAGGAGACGTCTCCGGAATCAGAACTCAACGAGGAAGTGGCACTCGAGCCAGCCAAGGTGTTTGGACTCCCCGCCGCTTTTGCAAGCACTCCCGCAGATACCGCCGCTACCGGAGAAGCCACTCCTCCTCCCCCAGCAGACCCTCCTCGAGCAGCCACCCCCGCCGGAGAATCCACTCCTCTTCCCCCAGCAGGCCCTGTCCCGGCGGCCACCCCCGCCGGAGAATCTAGCTCAAGCACACAAGCCGAAGCTGCCAATCAGCCACTCCTAAGACCACCCAAAACACCCTCAATCCTTCAACGTGTCTACATGATAGGCGACAACCCAGAGAGCGACATGGCGGGCCTCAGGCGAGCCGGCTACCCGGGTGCAATCTGGTGGGGCTTACTCGTGCGTTCCGGCGTGTGGCGCGAGCCCCAGGATGCTAAACATGCCATAGCCATAGTGGACGACGTCCTCGCCGCCGTTGACTGGGCCATGGAAAACGAACAGAAGATCAATGATGGCGTGGCACTTGAGGCCTACCCCCGGAATCCACAGAACCTGCGGAATTCATTATCCCGGTATAAGGGGACCATGACCAAGAGATATACTCCTGTCAGTAGTAAGGCGGGGGCAGGGACGGCAAAGGGCGGGAAGAGTGCGGGTTTGGAGAAGAAGCCGGATCATGCTATGGAGGAGGCGGGGGGTAGTGCTGCATTGGGCAAGAAGAAGCTAGATGGAGAGAGTAGTTCTGACTCTGACTAGACCAACTTACCCACTCAAGAGGGAGAAGCGGGAGGGGAATGACGGTTGGGAAAATACTGATTCCTTCTCCCTCTCCTGTCGATATTATTTGTATAACAGATTACTCTCTCAACTCCACTTAAACTTACTTCAAAATCACAAAGCCAGCTATTCGGCTTCACCGAGCTCATCGTATATTAATCTGTTGTTCAACCCCCTGTATCATAGATCGATCACCTGCTTTGCTTACCCTGGTTTAAGTTGCGATACTATGAAGGCAAAAGCAATTGTTTGATTTACCCGCACATCACTGTTAATCCACCCTGCTCTTGCGCTATATAAAAACTCACCCTCGAGGGGCCAGTATCACATCCCCGCGTATCGTATTTGCGCATTCCACAAGTATCCAGATGCCCGACTCAGTTGCACCTGGCGCTGCGAATCTTGGCGCCAAGGCATCCGAATACTTGTGGAATGTGAAAGCAGGTCATCGACTATGATGCGGATCCTTGATCTTTATCCCAACGTCACCCCTGGGTAGATTTAACCTGCTCACATCTGAGCCGACATTCTGCCGCCGCACTACCCGTATAATACAGTACTTGAGTACAAGTCTCCCCGCAAAAAGCAATGGGAAGCTTCCAAGGCGAGAAGCTCGGGCACGAGACCCACCCAATTGCAACGCTAAAAGTGAGAGGAACCCGGAAGCAGTGAAGGGAGACGGCGGCGCAAAACTGGCGCAAAACTCATGCCTATGGTAACCCAAAGACCGGGATTGAGTAAATATGTTGCAAGGAAGTGCAATCTCATCAAACTCATGACACTACATGGGAAGAGCCTTGCCAAATTGACTAAAGTACAGCCGCATCAGAGCTCGCCGGCAATTATTCCGCCAGTCTTACTGTTCCCATCTTTCCCACTATTCCTATCTACTGTACACACACACTTTATTTATTTTATAATACTTCATTCTCTTCGGCTACTTTGGCTGTCCAAGTTCTTCTATAAGTACCCTTCCATCCCTCTACCTCAATATATAACCTGCACTTCTTGCCTGCCGTGGGTGCACCATTTGGCTCTCCTCCGTTCCAAATCCAAATCGTTCTCTGCATCGTTGTTAACCATTGCTCTTTGCCTACATTGACTCAACCTTCCCATTCAACCGTCGCTTTGCCCTCTGGTTTCCTATCGTTGGTAACAAGGGAGTTGGAACCACTATCGTTGTGGTATTTCCATTGTTCCCAAGCGGCCAGTCCGGACCATAGTCCGGACCATGGGTCGGCAGTCCGGTCAGTCCGGCCATGGTTTTGAGAAGCCTGGGTCAGTCCGGCTTAAATTATCAACGGCCGCCAAAGCCTGCAGGCGCCCAGGCAACCGCCGGGTCGAGAGGATAGGCGGCCGCCAGATGCCCAGGCAAAGCCGCCAGATGCCCAGGTAAAGCCGCCAGATGCCCAGGTAAAGCCGCCAGATGCCCAGGCAAAGCCTGCAGATCCCGGGTAAAGCCGCCAGATACCTTGACAACGAGTGTTGCTCGTGTAAAACTCAACACTGATTGGCTGAGCTGTTCGCTT
>Ga0307513_10003772_pt1 | contig 20441 bp, 19 predicted proteins | sample 15_EM_MG_FD_202174 | JGI IMG/M metagenome (GOLD analysis project Ga0307513, IMG submission 202174) | Populus trichocarpa ectomycorrhiza microbial communities from riparian zone in the Pacific Northwest, United States - 15_EM | ecosystem: Host-associated > Plants > Roots > Unclassified | place...
CGTCCCAGGCAAGAAGTACCCGGAAACAGGGGGGTCAATTTTGTTTGAGCGCTCAGATAATTGCAGGGGGTTTATCATACAAAAATCTAATCCCTGTTTCCGGGTACTTCTTGCCTGGGACGAGTACTATAACAAACAAGCCACTCAGACGTTAGAACTGACTCCGGGCCAAGATCCATAGCCCTATGTCCAAAATGTTAGCGGCTGTACAACCATTGAATATCGAAGGAGAATGAAAAATGCGAGTACGATACCGTCAGCAAAACCCTGTATAACACGGGAGGGGTTCCCTATTTCCTAACCCAGCCCCAACCCCCCCATATACCCCCACTAATTCAAGGGACTGAAGGGGATTTGGTAGTGGGCATATTCTTCATCCAATTTCGCCGTGCAGCGAGCCGTTGGGCACTGGCGCTTAAAACTGGCCTTGAAATAGAGAATCCTAAACTGCACTTTGCAAACCAGAATTTGCTAGGCAGAAATGACATCTTTTTATAGACGCTCGAGAAAAGTTTTTAAATGCGAGGAGCGGACGCAATGCACTTTTTGGGAGGCAGCTGCCTACCGCACCCTATCTTCCCCGCCACGGTTCTAAAGGACCTTGCGAGGGAAATGAGAACGAAATATCACTTATGCCTACTTGCCATATAGGAGACGGGTAAGTTCCATAAGGGTACCGGAGTGGTTTTTGACGAGGGAAACAACTCAAGTTAGGTGTTTGCCTGGGAAAAAAAGAGAGATGCATATTGAGCACTTCCGCTAAAGGCAGCACAGTGGGCAGCATAACCAACAGAAACCAAAAGAGTGCCAAAGCATTCGGCGGGAAGGCAATGTGTAAATCATCCGAGCGATGGCTTGAGAGAATAAAGCGTTATGTTCGCCCTACTGTTCTTGCGCCTTGCCCAGGCCTGCCCCCTCACTACCCTTGTTTGGCGATGATGTACGCTCTGGCCCTGAACTATGTTTCCCTCCTCACGACCCTTTTTCTGCTCCTGTTCCTGTCGGTCCTTTTTTGATTATTCCTTTTTGCCCTGCTCCCCGCTCCCTTTCCCTCGCATGCCCACCGTCCATCTACCGTAGCTGGGCAACACATTCCCGGGGTCTACACGACGAATGACATCCCCTCTCGCATGTTTTACTCGACTAACCACGGATTTCTAGAATTGTGCGACATTAGACAACGCATGCAGGACGCCCCAACCAAACCAAACCCTACCACAACTGAACCAATCGCACAAGCCCTGCAACGAGTGATTTTACATGTCCAGCCTTACTTCTCCTTTTTTTCCCCAACAAGGCAAGATTGGGGAGGGAGGGAAAAAAAAGGGGGGGGGGGGTTAACCCTACGATGATAACAGATGCCCCTGCTGGTATTGTTATACTGGAAGTAATGTACAATTAATTGTCGGTGAGTCGTAATCGCAGCAAGTATGTATACGCATGTCATATCATACAAACAGGGGAAGTCGCTAGCGATGGGCCGAACGAGAGCCGCCGCCATCGGGGAACTTATTCTCCGATCAAGGGCTGTCAGAGAGTGGCTTGGTCGGAGAAAATATCGAATTAAGGGACAGCGATGAGCTTTTCCGGGTGGTTCGTTGAGGATACCGTTGGGGTCATGACGATGGCGGTGGTGGTCTCGAACGGGTGGGGCAACATGCTGGCTTGTTCCTTCCCCCCCCCTCCAGTTCATATTCAACCTCTTCCCTCTCCTTCCCCCTTTTCTTTTTTCTCCTCAGGCACGTTACGGTGTATGGATTCGGGAACGGAAGCCCCAATGTTTGACATGCAGAACCGTTGAGGAAAGGGGTAAATGGGGAAGGCAGAGTGCTGGGGAGTCGATGAATGGGTTGGAGGGAGTGATGGGCTGTGGAAAGTGGGTGGTCGGATGACCGGTAGATATCATGTCACATCAAGTTCGAGGGATGAGAACCCTTTTTTTAAAAAATTGCTTTTGCCCTCTTGCTCTTCCTTGCGCAGGTAGATCGTGTGCGTAGGGATTGCAGGCCGCCAGAGAGAAGAGGGAAAAGAGCGTCATTTCGAGCAAGAAAACAAAAAAATAAATGCCGATAGTGAACTGACCAGTCCACCACCGTTTTACGCCCAATCCATCCAGCAACCCGTCCATTACTGTGTCAGGGCAGAGTTCCTTGTTGCGATTCCTTTTTTTCTCCTCCTTTTTTTCCTCTTCCCGGACCCCGTATCACAGCATCGCTATGAGCAATTCTTTCAGAACCACTCGTTCAAAAGCACTCTACTTAACCCTATCTTGCCAATTTCCTACAAGTACTATACCGGTACGGCAGAAGAGGAATTTTTGCTTCTTCTTTAGGCCTTTTACTCGAGTATCGGTTATAAACTATTTCTAGACTAAATTGCTTGCTTTTTTTCCTCCGAGTCCTCACCCCAACCACTGGCTTGGCCATTCCATTAGATTCTTCTTCCTTCTTCTTCTTCTTGCTTCTGCCGCCCTTCCTTCCTCTCCATCAATCGGACGAACCAAAATACCCACTCTCGTACAAGTCCCTGTCCCGAATTTCCGGGCCCCGTCTTTCCTCCTTTACCGTTTCTTGCTCTATTCCGTTTCCCTGTTCCTTGTCTTGCCCTTTATTGCCCTTTATTGTCCTTTATTGTCCTTTCTTGCTTTTTTCTCTTTTTTTTGCTCGGTTTGGTTCGGATCCAGGGCAAGGATCAGAGGGAGGGGGAAGTGATGCTAAGTGATCCAAGACAACGAGAACCACCACCACAACATCTGCAGCGGGAACCACGATGACTGTTGCCCGCCTCGGCGTCTCTGATGCTTGGTTTTATTGGTTTCCTGGGAGGAGTTTGACCCCCGCAGTTCGACCAACCCCTTGCCATCGAAAACCACTCGGACAAAGTTATCACCCTCAGAGCTCCACCAATAAACAATATCAATTCCAACTCCTTTGGCCCAGGCTCAGCGGCTACCAGGAAGATAACACCGACCTATTATCATACCAGGGATGGGCCTTAGGGTCACTTTCCTTTTGGTAAATCGGCTTAACGGCGGATCCAAAATACTCCATCTTCTTCCATCTTTTTCTTTCTATAGGGGAATAGGATCCTTGCCCGGTATGTCCCATCGTCAGATGTCAGGGTATCTGCATACTGCAGTTACTGTAAGACAGTGCCGAACAGTTGTTTCCCTTCACATATTCATCTCCAGGGTTTCCAACTATCGTAATTAGCACGAGGCAGGGATTGATCAGAACAGCCCAACTATCAACAGAAGCTCGCTCGCACCCTACCTACTGTACCTTGCCTCATCACGATGCCCCTTCTACGAAGCAATAGTCACCATAATATCGAAAAGATCGAACAATTAATTCCTTTTTTTCTTTTCCTTCTTCTCTTCTCCTTTTGATTCTTCCTTTCCCCAATAGCCTACCATGTCCCACAAAATCCAACCACCTCCGTACCATGAGGGACCAAGCTCCTTCCCTCCAGTTTTCACGTAATTGAATTTACCAATTTACCCACACGGCAAAATCTCAACACGCAAGACTCACCATTCCCACCGTTACTGGCCCTTTAAAGCTTCGCATTCGGCAATAGTGGTAGTTTCCTGAGGGGGCCGCTTCACCTAGTCCTCCGGATCCCAGCTGCTAGCTCTACAACTTTTAATATTGGCCCAGGGTAGCTACAACATAATAGAGGTCTCTGAAAATTCAAGTTTCGTACTCGGAGTTTGTATACAATCTCTAGTCGAATATGACGTTATGGAAGAATGCACTACCACCATTCCGTGTGCAAGTGACTTACTCCAGACCATTTTTGACCCCGAAGGCACTATGAAAAAAAGTGAAAAATCATTCCAAGTCAGGTATCTCATACATATTCCCACATAGGAGCTGGTATTGCCACTGCTCCATATCCCTCCCATATAGTACCTCAAGTATTCCAACCCTTTTCCAAACCCTCAAGACGCCCTTCCCGAAGCGCTAATTGTAAGCCCGAATGGTTCATTCAGACTGCGTCCTCTTCTTTGACTCTAGAACGGTGTAGAAGTCAGAAGACGCATGATTGACCCAATTGACTCTTTTCTTTTCTCGTTTTTGTAGTGAGGAAATCGTGAAGCATCATATCACAGGCAATAATCATGCTGCAAGCCTAAAGCGGCAAAGCACACAAAGTTCAGGATGGCCGCACCCAACTACCCCACTAGAGAATTAGAGAGGTCTCTTGCTGCCGTAGTTACTACGGGAATAGCCAGTCTATCTAATATTACACAATGCTGGAGTCCCAGGACACACTCAGGAAGCAGTCTTACGGGTTTCCGGTATACACATCTACCAATGCCGGAAGGGGATCAACGTGCACACGACCTTATTAGCTAGTTGTCGACAAAACTCGAGCCGCCCCATGGCCACTCACGAGCTTAAGCCCACCTATCTACCGCCCAGTACACAGGTGTCAGCCGACGAGGCGACGGCACCGGTCGAAGGCAACATGCTGTACCGATCCCGAAAAACCCTATCCCAGTAGGGTATACAAGGCCACAGCTATACGCTATCAGGACAAAGACTCTAGTTTATCAACAAGCCTTTGATACTACTATACATTACAGCAGCTGGAGTGCCTCAATCCCCCACCCACAGAAACCACCTTGAGATATGCAAGTACACTAGACCGCTCGAAAACACCTCTAAAACAGTACCCTAGAAACTCAATAAAGGCCCACCATAGAAGATACAATTATCCTCCCCCCCTAGCGTTACGGGATAGCAGGGAGGGGAAGGAGTATTCACGATCCCTACAGGTGCCAAAAAAACGAAAACAGTCCCCGCAAAAGTCATTGAAGTTTTGCAGAAGGTCCATCCCGTCTGTAAGTACTAGTAGACTGTTCGAGAGTGAAAACAATGTACCGCCGGCCGGATCGAATTTCATTGTTAGCCACAGAAAACTCGGGTATGGACGTGGGTGATATCGGACAGACAGGATTAAAAAGTATATGAGGATATGATACATAGATTTTGAATCCCTGTCTGTCCGATCACCCACGTCCATACCCTAGTACTCAGCTGCTCTCTCTGTAAAGGCGACCAGGCGTGACTGCACTTGTTGATGTCCGGCTTGGCTCGGATGTGCCCGGAAACTCTCGATAAAACAACCCCCCCCCCCCCCAGAACCATGTTACTATCGCGAGTGATATCCTATGATGCATTCAAGTTAGGGAGGGGTTGCGAAAAATGTTTTTTTTCTCTTTTCTATGGTTCAAGCAGGGCAAAAAGGGAACCAGGCTGTGCAGGATGTGTTACATGTGGCTTTGCAAATTTGATTGCCAAGATTTCTTTCATTGTATGAGGAGTTTTGTGAAAAAAAGGTTTTGAGGTATAAGGTTTTAAATTAACAATTAACCTATATAAATAATAGGGGTTTATATAGGAGAAATATATATAAATAACAGATATTAGTAATCAAACAAATAAAGATATTAGTTTGTAAAATAAATCCATGCTTATTAAGGCAACTGAGTGTGGCTAACGTAACACTTTTTGGCCTCTTTCACCAAAAGTATGATACAACTTTTTAAATCCTTGAGGCTTTATAACAACAAGCATAATTGCTATAAAAAAAACCCCGTCCCGTATTCTCCTTTATCTTCACTTTCCGAAACAGGTTTTTTCTTTGCAATTACGCATGTATTCGTGGAACCTTAAGGATTTTAAAATTGCGAAATTTGAGGTTCCCTTTTTGCACTGCTTGAACCATACCTTATTTTTTAGCTCTACCAACTCTTTTGTATGATAGTAGCTCTCACAGTCCCTCCAATTATCATTTATCCCTTACCCTTCACTGGACTAGATGGCTCCCTCAAATCATATAATCTCACTCGTGCCTTTTTCTCCAACTTTTGCTTTTGCAGCGCCCCGCCGCCCATGGTGTAATTGTGATCACAGGCTAGGCTGTACCGTCTAACTGCCATTTGATCAAACATGGCAAGTCGTCTGCGGAAGGAATCCGCAACAATTCTTCTGTTTGGAAAAAATGAAAAAATGAAAAAATGGGAAGGCATTTGTTCCGTGGCACGGCTAGAGTTGGTGGGTGGATGGGCGGGCACGCACACCGCTCTTGGAGTCCAATGACAAGTTTTTCGAATGGAGCGCTAGCGGGGGGGGATGTGTGCAGGAAAAAATTAGCTGCACCGCCTTGGGCACAAGGCTATTGTGCTTGCGCCGGATGGTTAACAATACTGTCAGAGCGGTCACTCCCGCTCACCCATGGAAGAAAGCTATTCCGAAAACAGGCATGCCGAGAACAAAAGCATCGGGCCGTGTACCACCAGCACTAACACAACTTACGGCAACCGAGAGCCTTTGGAGGAAAAAACGAACCAACGGCTAAGCTATATTCTAGCTGTCTTCGATGACCATAGCCACCATAACAGCCACACGAATGGTGTTGATCCCGCTAATCAGTGTCGTGCAGCTCCCTTCCGCTCAGTAGTGTGCAAGGCGGGAATGGCCGGCCTTTTTGTCCTTTTTCCCCGGTGCCCCCCCATTTCAGCATCACCGGGGAGGGAGGGAGAAATCGAATCACTGTTCAAATTGGTTATAAAGCTACGGGTATGCTCTCATGTCTGCTCGCTCGAGCCTATCCTGAGGAGCTGTTTTTGGTGTACTCTGTATGATACGGCCAGCACTCTAGTCCCACAATGCCAGACTCAGAGATGGACGTACTCGCGGTAGGGGTAAAGTATTGGAACAAACAGGGGGCGCAAATGTCTGTGCGAGAAAACAAAAAAGAGCGGTTATTTTCCTTCTTAGGAATCTTGGGATCTGAATGAAGGAAAATACGCATTGACCATCCGGACCCCAGTTTGTTCCAACACTTTACCCCTACCGCGAGTACTAGTACTTGTGTCCAGCATAAAATATCCAAAGACGAAACAGAGTTTTGTCCCTTTCCGCTAGCTGGGTGGTTGCATAACAAGCGCCGGATATCCAGACGCCCCACTGCCAGAACCCGAGCGCCTTAAGCTATTACTCAGCACCACGGAACCGTAACCCGCTCGCGCCAATCCAGCAAACAGTACGGTAAGCCAGGGCAACCGGCTCACTCAACCCTCCCTCCCTCCCTCCCGTTCACCCCCTCAGCCCGCCTACCGTAGCTATGATGCGCCCCAAAAAATCTCGTTTGCCAGCATAAGAATCAGGAGATCTACAGTAGAAAGTACCCCCCCATCCATCCATCCTAACTAAGTAATAGTTAAACTAAAATTACCAGAGTTTCAAACCAAGATCTCCCCCTCACCAAACCAAATCCAGCGACATATCATACGCAAGCTACGGTATACGGGGGCGAACCCCACGGGACTACCATCCCCTACCCTAGTCCAAATTGCAGATCAGAAACGACGCGAGTCTGGTTCATGCCGATATATGCAAGCAACCTCCGGAGCGGTCAGATGGGAAAGAAGGAAAGGAAAGGGACGTCAAGGGCCAAAACTTCACACGGTTCGAATGCTAGACATACGGGACTCGCCATTGCGTGAGTGTGCGGTGGAAAAAATATTTTTTGGCAGTCAGTGCTTCGCCCAATGGCACAAGTATGAGGATGAGGATGAGGATGATGACTGTACAGGAAAAGGCGAGATGGGAGGAGGAGGATGAGGATGAGAGGTTCGGCAACATGCATGCATGATACCGTGCTCGAGTACGGCCTTATGGGATGCGGTAGAGTAAGAGGATATCGTTGGTATGATAGAAAGAGCGGACTGTTGAAATACCGTGGCTAAAAACATGCCTACTAAGCCATATCAAGTTTAGTCCCCGGAGTCGATAACAAGCATCCCCGGTTTTGAAAAAGTTACTCGAGTAACCGGTACAAGTACCCGAACGCAAACAGGGATCGAGAAAGTTTATATGACAAATTGTCTGTGCATATCTGAGCGCTGACAAGCGTGTTTGGACTCAGACGTTCTGTCACTTCAAGTTGGAACACAATGCTTGTATCATACATGATAATTTCTTTTTTCTTTTCCTTTCTTTCTTTCTTTCTTTCTTTTCTTTCTTTTCTTTCTTTTTTTTTTTTGCAAGACTTGTCTCAACTGCCAGGGATGAATGAACAGGGCGGCGGCGGCGGTGGTCACCAACAGGAGAAAGAAAGAAAAAAAATCAATTGCCGGAAAGTCGGAGGGGAAGCAGAAGAAACGAAGACACAACTATGCCCAATGCACCAACATAACATGTCTTACCACAGGGGTCCATGGTTTTAGAGAGGGTGGTCACGAGCAAAAAAAAGTACGGTGGGCACTGAGGCAGAGCAGCAGAAGGTTTCTCTGTTTTGCGCACTGTGGGCTGGGTATGGAGAATTGCACAAGCGCCTTATATCTAGCGTGATGAATTCGGAGGTCCTGGTGATCGGAGGGTATCTATCAAATTGCAGGGCACAAATTGGGGGTTTGTTTAGAGTTTACTCTTTATTAGTTAAAGGGAGATAATATTTTGACGGACGGGACGGATCTGGACACCCCTCCTCGAGGGGTGCGATGCCGTAGTGTTGCCGTGCAACGAGGCCTCTGCTCAGAGAGTTATCGCCCCAATTGTTCACGGTACGGAAGGCGAGGCGCGCGACTCCAAAGAAAGAAGAAAAGTATGTATCCCTCTTTGCTGCCAACGTTGTTCGAAATTGGGAGGGTGCTGGACACACACAGCCCCCCCTTTTTTTTTTGCTGATTGAGGGTCGTCCGTCGGGTCTCAATATGAAGCTGTGAACAGAGTTCCCTCTGACACCGGTTCACCCAAATTTCAGAGCGCAAAAGTCCTTCTAGGGTCCAAAAATACTAGTATCTCATCATGATCTTCAGATCTCCAACCCAATTGCAAGGTTCCTCGCTAATTTCACCATCATAGCGTCGTGTCGAAGCTTAAATCTCCCAGTTTAAAAAAGGGGAAGTTTAAACTCGCGAGACGAAAACATACGCTACAGTAAATGAGACCCTCCAACCATAATCCAACGTCAATATACCTCCTTCCCAGGTCGAAAATCAGCTCAAGATAGCGAAAAAATAAATAAGAGAAGCAACAAAAATGCGGAACAATGACAGATTCGTAACAAGCCATATGAGCACCACTAATAAAGACAATGACAAGGCCCAGCGCCGACCATCTAAGATTGACTGAACGTGAATAGAAATAAGGTCATTGTACAATAGAACCAAAAACACGAGTACTTTAAAAGGGGAAAGAATAATAGCAAGGCGAAAGTTCGGGGAAACCCCAAATGAGAGAAATGCGCCAAATGCACGCCCTGGACGCCGAATGAAAAAGTCAAAATAATATAGAACGAAGGAAGGAAATAAAGGAAAAATAAATAAAGGGTATCTCTGGTTATTAGGAAATGCGCACAATAGACAAATTGTTTGGCGATTGAAGTCCTGCCAAAAGGGGTGGTTCAAGGTGCAAACTCAAGCATGCACAAGCAGTTGCGGCAGCAGTATCGAAGGCTGTTGGAACAAGATGCTCAAGAGCCGCTGGAGAGAGCGATTTCATGTTTAATAAATACTTCTTTGTTGTGACGGTGGCGGCGGAGGTGTTGCTGCTGGTGGTGAGTTTCCAGTCCAATCCATAGGGCATTCTTCAAGACAAGTCTGGTAAGGGGGAGTTTGCTGACACCAATCCACCTGCCCCATATCAACGCCTATTTTCGGCGGAGTTGCTGGCCTGCTTTCACCAGTGCATCCAACTCGTGCCTCAGGAAGGCTAACCGGAGGACCAGAAGCATTGTCACGCCAGGAGCTGCCTGGCTCTTCCTGAAGCCTCTCTTCCTGCATTGGTAGGTGCCCACTAAGGTATTGCCCACGAGAATAGGTTTCCTCCGTCACATCCAAGAGATTTATATCTGACGAATGAGATCGAGATCGAATCTTGCGCTCGCGGCGTGCCGACGAGGAGTAATGTTTACGAACGCGTGGAACCTTGAGAACACGACGTTCGGACAACATCGAGGGATCGTGACGAGTTCTGTGGATTCGATCGACCGCGGCTAGCAATTCGCTGTAGCTATTGTCATCCTGTGACTCTGCATCCAAATCGTCTGCTAGCACAACCTCCGGCATCGCCAGTGATTCTGTTGGAGGAAGGGTGTGGGGAACGATATCATCAAAAGTGGGAAGGGGGTATTGAGGCGGGTGTTGCAAGAAAAACGAATTCTCTGTTTCAGCAGGCTGGAGCGGTGAAGGACGAATCGATGATGTTGGCAAGTGAAAGTCGAGGGGCTCTAAAGGTAGATGTTGATGGCGATTCAAACGAGCATGCTGGTGGTTTCCCGTATCATCTGTGGGCGGAGCGAGGGCTCGTGGGTCAGAGTTAATCCTGGGGCTGAAGGACATGTTCCGTCAACACCGCGCGCCGGTGCGACGAAACAGAGAGTCCCAAGCTTAAGAAACTGGGTCTCCTGTGAAATGCCGTTGTCAGCATGTGGTGTGTTGCGAAGAGGTGAAATCGGTTCTCCCTGAGGATGGATGTGTGTTGATAGGAGAAGTCCGGGGGGGCGGAAGGAGGAGAAGTACGGGCAATGCTTGTACTTGTATTCTTGTTCCACAGGCTCGAATGGAGGTGGGATTGTGGCGTAAGTCCGGTCGAGCCACCATTACCCACGCACCATCCCCAATGATAGCCTGCGAGCAGTGCCCCTCGAGCCCCAGTACGACTTTCGCCTGTTCCCACGATAATGTTAAGCAATGCAGCGCGACGATGGTTCTCCCCACTCACCCATCAGTCTGGAAACGAGGCAGGGGCAATATTTGGTTGGCGGGTCGCGGGTCTCGGCAGGCAAGGCCGGGTCTGGGCCTGTCAGCCCTTGGTACCGGTTCCTACTCGACAGGAGGAAAAAAAACCTTGGGGCCTTGCCCAAGACTCCTCTTGTCAACCGGCTCGTCTCGAATTCCTGAATACAGCCTATTATCGGTGGCCTGCCGTATCGCAGTACTTGTGCTCGGGTACGAGTAAGGAACCTTGTCGAGAAAAAAATGCACTTTTAGCCCTATTTGAATTATATTGAGGTTGTCGGGCTTCTTACCTTCCAATCCCATGGGATGCGTTTGACCCTGTTGTTTTGATGCCCGCAAAGAGTGCAGCACCCAGTATGCACCTAAGCCGGGCCCGCTTCCTGAAATGGATGAAAATCCTGGCCGTAATAGGCAGTTGCCAAGCCGAAACTGTATTACGAGTGACTTTGTATGAGAAAAATATTGGACGAGAAGAAAAACAGTCGGGCGCGCTCGCTGATCTCTTCACATGTGTCTGGCATAAAGTATCTGAAAGTGAGACAGGGTTTTTTCGTTGGTTGGGTGGGTAGTTGTGCAGCGGCAGCTATGCCCGTACCCTCGGATACCTATTGCCAGATACGCGCTTTTATCGCTGGCCATCGCTTATGGCCCATCTAACATAGAGTCACCCGGCCCAAGAAAGAAGAAAACAAGCTGAAGGACCGCCAAGAGCAGGAATGGGGGAGAATTGCAGCGCCCGAGCTTACCATTAAGTTACACCCGAGCACAAGCCCATATGCAGTAGAAACATCCCCCCTAAGAACCTTCGATCTAAGGCAAGAAAAATCTTCCGTCTCCCATGTCATTAATCCAAACCTACAATCTCACCATCTCCCAAAAGGTTAGGAAATATACCACCTTGAAAGTTACTAAGGCAAGTCTGCCCCTGGTACTCATCCCAGGGGGTAAACCCCAGATTGGGGAAAAGCGAAATACCTCTGGAATATCTCTGGAATATCCCTCTTTCCCTCTGCAAATGTCCCGGTACTTCTTGCCTGGGACGAGAAGATACAGTCACCAAAAGCCAAACCACGAATGTTCCCGGTCGAGCACATTGTCGCCGATCTTCCCAAAAACAACAAGCCATCCCCGTTGCAGAAGATATGCTATTGGACCCCTTTTGCTCCGCCATTCCTTTTGTGAAAAAACTCCCGTCGGGAGTGTGATTCCGAATGGCAAATTTCTGCTTGTAATACAACGATTGATTCGAGCCACCGGTACCGGTACTTGGTAGGTTCTGGCACGAAACAGCTGTAAGGAATGGCAGACCCCGCTCCCAGACACCCGCCAGTCCGCAGAGTGGCCTGACGTAAAGACCCCGAACTCGGGCGTAAAACACCAATTCTTGTCATTTTTATCCCCAGACACCGGTACTTTACGAACCTCTTCCTACGGTACCATACACACTGCTCGACTCACCAAAAAAAAAAGAGACACCTGATCATCCGTCAATCCATTTGACATATCCCTCTCCCCATTCTGTCCTAACCCCTACTCCCGGCAAAAACGAGGCATCCCTAGCAAGTCTGGCTGAAAGTCTCAGACCAGCTACAACAGGAGCACATAATTTCCAACTCCCTTGAGGCCCCCAGCTGGCCTACGGTTACGCTGCTCGATTTTATACCTTCCTCCAGAAAACCGTGCGCCGTCTAAATCATTTGATAGGGCCACCTCCCCATGCCCACAGTCCTGGGTCAGTCTTACTTTCCTCCTTGCTTGCTGAGAGCGGACTCACTCCACGTTGAAGGTACTGCAACCCCAGAAAGGCGGGCGGAGTGAAAGCAAAGCGGAAAGGAAATTTCGTAATGCATGCAAAATACCTGAGCGAGCAAAATCCAAAATCCGGCAAACCCCTACGGGGAAAAATTCCGACGCTCGAGGTCTTGAGAGGGGCCTAGCCACCGTATTTGACGAGTGCCGTGTGATACTAAACGGGGTTGAAAAAAAAAAATCAACAGTACTAGTATAGGCGGTCAAGGAACACGCGTCGTCCCACGCAACAGCTGACCAGAGTCTCCAAGAGTGTGAGTGCGCACCGGCATGGCCCAAGCAGTTATTGTGCTCGAGTGCAGTATGCGTCAACCCCCCCTCCCTTCTACCTAGCTATCGGTGGTTCACCGTACAGATATGTTTCACTTACCGTCAGCGTCACCAAATGTCACTCGCGCAATATTTCCAGGGGTTGAATAAGATCGCCTTGCCTGCTTGGCGCGGGCAAAACAGAATGGAGGTCTCACCATGGAATACGGTAGGTCCTTCCTTGCAGAGTCCCTCCCCTCTATCTGTGTGCTGGGCTGTCTGAAACTATAAAATTCGTGAGTAGGCACGCTAATCCTGTTTTGGGGACATTCCAGTATCGTGATTCGTTGGAGGTTAGTTGATTGCTTAGATGCTGAGTCACTTGAACATTGGAAAGCCCATACTGTATTCATAACCTGAAATAGCCTGACTTGGTGTGCATCCATACTCCCGAATTTTACCACCTTTAGACAGCATAAGGACACCTTGAGCCATAGGCTAGCAATAATGGCACTTATATCACGGTATCGTTCTGTTGCTCACTCGGTACTGCTAGTAATCGGGAAACATGAATCGACCCCAGAATTCATGGTATGATAGCGGACTTATAGGTTGAAATATTACCCTACCGTGTACCACTTCAAGCGCCACGGGATTTGCCTTTTTAGGAGACACAGCGCCGGCCTTATGAACGGAAATTTGCCTGTGGGAATATCCTAAGTGATCGTGGTACAGGAATTATGGTCTCATGGAGGACAGACAAAAATCAGCTAATCGTTTGTGCTTGGTAAAGCAGTGAAAGAGCTTCTATATAGATTGCCCTAATGGTATTATCACTAATAGTAGAGACTCCGGGTAACCAACCAAGAATATTTGCATGTTCTGCGGATCCCGCTCGCTCACAGCCCGCTCCCCAGCCTCTCCGGGGGTTACGGAGAGTGAGCCCCAATATCGTTCCAGAAGTGGGGGATGCTGCGAGGTTCGGTATTTGTCGGGCGGGATTTCCCATTGTACACCAAATGAATTTGGGTCTAATGGGGAAAGATGGGCTTCGTACCGGCAAAATCAAAATTAGACCCAGAGTAGAGCTCAAGTGCCTGTGTTTTCTTACTGCTGTGGAGGGGAAGGTTTTTTTGGGGTTAAAGTAAAACGAAGAAAACCCTTGCTAGTGCTAATGAGGAAAAAACAGATATATCGTAGGGGAGAGCAGGGGGGGAGCAGCAGTCATGATCATTTTATCTAAAGTTCCTATCTATAATGAATCTAATTGCGGAGAAAGGAAAAAAGAGAGCGAGGAAAGTGCTGGAAGGAGAATCAAGTGTCGCAGGTTGAACTGCTCCTTAGAGGAGTAAATTCTAGTTTTTTAGAGATGATCGCCGTGCATTTGAAGAATCCTCGTTATCCCCCGACTTCCAACCACCTTCCCTCCCGGAGGGGCACCTCAGTTCTTGATATGTCCGCTTGCGCACCGGGGCCTTTGCAATCCGTAACGACCCGAGAATAGCTATTTTACTTTCCTCCAAACTCTCGCTCTCAGCAGTTGCGGTCTCAGCGGAGCCGCTGCTAGTCTCTCCTTTTCGCTTCCGGGGCGTTCGGTGTTGAACTTGGCTCTTGGTCCGCATAAGCCGAAGGCTGCTTAAGAATCCTCTAACATCAATGCTCTCCGAATCGAAATCGTCTCCCGTCCCCGAACGACGAAAGTCAGAGAGCTGCAGCCCAAGCACCCGTCCATACTGAATCCGCTCTAACTCCGCTTGTAAGGCGATGTTGTTTTGGAATACGTTTTGCTCCCTCGGCGTGACTCTTTGAGGAGATAGAATCATTTAAGAATTTGCAGATCTCACGGCTCGGATCTGGATTTGGTGGTGGGCGCTGGTAAGTGCCTCGGCAAGTGTCGTGCACTCGAAGTTTGAAGGATTTTCAGAAAGGGGAGGTATTCCGGGGCACGTAAACCCCCGCTAAATAGTTGGTGCTGTAGGTTGCTGTAGATGAATGATTGGGGGAAAAACGACGGTTTGTCCTGGGTTTGGTTGTGGATGTTCGGTGCTTTGTGCTTGGTGCATGGGCCCAACCACCTGGCTGTGCGGGGAGGAGATGATTTAATAGTTATCTATAGCTGTCTGGTTTATGTGCGGTAGCCCGATTATCGCCCCCGCTGTTAGCTGCTTGTCCCAGGCAAGAATTATCCGGAAACAGGGATTAAAAATATATATGGTAAACCCCCTGCTATCGTCTGAGCGCCCATACAAACTCAAAACTCGTATTTTTCGAATACTTCTTCCTTGGGACGAGCACTATCAACCCACCAGTGATTCATCCCCCACTGTCGCCACCCGCCAACACCGAGAGCTCAAACGATGCGGTTTGAAACCAGATGTGACCCACATCTTCCGGGAATGAGATTTAGCCCGCGATATGGCATTTCTCCAGGTTCTACTTGTACTCCAGGTTTCAAGCGCTTCAATATACCGTAGTGTGCTGAGCCAGCACCCGCACATTAGGGAATTACAGTTCTGCCTAAGTTATAATCTACCCAGCCGGCTCCATACGAATAGCACTGGTATTCTGTTTCCAAACATTCAAGAACCGTATCACATCCCAACCATGACAGGTAGCACAACAGAGGGCTTACATTCTAGTGCAACAATTTGATGCAGACAAATCTACAGTTCCGCACTGGCATTTCTCAACCGCAGATTTACACAACACCCTCGGAGCGTGATAATAAATTGTGCTGTGCCGTGCGACCAACAGATTGAACAGTAACACGAATTTATGGGGGCTTGTGGAGGTTCAAAGACCAATCTACAATACTCAAGGAGTGCACCCCTCTTTCTCCAAGCATAGGAATGCAACTGTGCGATTTTTAATGCAATCACCAGAGCCTCATCTACAACTGATACTAATAGCGCCTTACTCGTTCCAAAAGTGTCCAGAAATGCGGACTCTGCCAGTACGATGCCGATAGCTCAGGACTAGCTTAGATGGGGGGTCAGTTGACAAAAAGTGCCAAGCCAAATCTCCACATTCCCTGATATTATGATACCGGTACATTTAGGATAGGCAAGCGCTCTAAGAGCTCCTCTTCCAACAGCCTGGCGTTTTCCATGGCCAGAAACATACCGGTACTGGTATCCTGGTTGAGGTCCTGAGTGAAGGAAAAAGTCATTTGAAACCGTGACTGCGCGCCCGAAGGGGTTTGCCGTGATAACGCTCGTATGCAGTGTCCTAAAACAGGGGACGTAAACTTGTATGTGCGCTTAGATACGCACGGATCTACCACTGAATATTTCAAAGGATCCTAGTTTCCGGATAGTCGTCGCTTCTACTGTACGAATAAGAGCGCGCAATCTTCTTCCACCCCGCCGACGTCGCTGCACTGAGGGAGATCTCATCAGAGCGCGAATGCCCAGGCCCCTGGTCCTTGCCGAACCACATAGCTTCTCCAGGTCCGAAGGTTTGCCGTGTGGGTGCCGCACCATATTTAACCTGGTCAATCTGAATTCTCCGGCTGCAGAGCTACAAAATTCTCCATTCACTTCTTTTTTTCTCTTTCCTTTTTTCCTTTCCTTTTTCCTTCTCCATTTTAGAGGTCTGCGACTCCTGATTCATTGCTCGTTTTGGGGACGGGATGGGGGGAAAGTTCCGGGCTTGAAGGAATTTTGTGGAGTTCGTATCAGAACGGTGGTGCAGGAGACACAGAAGGGATCTCCATGAATACCAACATAGAAGGTGCAAAATATAGAGCCCTTGCCGTCGGTTAGAAAAGACCACTCCTAGATCTGTCTCCCGTCCGGAGTGTGACAACGACAAACCCTCGAACCACCACGGGTCTTCTATGGGGGGCTCTATGGTAATCATGAATTTTACTAGTACGACCAGATAGGATTCCGGGTCAAGGCAGCAGTTCGGATGCATGAGCGTGAAACCTTCAAAAGACGAGCCAGCATTCTAGAGAATTGCTCCACGAGTCCACGTCTACTACCTGTACTTGTAATAGACGAGAGTTACTTGGGTACACAAATACGATCCCATCTCATTGTGCGAGAAACACGCCTCCAAAGGCAGGATCCCTATACAAGTAGAGTACTAGTACTTCCAACCGGGGTGAAAGGGAAAGTCAAAAGAATGCCACCCTGCATCCCGGCGATGCTTGACCAATTGATCATTCCTCGATGCAAGGCAAAGGTCTCAGACCCTCATAGTTGACTCCCTATTTACTAGTACTTTCCCCGGATCGCTGGCACCGGACTCCGGCACACAAAAGTATCGAGACTCGAGGGTCCAAATCTACTAGTATCATGCATAGCCTCAAACTCCTTGGAATAATGACTAGAACGAAACTAACCTCTAGTTAATTAGCCCAGTTAAGTTACGGTGTTTAAGTTTCTCACGCTTTAGGTTGCTTATAGTTCCAAGCCACGCTTTCACTCTTCTGCACTTGTATTTTTTGGTATGAGTTATAGCATGGTTATCTCGGGATACCCGTACCCGGATGCGTTCTTAGGGGAGGATGTCACTCTGCAGATCAGGGAGGTTCAGTAAAAATAAATATACCAATTGGTCTTCTTTACACGGTAAACCGGGCCAACCGACTCTGAGCGCGAGCGGATAACTTGCTGGTGCTGTACCGGTATGTGGAGAGGATCTCAGGCCTCACACAATCTCTACTAGTAGTCTGTGTGCATACGGGGGATCACATGTATGAGCAGAAGGGCGTGAAAGTTTTGGCAGAATACTCGCGATGCCGAAGCGTTTTTAAAAAAGACAACTATTGCATACCACACAAATCCAAGTAAAAAAGCCAAGTTTTGGTGGTATGCAATAGCAGTCTTTTTAAAAAACGCTTCGACATTGCGAGTACCAGCAGCGGATCACAGGTAGTCTATCTCCACTCAAGAGCCTTCCGTTCGTTACCTTCGATTCCTTTCCTCCCCTGACTCTTCAACGCATCAAAGTCCAGTTCAGACTAAATACGACCCCCACCGCCACCCGCACATTAATCAGCCCGGCCCGTGTGACAACACTGGGATTCACCACTCACTCCACCATAAGACGCGTTCTAGAAAGTGGCCTCAAGATCTGACGATCCGGTGGAGGGGAAGAAAAGGAAGAAGAAAGGAAAATACTCACCACCGTCAGCTGGACCCACAAATATGCAAGATTTACCAGTCCATCGGGGACTGGGATACCCCAAGTAACCATCATCACACACACCGATTGATTTTCCCAACGCGACTGGGACAGTCATTAGTGCATTCCTGCAAAGAATCGACTCTTCATCACTATTCTCCTAGACTGCACTATATCTGCATTCTCCAATTGAAAGTGTTAGGGAAATTCCCAGGAGAGGGTATCGGCACGGAGTGCCCAGCCGGCAGCTTATGGCTCTGCTGCATGTTTTATCACAGCACAACTCTCACTCCAGTACAATGTCCTCGCAAGCATTATGCTCAGCCCAGGGTACCCCCAGCATATTCCGGACTTTTTGTCTTCGTGAACGGGCATCAGCTGCATTTGGCCCTCCGACAGTTCCTGTTGTATTATAGCGCTACCCTGCCGCCATTTACACTAATACAGTAGACAGTGGGCTGGTCCTGAGGTGGATTAATTATTGCGCAGTATCACGGCATGCGATTCATCAGGGATCACTCGACCTTATATGCGGTAAGTATCCCACAAGAGAATCCCTACCCCCGGTACCCCGAAACAAACTCTCTTACTACACAGCACCGTAAAATCCCGCGGAATCCTGTAGTCTCCAGACCCAGAGACAAAATAAACACCTGGGAAGGATTAGCGTGTTTTTTGATATAGTATGAGATTGGCCCTTAGGATCTATTAGGTCCTATTAATTGACATCCATGATTCTTGTAATTTGGTAGGCCAACCCTATCTGAGGCAAACAGAGTAATAATTCGCTAGTAATCTGATAGTATGTTTCGCGAGTTTTTTTTACTGTGCTACTACTGCGGTGCTGGGGTCCGAATATAAGAATGGTTCTGCCGTCACCGTCCTTTCTCACATTAGCTCTTCCTGCGCTTGCAACCGTTTCTGGGAGTTTAGAAAGGGTGGCGGTTTTTGGCGGAGTCAGGTCTCGAAACTCTAGCGGCCAGAGCCTGTTGTGGTTGGTTGATGTGAGCGGGGACTCCTTTGGGGGCAGAAGTAGTGGACGGGGCGGCTCCTGCCGGCTGCCCGTTGTCCTGCAGACTGCGGGAGGGTAAAGGGCTTACTCGAGCCCTGTACGACAGGGGATCGTTGGAGCGTTCTCGAGATTCTCGAGAACACAGACCCATTTTTTGCTTAGTTATTGCTTAAACAGGCAAGCGGTTGGACCGTGCTGAACTCAAACATTTTCTTGAAACAACAGGAATGGATTCCGGGGAGGCTCTATTATTGAGAATACCGATAGTATTTGTAAGTTTCCTAAAGGGAGCCGAAAGCTCTCATAGCTTAATTTGGCAATGGTATTATCCGGGGGTAGTACTGAAAGTTTCGCTCCTGATAATCAGATGTGCTATGATTCTATGAATTATCGAGTTCAGTCCAAGCTAATTAAACAGACAATCCTGGAGGGAGGAGAGGGTTTGGAACCTTCTGTCCAGCGAGTCTCCCTCCCTAACACTGAGGAAATGAGTTATCCAATAACCGGTATTAGCTGGGGGTGTCATGTGGGCCGCCCCAAGGCACCTTTCGCGTTGAGTTCGATAGCTGTAGCGCACATTACACCATAAAACTTCGAGTTCTACTTACGGTGTTCAAGACCTCTCAGGATTTCTGCACCTTTTGTGAATCGGCCGTCGAGTGAGTTCCTGTGACGGAATATTAAGCTTTCTCGGCTAGCAACCATTTTCCACAAGGGAAATGGATGCGTCAGCTGCCGTAGCGCCTTGCCGGTCAAGAAAAAATTAAGGGGTCCGAGAAACTACAATAAAATATCCTGCAAGTGCAAGAGAGAAGAAGGAAAAAAGAAATAAAAGAAGGCGCAAATGGCGTCTGAGCGTAGATTGGCTGGCCAGGTCGCTCCTCCAGCACCAACTATTCAGGTCCGGAAGTTGCACGCGATGTGGTTGTATTGTACTAGTATAGTGGCCGATATCTTGGGTTTCGGAGATATGCACGTATGATACACGACTCCAGTATTGTTAGTGATTTGCTACTCGTCCTCTGACCGACTGACTGGGCGTGATACCCGTATTGATTTCGTCTGCCCTTCTGTGATAGATAATCGGGGTTATCATCATAAACCTTGGCTTTATTTCTGCCTCTTGGCTCTGAAGATAGGTATCCCTTGGTTTGAAATAGTCGAATCCGCCCCCAGAAACGCTAAAGCTAGATTTGGCAGCAGTGAACTGAGCTTGGTCGGGGGATAGGGCTTTTAGTCTGCTCAGTGCTTAAATGGCTCAGCACTCTTGCCGGGCTTGAACATTCTCATCAAATCAAGTAGCTTATCTCCTTGACTGGTGCGACAGTGGAAAATGTTGTACCGCCCCTGTCATTTTTAAGACACAGCTGACTAAGGCACCTACTTCAGTATTCTCCAGTGATGATGCGCGTTGGTCTGGTCATACTGTTAATATTAGCCATGGTCTCAAGTTTGCACATCTGCGAATTTGTAGTAATTAAC
>Ga0307513_10003773_pt1 | contig 20440 bp, 34 predicted proteins | sample 15_EM_MG_FD_202174 | JGI IMG/M metagenome (GOLD analysis project Ga0307513, IMG submission 202174) | Populus trichocarpa ectomycorrhiza microbial communities from riparian zone in the Pacific Northwest, United States - 15_EM | ecosystem: Host-associated > Plants > Roots > Unclassified | place...
GATGACACCCGTTGACACTAGACTTGACCGGATGGAAGCCCTGTAAATCCAGTGAGAACAGCCCTCAATATATCACAGGCCTTTCCTTACTTCATTCGACGTCCCGCCATAGTGGTGAGCTCACCGGGAACCAGCAACACCACGAGTTGACCGATCCTGAACATTTGCACACTGACGATCTTAGGCTGCCAGTCGTAAGGGAAAGTGGCGGCCCCCGTGTTCAGGAGAATAGGTTTTGGAGCGTGACACGCTTGCTGCCGATTAGTTGGTAGCGGGGTAACAGCACCCTAAGAGTTTCGTCCGCTCATTCGCCCGCTCTGAAGACCTGAGACCAACCACTCACTTTGATAATTTCCCAGAGCGGATTCGTATTTATGTTGCCTTGCGTGAAGTCAGCTGGACCCGGCCAGTCGGTAGTTCCTGCAGCAAAGGAGTATCCTGAAGGACACCTTGTGAGGAGAGGGTGTGAGAGTATAGAAGATTGACCCCACCCATGGCAGGCGGACACGTTTGGACGCTGGTCCCATTTCCTAACGTGAATCTATATTGCGACATATCCACATAGGTATGGACTGCCCTAACCGGCCCCGAGATCGAGGTAAGCGGTTGCTGTTCCATAACTTTCTTTGCGCCCTCGAACTGGTAGGAACCGATTAGGTAGTTGGATTCGAAGTCTGAGACACGGAATCCAGGACCACGGCCATGGCAATTTTGAACGAAACCGCCGCAAGTCGAGGAGTTGAAGGAGCAAGGTTGGCCATGCCATGGCTTTCCAGGCGATTCGCAGAATGCACCGAGACTGAACATGATTTAGACCAAAAAGGAGCGACTTAAGACAATGGACTAACGTGTTGGGAGAAGCATCACCAGTGGCAGCTAGATAGAGTTCGTGTGAAAGACAGGTGATGGTACTGGTAGAGCACACGTACATTGAGCAAAGCCAGCCACGAAAGAGGTATTGCCAGGGATAACGTTTGGCTCGACATAATCTACATAACCGTGAGTGCACTGGTCGAAAGGAAAATTACAATCCGAACTCTCGTATAGATAGGCAGCCATGCCCTTGTTATCTCCGCTGACTAGTGTGTTATTTCCATACAGAGAAGTGCCTTTAAATTGTCAGGCTCGCGAGTTTGGTGCAGCAGGTTATCGGAGCGCACCGTGCGTCGCATAGAACGAGATGAAGCCTTTAGCAGTACCGTCATTTTTCATGAATTTGATCAAACCCATATCCTTGTCCTGATCATACTTGTACTGAGCCCGCTCATCTGCTGGATTGTTGAGGTATGCAGAGGGACTTCTATTGATATTCCCTTCCAACACCTACACGGTGGTCAGTCAGTTATACAGCCGTCTCAACGTGACGAACCTCCGTAGTCCCGAATCCCAGGGATCCCGGAGAGAGGCCGTTATGAGCATCGACAATTGCTTTGACGGTTCCATCTACAATCGCGTCGTAGGTCTCTTTGACAAATCCGAGGGAAGTAATTTGAGGCAGCAGGTTTTCGATGTAGCCACCCACGCCAGCATGGGAGTGGGTACCGGAAATTCCAACATTCATGTCGCTGTACACGCCTGGGAACAATGAAGAGAGTTTCTGGATCACTTTCCTTCGGATCCCCGAGTCAGCGAAGCCGATGTCAGAATTCACGAAGACGACGCGGTTCGCAGGGTTCGCTGCCTCGGCTACGATGAAGGCGCGACTGCGCATCCTATCGGTGACTGCCCGTCAGTAGAAATTGTAGATGTGATGATAAGTCCCCCACCTCATGTGGAGCCCCGTGTCCGTTTGCGCTAAATCCGCATAACCCATCATGTTCGTCTCCACAACTGGACCAGTGATATCTCCAATTCCTATATTTTTGGGGGTTTATCTCCTGCCGGAAACGGCTTTAGGAAAGAACGTACCGACCCCTGTTAAATATTGCGCTCGCGCCACACTGAGGACGAACGCTAGAACACCCAGAAGGGCCAACATAGTGAGGGATGTGCAAACGAGAGGATGGTTGGGTCCAAGAGTGGGATACTGGCGTCCAAGTGGTTTTATGGGACGGTTGAGCAGGCATCTATCAAGAAATCAGGGCCACACTTACATTCTCTGTACGGTCGTGAACAAGTGGTCGCTACCGCGGTTGAGCAAGCATCTACCAAGGAATCAGGACCACACTTACATTCTCTGTACGGTCGTGAACAAGTGGTCGCGACCGCGGTTGATAGGTGTACTCCCACTCCCACCCAATTTAGTCTTGCTCGTGGAAACACTGGTGAAACACAGTAAAATGCACAATGAGTCGTCATACTTACATATATCTCTGACATCCCAAATCCATGCGCGCAGTGTTCATAAGCCCTAGTCGGCACACCCTGGAAAGTAACCAGAGTCACCAGCCACAGGCCGTATGCATTGAGATACACACAGCTTTCCGTAGGCTGCAGCGGACAGTTGAATGAGCCCAATGCGAGATTTGCGACATAGCCCTTGCAAGCTGTACACATTGTAAACGTTATTTGGAGACTTACCATGTGGTCGATTATGATGGCGACGGCAAAAGCTCGAATCTTGACGCGTTGTGAAGTTAAGCGGTCAGGGGGTGCCACTGACATGTCGAAGATGTCGAAAACGTACACGTATGAAGAGGTGAAGAACGTCACCTCTCCAACGATAATTGCGGACTTGGAACTTCTGAGAAAGCAATAACAAGAAAGAACATGGAGAAATTTGATGCGGTGGAGGCTGCCGGGCAGTAATGGCATGGTTGGAATTTTCGACTCAGCTTTTGGCCATGTCCAATCCCACTCTATTATTTCACCAGAGGAGGGCACAGTAGGGGATCATCGCCTGCTCGACTGCTCAATTCAATATTTGGCAGGCAACGATTATGCATGGACAGGATGACCATGCGGATATCTTGTTCAAACGTACTCCATTGAGTGGAAGAAGTCCCAAGTTTCGCATGTGGGTACCAGCAGTGGGAAAAGCGGAGAGTCGTGAAACGAAATGGTTGTTGAGTGAATGCATCGGTCAAAGGATCTGCTGTGGGTCACACGTTGTTCCCAGCGCATTCTACCTTGCCAACCAAGTCCAAGCACCGCATTGCTGGCGCCATCACAGCAGCCTGGGGTCAGAAGGGTCCAAGTCAGGCACTAAGGTTAAATCAATAAAAATAACAATCATTGATTTCGTATCATTTATATTCTTCCACTGCTATCGCTCATATACATCTTGGATCACTAGTCCTCGTCCCAGTTTCCGGCCTGTTGTGGGATCTTCGGTCCGCCTGCTGGTTTCGACATGATGATACTGTCGACTCGCAGGACAGAGACCGCAGCGTTGGTGGCTTGTCGTAAAGCCCATGCCTTGGCAGATAATGAGTCCAATATCCCGACATCCGTGGTCGACAGGGTCCCGTCGTCTTCAGCCTACGAGAGATTTGCCCGGGTGAGGTTCAAGAAACCGAGTGAATGACATCGAACTCACCTCGATATCAACACCCCTGGCAATGTCACCTTGATCGTGTTTGACGTATAATTCTGATAACACCTCGTGCGGATCCTTATTTCCCGCGTTCTCGGTCAAGGTCAGGGGGACGACCTCCAGAGCGCTGGCGTATCGTTTCACAGAGTGTTGAGAAAGGCCCCTGAGGCCTGCTCCGTAGGACTCTACTCGTTTTGCCAGTTCCACCTCTGTTGCACCAGCGCCAGGTACAAGCCTTCCATCCTTTATCAAAGACTTGAGAACATTGACCCCGTCGTCGATGGCACGCTCCAGATCGTCTAGGAGGTTTTGCGTCGCACCCCGCAAAACGATTGTGGCCATTTTCGTTTTTTCCATACTCGAATCTGGATCCTGTCGGAAGACCGTCACACGATCGCCGCCAATCTCGGTACATTCCATCACGTCCACCCATCCAGCTTCTTCGGGGGTAGGAGGCCCAAGGCGGGCTAGTGGGGTAGCATTGACCACACGGCAGAGCCGCCGGAGATCGAACTTGGAGAGAACCTTGACAACTGCAATACCCAGACGGTCTAAATAGTGCATCGCGAGCTCTCCAACTTGAGCACCACCGATAATGACTTTGACTCCCGAGTCGGCGATCTCTTTGAGGATCTGCACACCCTTAGTTAAAGCAGCGGCCACGATCACGAGGTATTTACCTTTTCAAGATGTTTCTCTTCACCTACTGTGAAATTCAACATCTCTTCCGCGTTGTGCAATAATACGGTGCCCTTAGTCTCGGACTGGGCAATGTCGATTCCACAAGTGTAGACAGCGACTTTGCCCTTCTTGACCTTTTTGATGACGCCTAGATAAAAGGTGTCAGACCATAAATAGAAATAGATACACATCCCGTGCCTTCAGGCTCCCGGTTGAAGACCATCCCATGGAGCACAGAACTCGCGGCGAAGCTTCCACCCATGATCTTGACAACTCGGACGTTATCGATATTAAAGTTGGCAGGTTTGCTCGGCATAACGATCACTGCAGCCTCGGCGACGAGACGGGAAAGGCGGACTTCCTGTCCATACTGCTTCGAGGAGATCGCAGGCTTCACAGCCTCCGCCAATGACTCAACAGTAAGTGGCTGCTTTAGCACTTTGACGGAAAGTTCTAAAAAATCCATAAAAGTTTTTAGAAGTCCGTTAAGGTTAGAAGAGTTGCTCACTTTCCAACTCCTCGAGTGCCTTGATAGCCGCAAGCTCGTAGCCTTGAATGACATCAGTGGGATGAAGACCCATGACAATGAGATTTTCGGCTTTCTTGAGCAATTCTCCGGCGAACATTAAAACCAGATTAGTGGCATCGCCCATCTGGGCCGCGGTCAGCAATTAAGACAATCAACTGACATAGTTGAAAACGCACTTCTGCTTCCTGAGCTTGCGATGCCATTACAATGAGCTTGGCAGCAGGATGGACTACTTCGATTTCTCGTATTATAGTAGCAGCATCGGACGTGACGAACAGTCTTCCGAGGTGATTTATGATGAGCTTATTCCTTCCTGTGACCTCCGATAAGCAGTGGCTAGCGAATCAACGCGTCACCGCGCGTCCAACGCACCGTTAGGCCCAAAGCTTGTCCGGACGAGGTCCGACAGCTCGACAACAGCCTGGATGTTGCGTAGAACAGCCTCATCGATACCTTGAAGATATTTGTAGCCCTCCTTGAAGAGCTGGACGTTGTTCGCCTTGGGAACTTTGAGCGACATTGTTTTGGCAGGAAACAAGCAATAGGTTGCCCTCTACTATTCGGGCGTGGGTTTAGACGAGTCGCCGGCCATACCTGATCTTCCTGTATGGGTAAGAAGCCTCGACAATGGTCTCCAGATGGCCTCAAGTACCTTATAATCGTCAATCCTTTTGGTTGGCGAAAGCCCCCCGACCGAAACTCGCGTAATGTCACGCTTGGACCTTTACTAGCATGGGTAAATCATGCGCTGGGACACCGTGAAGGCGATTCAGTGGTTCAAGAGCTTGCTTGGCGAGCCAAGGTTCGCCCATAATGAACGTGTCGAGTGGCGATAGTTTATGCCCACACAGACCGGGACTAGCGAGGCGATCTTAGTCGGTATCGACGAATCTGTGGATATTAAAGGTCTTCTGGGAGAGCACCGATGGTCAGAATTCTGTCTTACCGAAACGAGGCCTGATTCGTCGTACATTTTTGAGACGAAGTACGAGAGTCTCGCGCACGCCTGTGGAGCTGACAGCTGGAAAAGAGGTGTGCAATCACTCGGCCTATCTTTCAGGGACTAATAGTGTGACAGTCGAAACCGATTTACGACCAGCTGGCGCCGGGGAAATGTTTGTGACGCCTTATCCAAGGCCACACTGGGCAGACAGTAGGAAGCAATGTGCTGAAATGAATGTTCAGGTCTCAACCAAAGTGAAAACGATTCCGGCCCCTCCTCAGCCTGAACAACAGGATATCAAGCCAGACCCTTCCGTCTCGCAACCACATCTGGTTTTTCCCTCTGTCTTTGGACCTTCGGGGTCCGGAAATAACCCACAGAGACCATCCCGCCCCGCGTACACTGGCTTAATGCCCTCGACTGCAGCTCAAACCTCCCAAGTGGCCCAAGGGGTATACCCCAGCCCCCGAGGAATGTCTTCCCAGGAGGAGCAAGAGCCTTCAGAGAACTTGGTTCACTCTGAGGTTAACGTGCCGAGATTAAGTGAGCTTGTGTTAGCTGCTAATTAAACCCACTAACGCCATGACATTCTTGTTATTGGCTAATATAGTTCCGAGCCTGCCGGAAACAATGTCGACACAGGCCCTGTTCTCAATCGGGCCAGAACAGCCTGGCAACCGCCATTCCGATCCACACGAAGCGGCTACTTCAGTATTGACTGATGCTACTGCTGCGGTTCCTGAGCCACAAGTAAAAATGGAGGTTTCTGAAGGTTTGTCATGGCCTCTGTACATTTCTTATTGCAAGAGTTGACCAACCAGCGACAGGTCCTGTAGTGTCCGTGGGACGAACGACGGCAGCGTATGTTGATTACCTCGCCAGAATATCAGCATCCCGTGCTTCCATACCAACAACCGCATTTACACAAGCACCGCCCCCATCCCCTAGGTCAGCGTTCCCTGCGGATGTCCGGTCACCTTCCAACACCCCCGAGACTCCCACAACTCATGTGAAAACAGAACGTGAGTGCTCAACTTGTATGACGAAGACAGGTACTAATTATGTCCCTCTGTCGGTTTCTCAGACACCTTCGAACCCGCTTCGCCGGCTAACGGTAATCCATTAGGGTCTGTAGTCTCTGTGAACCGTTCGTCATCCGCGGTTTCCCTGCCAGCTGCTGGGTTTGAACTTACTGCGACGCTTCCATTGCCTTCCATCGCCGGGTCAGGACCACTGTCAGGACCAGAGCAGGTCGATCGATCTTCAGTCAAGCCCGAACCGGACGTTCCTTTGACCAATTTAGCGCCTCCAGTCGCGCGGCTGGGGACATCTCCTCTCACGGACAGTTACAACCAATCTCAGGGCACATCGTCAAACGTCACTGGCCTTCCGGGTCCCAAGACAGAGGCAGGAATCGATGACAGGTCTGCAATATATGACCTCTTAACCCCGTCAAGTGCCCTGAACAAGCGCAAGAGCTCAAGCACGACCGACCGGGATCGACAGAGTAAACGCGCTAGGCTGGATGGTGGCTCGCGTTGATACACCGGGGAGGGGGAGGGCCACCGCGGGGGAGCATATACATGCGGGACACCGCCGTAACGGGGTCCCGAACGCCTCCTACCCAAGTAGTCTTCTGGCCGGTAGCGCATGAAAAAAAAAAGTTGAACGTACCTCGCCCGACCTCTGAGACGCCCCTGCCTTCAACTCGGGGGAAGAGCAAATGCCCAGTTCAAACTTCTCAACTTCGGGGGCGTTATCTATGGTACACACAATATAGTAGATTAGACTATGGGCATGGGGAGGAAGGGAGAAAACAGCGCAGCGGAGAGAATCGGGCTTTGTTTTACCTCTACAACTAGTAGCGAATTAGGGCAAAAGGTGATCTTTGATCAGGAAATATCACAACAAGAAATCCAAGATCCAATGGCATATTAGAACGAGCGGGTTGACAATTGAGGGAGATGGGCGAACGGCAGTTGCGGAGAACCCGTTCCAGGGGTCGAAACCGACAACAGGATGAGATCAAGCGAGGTAAGGACAGTCTCGGGCAAGCAACAGGTGAGAACAGAACAGGTGAGAACCTACAGTCACCCACGTGTAAGAGTGACAAGAGTTAGAGAGACTGTGAAACAGAGAAATTGAGTGCAGACGTGCGGACTTTCGGACACGCGAGATGTCTAGAAAACGTCGGTTTGGCATCGGGAAATCACGGGCGGGCCCAAATCTATGGCAAGAAGGATTCGCGGTATGATGCATGCCTAGTAGTGGCGGTACCACTCGAATCCGACGAATGCCGGGTGAGTGCGCCCCCGAGTGTATGCGTCGCCCGGCGCTGCGCGATTGCGGGCGAAGGCCAGCTGGCCTCTTCGCGCGAAGAGATGACCGAGTCCGTGGTGAGGGTGACTTCCTCCCGGTGCTCAAACGATGGCAATGAGTTGAACTCGGCGAATTGCTCCTTGAACTCTTCTTTGGGTGCGACGACCAGTCGGAGGGTGTACTACAATGACAGAGAGGATCAAACGGTCAGTGCCATTTCTGGACAAAGTAAAAATGGCTTTGGCGGCTTGAGGCGGTGTGTAAGGGGAGACTGAACCGGGTGAAAGAAAGGAGATGAGAGGTGGAGGCAAGGCCCAGATGCTCACCTTAACTTCCGCCATGCCGTCCAACTTCCAGCTCAGTTCTTCGCCTTCCCTGCCAGCGACCATGATCCCCCTCAGAATCCGTGTTCCACCATTTTCGTTGGGGTAAAAATGGTGGTTCTGGATTTCGCCTTTGGCGACAACCGTCTCCTTTGAGCTTTTTCGGTTATGTAAAATTGCGGTCTGTGACTTCAAGAGGGAGACACTCGCAATGAGTAGGGCAGGGACAGAGGAGGATGTGCGACAGTTGAAGGCGACAGTGTACTGAATAATTGACCCAGAGGCGTAGACAAGGGGTCGGGGTATAGAAAGCTAGAAAGCGCCTGTGTCTCAGCATAACCTATGTTGATCCTGTGCAAACCGGCGGACCGATAGGCGCTCCGATTGAACAGGAGACTGCAATACGTACCACGGTGGTAAGGGTTGTGAGACTATGGCCAAAAGTGTGTTCCTGCTTTCCCATTGGTGGTAAATTGTACGAGAGCTCAATGTCCTTCTTCCCACCTCGCTCCAAAGAGGGGTTTTGAGGTGGTACGTTTCGCGGGAAGTACTCTATCTTGCAGATCACCCTATGAGCGTATGTTAATGCATTGCTATTGGGCCCGCGATTGCGATGTGAGGTCACAACGTACTTCTCCGACTTCTTCACAAAAAACATGCCCTGTCGGGTGACGACTACTCGCACCTAGCCAAGAGTGAGACGTCAGTCGCTGCCCAGGGTAGTAAGGATGCACAACGAACTTGGTAGAGCACATCCGCTTCAGCGCCAGGGTGGTGGATATGCCATGTTGGAGGTAACACAGCACGACTCGAAGGGATCATTGTGGGTATTTCAAAGTTGAACTCGTACGTGTTGCGAGGGACGCCACCATCCCCAGAACCGAAAACTGACTGGGTGGACGAGAACAGGGGGACGTTGGCCTGATCGTATGGAAGACCATGTTCGGTGAAGGTTATGTTAAGCATCCCTTCAAACTGCCAGGGGTGGTCAGCGGGTCAGCGGGTGCCAACTAAAAGAAGAGCCGATGCCAGTGGGGACATGTCGAGCTGCCCAATGTGCGGTAATGCACAAGGCTGTGAAGGTAGCTGGAAAGGAGACGTACTGTAATCTCAATTTGGCAGACGTCCTTGGTGTTCTTGAGGTCAATGTGGCCCTCAATGCGGTCGCCCCGTCCGTACATTGGCAGAGCTGTGGCGTCGCCTCTATAAAATACGATGTTGAGGCCCCGTCCTGCACATGTGTGCCCTGGTGTCCTCATGGGAAGGGTGATGACATTTTCTGAGACTGGTGGGAGGGACGGGCGGGGCAGAGGAGGGGAGCGAAACGAGTGCGAGGATGTCGATGAACCAGTGAGTGCTGGGGTCAGAGGGGACATGGACATAAAAGGGGGCTGGGGAGGAGAAGTGGGTATTATCACAGGTAGGGGCGGGGGCAGGGAGACTGGTATCTGCGGTTGCTGGTGCATCGGACGCGGTCCGCCAGGTGTGGACGGCAAAGGCGGCAAAGGGCGTCCTCTGCTCGTTGGTCTGTGTTGCGCTGGAGCCTGTTGCCTGGCGTGGGGGATATAGTCGAATTCCTGCTGGTGGTGATGGCGGGCGGGATTGGGAGGTTGGCCCATTAAAATGGGAGGATAAGCGGCGGTGTACTTAGGTAGGCCAGCGTCGTCGGCTTCAAACGTCCTTTTATCATACTGATACTCTGGGGGCATCCCATAGTTCATCGCAGAAGCAGCGGGGAATGTGGGAGGGTTCAAGGTACGGAAACCACCCAGAGGAGAGTGGACTACTGGGCTAGATATAGCCAAGCCAATCAGCCAGCCAACACAAGCAGAAAACCGTGAGGAAGCCTCGTGCACAGTGGGAACGTCCGGGGTCGTCCCACCAGTGAAACAAGATGACTAGCCGTTCCCGTCTCCCAAGGCCCCAGGTTCTGCGCAGCTATCTTCGCCTTCTAGAATGATTTGGTTGTGCTCACCAACGCTCGGGATTGCTTCGAGCTTCTTTCTGCTCGGGCTAGCTGACGTCTCCGCGATGGCCGACAGATCGTCCCCACGCATGGCTATTAGGGTACATGTCGTGCACGTTGAGCGAGCCTTCGAAGATGAATCGCGATCTCGAAGGCGAGGTATGCGCGCACAGGAACGCGCGAGTCATCTAACAGCGGTGTTCCCCAGCTGCCAAACTAAACAACCTGGCACCCAGCCAGCCGGGCCGCGGAATCTAGCCGGGTTGGGGGGGCAGGGACCGTTTATGACCGTTATGAGTGGGGAGAACGACGAAGGCCTTGGAAAATCTCGCGCAGGATATATCCATATTCCAGTCCGATTGCGCCAGCTCTGGACAGTGCAGGGGGGTTCCTTAGTAGCAAGTTCTGGAGGAAAAGGAAGGGTGATCTGGGCAGGATCTGGTGAAGAGAGTCGGGCAACGGATACGATCATAAATCGCATAAATTATTAATAAGGGAATTGAACACACAGACAACGTGTACTCACAACTTGCGCGCTAGACGGTGCTCGCATTATTCACGATTACGGGTCTCCCTCGTCGGCAGGTGGTTCGTTCCTTTGTGACCTTTATGACCCTTTGTGAACTTCTTTGTTAGTTCTTGGTTGACCGACCACCTTCTCGTTGGACGGAATTTCCTCTTTTCATCGAGGATGCCCTCGTTACCCACCACAACGTCTCCAACGCGTTCAGTAGCGACGAGCCTCGACCGCTGGGCGTACCTGCCGGAGAAGATCCTCCAGTGAGTACCCAGCCCCGCTCCCTCTCTGTCTGCTATGGACGCAACCGCGCTCTCTGCTCCTCCATGGCGGACTGTGCTCGTCATATACTCTCTGTGAGCATCTTGGCCCAGAACGCGCGTGTCTCCTCGAAGCGCCTACCTTATCCCCGCTCCTGTCGCTTTCTTCTCTGTTCCTCGCAAGATTACTGCGCTTCTCCCGTTCTTCAGCCATCTACCTATTCCTACGTCTGCACTACCATGTGTCGCGCGCGGTGGCGAAGTACTGCTCGCGCCCTCCAGCCTCGCCAGCAGGCGCATTCCGATCGCTGACGTTTTCAACAGAGAGATCGGTTGGTTGATTGCCCTCTTCAAATTCAACGAAGTGTACCCAGATGGCTATGCAGAGGAGCAGAGGACTTTTGTTCCAAATGTCATCCACTCTTTCCGCACGATTCGCTGCGCCGCCACCATGAACGCCCTCGCGAAGGTAAACCGCCATTGGGACCTAGCAAGTGTGTACACTCTTTTCTATGTCCGTCCGTGTGCTAAACTCTGCCCGTCCCAGTCGGCCAGTCTCCTCACTGGGACACGATCGTACGAAATGCCTTTCAAAACCCGAAAGCCCTCGAGTGGCTACGACCGCAAGTCGCCCAAGAACCACCTTCTCATATCTTGTACGACCGAGAGGCCTTTTATACCATATTACGGACACTCTGCCTCCCCTGCCTGTACTACAGCAGCCAAATCACCCCAGCCCTCCAAAGCGCCCCTCCGCTAAAAAACCGGTGGATTGGCATAGTCTACCTCTGCAAATACCACCACACCAACGGAGTGTGCGGCTCTTGCGTCAAGGATGAGCACATCCTGATGGTGCAGTACCGGGATAACAACCAGCGGCTAGCCCAGGTCGACGAGATAGATGACACATTCGGCGACGTAGACTTCACCTGCCAGCCATGCCGAATGCGGATCCTGCGAAAGAACCTCTTCCGGATGAACTACACCCAGGCCGACCTCCAGAAGACAGATATGGTAGACGCATTCCAGGCGTATTCGGAGTTTGGCGAGGGCTCCGTCACGGACATTGCTGCGACCATTGCCGAACGAAAATGGTTCAATGCGTGCACAAAGATCCAGGAGCTGTCCGCACAGTACGCGGTGGCATTTCGAATGGGTGGCGGGCAGACAATTGCAGAGGCCAACACGTACGATTTCCCCACGCTCTATAACAACCCAGATATCCGGAAAGCTTGTCTCGAGGATTTCGTCCGGCAGCGAATATTCGAGGGAAATTGGGTGGCGCCCCTTGACGCGTACGAGTATTACTTCCATTATCGCGGCCGCGCACCGTTATGGGTCTCCCCGCAGCATGTCAACCACGTCGATGTCGTCGAGCCCACGACGGGTCGCCAGGAGCGCATCATTGGCCTATACCAAGTACCCTATGGCCATGCTGGTAACGACTTACAGACCCTTTGGGAGAGGCTGATGACGGATATCATCAAGCCCGCGGTACTCAACGTCGTCGCCGAAGCAGTAGACAGCTGTCTGGTGAACGGCAAGGTTTGGGAGCACGAAAAAGCCGGGCCCGCACCAGGACATATCAGCGATCCATACATCGTCCTCCCGACGTGGTCGATCCAGGACGTATGGCAACGTCTCACGCAGGTCGAATACTGGGTCACGGGCTTTGACTGGCGGACGCGAAAGCTAAACGAACACCGAGCGCGGCGGGTGAGCGACGCATCATTTGGATCGAGCAAGTCGTCCGCGTCGAGCCACTCGACCGGGCCGTCCGCCTCGCCCACAGGCACGCATTCGACGAGTCACACGACGCCCTCCCCGCCGCCCGGAAGCGACACAAAGACCATCACGACGGCTTCGGACTCGTACGCTGGTGGCGGCGCGGAAAGTTCTCCGCGCGGGACAACCGCCAGCCCACCTGTGCCAATCGACGACCTACCCGATATTGAGGTGACAGGAGCAAATACGCGCATGCCCAACTCGATCCCAAAAGTGCCGCAGTGTGGCGCGATCCACCAGCAGCTACCCGCGCGGACGATTGAGAAGATCTGGGGGTTCTGGAGGGAGGGTATCAGGGGGTATACCAAGTGTCCGTGCTCGATTTGTCGGCGGAATTGTGTCGTCGAGGAAGAGGCGCGGCTAAAAGGCCCGCTCAAGAAGCGCGAGACGGGGATTACGATTAATGAGCCTGTGAGAAAGGAGAAGACGATGGATGTGGTTGACGAGGAGGATGAGGGTGCGGGTGAGATGGATGCAGAAGCCGTGAGTCCGCGTTACCTCTGATTATGTGTATGTGTATTGCAATGCTTAACAGTTTTGACAGGGATCTACCCCGGCTCAGGGTGCTGAACATTTGGCCATCCCTCGAACACCTTCGCCTCCTAGCAACCCACGCAAACGCTCCTCGCAAGAGGTCGAGTCGCGGCCTTCGAGTCCGACATCCGCAGTGAAGAAGCGGAAGCTAGAAAATGGAGAGGCCATCGATGTCAGCCGAACCTCCTCCTCAGAGAGCGTTCCAAAGGCTAACGCATGCCCTCCTTCCTCGCAACAGACCTCTGTCGCTCTCTCGTCGCCTCCCGCCAGTCAGGCCGCCAGTCAGGCCGAGTCCGTCCAAGCCATCATGGGCTTTGAAGGCCGCGAGGGCGGAGTTGGGCTGAGTGTGTATGATTTTGTCCTCGATGAGGATGTTGCCGATGACGAGTACGACGACGAGTTCCTGGAAGACGACGAAGAGGTAGAGGACGAGGATTACGAAGAGTACCAGAAACAAGGTGGATGGACGCACCATGGGCGGCCCAGAGCTTAGCTTAGGATTTAATCATACGGGACGCGGTCCATGACGCTCTGCTTCAACAAGCCACGCAAATATACCCGTCGAGTCGCACACGCGCATCTTGGCGGTCGAGCCACGTAGAGTTTTTGCCCTATATTCGTTCGTGCCACCCAAGCAACTCCTATGGCGCCAGTCCCATCGTGCATCTCAAAATACAAAATCTGCCCATGTACAATTGTCTCTGTTCTCAGCCCTATTCTTCCTCACCGCGCAAAATCATACTACAGTCTATAGCGGATTTGGTTTCTCGCCTGTTCCTCCCGACTCACGATTCTCATCTTACGTTGCCATGTTTTATCTGGTCTCTTAACCTTCCCCATGCCGCTTTCTTTTCGTCTTGGAGATTCCTCTCGGTCTCTGTACCCCGTTGTATCATTAGAGTGGTCTGGTGTGTCATTAACAGAATACTCGCTTCGGATGGTCTCTCCCATCTTTACTCTCGTTCTCTCGTTCTGGCACCGATTGGATACCTTGACCGCTGTGCGCTTGTGCTTATTCCGTCCCTTGATGATGCCGATTGCAATCGTTAAGTGTATACATTAGTTTTAGATGACGTGCACGTGTGTGCATCCAAAACGTGAGCTACGGAAAGGTTGTAAGTGACACTACGTACACTACGTTGTACAAGGGAGATTCGCGTCCGAAGAATAGATGGCAGGAAGCGAGAGGTGGTGTCAAGGGACTGTCATTGGACGATGCTACGCGGCATGATCGTGCATAAGGTTTACAATATTAAGGCGACAATGAAAGGGACCGAGATCATCCGAGGAAGATCAATTTGGGAAGGATTGCTGCCACGACAAGGGCTGAAAAGCCTATGTAGATTCCTGGTCGAGAAAGTCCAGTTGATGCTGTCGAACCACTCGTAGTTGTCAATGTCGGTAATGTGGTTGTAGGTGTCGCCGTCAAAGCCAGACTTGGCACAGACGTCGAGAAACTTGTCACCGCGAAGGAAATGGAAATCGAAGAGACTGCACAGAAACTCTGAACGAGGAGATCCACGGTCATTCATCAAGACGAACAACAAATATACAACTAGTTTTACAGACCTTTGCAAGTTCGATGGTCTGTGTTAGCTGAGCTGGACAACGTGATGAGACACATTCGATCACGAATGTTTGGTAGATTTGGCTAAACGGGACCATCATGTCATTGCATGGAATAATAGCACGAATCGCTACTTACTTTTGGCAATAGCAGCTTACATCCACGATGCTAGTGCAGTTTGATTGAGCGATTGCGAGATTGTTGCAGGTGAAGACTAGAAGCTATCGTGAGCGCCGTTCAAAGGGAATAATATGGTTGTGATAGAAATGGAGTATCGATACGATACATGTATTCCACTCCTAGTGTACCGAGGGTGAGGAACACTCACTACAATCGCTGACGTTGGAAAGACTGGGCCATTGCGCAGTTATTGTCGAGGATGGAGTTGTGGTCGTAGAAGAATTGCCAGAAAAACTACTGCCAGAAAACGATGTAGTGATTGAGCTAGTCGAAGTGATTCCTGAAGGGGCTTCCTCAGTCGGGGGTGTGGGGGTCGCGCCTTGTACCAAAACAACAAGCTGCAAAAGCAGCCCGAGGGTCTGGATAGTAAACATAGGTGTCCAGGAGGGCCGTTGGCGGGAAAAGACTCAAGTCAAGGCAGGAGCCAAGATGTGGTGCTTTGACCGGAGCCCGAAACACTGAATACAGCGACATTCACACGTTGAGCCTGGCTCTGGATTAACACTAAAGTCGTACTTGAGCCGTATTCACTCAATAGGTTGTACCATGATTTTGGCTACTCCAAATGCACAAGAGAAAAATGGTAGCGAGACTACCGAAGAGCGATACACTGAAGGAGACTTGGATGATGCCATCATTGAATGGGGAAGGGTCAAAGCGTTGAGTGGAGATGTAGGTAGCCGATATGCTTCATATTCCATTGCGTGTCGAATTTTCCAACTTATATACACAGCGATTGGAACGTCCAAATATAAACCACGGATACAGCCCAAGGTATAGCAAGAGGTTTTATCGCCGTACTCCGCTGAAGGAGCGACGAAACCTAGGTATATATGGTCCAACGGAAAGGAATTGAGACGCATCACCAGTCTGAATGGGCCTTTTTGCTAGCGGGAGACTCAACAAGTGTAACCAAAGTGGATTGGACTGGCTGTGGTAGTGGCGAGACTGGGGAACTCGCGTTCCAGGACTTGTGGCGCTTTCCAGTCACCACTAGTTTCACGCTCTCTTGCGTGGTAGTTTCGTGGTGGTCCTTTAGAATCATACCACGAAGGTTCAAGATGATACGGGAACCCAAGATGGAAAGCATCACCCGATAGAAACTGGGGGCGTATTTCAATATCCACGAGTTTTCTTCTGGGAAACTATTCACGTACGTGAAGAGCGTGATCTTGAGCGCTGGAGGTGCGAGCTCTAGCACAATCACGTTGCCAATAGAAATCACTAGATCGGGGTTCAATAGACTAAACAAGGAAAAAGGCAACCAACGCTCACAGAAGAGTACAACAAAGTACTGAACACCTAAACACCCAGAGTCACGTATTGCGACGAAGAGAAGAATTAAGCATGCTCACCATCCTTGATCAGTAAATCGACCATTCGGGCTCCGATGACGTTTGTGCGCGCTTAGGCAGGGGTCAGGGTGTGCATATGAGTGCTTACCATCAGGTTGTACTTACCTAACGGTACAATCTTCACGAGGCTGAGAGTCAAGACAGCTGAAGTAACGTTAATCACCACGGAGGCCAAGATGGTGAGAGAAAATAGATACTGGTATCCCATACAATGCTGCTAACCCAAATCGCATATAGCACGTCCGTTTTGTCGAATCCAGTTGCGCAGGGTCGAACGTTACCGGGCACAGGGAAACCTGGACGTAGTCAGCGCGGCTAAACTTGCTCCTGGGTGTCGCTTACTCTCTACGACCACGTCGGCGTAAATAGCTGCGCCAGCCGTCGCCATCATGCACAGCTATCGAAAATTCAGCTTCAACCACCTTTGGATATGGACATCACATACCGTTAGGAGAATAGATAAGGACACCAGGATGACCTTGGATTTCCGCCAGATAGCGTAGGTACGAAGTAGCAACAATAGGTTGACGACAAAAATACTAGCATATCGAGGAGTTAGATGCCATGGTTCGGGTGCCCAATTGCAAATTACTGACCTGCAGAACCCCAGCCAACTGTCGATGTGGAAGAATGGGGAACAGCTGAGGAAGTAGTTAGTTTTGCCAGGCTGTGCGTGACATCTGTCGCTGCTCACAACTGAGGGCCATCAGTATTTCCGCAATCAGACATGAACACGTGTCAACATACCTTCCTCCCATCTGGGTCATGAATTGAGCGATTCACATAGGCTGACCGCCGCTGATGAGCTTGAAGTCGGGTATGAAACAAAGCTAGCGCTCACAGTTCATCAAGCCTATGAGATTGAGTATCGGGACATAGCGATTCTGTTGATGACATCAATTCATTAGCGACATGTCAGCTTTGATGGATGTGGGAGGCGAAGGTCCGTCGTGCGGAGATAGTTGACATACGAAGAAGAACAGAACTTTGCCCTGAGAACGTGCGGGAAATTAACCGAAACTCAACACTTCGTCGGTACGTACAAGGGAGCTCACCTTATTAAACTTCTCCTGCCATATGAATTCAACCTAGAAGAGGGCATGGTGGTTGGACTACTTCGTATATGCGTATGGTCGATGCGTCAACTTACCTCTCGGCTGAAGGTCAGGATATAATCATAGCACAGTAATGTTACGAAAGCAACTATGCCATGACCTGAGCAAATAATCTCGATAACCAAAAACCGGTGGGGCAGTACCTGTGCAATACTAAAAAGGTAGACATTGAGAAAAGCAAACAAGGTGACGCACAGGTGTACTTACATTACTTGTGAAGAACCCATCGATAAGTGATAGCACAGCAGCGGTTTCTGCGTCAGACATTGCTGCGGGTGGGTCGTTCGAACAAGGTGAAGAGGGGGCAGATCCGTCTGGAGATCTGGAACACATTATAAGCAACTGTCTCCCTTTCTTCTCGATCTGGCTGATGCTCCGCTCCGTGTGTAAGTGTGTGGAGCCAGGACGCAGACCACAGACGCACGACTGTCAATCACCAGGTAATGAATCATGCGCATATATGTCGCATACGATGGCAATGCCATTCATTGAGAAATGATTCAACCTTGCCCGCGACTCTTCTCTGCGACCCTTTTTTGTCACTCTCTACGCTTTACGCACCCTCTGACGGCCGACCTTGACCTGGTACCCGAGGATGCGCAGCCCCGGACTGAAATCGAATAATTCCACGGCGTTCATCGGGAAGGAGTTAGGCCGTATACAATGCCACCTGAATTGCATGCGGTCCCCCCGGCCATCGACCTACTGTAGACATCCTGTGAATGAAACTACGGCACTTAGAGTTATGCCATACGAAGGTGCTCTCATCCTACTAATGGATGGTTCGTATGTCCCAGGTGTTTTCAAGAACCCCGAGAGGTGTATGTTGGACGTTGGACGCCGAAACCTGCCATAGTCGATACACCGGTTCTTGACGTTAGATGAACCGCTCGATTACCCTGCATGCCAGTGATGTATCGCGTGGCTCTTCTCCGCTCCGGACATCGCCAAGGCGTGAGACTCCGTGAGGTGGGGACCAACGCATATCACTACTTCACACGAGGATCATCAGCTTCAAGGCACCTACCTCAACGGCTTGTTTTCAACTGGTTCTAGACTAGTGTTCACCGGCAACCGCCGGTTTTTCCATGCTTCTCCCCGCCCTACCAACTAATCCTGAACCATCCATCAGCCGAAGCACCGAGCTCGCGATTCGACTAAGCGAGGTCAGTAATTTTATCCTTGACGTGATGCAAAGATGCAAACAAACATGAGGAAAGCAAGGCTGGGCCACAGTGGTCCAATGCGAACGGGCTGGACAGTCATATCTCTGTTCCTAATCAAATTTTTAGCCTTTATAGTCCCTTGACCGCCAAGGTCTTCTTCTGACGATGCCCGCAATGAGACCACCTCGGTCTTGGTTTCAACCTTGCATTTACCCAAGGGTGCGCCATGAACAATCTGTTGACCCACATACATCATTTGACTAGTGCATTCGACAACCGTTTCGTTTCATAACTCTGAACACGGCTTCACGGCTCTCCACGTCTACCTCGGTTCCCCATCCATATGCGAAACCCATTCCACTCACTGGAATTTGTTTGGACACGATAGCTGTCGGATTATCCTGTCCATGTATAATGCGTTACCTGCCAAACGTTGAATTGAGACATATTCAAGCAGGCACACCAATGAGCCCTGATATTTTAATACCAGAGGCTCTCTGTGATCGCTTGGTAGGTGTCTACTCAGCCGTGCCCCGATGCTTTTCTGGCATCCACTTTGGACGCCGGAGTGCCTCCCCCTTTTGCACCTCCTCATATGTGGACTCCTCTGAGTGGTCTCTCGCGCAATATTTAATAGGAGTTGGTACGTGCCTATGGAGAAAACGCCCAAAATAATAATAATAATACAGGAATTGGCAGTGTCCAGTCGTGGAGACGAACATGATGGGCTATGAGAATTTAGCGCAAATGGACACGGGGACCAATGCAGAGTCGCGCCTTCATCAGCCCGAAGCAGTGAAACCGCGGCGTTGTGGTGAATTCTGATATCGGTTTCGCCGGTGTGCTCTAGAAACTCAACTGTTACACCTCTACGGTTAATCAGCAGAAAACGTGTCACGCCCCACGTGTGCACGGGGTGGCCACTTTCCCTTCCAGCTGGCCGCAGGGATTCTGTGTTCAGGATCAGTCAAGTCGTGATATTACTCGTCCCTGGTGAGTTCACCCCTATGACGGGCCGTGGAATGAGGTAAGGACGAGCTCTGATATATCGAGGACCTCTCTCACTGGATTTTCAGCGCTTCCTTCCAGTCAGTCAATCGTCAAAGGGTGTTATCGGCAATTATCACACCGTCTGGATTGCAGGCCTCAGCAATGTCTACGGTCGTTACATTACCCGTGCACGATCCAGCAATAAGACGTTGTTTCGACAATTTATGGTCCCTTCACATCGGAGGTGCATATAGACCTTTACACGAAATTCCTGAGTCGTCAACAACCACTGCTCTACCATCCGCCCATGCACCTGGCGTCATGAAATTTGCGCTTTCGCCGAGGACGTGTAGTTTTGGATAGTGTTCGCATCAGGTCAAGCTTCAGAACGATCCTCACTTGGCCAAATGCTTCGAATTGTCGTGGATTGCAATTCAGGGTAAAGTTCCAAGGTGACACCCCAAGATGAGCACCATCTTGGCGAAGACAGATCTAGAACTCACGGAATCTACAGCAAAACTCCCGCCTCGATGTTACGCCCACTAGTTGACTACCGCGCCAATTGGCACCCAACCGCGCTTACAAATGGTTTACCCCTGATTGCCCTGCCACCTCCCTAATCACCAAACCAACGGTAATCACCGAGGATCGATGTCGGTCCAAATCGGAACTCTGATAGACCACCCACGCAAGAGTTGGGTCGCCCTCCGAGTTTTGGCGCTCTCGCTTCCAGCC
>Ga0307513_10003774_pt1 | contig 20440 bp, 30 predicted proteins | sample 15_EM_MG_FD_202174 | JGI IMG/M metagenome (GOLD analysis project Ga0307513, IMG submission 202174) | Populus trichocarpa ectomycorrhiza microbial communities from riparian zone in the Pacific Northwest, United States - 15_EM | ecosystem: Host-associated > Plants > Roots > Unclassified | place...
GCAATCCCGAGCGTTTGTGCGCGCGATCAAATCGTTCTAGAAGAAGGAGATAGCTGCGCTGAACCTGGACAGCTTACTGGGCTGCCTGGGCACTCAGGCTATTGTTTCAACTGTGGGACGTTCCCACTGTGCACGAGGGTTCCTCACGGCGTTTGGTTCCTTCTCTGGGCTCTGTGGGCTGGCTGACTGACTTGACTGACTTGTCTGTATCTTTTATCTAGCCTACCTCCACTCTCCCTCGAAGGGCTCGCGTACCTTGAACCCTCCCACATTCGTCCCTCCGCTGCTTCTGCGATGAACTATGGGATGCCCCCAGACTACCAGTACGATAGAAGTACCTTTGATGTCGACGACGCCGGCCTACCAAAGTACACCCCCCCCGTCCACCATCCAGCTTTGACCGTCCAAACTACCAATCTCCCCCGCCACGACCGTCACCAACAGGAAGTCGGTTATACTCCCAATGCCACCCCACAACCACCACCGACACGCAGACCGACAAGCAGAGGACGTCCCTTACCGCCTACACCTGGTGGTCCGCGTCCAATGTACCAACAGTCGCAGACACCAGTCACCCAGGTCGTGCACCCGCCCCTACCGATGACAGTACCCTATTCTCCCCCCTCGTCCTCTATGACCATGTCCCCTCTGACCCCAGCGCTCACGGGGTCATCGACATCCTCGTACTCGATTCGCTCACCTCCTCTACCCCGCCCGTCCCTCCCGCCAGTTTCAGAAACTGGAAGCATCATCTGCATTGCCCCAAAGGTACCAGGACATACATGTGCAGGACGGGGCCTCGATATCGTTTTTTATAGAGGAGACGCCACAGCTCTGCCAATGTACGGACGGGGTGACCGCATCGAGGGCTACATTGACCTCAAGAACACCAAGGACATCTGCCAAATCGAAATCACAGTACGTCTCCTCTCCAGTCATCTTCCCAGCCCTGTACATGACCGCACATCGGGCAGCTTGACCTGTCCCGACTGACACCGGCTCTTCTCTTTTTCTTGACGCCCATTCACCCGCTAATCACCCCCGGCAGTTCGAAGGGATGCTCAACATAACCTTTACCGAACATGGTCTTCCATACGATCAAGCCAACGTCCCCTTGTTTTCCTCCACCCAGATAGTCTTCGGTTCTGGGAATGGCAGCGTGCCCCGCAACACATACGAGTTCAACTTCGAAATGCCCCCGACGATCCCTTCGAGTCGTGCATTGCTACCCCCCACATGGCACATCCATCATCCTGGCGCCGAAGCGGACGTGCTTTACCAGGTCCGTTATGCATCCCTGCCAGCCTGGGCAGCGACTGACATCCCACTCTTGGCTAGGTACGAGTAGTCGTCACTCGAAAGGTCATAATTGTGAAGAAGTCGGAGAAGTACGTCACGACCTCACATCGCAATCGCGGGCGCTATAGCAATGCATTGACGGATGCCCGTAGAGTAATCTGCAAGATCGAGTACTTCCCGCGAAACGTACCGCCTCAAAACCCTTCCTTGGAGCGAAGTGGGAAGAAGGACATCGAACTCTCGTACAATTTGCCACCAATGGGAAGGCAGGAACACACATTTGGTCGTAGTCTCACAACCCTTACCACCGTGGTGTGTATTGCGATCTCCCACTCGATCGGAGCGCCTATGTCCGACGGGTTGCACAGGATCAATATATGTTTTACTGACGCACAGGCGCTTCTAGCTCTCTATACCCCGGCCCCTTGTCTACGCCTCTGGATCTATCATCCTGTACACTGTCGCTTTCAGTTGTCGTACATCCTCCTCTGTTCCTGCCCTCCTCACGGCTAGTGTTTGCCTCTTGAAGTCACAGACCGCAATTCTACATAACCGAAAAAGCTCAAAGGAGACGGTGGTCGCCAAGGGCGAAATCCAGAATGTCGACTTTCACCCAAACGAAAATGGTGGCACGCGGATTCTGAAGGGGATCATGGTCGCTGGCAGGGAAGGCGAAGAACTGAGCTGGAAGTTGGAGGGCATGGCAGAAGTCAAGGTGAGCATCCAGGCCTTACTCCCACCTCTCTTCTCGTTTGTCCCACCCTGTTCAGTCTCCTCTCCTCGGTTCCCGTCTCAAACTGCCAAGGCCTTTTTTACCCTTGTCCGAATTTGGCACTGACCTTTGTGCTCTCCATCACGTCAGTACACCCTCCGACTGGTGGTCGCACCTAAAGAAGAGTTTAAGGAACAATTTGCCGAATTCAACTCGTTGCCGTCATTTGAGCACCGGGAGGAAGTCACCTTGACCACCGACTCGGTTATCTCTCGCGACGAGGTTACCTGGCCTTCCCCCGCAATCGCGCACCGCCGAACAACACATACGCTCGGGTCGGCCCTCACGCGGCACTCGTCGGACTCCAGTGGCAGCGCCAGTACCAGACATGCGCCGTACCGCGAATCCTTCTTGCCATAGAGTCGACGCCGCTCCCGTGACCTCCCGATGCCATTTTCGTGTTCTTGGCGTTTTCTAGACATGTCGCGCGTCCGCACATCCGCCTATCCGCACATTCGCACATCCGCCCATCCGTAGTTGATTTCAACGTCTCACAGTCTCTCTCTCTAGCTTTTCTCACACTTTCACGTGGGGTGAATCTAGGCGTCTTGCCTGGTCTGTTCAAAACTCTTACTTGCTCGAGACAGTCTTTCCCTTGTTTGATCTCAGCCTTCTTGTTGTCGGTTTCAGCCCCTAGGCGTATCGCGATTGCCCATGGGTTCTCCGCGACTATCACTAGCCCATCTCCTTTACTTCTCGATTCGGGGAATACCAGCGTGCTCATTCTATTATGCTATCGGATCTTGGATTTCTTGTTGTGTTATTTACTGAACAAACATCACGTTTCGCCCTAATTCACAAGTAGTTGTAGAAGTAACGCAATGCCCAATTCTCTCCGCTGCGCTCTTTTCTCCCTTCGTCTCTATGCCCATAGTAATCCACTATATTATGTATACCCTAGGCAGCTGTCTCGAAGTTGAGAAGTCTGAATTGAACACATGCTCTTGGTTCGAGCAGACGGCAGAGGCGTATTCAGAAGGTCGAGCGACGTACGTTCAATCACCCTTTCCATCCGCCACCGGAGAGAAGACTAGTTAGCTGAGAGGCATTCGGGTGACCTCGTTACGGTGGTGGCCCTCCCCCTCCCGGATAGATCAACGCGGGCTATGATCAAGCTTAGAGCGTTTACTCTGTTGGTTACTGTCGTGCGTGTTTGTGTTCTTGCGCTTGTTTGGGCCACTGGATGAGCTTGGGAGGTTGGATATTGTAGACTCGTCACCGATTCCCGACTCTTTTTTTAGATTCAGAGGGGCAGTGACATTGACCGGTGTGCCCTGAGCTGGGCTGTGACGGTCTGTGAGAGGAGATATCCCGGATCGTGCGACTGGAGGTGCTAAATTGGTCAACGGCGCGATCGGTTGCGTCTTGACTGAGAATCGATTGGACCGCTCTGGTCCTGACGTAGCAATAGAAGGCAATGGAAGCGTTGTGGTAAGCTCAAACTTGGCGGCTGGCAGGGAAACTCTTGATGACAAAAGGTTCACGGAGACCAATGGATTGGCATTAGCGGACGAAGCGCATTCGAAGGTGCCTGAGAACCGGAAGAGAAGACATAACTAGTACCTGTCTTCGTTACACAAGTTAAGGTGCACTCACGGCCAAGAGGTCCCGTTCTCACAAGTGTCGTGGGAGTCTCAGGGGTACCGGAGGGTGGCGGGATATTTGCAGAGAATGGAGTGTTGCCTGACTGCGCCTGAGCTGAGCTGGTGGATTGGGATGGTCCTTGGGTAAATGCAGCGGTTGGGATAGAAACCCGGGCTTCTGATCTTTTGGCGAGGTATGCTTCATACGCCGCCGTTGCTTGTTCCACCGATGTTACAGGCGCTGTCACCGGCTGGTCTACAATTGCAATAAACAACACAGAGAGCCTTGGACGAACCTTCAGAATCCTCTATTTTTACTTGTGGCTTAGGAACCTCAACAGTAGTGTCAAGTATCAAAGGTGCCCCGTGCTCATGCCCGCTTCCAAATGCATTGGAGACTGAAGTATTCACATCAGCTGCTCCATGTGTCGTAGTGGAATGGCGGTTGTCAGGTTGTTCTGGCTTGCTTGAGAACAGAACCGGTGTCGACGGTGTGTTTGACAGGGTTGAAGCTATATTGGCTAATAATAGTAAGTGTCAGGCCGTCGGTGAGTTTGGTTAGGAGCCAGCACAATGCTCACTCGATCGAGGCACGGGGACCAAATTCTCTGAAGGCTCTCGCTTCACATAGGAGGATCCCTGAGAAGACGCTCCTCCGGGGCTGGGGTACCCACCTTGACCTGCTTGGGAGGTTTGAGCTGAAGTTGGGGGCATTAAGCTAGTGGAAGCGATGTGAGATGGTCCGTGTGCGTTGTTTCGGGACTGCAAATCTCCAAAAGGAGAGGCCACAACCAGAGGTGGTTGTGAGGTGGAAGGGTCTGGCTTAACAGCTTGCAGTTCAGGTTGAGGAAGGGCTTGCATCGTTTTCACTTGGGCCGAAACCTGAACATTCATTCCAGCACATTGTTTCCTGCTATCTGCCCAGTTTGGTCTTGGGTATGGCTTCTTAAACATATCGCCGACGCCCGCCGGTTGTAAATCGCTTTCGACTGTCGCACGGTTAGCCCCTGGAGAGAGACCGAGCGATTGCACACCTCTTTTCCAGCTATCAGCTCCACAAGCATGCGTGAGACTCTCGTATTTCGTTTCAAAAATGTATGACGAATCCGGCCTCGTCAGGGAGAGACAGAACTCTGACCACCAGTGTTCTCCCAGAAGTCCCTTGACGTCCACGGATTCACCGACACCGACTAAGATCGCCTCTGTGGTCCCGGTCTGTGTGGGTATGAACGATTGCCCCTCGACGCGTTCGTAAATGGCGAACCTTGGCGCGCCAGGCAAGCTCCTGAACCACTGAATCACCTTCTTGGTGTCCCAGCGCGTGATTTATCCATGCTAGTAAATGTCCAGGAGTAACATTACGCGAGCGCCCGTCCGGAGGATTTCGCCAGCCAAAAGGGTTGATGACCATAAGGTACCTGAGGCCATCTGGAGACCATTGACGAGACTTCTTACCCATACAGAAAGACGGAAAGATCAGATACGGCCCGGCGACTCGTCGAAGCCCACGCCCGAACTTGCAGAGGACAACCTTGCTTCCTACCAAAACAATGGCGCTCAAAGTTCCCAAGGCGAACAACGTCCAGCTCTTCAAGGAGGGCTACAAATACCTCCAAGGTATCGATGAGGCCGTTCTACGCAATATCCAGGCTGTAATCGAGTTGTCGGACTTGGTCCGGACAAGCTTTGGGCCTAACGGTGCGTTTGCGTTGGACGCGTTGATTCGCCGACTGCTGCTCATCGGAGGCCCCAGGAAGGAATAAACTCATCATAAATCACCTCGGCAGACTCTTTGTCACGTCCGATGCTGCTACTATAATCCGAGAAATCGAGGTAGTGCATCCTGCTGCTAAGCTCCTTGTAATGGCATCGCAAGCTCAGGAAGCAGAAGTGTGTTTCAACTACATTCATTGGGTTGTCTTAATTGCTGACCGTGGTCTAGATGGGCGATGCCACCAATCTAGTTATAATATTTGCTGGAGAATTGCTCAAAAAAGCCGAAAATCTCATCATCATGGGTCTCCATCCCACTGATGTCATACAAGGGTACGAGCTCGCGGCTATCAAGGCACTGGAGGAGTTGGAGAGTAAGCAGCGCTTCTAATCTTAATGAACTTCTACAACCTTAATGGATTTTTAGAACTTTCTGTCAAAGTGCTACAGCAGCCACTCACCGTTGAATCATTGTCGGAGGCTGTGAAGCCTGCGATCTCCTCGAAGCAATACGGACAGGAAGTCCGCCTTGCGCGTCTTGTCGCCGAGGCCGCAATGATTGTTATGCCGAGAAAGGTTACTAACTTTAATATCGATAACGTCCGGGTGGTTAAAATTATGGGCGGGAGCTTCGCTGCTAGTTCTGTGCTCCACGGGATGGTCTTCAATCGGGAGCCTGAAGGCACGCAATGTGTATCTATTTTTATGTTCTAACTGACACACTTTGTGTAGGTGTCATCAAAAAAGTCAAGAAGGGGAAGGTCGCTGTCTACACTTGCGGTATCGACATTGCCCAGACGGAGACAAAGGGCACCGTATTATTGCACAACGCGGAAGAGATGTTGAATTTCACCACAGGTGAAGAGAAACACCTTGAAAAGGTAAATACCTCATGAACGTGGGCGCTGCTCTAACCTAGCGTGTGCAGATCCTCAAAGAGATTGCCGACTCGGGAGTCAAGGTTATTATCGGTGGTGCTCAAGTTGGAGAGCTCGCTATGCACTATCTAGACCGGATGGGAATTGCAGTTGTCAAGGTTCTCTCCAAGTTCGATCTCCGGCGGCTCTGCCGTGTGGTCAATGCCACCCCACTGGCCCGCCTTGGACCTCCGACCCCTGAAGAAGCTGGATGGGTGGACGTGATGGAATGTACCGAGATTGGCGGCGATCGTGTGACGGTTTTCCGACAGGATCCAGATTCGAGTGCGGAAAAGACAAAAATGGCCACAATCGTCTTGCGGGGTGCAACGCAAAACCTGCTAGATGATCTGGAGCGTGCCATTGACGACGGAGTCAATGTTCTCAAGTCTTTACTGAAGGATGGAAGGCTAGTACCTGGCGCCGGTGCAACAGAAGTGGAACTGGCGAAACGAGTAGAAGCTTATGGGGTAGGCCTCAGGGGGCTTTCTCAACACTCTGTGAAACGATACGCTAGCGCCCTGGAGGTCGTCCCGCTGACCTTGACCGAGAACGCGGGAAACAAGGACCCACACGAGGTGTTATCAGAACTATACATCAAACATGAGAACGGTGATGTTTCCTGGGGTGTTGGTATCGAGGCGAGTGGCGAAGTTATTCAATCGGTTCCTCGAAACTTACTGGGGCAATCACCCATAGGCCGAAGATGACGGGACCACGCTGACCACGGATGCTGGCATATTGGACTCATTATCTGCCAAGGCATGGGCTCTACGACAAGCCACCAACGCTGCGGTCTCTGTCCTCCGAGTTGACAGCATTATCATGTCGAAACCAGCAGGTGGTCCAAAGGTTCCACAGCAGGCAGGAAACTGGGACGAGGACTAGGTATTCAAGGTGTACGTGAGCGAGAGTAGTAGAGGAATGAAAATAAGAGGAAATGAAGCACGTATGATAATTTAAGGTTGCATCAGCAACGATCAGAGACGGATTGACATCGAGATCGACTGATGCTGATATGGGTGCGAGATCTTCTGGCCCCTGACTGCTATTTTTCTCGCGCCCGCCAGCGCCTCGGCAGTTGAGACTTGGTGCCAACCTGAATCATCCTAAGTGCCAAAATGCGCTGGGAACAACCTGTGATGGAGAGCAGCAGACCCTTTAACTGGTGCATTCGATGACTGGATATACTCTGAACGACGCTTTGATTTACGCACAGCTCTCCAGTATTGCCTCGGTCCTCTCCCCGCTGCCCTCGGTCCTCTTCCCGTTGCCGGCGTCCGCATGACGCATGTGGGATTTGAAACTTCTTCAATTCACTGGAATCGGGTTGGGAAGCCATCCGTCGGGTTATCCTGTCCATGCAAAATGCGTTGCCTGCCAGGCACCTCAACTGGCAACGGACACAAGCTGTGGCCTATTCTAATGCAATAATAGAGTGAGACTCTAGGGTCTCCATGTGAGCACTTGATACGAGTCTGCTCAGCCGTGCCACAAATACTGTCTGGTATCCACTTTGGACGCTGGAGTCTCCTCTTCTTGGACCCACCCATCCCCTCTTTTTACACATTCCCCACTATGTGGACTTCTCTGGGCGGCCTCGCGCTCGTCGTGAGTGTGGCGCGAGCGCAATACTTAACAGGTGTTGGTACGTACTTATCTGAAGCCGTTCCCCGTGGGAGATAAACCCAAAGGATTGCAGGAATTGGTGATATCACCGGTCCAGTCGTGGAGACGAATATGATGGGTTATGCGGATTTCGCACAAACGGACACGGGGCTCCACATGAGGTTGGCGCGTGTCTTTTCGCGTCACATATACGGTGTTCACTGACCACCACTCACCAATAGGATGCGCAGTCGTGCCTTCATCGTGGTCGAGGCAGCGAATCCCGCAAACCGGGTCGTCTTTGTGAATTCTGACATCGGTTTCGCCGACTCGGGAATTCGAAGGGGTGTAATCCAGGAGCTCTCTTCATTGTTTCCAGGTGTCTATGACGACACGAACGTTGGGATTTCTGGCACACATTCTCACGCTGGCGTTGGTGGCTACATCGAAAACCTTCTGCCTCAGATTACGTCCCTCGGATTTGTCAAAGAGACCTACGACGCAATTGTAGATGGAACCGTCAAAGCTATTGTCGATGCCCACAACAGCCTCTCTCCTGGAGGCTTGAGCTTCGGGACTACAGAAGTAGCTCACATTGAGAAAGCGATATAACCGACTAACCACCGTGCAGGTGTTGGAAGGGAATATCAATAGAAGTCCCTCTGCATACCTCAACAATCCAGCTGATGAGAGGGCTCAGTACAAGTATGATCAAGACAAGGACATGCGCTTGATCAAATTCACGAAAGGTGACGGCACCGCTAAAGGTTTCATTTCGTTCTATGCGACCCACGGTGCGCTACTCTAACCTGCGGAACCAAGCATGCGAGCCTGACACCTTTCAGGCACTTCCCTCTACGGAAACAACACCCTGGTCAGCGGAGACAACAAGGGCATGGCCGCCTATCTATACGAGAGTTCGTGTCGTAGCCTCCCATTCGAGCGGTGCACTGACGGTGACGTAGATCATGTCGAGCCCAACATTGTCCCCGGCAATACCTCTTTCGTGGCTGGCTTTGCTCAATGTACGTGTCCCTACCAGTACCGTGGCCTATCTTCACACGAACCCTGTCTAGCTGCCACTGGTGACTCTTCTCCCAACACGTTAGTCCCTTTGTCCATGACGATACCGTTCTTTTTAGGCTGAATCGTTTACAGTCTTGGTGCATTCTGCGAATCACCTGGAAAGCCATGGGATGGTCAGCCTTGCTCCGACTCCTCGACCTGCGGTGGTTCCCCCCGAGATTGCCATGGCCGTGGTCCTGGATTCAGTGTCTCGGACTTCGAATCTAATCGCCTGATCGGCTCCTACCAGTTCGAGGGTGCAAAGAAGGTTATGGAACAGCAATCACTTACCTCGATCTCGGGACCGGTTAGGGCAGTACACACCTATGTGGATATGTCGCAATATAGCTTCGCGCTAGCAGATGGGACCACGGTCCAAACATGTCCGCCTGCTATGGGTGAGTCGATCTTGTATCCTCCCACTCCCTCTCCTCATATAATACCCTTCAGGCTTCTCCTTTGCTGCAGGAACTACGGACTGGCCGGCTAAAGTCGACTTCTTCACCCAAGGCAGCACCTCTTCGAATCCATTCTGGGATGCGGTTAAAGTGAGTTGCTGGTCCCAAGTCTTCATGGCGGACAAATTAACCGACGAAACTCCTAGGGTGCTGTTACACCGCTACCAACTGACCAGCAAAAGGCTTGTCACGCCCCAAAACCCATTCTCCTGAACACCGGGGCCGCCAATTTCCCATACAGCTGGCAGCCTACGATCGTCAATGTGCAAATGTTCAGAATCGGTCAAGTCGTGATATTGCTCGTTCCTGGTGAGTTCACCACTATGGCGGGCCGCCGAATGAGGTAAGCATAAGCACAAGCTCGCGATATGTCGGGGACTTCTCTCACTGAAATTTCAGGGCAGCCATCCAGTCAAGTCTAGCGTCAAAGGGCGTTATCGGCGAGGATTCCATCGTCTTGATAGCAGGTCTCAGCAATACCTACGGTCACTACATCACCACTCGGGAAGAGTACGCGATCCAGCGGTACGAGGGTGCTTCGACCATCTACGGCCAGTTCACATTGGAGGCGTATATGGACATTTATACGAGTCTTGTGCCCCACCTTTCTGAGGCGTCACTGCCGACCCCTCCGCCATCCGCCGAAGCACCTCCTGACCTTACGAAGGTTGCGCTCTCGCTGAGGACAGGCGTATTTTTGGACAACGTTCCCATCGGGTCAAGCTTTGGAAAGGTCCTCACTCAGCCAAAATCTTCGTACTCCCGTGGGTCGCAAGTCAGTGTCAAGTTCCAAGGCGCCAATCCCAGGGTGAGTACGAAACTGGGGGCCGCAGATTCAGTACTTACGAAATTCACAGAATAACTTCCGCCTCGAGGGAACCTTCCTCACTGTTGAACGCCAAGTTAGTAGCACCTGGGTAACCTACCGCGCCGATAGCCACCCAAGCACTAAATACCGCTGGCTGCGAACCAACGGCGTAAGGCGCTTCTTCCCGTTTGCTCCTGTGCGGTCACTCACGTCCACAATAGTTCTTTGGTTTCAGTGAGGTCACCATTACATGGGACATCGAGTCCGACGCACCGACGGGCACATACCGGATCGTGTACTATGGAGACTTCAAGAACGGCTTCACCGGGCGGATTAAACCCTTCACGGGTACCTCCAATACCTTTACAGTCTCGTAATTTCGCGATGTTCAATACGCACGGACACACGGACACACCCGTTCTTTAATTTACTTCCTTATTTTCGTCCTGTCGTCCAGGTATCTATAGTATTTTATCCCTGTCGTAGTAATAAATGCGGTTAATTTTTTTTTGGTTCGCGCATGGAAGACGTTCCTCCGCAAAAAGCTTTATTCGAGTGGGGATCGTATCGTGATAAGACTTCAGTGACTACATATAACCAAGACATAAGCTATAGCGCAAGCGCAACGAGACGACCTGGTACCAAGATTGGTTTGGTATGAAAGCGAGTGGACGCGTCAATGCGCGATAGGTAGGGTGGGACGACGTAGTCTAGAATTTGTTTGTATGATGTAGATGCAGGCCGTCAGAACGAAGAAGAGCGTGAAGGTTGCGTGACATTAGAACCACAGCATGCAAGATGCGTTGAAAGCACGACCAGGACAGATCAAGCCGGGATAAGATGGAGTTGGAATGAGAGGGTGAGCTTAATCCTTTTTCTCAGGAGGAACCTCGGTAGCCTCAGGAGTCTCCTTCTTGGGTTCGTTCTCCTGAGCTTTCTTCTCGTAGACTTTCTGGAAGAGGGAGAGAGAGGCGGTTTGAGTCTTGTCGATATTCTCCTTGATTTGCTCAGCAGTGATGCTCTCGTCACCAGCTTGGCCCTTGACGGCAATCTCACGGAGCTCCTTAATGAGAGCCTCGAGGTTCTGGCGCTCAGTGGCATCGACCTGGTCCCTGAACTCGGCGATGGCTGCAGGAATAAGCAATTAGCGATACTCAAACCAAGGCAAGGTGAACATACCCTTCTCAGTCTCAGCGCAAACAGAATCAGCACGGTTGGCCTCCTCAATGACGGCCCTGCGGGCCTTGTCGGTTTCAGCATACTTCTCAGCATCGGAGACCATGTTTTCAATATCGCCCTTGTTCAAGCCGGAAGACGAGGCGACGGTCATAGACTGGTCCTTGCCGGTAGCCTTGTCCTTGGCAGAGACATTAACGATACCATCTATTGAAGCAAGTAAGAGTACCGCTTAAAAGTAAAATGACGACAGAGGTTACTCACCAGCATTGATATCGAAGGTGATCTCAACCTGAGGAACACCCTTAGGGGCGGGAGGGATCCCGACAAGATTGAAATTGCCGAGGAGCTTGTTGTCGCGGACGAGCTCACGCTCTCCTTGGAAGATCTTGACCTCGATGGCCGTCTGGCCGTCCGCGGCGGTCGAAAAGACTTGTGACTTCTTGGTTGGGATGGTGGTGTTACGAGTAATGAGTTTGGTCATTATACCGCCGAGGGTCTCAATGCCTGGGGAAAGAGGTCAGACTTTGTGAAAAGGGTGGAAGGGCTACATACCAAGCGACAGGGGAGTAACATCAAGCAGTAAGAGGTCAGTGACATTACCAGCCAAGACACCACCCTGGATGGCAGCACCAATGGCGACGGCTTCATCAGGGTTGACACCCTTGCTGGGCTCGCGGCCAAAGAGCGCCTTGACGGTCTCGACAACGCGAGGCATACGGGTCATGCCACCAACAAGGATGACCTCGTCAATAGAGTTGGCCTTGATATTGGCATCTGCGAGCGCCTTCTTGCAAGGGTCGATGGTGCGTTGAACCAAAGGCGCGACGAGAGCCTCAAACTGGCTGCGCAACAGCTTGGTGTTGATGTGCTTGGGTCCACTCGCATCAGCAGTGATGAAGGGCAAGTTGACCTCGGTCTGGGTGGTCGAGGACAATTCGATCTTTGCCTTCTCTGCCGCTTCACGAATACGCTGGATAGCCATGCGATCGCTTGAGAGATCGATGCCGGACTCCTTCTTGAAGCCCTCGAGAAGGTGGCTGACCAAGGCGATGTCGAAGTCTTCACCACCAAGGTGGGTGTCACCGTTGGTCGATTTGACTTCGAAGACGCCGTCGTGCATCTCCAGGATTGAAATATCGAATGTACCACCACCAAGATCGTAGACAGCGATAACTGATGATGCCGACTTGTCTAGACCATACGCAAGGGCGGCAGCAGTGGGCTCGTTGATTACTCGCAGAACCTCAAGACCAGCAATGGTACCGGCGTCCTTGGTTGCTTGTCGTTGAGCGTCGTTGAAGTAAGCAGGAACAGTAACGACTGAATGCGGGTCAGCGGGTCAGCAAGAAATTTCGTGCTTCGACTCGATGACGCACCTGCATGGCTGGAAAAGACGCGTTAGCGACAGGCTACAACCAATGTGGAATCGATAGACACTCACTTGACCTTCTTGTTGAGGTATTGTTCTGCCGTCTGCTTCATCTTGGTGAGGACCATTGATGACAACTCCTCGGCCGTCTGAAAAAGGTGTCGGTGTCAACGCTGCGAGGAAGAGCCCAAGATGCTCTTACCAATGTTTGCTTCTTGCCCTCGCTTTCCGCCTCTACAGCCGGTCGTCCCTCCTTTCCTGGTACGACTTTGAACGGCCTAATGGACTGTGAGGAAAAACGCGTGTAAAAGCGCGAAAGGAGGTGGCTGACCAGTGCTTCGCATCACTCTGTACCTCGGGGTCGGAGAACTTTCGCCCTATCAGACGCTTGAAGGCAAAGACGGTGTTTTGCGAATTGACTATAGCTTGACGCTTCGCGGGGAGACCGACGAGGCGCTCGCCGTGCTTTGTGAACGCGACAATAGAGGGAGTTGTTCGTGCCCCCTCTGCATTTTCAATGACCTTTGCGGTCTTGCCCTCCATGATAGCGACACACGAGTTTGTTGTGCCGAGATCAATGCCGATGACGGGACCTGTAAAAACGCGTCAAAAATGTGCGGGATAGATGTGAAAAGATGAAAGGACATACCAGATACTTTTGTGTTCATGTTGCGGGCGATGGCCGAGCGTGGCAAACCCTGCGCGTCATCTATCAGCTTGTGCGCGTCGGGGCAGCCAACCACAGAAACACGTACCGAGAACTGGCCTGTTCGCTGTGAAGCGAAAGCGACTGAGCGACGAACAGCAGCAAACATGTTTTTTTAGAGAGGACTAGTTTTTTTTTCGGGTGGGTGGCAGAGGACGAAGAAAGATGTTTTGTTTGGCTCGTTCTGGAATCATCACCCGTCCGTGGTCGGCTGGTTGTGGGTCGACGGGAAGCGTCGTTCCTGGTGCTTCTACGTAGTTGCTTGTCGTCGTCGTCTGGTATTTCCCGTGAATATGATCAATATTTTTCTCTTGTCAATCTGTCCGTCTGGTCGTCTCCAAAACTTCCTCCGCCTTATCTCCCGCGGGTGAAATCAGCTTCCAGCGTCCCCGGGACTCTGTGCATTGTATTCTCCAACCTGCGTTCTTATGTGCCTTGGAGCATCCCGAGCCCCATTCGTGCACCTGGCCGTGCGAGACGGCTGCAACTCGGCGGAACTTGTCCTTCAACCACCATACCCACTCTCTCGCCGTCTACGAGGTCCGTGTCGCTTTTACTCGCTCATAATGATTCGCTCGTACTCTTCTCCTCGTTTGTGACTGTTTGCTCAACCTCCGAAAGATGGCGTCGTGGACATCAGGCTTTGACAAACGGACGCGTTCCCCACCTCCGGACCGTTACCGCTATTACGCGGAACCAGACTACTCGGACTACAAGGGCAGAGACTCGGGTGACAGGCGCCGTTACTCAGACTTCCCATCCCACAGAGGTTTCGACGACAAGCGAGCCTTCCCTCGCAGCCCCTCGCGAGATGCCTATGACGGTGCGTGTTCAACTAGACCAGCACTATCTTTTCGGGCTCACAGTCCGCCCTCAACTTCCCTTTCGTCGTCACCTGATGATCTAGACCGCTCCCTCAAGCGTAAACGCTCTCTCTCACCTCCAAACCGCTATGTACGCCCTCGGCACGATGAAGGTATGTCGATCACGCCTTTCTCCCTTTACAATATCGTTGTAACAGCTTTGTTAGGCTACCGAGGTCGCTCCCCTGGGCGGCGATATTCTCCAGAACCGCGAAGCCGTGGTCCACCTGACCCAATCCTCGCCGACAACCCGGTTTCCTTTCGTAACTTCATAGAATGGTTCAAGTACAAGTACCCCACCGAATTTTACGAGGACGAACAGGAACGTCTCAAGCAACCACAGGCCGTGCCTTCCGAAGATGCAGCAGAGGGTAAAGAACCCTCTTCCAGTCCTGCTAAAAAGCCCATGGTCAAGGTCAGGTATGACGAATATCGGAAACGGTTCATGAAGAAGCAGGTGAGCTCACTCGAGCTCGAATTCTCACAAAAGTATTGAGGAAGGACCTCAGTATAAGACAATGTTCGAATATCACCGCCGACTGGCATGGTTTATCGAAAAATACGACCCTGCGGAACGTTATGAAGACCTCCGCGCACGTGTCCGCAGGGAGGGTCTCAATGGCACCATTGACCAATTCATGCTGGAACTCGAGGCTGGTAAGCACGACCCTGGGCAGTCCCCCAGCCAGGCGATGGACACGGACGACGCGCCTCCCACGACTCAAGAAACCCAAGACGAAGACGACACGATGGGAGGGGAGGAAGAGCCGACGAAACAAAACGTTAAACCAACCAATGGGCATCCTGCTAAGCCCGTCAATGTTGGGGAGATTTCTATTATGCCTTCTGGCCCGCAATTGATGATTCGAACGATCCCTCCGGACATTGGGAGATTTAAGCTCGAGCAGGCGAGTGGAACGATTCTTCTATGAAACACCCGCTGAACCCGCGTCTTAGGTTTTCCAACCACTCTCAGGCTTCAAGTATATCGCCATTGGAGATCCGGTACAGAAGCGACAGTTCTATCGAAGCGGTTGGGTGGCGTTCGAGTTTGAAGAGGATGTTAAGCGAGCATTGACAGAACTTGAATCAAAGAAGGTAGACCACCCCTTTACCTCCCTTCCTGCCGACATTGACGTCCCCACCTAGATTGACAACTTCAAACTCCCTTTGACACATATCACCGAGCCCTTCGTGACGAAAATCCGGTACACGCCCGCGTGCGCGAACAAACTTGAACGACTAGAAAAAGACCTTGAACAGGCTAAAAAGCTGGTTACGGTGTACGAATCGCAAGCCGCTCAACTCGCAGCGTACAAGCCTGTCTGGCCGGTCGGAGCGCCTGCCGATGCACCCATACCAGAGCAGGAGAATGGATTGACGATTGAGGACGATGAGGAAAGAAACCCGAATCGCGGGTCTACCGCCGTCGAGGAGAGGATTGACAAACTGGTTAGTGAGCGGTGCGACACAGATGAGGACGGGAACCCCTTGGGGAGCAAGAAGGTACCCTCATACTCTCCGTTTCATCCCTCGGAGCATTTGCTGATGAGGACCCACAGGTCGAGATCGCCCTTGATCTTTACCTCGCCTTTCTCCGCGAGGCGTTCCACCTTTGTTACTATTGTGCGGTGGTGACGGACCACCCCGAAGAGCTGATACGCAAATGTGCGAAACATGAGAGGCGGACTGAAGGCCAGGAGATTCCTATTCCCGCTGCTGAAGGTGGCGAGAAAGACAAGGAGAAAGGACGAAAGCAGGACGGGCCCAGCGATGAACGGTGGGCGGAGATTTTGGACGGCAAGATTGCGTGTTTGATTGATCGGCTCGCTGTTGATCCTATCGATTATGGTGGGACGCGGTATGACGAGTGGGTTGTTCTTCCTTCGCCCCCTTATTCAGACACTGATGAGATTGGTTCGCAGTGAGGTATCTACTATGGTTGCCGACTGGGTTAAACAGGAGGACGAGAATAGGTGGAGATGTACTGAGTGCAAGAAGTTATTCAAGGCCGGACCGTTTGTTGAGAAGCACGTTATCAATAAGCACCCTGAGCACTTCAAGGGCAAGTTGGACGAGGTGGGTTTGTGTATCGTAACAGTCTTGTCATCGTGAACTGACAAGCTACGGAAGTGGGAGTTTTACAACAATTTCGTCCTGGATCCACAGAGGATTACGCCCATGCTAGCTGTGCCAGTATCGATGAACGGAACGACGCATCACTCCCCGCAAGCATTTGGCTTGCCCTCAAATTGGAAACCAGACATTCAAAGGTATGATGGAAGACCAGACCCCCTGCACTCTCGGTCAAACATGAACGGCGGCAGTTCACATTCATATCACGATATACTCCGACCTATGCGACGCTCGCCATCACCACTGCCGCCGACTTTCCTCCCACCACGCAGAATGACGATGTCAATGTTCGAATCTAGCAGCAGCACTCCCATTTCAAACGGCGGTGGGGTAGCGTCATCGTCGCTGCCCGCCATTCCTGGACTACCTGCCAAACCTACTGATGCACTGGGAACGAGTACAGCTGCTGGTGGCATGTCGCTTGCAAGACGAATGTCCGCTGCACCCGCGCCCCCACCACCGGGGGCGAAGCAAGACCCCCGTGCGAGAATCAGCTACCATGACTTGGATTCTGTGGATGCTTCGGAGGATGTGGCACTTCAGTATTGATGTGTCCGCCGTTCGCGTCCGATCTTACTTGCTCAATGTCTTGGGTCAAACCACCTACCTCCTCGTACACGGCCCTCCATTCTTCTTCATTCTATCCCCTTTTCGGCGCATTCGCGTCGTGTGCATATTAAGACGGTGGTTAGTCTAGCCACCCACGGGTTATCTTCATCGTGAAATAAGACCAGAGTTACAAAAGAAAATAATACTGTGCAGTCCAATGCAGTAAGCGTACAACTGTTGCGCTTGTGTAAAATACGGGATAAAATATCGTGGCAAGAAAGAGGAAGTCCTGCCCGTTGGCCGAAAGTGCGTCAGGCTGACCTACTCTAGAAAATACAGGGACGTGACCGATCGTAATCAGCTTTAGTCGATGTGTCTATGTTATACCCACTGATGTCCTCTCTGCCCTTGGGCTCCTTCCGACTTGGCGCCACGAAGTACTGTGGTAGAGTCGTTGCACTTGTCGCAGGGGACTCCAGGACTGCCCCACCCGCTTACCGCCTAGGCCCGGAAGCGAAGAGGGTACGCACACGGAGCGCATCGGTGAACGCGTAGGGAGCCAGGATCTAGGGGTCGGAATGGGGGATGTGGGGAGAATTGATGGTCCATTTCATGGGTTGGTTGTGGTATCGCTATACAAGCGCTTTGAACCGCATATTTTTTGCTCCCCGTCTTCCCAGTTCCCACCCTGCATAGCCTAGTATTGCTTTGTATGATCTTCGGTCCCTTTCCTTACTGCATTGCAGTGTTATAATATTGATGAAGCTAGAGGGAAGTATGAGAACAGAACATTCCTAAAACATACCGTCTCCTGAAATTCGCAAATACTGTTTGTCGATGATCACAATCCAAGGAGTGTCAGATGAAATAGGCGTTTGAATGCGCAGCCAGGGTGCCATCGGCTAGTGAGTATGAGTGAGTATGTGGCCTCGGGCTCAGCACGTGATGGTCCATTATACATCACCACCCTGATGGAGATGGTCCTCGGAGATCGCCGGATGTGATGTGGGAGGTGGGTTGTCCAAGGATGATACCGTACGGTGATATCTCGAATATACTCATAGGTTCACGAGTGCATTTCACAACAAGCTCGCTCGCTCGCATCCGGATGCGGTACCTTTCTGAACCACCCACCAATGAACGACCATTTCACCGAATCTTATTCTGCACACAAGGGGTCACGTCCTAGAAACAGTTCATATTCTCAAATCAAACAATTGTCCTTCCAATCGACCCTCAGTGATCTCTCCGCAGGGGCCTCAATCAATATTCATGCGACGCCCCGGCCGACCAAATGCCACTCTGCGCCTCGACTAGCCTGACACTTTCTGGCTCGTATAACATAGTCATCGGATATATGAAAGCGTTTTGTTAGGATGGACCTTTGGATGTTTTCGACATTTTCATGCAGGACAGGAGTGGCGGTCAGTCTATTGTAGGTATTAGGCAGGCTTGACGGTGAACTGCACCCAGAGACGAAGTCAGCGCACCTCTCAGTAAGAGGTAGTGCAAAGGGGTAGGTTCAATGCCAACGACTTACGTATGAGCAATCATCGACAGAGCCGTGCTGAGCGATGTTGACGAGAACAGGTTGGTGATTCGTGCTCGCGTTGATGCAGCACATTCGGTAGGCACCAGCAGGCAAGCCGGACGGGACTACGGTGGACAAGATGCCATCTTCAGCCGGCGTGTCGATGCCCTTGAAGAACGCGAATTTCTCCGGGTCTAAAGGCTCAGTCGATTCCAGAGAAGGGAGCGCCTGAATGACTACGTGGCTGTGACCCTTAATAATACCATTTCGGTCGACGGTCTACAAGTGGCATCACACAAAGGGACCGTTAGCGGACTCTTGCACCAGGAATTGAGCAAGGGATTTGAGAGTATAGCGCACCTGAGGTGCAGAATAGTACTTGAATTTAGAATTGGAAAAAAACCCAGTAACGAGGTTCCTGATGGCCAGCTTTAAGATGAACGACTGATTCTCCTTCAGGCTCGCATCCAGATTTCCCGGAAAGACGAACTTGGACGAAGGCTGCTTGTCCTTAGCAGCGAGTCGGCCCATCTTTTGTGTGCGTTAGGAAATGAAAACCAACGGGAGCGGCTACTCTTATTTACCGGAATAGGGTTGCACGATCCAGCGGGGTTTTGCTGACCGTCAGTCAAGGGAACGTTTTGGGTCAAGCAAAAGTTGATGAAATTGTTTTTGCTAGTCAGTGAGGCAATATGCTCGGGATCACTCTCCAGGCCGGTGAGCTCGCCGGAAGGTTGAATGACCCTGGGGTCGAGGGCTGATGGAGCGAGGAAATTAATACGAGTGCAGGCACATGTTAAGACTCATCACACTTACCCCTCGATGATTGGGCATCGTCCTCAGCTTGGACGGCGCTAATCTCCTGCATCTGGTGGTATATCCGTCCAGCCAAGCCGTCCAAGGGTACCAGAAGGATCATAGCAACTGCAACAAACTTAGTAATGGAGAACATGGTCGTGCGCGTTGTTTGCGGTAGTGGACGGGGAGGGTGCGCCAAAGGTGTCTACTGCTCGCACCTCTCGCTGATTGAGAGTTGGGGGAAGTGAGGTTAAAAAGGTGGAACTAGCCGAAGGGCGGGAGGGAAATTGCAGTATTTGAGAAGGTAGGACGAACGGTCGTGATCAAGGTGAACCCACTGGGGCAGGCAAGGAACAGTGAGGAACATTGGTGGTGGGGTAGGTTATCACTCTTCCCGTGTCGCTTCCCATGTCTCCACAGGGCGGCCGGCGTTGATTCGACGAAGCAGAGGCATGCCACTGACAGGCCCGATATCCCCGATACTCCTGAGGTTATCATAGTGACCAATAGCGTAGCCTCAATCTTCACTCCACCCTGAACATGGGGGCCGATCAGAGTGCTCAGAGTGCACGGCGACTGGAGTGTTTCTACTTCCCAGGAGATTGGGGAGAAGGCAGAGAAACGAACTCACGGTTGCTAATCTCATTAGGTAGTGGCTGTATTCGTCGCGCGTCTCGTTGAAGTGCGCTTGTAGGCTCCCGATCGGCATGCTTGACCATGAGTTTCGCTTCGTGCAGCTCCTTTCTCGTGGGACAGTCGCCAAGCTTGCTGTATAACGTGGGGACACACAGATCGACGACAATCGGCAGGTTCGATCAAGACGAAACGGGCAGCGGCACTTATGAGGAGTAGCTCTAGCGCCCGTCGCGCGTCTGGGTTCAGCTTTTCCTCGGTGCTGACTGCTGACTTTGGTTTGCGAAACGGTAAGCCGCGTATGCCGATTGGACGGTATTACCCGTCAGGAGGCTGGCCGTGTTATTTCCGACGCATCCTGGACGACAGCGAATCTTAGACGCGCTATCTCATCGACTATGGCAGAGACATTCGGGATAGCGTCTGCGGCAATAGGGCTTGCTGCTACCGTAT
>Ga0307513_10003775_pt1 | contig 20434 bp, 5 predicted proteins | sample 15_EM_MG_FD_202174 | JGI IMG/M metagenome (GOLD analysis project Ga0307513, IMG submission 202174) | Populus trichocarpa ectomycorrhiza microbial communities from riparian zone in the Pacific Northwest, United States - 15_EM | ecosystem: Host-associated > Plants > Roots > Unclassified | place...
ATTAGGAATATTCTAAAAATATATTTTATTTATATATATATATTAAATGATTTATGACTTCTTAAACTCATTTGGCATGTGTACATATGTTTTATGAGAGTGATTCCTAATAGAAGGGTGCTGTGTTCGGTATAAGATAGATGGTGTGGAAGAAGATCTCAACTCAGATTCGAGGCAGACACAATAATTCTCCAAAAGCAGTAGAGAGGAGGCCATCGATGCTGGAATATTAGAAAGGCTATCTTGGAGCATGATGATGAAAATCCATTAATTGTTGACTCGTTGTAGGAGTTTTAAACCATCCAAATTAACAAATAAAGATAAATATAAAAATAAAAAAGAAAATTAGGGTTTTATTGATACTGTATTGTCACCTTAATATAAAGAAATGGATTTAACCTAAATATAAAGAAATTATATATAGGCTAAACCGAAAAAAAAAACAGTATTCTACTCTTAATAAATAAAACAAAATAACCTTATATTTCTTCACATTTCCCCTTAAACTCACGATGCGGCAACTACAAGCATCAAGAGTTTGGTAACTAGAAAACAAAAACATGAAATAGAATGTGATTTGGTAAAGAAATCTATAATTTGCAAAGAAGAATAAACAAAAAAAAAATTGTATCATGCTTGAGATGATGATAAGTAAGATAACAATTGATCTCAATGTGCTTAGTTCGTCCATAAAAAAACGAGTAATGAATAATCTAAATAGAACTCTAGTTGTCACAATACATAAGAGTGAAATGAAAAATGAAAACTCTTATATTTACAAGTAACTAACATAACCAAACAATATTATTGGTAGTAGATGCAATAGCACGATATTTTGTTTCGATTGATGATTAAGAAATAATATCATTGGTAATAGATGCAGTAGCTTGCTGCCAAAAAGAATAAAAAAAATATCTCTTTATTGGAAGAGAACTTAGAGAAACAAAGAATAGAAGCTAATTAAAAAGGAAGTAAAAAATAAAGAATAATAATAATAGGTAAAATCTGGTAACTTTATGGATTTGCAAATGTGTATAGATTGAAGTAGAGGTGAGTCCACAATCCCAGACGAAGTTTGATGGACTATAGAAGAAAGGGAAGGTTAATTTAGATGTACCGGAAAATAAAGTGTCAGTACCTACAGAATGATCTGTACGAATTAGTCGAACACGAGAAGATGTATCTAAAGTATTAGGAACCTGATATGATAAATTATCAAAATTTTCAAAAAAAAATATATAAATAAAATTAAATCTAATCAAGCTATAACTATTAGCAGTTGGTGAATCCTATATTTCCTAACAAGAAGATCATAGAAAAAGATCACAGTCCCCGATAAAGTCACAAAGTGATCATCCACTGGTTTGTCAAGCTATGGACATGGCTATATGCATATTTGATTTGGCATTTTTTATAGACGGCAAACACATGTTATCTAGTGCATGTTTTTTTTTGGTATTGTGTTAACTTTTATAATTACTAGGTCTGAAAAATCAGGTATAAAAAAAGTTACAGATTTATAGTTTTTTTGGGTTCAAACCCAAGTTCTCACCGCAATTTAAAATGAAAAGCATGTTGGAGTAATGAAAACCAAACTTGTCGTGTTTTCAACATGCATGAACACACCACCACCACCACCACCACCACCGCACAACATTAATGTTAAACGCATCCATAAGAAGCAATGGAGGGAAGATCAGAACAATCAAAACAAAGCCAGTGATTATCCTCTGGTACTATACATGCCATGTTGCCTCTTCAATATATATAAATTAATCCATCTTTGACCATCAAATCACATGCAAGAACATGCGTGCGTGTGGGAGAGGGAACAAGAAGTCTCTGTGCTGCTGCTATTAATCGATCAACTGAGGATTTGTTTAATTGGAAAGTGATTAGTGTGTAAACGAGATTGAAAAGACGTTGGTGATCATCGATCGAAAGAGGGCTCCTTTGTGCTGTTGCCTTCATGATCACATGCTTTTCACTTTAAAATTAATACTGCAATTAATATGGTTTGATTTTCACTTTTGCAGAGATCTTGAGGATTAATTGCCCAAAGTAAAAGTTTCTGCAAACCTCTGTCTACATGTGAGCTAGCTCTTGTTAAAGCTACTTTCTCATTGCCATAATGCTCCTCACGACGAGTGCTGCCCTAATTAACTATATTCCAGAATTTCTCTCTTTCTAATTTCTTCTTTTTATTATCAACCTAAAACACAATTTATACAGTGAATTTTGGGATATATTTATATCTTTTTAGTTAATATATTGTGACAAGAATATGTACATGCTATTGTTTTTTTTATATATATATATAAGAATATAAATTTAGTTTAGAACTGTTCCAAAAACATATTTCTTTTATGTTTTTATTTTTATTTTTTTAATTAAACATGTTTCTTCAGATAAATATTCTCAAATCAAATTAAAGTATTTTTCTTGAATGATATTAAAACATGAAGAAAATTGGATTTTTTTTATATAATATTAGCAAATGCATGTATTTACCAAACTAGCATGCATATATATTGAGCTACTTATCACCTCAAATTGACAAAATTTATATAGTTTCAAAATAAGATTTAAAATAACTAATATATAATTTTAAGAACTTCTCAAAATAAATTCTAAAATAAATAATATATAATTTTAAGAGATCGATTTAGGGTTTAAAGAAATATATTTTCATGTTTAATTTCTTTGATTTATACTCAGCTGAAGCTAGCATCCTACATGATAGATTGGCTGAATTTCTCTGAGCATACAAGGTCAACGTAAGAGTTACGTACGTTTTTAAGATCGTTCTTGATGCATAAACTGATCTAATATTGCTTTTAATTTTAAATAAAAAAATATTTTTTCCCATGAAAAAAGAAAATAGTTCCAAGAAAATTTAATTATTTCGGAGGAGTTCGTTACAGCTATGACTCCCTCCCTCAAACTGAGCCAATCATGGTGAGAGAGTGGGGGCATGCTTTTCAATTTTAGGACAGGAGTGATTTGCGGCCTTAATCACAGTCAGTGATTGTGATTAGTGTTATTAATTAGGAGAAGATTTGCGTTGACCCAACAGAAAAGAGATCTTAAATCAAAGTATCATCACCATTAATTCATTCTCCAAAGAGTAATAATCTCCTAATAGTATCGCCATGATTTTGTTTTTATTTTTTATTAACTCAAAGGGATTGACTAATAATGATATAATTAACAAGTTATATTTCATTCCACCTATGGCTTCTTGAGTTTAAACCTTATATCCCGTTTATAAATCTTTTTATTTAAATCTCTCTCTTCTATACATATTTGCCCACTTAGAGGGGAAAGGACAAGAAAATAATCTGGTAATTAAAGGAATATCTTTCATTTCTTTATGTATAATTTACAGGCATTAAACCTTATATTCAACGCATAGTTTTTTTTTTATTAAATTATGCGAGAAGTGTTCTAGAGATTGTTCATCATCCGAGTCATATAACCTGTTTAAAGTGTAGTTATAGTTGTTTTTTAAAGTGTTTTTTACTTATAAATATATCAAAATAATATTTTTTTTTATTTTTAAAAAAATTATTTTTAAAATTAGCGCATCAAAATAATCTAAAAATACTAAAAAAATATTAATTTGAAGTAAATAAAAAAATAAAAAAATTAAATTTTTTCAAAAGCACTTTTGAAACGCAAAAAAAAAAAAAAAACAGGACAATAGATCGGGTTTAATAACATATGAAATTTGCAAAGATGTATTGTTTAGTTCTTGAAGTTTTATTCTTCAGTAAAATCTTATGGTGTTACTTCTAAAGATACAATTACCATGAAGAAAATGGTTAGAATGTGTACAAATTCAGTGTAGAAACCAAAATAAGATAAGATTTCAAATCTCCAATAAACAGCTATGCACAAATATTTCCATGATGAAAAAATAAAGGTTATATTAGGATAAATAATACAAATGAGGATCCCAAGTTTATTTTTTATGGAGATTATTTTCTTAAAAATAATTTATCATAATCATTAAGTTACACAAAATATTTTTTTTAGATAAAATCAAGATATAAAAACAAAGAAAATGACTGAAGAAAAAGTATTAGATAAACTTATTATGCAAAGAGAAGGATTGACTAATAAATATTTTTTAAGAGTGTGGTAACAGTTGTTTTTTAAAGTGTTTTTCGTTTAGAAAAACATCAAAATAATATTATTATTTTTTAGTTTTTAAAATTTATTTTTGATATTATAATATTAAAATGATCTAAAAATACTAAAAATAATTAATTTGAAGTAAAAAATTTAAATTTTAATAAAAAACAAGTTAAAACTTACTCCCAAACGGTATCTAAGTTTTGATAGAAATTGTTTTAAAAAAAAGAATTTACCATAATTTCTAAGTTACATAAATATTTTATTTCAAGATACAAGAGGAGGATCGAAAAAGTGAGGTAAACTTAGTCTATGTGCATCAAATAAATATAATAAAAAATTATTTGAAATATTATATTATCAAGTAAAAAAATATTATATTTTATATTTTGGCCTAATAATCTTTATAATTATGAAAGAAAAAAACATGATCCAATGTAAGTAGTGATGAAAGAGACAAAAGAGAATCCTTGTTTGGAGGGAGCTTTCCATATGTTTCAACTTTCTTTTTCTTCTCATCTCATGTCCAAATTATGCCCAAAGAAAAGGTGAGAGAAGAGAGACAAGAGAGAAGACACGAAAGACTCTCAAAAGATTCAATTCAACTTTCAAGACGTCATTTGGGGCGCCAACTGAGAGAAATCCAAACCCTAGTGAGAGAAAGAGAGAGTTTTCATAGAGAAAAGAGAAGAAAGAGAGAGTCTTGAGGTTATCTCACCACCCCTTCACTGCATCATCATGTGTGTGTACAAGTAATTAGTCAAAGAAAAACTCTTGTCAGATCTACACTCCTCACTCCAACCTTCCAAAAACACACAAAAGTTTAAGAAAAAAGGTGTCTTTTTTCTGCATTTTCACCATTCTTTCATTGCTTGTAAAATGTTCCTCGCTCAAATGATTGATATGGAGGTGCATGATTGAAGAAATGGGAATGCGGGTCTAATTCAAAATTGATTCTTTTTTTGAAATTCTCAAGATTGGTTCTTTTTAATTTGATTGTGAGTGTGTGTTTGGTTGCTCGAATAATTTTGAAAAATAAAATGTCAGAAATGAGATTTTCTGATCCAAGCAGACTTCATTTAAAGAAGGAGCTTACTCAAATCAGGAAGGCAGCTAGAGTTTTGAGAGATCCAGGAACAAGTTCTTCATGGAAGTCACCTCTTAATTCAGCTAGATCTGCAGCGACTATGGCGGCGGCTGCGGCTTCTACTTCTGCTTCCGCTTGGAAGCATTTTGAGACTGAGAATGCAATCCAAAATGGTGGTGGTGGTGGTAGTCATAATAACAATAGCGCCCATTTGGATTCGCATTTCAAGAGTGGGAATAATCATGGGAAAGACAAAAGAGTGTTCCTTTACAATTGGAAGTCTCAGAAATCTTCCAGTGAGAAGAGTGCGTTGGCAAGGAATGATGCTGATGATGACTACGAGTCTTGTTCTATTCAAGGGAGCCTTGATGACAGCCTGAGTGATGCAAGAAATGCTGGGGATTCGAAGAGTGACACTTATTTGGGTGAGACAAGGTCTGCTGCAATGATTTTCAGGTGTAGAGATGCAAATCTCGTGTCACCATCTATGAGAAGAGCTATGGGGATCAAGAAAAAGAGTAAGAAAACTAATGCCCGTTTCGATGTTTTGTCTAGATATCAACAAAAAGAGATGAACTTGAGGAGATTACTCAAGGGCCATCCTTCAATGGGCTTGGGTTTAGGTTTAGGAAGGGATGATGTTGTAGAGCAATCTGATGATACTGAAGAATATAGTAATTCAGAGTACTTAAGAAAGATTTCTGGGGCATCCCCATTGCTGTTAAAACTTAAGCATAAGAATCGGTCACATTCTCCATCTAAATTATTGAGAACTACTCGAAAAGAGGACTCTTCTTATTCTCACAGCACACCTGCACTATCAGCTAGTTCTTATGATAAGTATCGTAAGCGCAATCCGAGCAATGTTGGATCTTGGGATGCCACCACAACCTCAGTGAATGATGGGGATGATGAGGATGATGATCATTTAGATTTACCTGGTCGCCAGGGATGTGGCATTCCTTGCTACTGGTCCAAACGGACGCCAAGATACAGAGGTGTATGTGGGAGTAGTTGTTGCTCACCTTCCCTTTCAGATACTTTAAGGAGAAAAGGAAGTAGCATGTTCTGTGGTAGTCAGCCACTGTATCATAGACGCCGACGTTCATGGTCAATTTCAAATAAGCGCAGAATTGGTTCAAGAACTGGACATGCATTGCTCCCATTGCTTACAAATAGTGGTGATGGCATAGGAGGGTCATCAATAGGAACTGGGCTTAGTGATGATGAGCTTTCTACAAACTATGGGGAACTTGATTTAGAGGCCTTGAGTAGATTGGATGGGAGGAGGTGGTCAAGTTGCAGGAGTCAGGATGGGTTGGAGATTGTGGCTTTAAATGGAGACGGAGAAGAGGAAGGCACGCCTGAAAATATTGGAAGCTTAAGCCAGAAATACAAGCCAGTTTTCTTCAGTGAATTGATTGGGCAAAACATTGTTGTTCAATCACTTACCAATGCTATTTCTAGGGGAAGGATAGCACCGGTTTATCTTTTCCAAGGTCCACGTGGTATTGGTAAAACATCAGCAGCTAGGATTTTTGCCTCTGCCTTAAACTGCACGTCTGCTGAAGAAATAAAACCATGTGGGTACTGTAGGGAATGCAGTGATTCCATTTCTGGGAAGACCAGGGATCTATGGGAAGTTGATGGCACTGACAAGAAGGGAATTGATAAAGTTAGATACCTTCTGAAGAAAATTTCGCATAGGCCCCCATTGGGCTCTTCACATTACAAGGTTTTTCTTATCGATGAGTGTCACTTGTTACCCTCTAAGATGTGGTTAGCATTTCTCAAGTTTCTTGAAGAACCACCACAGCGAGTTGTGTTCATATTTGTAACAACTGATCCTGATAATGTGCCCCGTACTGTACAATCACGATGTCAGAAGTACCTCTTCAACAAAATTAAAGATGGAGATATTGTGGCAAGACTGAGGAAAATTTCTAAAGAAGAGAATCTTGATGTTGAATTAGGTGCTCTGGATTTGATTTCTTTGAATGCAGATGGTTCACTTCGAGATGCTGAAACAATGTTAGACCAGTTGAGTTTGCTGGGGAAGAAGATAACAACGTCTCTTGTAAATGAATTGGTGAGTTCTGTCTACTGATGTGTCCTTTAACATTTTCTGCTTCAATCGGTTCCCTTAGATTATTTTCAAATCTTGTTGGGAGAAGCCTAATTGGTGAATCATTATTAAGTATCATATAACTAGGTGAACAATACTTGTGAATTTCTGTTTAATGTATACCTGAATTGTTTTTGAACTTGAATATGTACTTTTCAACCATTTCAGGTGGGGGTTGTTTCAGATGAGAAATTACTGGAACTTTTGGAACTAGCGATGTCTTCAGACACTGCAGAAACAGTAAAAAGGGCCAGGGATTTGATGGACTCTGGCGTTGATCCAATGGTTTTGATGTCTCAACTGGCTAGCCTCATTATGGACATTATTGCTGGGACATACAATGTTGTTGATGCCAAACATGGTGATTCACTCTTTGGTACACACAACTGTGAGTAGCGGTTCCTTGCTCTTATACTGTGACCTTACAGCTCTCCCTTCTGCAGATAAGAACTATGCATAGACTTATAAACTTTTTTGATTTTTATCTTCAGACAATAGATTGTATTGATCAGCAGCCAAACTGATTTCCTTGTGGTTGCAAAACAACCACAGTCCCCTTTACTGTATGTTCCTTTTCCTTCTTGGGAAAACCTCCCTGAGATAGACAAAAACTAGAGCAAATAGATGCTCAGGGCAGAATCAGTTAATTGCTTTTCAGATTAGGTTTAGCTCAACTTTAAAATGGTAATACTTGATTGTACCTGCTTTAATGGCCTTTTTTCTATGTTCCTAGTTCATTTATTTGGACGCTAGCCTCTAGATTCATCTTGTCTGACCTTGATGCTTAATTTTACAATTTATTATATAGTATGAAGATCATATATATTTACAAACATGTGTGTATTGGAATTCCAATTTTTCCTCAGAATGTTGTTAATCATTATGGATACTTCATTTGGTTTTTTAGTGACTGAAGCAGAACTGGAGAGACTAAAGCATGCTTTGAGGCTTCTTTCAGAGGCTGAGAAACAGCTAAGGATCTCAAGTGACCGCTCAACATGGTTCACAGCAACTCTTCTACAGCTTGGTTCTACACCTTCAATGGATCTCACTCAGTCAAGCAGCAGTAGGAGGCAGAGCTCCAGGACAACAGAGGAAGATCCTTCAAGTGCTTCAAAGGAATCCAAGGTTTACAAGACAAAGTCCAATGCTCAATATTTGACTCAGAGATCAAGTTCACCTCCATCCCTATACAGGGAAATAAATGGATGTTCCAGCCAACAAGGGGAATTTGGTTTTAATGCCAAGGCCCCTCGTAGTCGATTGGTGAATAGCCGTACTTCATCTACTTCATTGGATGATGAAATAACTGGAAATATGATATTTAGATACAAAAACTCAGAGAAGTTGGATGATATATGGGAGAAATGTATTGAAAAGTGTCACTCACAGACATTGAGGCAGCTGCTGCATGCTCACGGAAAGCTTCTATCTATATCTGAAGTGGATGGTAAGTCCAACACTTTTCTATTTCATTTCCAATATCATTTTCTGGTAGAACTGTAACTGAAAATCATGATAAAAGAAAGAACTACAACTTAAATACAAAAATTGTTTCCCTTGTTGATTTTACGTTCTGTTTGATCTAGTTGCATATAGATCTATATCTGATCAACCATACATCACTCCCAATGCGCTTCTAGTGATTCTTGAGGACTTGATATGTGGGATAGAGATTCTAGATCTGTTGCCTATATGATCAAAATTAGTTATTTTTCTTTTGCCGGATGGCTGATCTGGTGAATGATGCTTCTTAGGCAAGTTGTGTGCTATACAGTGAGGTAATGTGCTCAATTTGCAAAAACAAAGATATTTTTCTCCTCTGCTTGCTCTTAAGTTCTTCTATGAACCATAAGAGCATCTCAAATTCGCATGATTCTGGCAATCCTAATGAAAATGGTTGTTAAATCTAGATTTGAATCGTGAATTGGAAACCCATATTTGTGGTTGTGAATTGCAAGGTTCAGTAACAAATGAAAATAACATTATAAAAGCTATATAACAAGAAATATATTTCTGAAACAAAAGAGAAATGATAATTTACTTAACAAAATGTGCGCCAATTCATTTTCTTTAGTAGTTTTAAGTCACTTAATATCCCAAAGTCGCAAAATTCAACATATTTTTCATTGCTACCTGATCCTTCTAATGACTCAATAACTTGTAAATTATATAAAAGCTATCTTCAAACTAGTTAAACTACTTGATCTCCTAGTTTTAATAAAAAGTATTAATCTTCCCTGATATTGATATCACCATTGCCATTCTTGATGTCTTTGGCACTCATGCTTTCATTCACCCTTTTCGTTCTTTGTGAAATTTACTTCATAATTTTTTGTAAATGGAATCACAGAAGAATGATCGCATCAATTCCTAATCTACCTTTATTTCATTATTGCCTTCTCTGTTTCTGAGTAGCTCCCTGGTTACAACCGTCCTTGTGAGTATTCAATATATGTTGGCAGCAAAGTTTTTTGTGTTCTTGAATTACAAGATATCAGAAAAGATTTATCTATAGCTGCCTACCACTCCACAATTCCTGCTTCATAACCTGCTTGTTTGGATGGATTGGGTTGTTCTTCACTCATTTTGCTTATAATTTTCTTCCTTGTTATGCAAAATTGATATGATGCGACCAATGTTTATACCAGATTTTGAGTGGCAAGTGTTAAGTACCAGTTAAATAAAAACACAATGGATGAAGTGAAAAAGTTACTTAAGCTGTGCATGAGACAAAAGTTATTTAAATTGGCAGAATGGAATATTTTCTGCAATTGGGTGGATTGTTTTGATGTTTAAATTCCAATTCATCCTCGATAAATGAGTGATCTGTCTCTCTGCATGGATGTACATGTGGATGAATGTCTCTCTCTCTCTCTCTCTCTGCGCCTTCATATCTTATGTTTGATATGCTTCTGCTTGCAGGAGCCCTTGCTGTTTATGTTGCATTTGAGGACCAAGATATTAAAGCCAGAGCTGAAAGGTTTTTGAGCAGTATCACAAATTCAATTGAAATAGTCCTTAGACGCAATGTAGAGGTTAGAATTATTCTTATCACAGATGGTCTGGATTCTGTGATTTATGCGAATCAATCTGAGTTACAAGAAGGTCATAGGCAAGCAGACACTACGTTGGCAATTGAGCTGGGAAAGAAGGCTAATTGCTCTGATGCAGTAGCTGGTTATTCCAATTTGGACTTGCAAGAAGAGTTCCCAAAACTATCCAAAGGAAGCTTTAATGATGCCAACGCTGAAAACAATGGAGAAGGGAAGCGGGAAATGCCAATGCAGAGAATAGAATCCATTATCCGTGAACAGAGGTTAGAAACTGCCTGGTTACAGGCGGCAGAGAAGGGCACTCCAGGATCATTGAGTTGTTTGAAACCCGAGAAGAATCAGGTGTTGCCTCAAGACGACACCTATCAACAAAGTCAAATAGATTCCATAGGTTCAGTGGCACCGTCCTCCCAGACATGGGGAGATGAATTAAATCATGAACTCAAAGTATTGAAGATGCAGAATCGGAGGGTTCACCATAAGGACCAGATTGGTCATATGGTGGACCATTATCCAATATCACCAAGCTTATTACATGGAAGCAGCTATGTGGTCAATGGAAGCAAAGAAAGCCTGTGAGTCTTTTTCAGATCTCCTTTTGGTTTTCCATGACTTTAGATTGTTTTTACTAATTCTTTACGATCCTTTATCCTCAAAACCATATTTGCATGCATCTTTTAAAATTTTGTTAGGCAGTTAACCTATTTGCATTTATTTAGTTAAGCAGTTCTTGTTCTTTGTAGAGTTTTAACTGCATTTCAAAATCTAATCTGAGGAATATGCTAGTTGATATTTTTTTCATGGATAAAACTCACAATATTCATAGGCTCTGTATCAAAATAAAGTAAAATTTGAGGATAAAAGAAATTAGCAATATATATAGAATGGTGCTGCTCATCATAGATTACTTTTCAATGCTTGTCTTCCCTCAGAGTGTCATTATGCTTTAGACGTTCATGAATTCTTACATTCTTGAATGGGGTTTTTCTTATCCCATATCTCCCTACCAGTACTCTTCGTTGCCATATCATTAATTAAAAAAGTTATGAGGTATTTTTGCTCCATGTTTGGGTCAGTTTTGAATTGAAACTTCTATGGAAATAAGACATGAATTGTCAGGTTAATTGTGGTCGTAGTTCCCCTCCATTGGACCATCATTTTTTACTTGGCTAATTTGTTCATCGTATCCTTGACTGAATCATTTTAGCATATGATCTGCTTTTCGTGCTTAGTTTAGGTATTTTAATCAGTGTTTCATTAGTTATTTACCGAAAGGAAGAAGATATCTAATGATGATGCTTGGATAACATAATGCATCGTTTTGTCTAAAAATAAAGTAAGATGAGTTGATGGGGAGTCAAGAAACGTGTAGTTTAAAAGATCATTGAGAGTTGTGGAATAGGAGTTGGAAAGATACATCTTTTTGCTGGAGACAAGAAGTTTGAATCAATGGAGAGATTTTAGAGATTATTTTAAGATTACTATAACTTATAAAAGTTTGAACTTGTAAACGAGATTCATCTTAACCTACCCTAACTGGTTCAAATGGAGGCTTAGTGGGGGGTGTTTGTAGTGGTAATTAAATATTTTGTGAATTGCATTCTTTTCAAGTGACCAAAATGATCATTTTAAGACTTTCTTAAAGACAGCAGTGAGACAGTAGGTTTGTATCTCTATTGGACAAGTGATATTGCTGTTTGTCTTTCTTCCTCCATCATCAGTATGTTTATATGGTTTTCGATGGTCATCTTTTTTGCCCGAATTGTGGAATACAGTGTCATAGAGAAGGAAGTGGGAGTGAATCAAGCTAAGCTCTATCTTGTGATGCATCAAAATTAATGTGTTGCATAACTCTCAAACTCTTACCTTTTTCTTTAGGGGATACGAGTCAAGTTCGGCTGGTGGAGGTTGCAGTGGGCTTTTATGTTGGAACACCAGCAGATCTCATAGAGCAAAGGTACACCGATTTCAACCTGCTTTTTTATTTTATTTTTATGACAGCATAGCAGTCAAGTATTGTAGACATGCCCAATTGATCTACCACTTATTACCATTATCCTTTTGTTTAGTAAAAGGGTGCTTGCCCCTCATTGATCATGCCTTATTTCTGCACTTAAACAGGTGAAAGAGACTCCAGTTCAACCTCGAGGCAGAAGTGGGCGATTTTCGTTGTTTGGTGAGTGTGCAAAGCAAAAGAAACCGGATAGCAGAATTACAAGATAACTGAGACATTTCAAATACAATCCCTGCTAGTAAAAGATGGTCTTTGGAACTTCACATTTTTCTGTATTTATTCATTCCGGGTCCAAGTCATTCTTGCGAATGCAACCACAGAAAATATCTAATGTAAAGGTTTTGCTCTTGACGTGGGGCATATGTTTAGCTCCATCTATTTTTCATTGCCCAACGGTGAATAAAGAAACTTGGGATGTTCTTCATGGTTTCTTGTTATTTGATGCAAATTATATTTCCCCTCCACTTTTCTTCTCGTTGTTTTAGTTGTCATGCAGTTATCCAAACTCACCATAGTGTGATTGATAGAAGGGTTTCATTTTCCCAGTAAGTGTTCAGGGCACAAAAGAGGAGAGGTAACACCCTTCAACAGCTACAGCAACCTGGCAACATTTCGTGCAACTCAGGCGACTGCTACCGTTGAAATCCTGGGAAGTCTTAAAGAGTTACTGATGAGTTTTACATGGTTGTGAATTGTGATCGACACCACGCATGTCCATGTTATACAAAATAGAAATCAACTATACTCGAAATAAAAGAGTCTAGAAAATTGGCTCACTGCAGCTCATGATACTGATTATTTGTGTTAAAAATGAGCCTAACTAAACACCATCTTTTGCTGGGTAAACCATGGTTTTATTAAGCCAAAATTTCTCAGATTGCCTCCACCAAAATTCAGGTGAAGCTGAAATTTGAAATTGAAATTTAAGTATATTATTTAGTCCTACGAGAAAAATACGAAAGGAAAACAAAGTTTACTCCGATAACTCAAGAGCTCGTGCTTAAAATTCTCTCTGCAAGCAACAAATCATCAGGGGTTGTGACCTGCAAGTCAAGGGGTTTTAGTGTGGGTTTGTAATTGAAACAAAACTACTCTTGTTCTGTAAGCATAAAAGAAAATTGACTAAAGTGCAGAGAAGAAACATATTTACAGTCTTTCATGCTAAGGTTCACAGAGTATATATTTTCAATACCTTGATGTTTGTGTATGATCCTTCAGTGATGTATACTGGATGCTTAAGGTGCTCAACAATAGATACATCATCGGTGACTTCAAGACCCTCTCTGCACAATTACTAATGTCAGAATCCAACTCCTATGTGGAATCGGTAGAGAAAATTGATAATCTTGAATAAAGATGGTTCTCAAGGGTAACATTTTCCACACAGAAGAATGCCTATTGCAAGCAGCACGAGTAAAGAGATTTGGAGCTTAATAAGCCTTGTGCAACTAGGGTCCAATGAAAACAAAAGCAATGAAGTGAGTGTGAATGAGAAGCCAGAAAAGCCTCGTCTCCAAGGAATCATGGTATAGCAAGTCCTATTCTTACAGAGCAGCTCTGGGGAAGAGGAAAGCTTCAGTTGGTCTTTTTCAGACGATTTCTTCCTCTAGAGAGAGACAAGAAAGTGGTTCAATTTCATTATACAGAATGCACACTCACTATTAATAGGAAACTTTCTTACTAGGTATTGGTCACCAAACCAGCATTAGGGTGAATTACATGGACCAAAATTTTCAATAATTACACCGGTCCTCTCTCTTGTTTCTGAAATTTCAGCAATAGAAAGACCTCAAATTTTCAGCATCCACAGAATTTATTGATGAGAAAATGACACAGCCAAGTTTAGTCAGTATAGCTTATCTTAATATTAATGGAAGGCCGATTCAAATTTCAGGAGGACCAATATACTCTCCAAAGCCATCCCCATTATAAATTCCTTGGAGAACCAGATCCCACTTGACTGGGCCCTCTGGCTATTAGCTATGAACAAAAACACAGAAACCACTTCTTGGAAATATGTTTCAACTAATCAACAGCTAACAAGTTTTTATTTGCCCCTCACAAAAACTCAAGCAGTCAGGTTTATAAAACCTCAAAACATGAACCATCATTAAAGGAAATTTTCCTTTCTGACCACACTATGTTGACAAAAATAACATTGGTGTCCAACTCAGATGCCTATCTGTTGTTGTCAGATAATAGGGTATGTAAAAGTTCATTCAAGTTCTGCTGATAGATCCTGGATCATAGAGGCAGCTTGATGTGAAATACTATTCCAAATTCGTTTATAGAGGCAGCTTGATGTGAAATACTATTCCAAATTCGTTTATGCAATATCAACATATTGAAGGATAAAAGAGCTCCAGGGTAGCATTTACTAGAGAAATCTATAGCAACTAATAATGCTTACCTATTCACCAGCTCAAAGCCTTTCTTAAGCAACTCGGGTTTCATCACCTGTACAATAAGATTTATATGCAGTTAGATAAATTAGCATTCAAGTACTATTTTTGAGGAAGTGAAAAAAAAAAAATTGATGATAGGTTATAAATCCTTTAAGCATTGAACCTGGGGGGTCTGCATTTCCCAAAGTGTTTTGCGGTCAAGAGTTCTCACTACGAAAGATTCACCATCTGCCTGCATAGAAATTAGTTAACAGATTATAAATTCTGTTAGATGTTAGGATTTATAATGCATGGATATCTAATTAATGGCATTTTAGTCAAGAGATCAAAGAAGCCAAGGAAAGTTATAAAAGCTATTATGAGGCAGTAAGGATAATAAGGCAACAATATTAAGTAATGAATTCTTTTCAAATAACCTCTTTTCCAGAGCAATGAAAAGAATTTACACAAATAACAGAGTCGATATATGCATGATCTTCTATTTAATCACTTTCACAAAGAAGTATGCTTGGACAGAATGAAAAATATTGAAGAAAATAAAACAAATAAATTCCTGTTTAGCTGTTCTTAGAAAGCTACATGAATGGCAGGAACAAAAAGCTCAAATGTCTCAGTATTTATTGAAGTCATCAAATAAGAATGTGCCCCAAACCAGTCATGCAAGAGTGAAAAAAAGAAAAGAAAAACCAGACAACAACTATTTACGACCAATCAGCATAATTTCACATGATGCCTATAATATTCTTAGCTATTCTCAACCATTTCACATCTCAAATATTTTTGTTCCTGTGCACACACACAGCATAAAAAAAAGGTTCAATGCACACACAAGTAACTTCCAAAGAATATTATGTACCTCCTTGATTGTAGCTTTAACAGGAACACCAAGTACAGCAGCTCCATTTATCCAACCATCTTTAAGGACCTAGGCACAAGCAATTACCGTTTACTTGGATAGTCATTATCTAGAATGAAGTAAAAAGTAGTAAAATCCACAGTTGATGCATTCACATGAGGAAGTATTTCGATCCAACCTTTTCCACATCTTCTGACAATACCAGAGGCCTTGCCGAGTCATGGATGCAGACAAGCTCGGAATTCAAATCAACTTCCTGTGTAGAAAGTGGTATGCTATGTTTAAAGATCAGACATTTCCAAACACTAACATGAATTATTGACTGATTGCAATCACAAATTTTACAGTGAGACACACCAAAGACAAGTAAATTGCTCTCATGCAGTGAAGCAACTACAAGGAAACTCACAAGTAGCTTAGATATGAAATGCATCATAATGAAGAAGGCTATCCTAAAAAAGACATGTTAAGGTATGTTAGAAGGGGAATCTTATTATGTTTTAAATGAACTATGAGATATGTTTTGCCAGGGTACTAGCAACACCACCCTCACCCTCTTCTAGAGAGATTAGCAGCTCTTGTAGAGCTTCCCCGTCTCTACTAGTTGTTTGTATTAGATGTTAGCACCCATGCTCTTTTGATCAGAATTATTTATGCATATTTCTGAAAGCACACCAAAAAACCCAAGAAAGTATTCAATATGCTTTAAAAACCATCCCGTAACAGTACACAACTGATAAAAAAATCAAGCATTGTATCGAAAAGACATGAACTTCTCAACCAAAACAGATTGAGGCAGCACCTGAAGCCCACTGTATACAGAATCTTGTCTCTCCTTTCCTGGCAGTGCAAATTTAAGGTCTACATTGATCTGTTCTTGAGAATCTGAGAAAACAATAAAAAACTAGTTTGAATCTCCTAATTTAAAAAAGTTTATCAACAACCCCATCAGAATCCATTTCCTGCAAAGGTAGGAAGACAGAGAGAGAGAGAGATCTGGAACCTTCAAAAATGTCCTTGTAGGATGGATCACAAACTACAATAATTTCTTTCACTTCATCCATTTCTGAGAAAGTGTACAAACTGCCAAAATATCATGCAGTCATTTTCAGTAGGCATATGTTGCTTACATGCCAAACCTAGACTTGGTGAGCTGAGCTATGAGACCTTTTAATCAAAAATAACAGAAATAAACCCGGTCAAATTCAGGATACTCAAACTAAATAACCATTCATGATAATTTCAAATGACCATAGGGTGATTTGCAATTGCATGATATGTTACAGTCTGTCTCGAATGTGTTGGGGAAGCAAACAAACCGTACCATTGCCTTCAATTATTTCCACACAGATGCGACCTTTGAATTTATACATCCAAACCTTTTAATTATAACATGCTAATATTTCTCGTTGTCACAAAACATAAGATACTAAGCTTCCAAGATTCTGGCAGCATGATTAAAAGCTTCTACAGTGGTAAGGGGAGAAAAAAAATAGTTGAAAAAAGTTGTTGTCATTTACCTATACAAAGCAATAGGTTGGCCAAGAAGTGGTAGATACTGCTTCGGCATGTTTGCCTAATTTCAAAAAGATAATAAAACCATCATCTGGAAGATAAAATAAACTATAGACAATGAACGAAATTAAAAGCAACTTGTAGATGTCAGAGAAAGAACTTATGAACTTAAATATGTAATAGCAGATACCCGAAAAAAAACACAAATGCAAACCTAAAATCAAACAAAACAATAGTGGCATAGTTAACTCAGAAACCCATGCATTCCAAAACCTGAAAACCAATCGGTCAGAAAAATCCCATCAAGAATTTCCAAGGTAGGTTTATGACTATCATTGTTGGAATTAGAGAATTCAATACAAAGCAGAGCAGAACGGGTTATTATGCAAGGTCATGCAAACAATTATGTACCCTGAAGTGTGTTTGGTCTCATTTATGTTTTAAATGTTAAGAAACTATCAAACTCAAGTGTATTTACACTTTATATCTCTTTTTTTCTTTATCCTCTTTTTTAATCAATATGCAAATTAATTATATGTTCAGTATCTCCTTGATTTCCACATAATGCATTATTATTGTTACCGTTTAAAGAAATGTTAATTGCTATATGGAAAAGTAACACAGTGATGACAGTAACACAGAAAGCCAGTTATGATGATTAGCCACATGAATCATAGAGCACTGGACATAGTGACTTGGATTGAGAGTAATGCAAAGCCAAGAGGCAGACCAATCAGAAACATCCAGCAGGTATGATGCATTTGGGGTATAACACACTAGGAAGGTTTGAGAATTGTTCAGTGTAGACATTAATTTATATCATGTTACTGAGCTAGGCGATAGATGTAAGACAGTATTGGCCTCCATACACATAATGGGAATTAACACCATCACCCACAGCTTAATGGATATGCTTAAATGGAGCTAGTAATTAACAACCCTCTTTCCTAATCAGATTGAACTGAACCGATCCATTACATACATGAAAGAAAAGGAAGGCTACTCGCAATCTCATAAGCAATCCAAGTAATTGGAAACTCCAACAACTGGGCTAAGATTACACCTAACAATTGCATTGTGGCGTATATCAAGCAAGAGAACAGAATAATTGCATGCTGGGATTAGGAGCGACGATGCCAGGCACATTCCATAACACAGGCAAAGAAAATGGTTAACAGCTTAAACCAATAAAAGACATGCCATAATTTGGAAACAAGAACGAATCAAAGGCAAATATAATAATAACAAAGAACATACACCCATTCTTTTTCCCTGCCCTCCAGCCAACAGAATAACAGAAACACTCTTCTCTTTAACAACTCCAGATATCTGAGACAAACAGACAACAACATAGAATATTAACAATTATTACCCTTTAGCATACATTAAGAAAGAGACCCAAGTGTCTGAAGACTATTTACATCATCAACTTGAGCAGAGCTCTTGGTAGTAAAAGGGAGGATTTTGGGCTTCTGGGTCAGCTTGAATTTATGTCCTGAAACCAAACTCCATCAAAACAAAATCAAGAGCATTAATTTATAAGCAAGAAAGAAGAAAGAAGGAAACTTTGGCTTGCCTGGAGATTGAAGGAGGAGATTGGAGTTGAAGTGAAGAGACGGGGAAGGAAGTGAGTGATTGCTAGTGGATATAAAGGATAGATTTTTAAGAGATTTGTAAGGAAAAGAGAGAGTAGTGAGGTTCATCTGAGAAAGAAGAAGATGGGGACTCATTTCTCTCCTTCCCTCTGGGTCTCTTTGGCCTGTTTGTTTGGTCAGGTGAAAATTTAACAACGAAAGAAATCACTTGTCTTCAACTGTGTTTTTTACTGACTACTGATTCTTTGGATGGAAACTACAAGGTTTTTAGCATATTCTGCTTCGTCGCCTTGTCAGTTGTCAACCTCAGTCCACGAGCATGTTTGGATATGTAATTAGCATATTCTATTCATTAAAATTATTTTTTAAAATATTTTTATTTAAATATATATTAAAATAATATATTTTTTTATTTTTTTAAATTATTTTATATACTAGCACATCAAAATAATCTAAAAATACTAAAAAAATATTAATTTAAAATAAAAAATAATTTTTTTTAAAAACACTTTTAAAATATAAAAACAAACAGACCGTACGCATATTAAAAAATAAATATACAAGTAGATAGGTTCAAGGTATGTTATGTTGTGTGGGAATATTCTTATTTTTGTTTTTAATATTTTTTAAAAATATTTTAATTTAAAAAATAATTAAATTAATTTTTTTAATATTTAATTTTTAATATATTTAATGTTAAAAATAAAAAGGAATCTAAAAAATCAATGATCACCTAGAAATTAGTCAGCAATTGAGATAATGAAAAAAAAAAGAAAAAAAGGTGTTATTAGGGTAATTTATTCACTTCCCTTGCTATGGCATCATGTACTAATCGCAAAACAATAGAAAAGGTTAATAAAAGAAAGAAAAGAACACTTGCAAGTTTCCCATTATCAATAGTTTCTTGAAGCATTATCTTGAAAAAATGTCGCTCTTGCAGGTTACATACTGTATAGGAAAAAAAATTCCTTTCTTACTTGGAGCCTCATGGACAAAACAAGCCAAGGTTAAGCGAGAGTGAATACAACCAAGCAAACTTTATCTGTGGCATCCATGAATCACAAGAGCTTCAGTGATAGAAAATGTGAACCAAGATCATCAACAACAACATGACAGCAAGTAGCTCAGCAACTTGAATATTAATGCCAAAGTGGATCAAAGATTTCATTTGCGTTGCAGATAATCAGCCAAGAGGTCCCAACCAGTAATGAACAATTGAATACTGAGGAATTTAGCTTATAAAAGTAAACATGGTTGAGTGCTAAACTCCTGATGGATTAATTCCGAAGGTGGCCATTACCATCAATGATCCATTTAAGAGGACAGATTAGAGTAGAGGAAATTCTAACAACAATGACAACAAATCCGTATCCGACTATTCAGATCTCCTCTTGCATTAGTTTCTTAAGAGATGCCTGCTTGCATGTGTTCACAAACCTACCGTGCAGAACTAACTAGCTAATTTGAAGAATGGATATGTTGAGATGAATCTGAGAAACCAGCTAAGCAGAACAGTTTTTAGCGGAGAAATCCCCAACTTCCCTGCATTACATGAATCAAAAAGTCAATTTACTTAACTCTCTGAATTGTTTTGAAAGTCTGATATATAGAGGAAGTAGTAGCCTAAGAGCCTGGCATGCTTCT
>Ga0307513_10003776_pt1 | contig 20432 bp, 19 predicted proteins | sample 15_EM_MG_FD_202174 | JGI IMG/M metagenome (GOLD analysis project Ga0307513, IMG submission 202174) | Populus trichocarpa ectomycorrhiza microbial communities from riparian zone in the Pacific Northwest, United States - 15_EM | ecosystem: Host-associated > Plants > Roots > Unclassified | place...
GCCGACGCCGCGGCCAGTTCGGAACTGGAGCAGGTGAAGCTCACAGCCGTTGGTGAGGGACTGAGCCTGGTGCCGGGGGCTGGGGGCGGTCTGCGTGCGGTGGACGCCGATGGCAATGCCGTGTTCCGCGGCCCAGCTGGGCAGATGTGGGACTCGGCGGGGGGCGACGAGCCCACCGATGTGCAACCGCAGTTGATGTCGGCCGAGCGCAACGAGGCGCAAGCAGAGGAAGGCGTTGCGGCCGATCCGGCGCATCCTGGTGAGGGCGATGCCACCGCGGAGCTGCCGGTCTCGGTGGGCGAGGGCACGGTCTCGGTGACGCCGGACCTGGATCTGCTGCGCGGACAGAAGACGGTGTACCCGGTCTTCATCGATCCCTCCGTCGGCCTGGGCGCCTCCGAGTGGACCAAGCTGTCGTCGGACGGCGACAAGTTCTGGAAGTTCAGCGAGCCCAAGGGCGTGGGCCGTTGTGGTGTCGCCGACGGATTCGCCTGCAGCACGGGCGGCTACACCGACCGGATGTACTTCGAGTTCGGCGCCGGGAAACTGGCCGGCAAGCAGGTGCTGGACGCAACGTTCCGCGCGTACGAGACCTGGTCGTTCAACTGCACGCCCTACTGGGTGGATCTCGAGCGCACGGACAACATCTCCGAAGGCACGCGGTGGCCGGGGCCCAAGCAACTCGACCAGATGGGCGACCGCTACGTTTCGGCGGGCCGAGGAGACCGCTGTACTCCTGACCAGCCCAATGCGTGGGTCGAGTTCAACGACAATCCCGATGAGCCGGACGAGAATCTGACCTCAACGGTGCGGGCTTTCGCCGATGGCAAGATCTCCCGGCTGACGCTGATGCTGCGCGCGAAGGACGAGGGCGAGCCGCGAGCCTGGAAGCGGTTCGACTCCAACGCAGAGCTGAAGGTCTGGTACGTGCACAGGCCAGGGGTGCCCACCTCGGTCGGCGCGATCCCCGGTACTGGCGACACCGCCGTCTGCCGTCCTTCGTCGGACCCCCTCACAGTCACGGTGGACACCCCCACCGTGCAGGCTCGTGTGCAGACGAAGGTCCAGCCGAGTTCGGGTGAGGAAAAGGGCTCTCTGCAGGCCGAGTTCGTGATGCAGCGATCCAGTACGGACACGACGTCAGGTACCTGGGCGCAGGTGTGGAGCGACTACAAGCCGGATTCCGGTTGGCACACGGACGGCACTCTGGAGAAGACAGCCACCGACAAGCGGGCGGACGGTGGACTGTATCGGTTCAGGGCCCGAACTCAGTCCCATTGGAGCTACGACAAAAAGTCGGGTGACCTGTTCTCGCCGTACTCGTCGTGGTGCTACCTGCGGATCGACTCGACGGCGCCGAAGGTGCCGACCATCACCTCCGGCGGTCCGTACACCGAGTGCCTCACCGACGACTGTGCGCCGCACGGCGGACCAGGTGTGCCGGGAAGCTTCACCTTCAGGCCGAACGCGGCCGACACCGACGTCAAGGCGTATCGCTGGAGGTTCCTGACCAGCAGCGCCGACGCCACCAAGACGGTGAACGCGAGTACGACGAATGCTCCTGTGACCGTCACTGATGTGAAGCCAGGTCTGTCGGGTACGCAGACGCTGTCGGTCGAGGCCAGTGATCTGAAGCTGGACAAGGACGGCCGGAAGCGCTGGGGGCCGCCCGCGTATTTCTACGTCAATGTGTCACTGCCGCCCGGCGCGACCGGTCGGTGGCGATTCGAGGACATCAAGCCGGGCTCCGGCACCATGACGGCGACGGACACCGCCACTGAGGGCCCTCGTCACAACGCGACCCTCGTGGGGGAGGCAGGCACAGGCGGGTCGACCAGGGCGCGCCGAGGCGCGGGCGACTACTCGTTGCGCTTGAACGACAACGTCTCGGATGCGGCCCAGCAGGTCGGCCACGCGGCGACGGCGTCGCCCGCGGTCAACACCCAGGGTTCTTTCACCGTCTCGGCCTGGGTGTATCTGACCGACGCGTCCGCGAACCGGATGGTGCTCTCGGAACCGGGTTCGAAGAGCAGCGCGTTCGCCCTGTATTACTCGTCCGCGTACCAGAAGTGGATCTTCAATCGCACGGACAAGGATCAGGCGAGTCCCGTCTACATCCGTTCCTTCTCCAACGAAGCCAATCCGCAGTTGAAGGTCTGGACCCATCTGGCCGGCGTCTTCAACACCCAGAACGACGCGGACAAGAACAACGACACCATTCAGCTGTTCGTCAACGGGCAGCCCCAGGGCGATCCGGTCGGACTCGCGGCCTCGGCATCGACGTACGAACCGTGGGCAGCGACCGGAGGGCTGCAGTTCGGTCGTTCCTTGAAGGGCAGCACCGGCGGCGAGTACTTCTTCGGCCTGCTGGACGAGCCGGCTGTCTGGCAGGACGCCCGCACGGCCGATCAGATCCGCGAGGAGAGCAGGCTGGACCGGGACGGCACACCGACCAACGAACTGGTCGCCCACTGGGACGCCACCATCTCGTCCGGGAGCCAGGTGGGGGAGAGCCCGGAGGATCCCGACGACCCGGCCAGCACGTCCTTCCCCTACCGCCGCGGTGGTCTGACCCTCTCTGGTTCGGGAGCGGCGTTGGCGGGTGAGGATGCCACGGCGCTGGTGCTGAACGGCACCACCGGGTACGCCTCCGCGACCGGCCCGGTGGTCGACGAGACCGGTTCGTTCACGGTGTCTGCCCGAGTACGGCTGAGCAAGGCCCTGCTGGCAGCGAAGCCGGTCGGCTACCGGGGACTTGTGGCCGGGCAGGCCACGCCTGTGGGCAAGGAGTCCTCTTGGGCGCTGTGGGTGGAGAAGCCTGAGGACGGCGTCTACCAGTGGAGGTTCGGGCGCACCGCCGTCGACTCCACCGGCAAGGTGATCGACACCGCGCTGGCCCCGGCCGAGGCGCCGGTCGGTGACAAGGAATGGGACACCTGGGTCGACGTCTCCGGTGTCTTCGACGCGACGCAGGACTTCACCGCTGACGACGGCACGCAGCGCTTCGGTGTGGCGGAGCTGTACGTGGGTCAGTTCGTTCAGCGGGGCGAGGGAGATCCCGGGCTGTCCGTGCCGCAACAGGGCAGCGGAGTCCTCTCGGCAGGACGCGGATCGGCGAGCGGTACGACGGGGCACTACCTGCCAGGCGACTTGGCAAAGGTGCGCGTGTGGACCGGAGCGATGACCGCCGAACAGGTCAGCGGTCAGATCGCGCAGCCATCGGTGTAGGCGCCGCACGCTCAACTCCCCTTCTCTGAAACCTTCTTGCTTCTTCTTGTAGACCTTCGACGGCGTGCGGCGGCCGGAATCCGGCGGCCGCACGCGAGGAGACGTGTGATGAACCCCTTCGCCGCCCGCCCGGCGGGATCCGGCAGCGCCGCGAGACGTCCCTGGTCTCGGCTGATCGCCGTCGCAGTCGGTTTCGCCCTGGTGCCGGGGTTGCTGACACCTGTGGCGTTCGCCGACGAGGCGGATCCGCTGGGCAAGCCGGATCTGAAGCCGCCCAGGTCGGCGAAGGTCACTCCGTTCACCGACAAGGTGAACAAGAAGAACGCCGCCGCTGTGGCGGAGTCCGCGTCGGCGGACCGCGCCGCGGCCAACCGCGCCCGGAACGACCAGAGCCGAAGCGTCACGTGGCCCAAGGGCGGCAAGGCGACTCTGCGGTTGCCCGAGTCCGGAACTGCGAAGGCGGATCCGGGCGCCCTGCCAGTGACTGTCTCCGCCGCCAAGGGCACCAAGGGGAAGAAGGCGCCTCAGGCGGCCGATGCGGTGGAGGTCCAGGTCCTGGATCAGAAGGCCACCAAGAAGCTCGGCATCAAGGGCGTGGTGCTGGCCGTCACCGGACCGAAGGACGGGGCCCAGGCGCGCCTGGGCATCGACTACGGTGCCTTTGCCACGGCCTACGGAGGGGACTGGGCCGGACGACTGAGGGTCCTCAAGTTCCCCGCATGCCTTTTGGATGAGGGCGCCGAAGGCAAGTGCCGTACGCCTGAGACGCTCGAATCGAACAATGACCGTGGCGCCGAGCGTCTTTCGACGACGCTCGCCTTCCGTGCCCCTGCCGCCGGCTCGTCCACTGCCGCATCCGGCTCAACGGCGGCCGAGACAATGGTGCTGGCCGTGGCAGCGGGGACGCAGTCCGGCAGCGGCGACTACAAGGCCACGCCTCTCGCGGCTTCCTCCACCTGGGAAGCGGGCGGCTCGTCCGGCACGTTCACCTGGTCCTATCCCCTCCGTACGCCTCCGGCAGCGGCGGGCCCCGCGCCGGACCTCAACATCTCCTACGACTCCGGCAGTGTGGACGGCCGCACCGCCTCGACCAACAACCAGGGCAGCGAGATCGGCGAGGGCTTCGATCTGACCTCCTCGTACATCGAGCGCAAGTACGGTTCGTGCGACGACGACGGCCAGGACGAGAAGTACGACCTCTGCTGGAAGTACGACAACGCCTCGCTGGTCCTCAACGGCAAGGCGACCGAGCTGGTCAAGGACGACACCACCGGCACCTGGCGGCTGAAGAACGACGACGCGTCCACCGTCACCCGCCGCACGGGGGCGGACAACGGCGACGACAACGGCGAGTACTGGACCGTCACGACAGGCAACGGCACCACCTACACCTTCGGTCTGAACAAGCTCGACGGTGCGGGGGCCGCCGACCGTACCGACTCGGTGTGGACGGTCCCGGTCTTCGGCGACGACGAGGGCGAGCCAGGGTACGACGACGGCACAGGCTTCTCCGGCCGGGACAAGAAGCAGGCCTGGCGCTGGAACCTCGACTATGTCGAGGACACCCACAGCAACGCCATGAGCTACTGGTACACGGCCGAGCACAACAACTACGACAAACTCGGCGACGACACCACCGGGACCGACTACACCCGAGGCGGCTACCTCAAGGAGATCCGCTACGGCCAGCGGGCGGGCACCCTGTTCTCCGCCACTCCCGCGGCCTCCAACAAGGTCACCTTCAGCTACGACGAGCGCTGCCTCGCGACCAACTGCGACTCGTTGACCGAGGACACCCGTGACAACTGGCCGGATATCCCGTTCGACGCGATCTGCAAGGACGACGCCAAGTGCACAGGCAACGCAGGGCCGTCCTTCTTCACTCGCAAGCGCCTGACGGGTGTCAGCACCTACGCGTGGAACGCGTCCGCCGCCACGCCGGCCTACGCGGCTGTGGACAGCTGGTCGCTGAAGCAGCTCTACCTGGATCCCGGAGACACCGGTGACTCCACCGACCAGTCGCTCTGGCTCGACGAGATCAAGCACACCGGCAAGCGAGGTACCGATCTCGCCCTGGACCCGGTGAAGTTCACACATGTCTTCCTGCCCAACCGGGTCGACGGTCCGTCCGACAACATCCTTTCCTTCGACAAGCCGCGCATGCGGACGGTGACGTCCGAGACCGGCGCCGCGACGATCGTCTCCTACAAGGAGGCCGACTGCGTCTACGGGCAGACCATGCCCAAGGTCGACGAGAACACGAAGCTCTGCTATCCCGTCTACTGGTCGCCCAACGGCGAGAAGACCCCGAAGCTCGACTGGTTCCAGAAGTACCCGGTCACAGCCGTGTCCACCACGGCCCCACACGGTGGTTCGGAAGCCGTCCAGCACACCTACCAGTACTCGGGCGGCGGTGCCTGGCACTACAACGAAGACCCGATGACCCCGGCCAAGGAACGCACCTGGTCGATGTGGCGCGGCTTCGGCAGGGTCACCCACCTCACCGGTGACAACGACAGCAAGCAGCTGAAGACCACCACGGTCTACCTGCGCGGCATGAACGGCGACCGCGTTCTGGGCTCAGACGGCAAGACCCCCGACGCCGACGCGCGCAAGACAGCCGAGGTGACCGGCATCAAGGCCGCGAAGATCACCGACTCCGACAGGTACGCGGGTTTCACCCGCGAATCGGTCACCTACAACGGCGACACCGAGGTCTCCGGCACCGTCAACGACCCCTGGTCCAAGAAGACGGCGACCCAGCACAAGTCGTACGCCGACACCGAGGCGTACTACGTCCGCACGGAAGCCACCTACGCCCGTACCAACATCACCAGTGGCATTGCTCCTCGCGACAGGGTGCGCACCACGACGACCACGTATGACGACTACGGCATGGCCGCGACCGTCCAGGACGGTGGTGACGATGCCGTCACGGGCGACGAGAGCTGCACTCGCACCTGGTACGCGCGCAATGACGACAAGGGCATCAACTCCACGGTCTCCCGCACCCGTACGGTCGCCAGGACCTGCGCGACCACAGACGCGAGCCTGGACCTGCCGGCCGATTCCTCGCGCCCCGGCGACGTCATGTCCGACACCGCCGTGGTCTTCGACGACACCGGCGCCACAGCCTGGTCCTCCTCCCAGAAGCCGACCAAGGGCGAGGCCGTGTGGTCCGGCCGGGCCAAGTCCTACGGCAGCGACGACTCCCCGTCCTGGCAGAAGGTCGCGACGACCACGTACGACAAGCTCGGCCGCCCGCTGGTCGTGAAGGACACCAACGGCCTGGCCGCTGCCAGCACGGCGTACACACCGGCAGAGGCGGGACCGCTGACGTCGACCGCGGTCACCAACGCCAAGTCGCACAGGACCACCACCACGCTGGACTTCGCGACCGGCGCCGCGGTCAAGGTCGCCGACCCCAACGACAAGATCACGGTGTCCGAGTACGACAGCCTCGGACGAGTCACCAAGGTGTGGCTGCCGAACCGGTTCCAGTCGCTGAACCAGACGCCGAACTACGTCTACGAATACAAGGTCACCAGCTCGGCGATGTCCTGGGTGTCGACGGGAACGCTCAAGGGGACCGGCTCCGGCTACAACACCACGTACGAGTTCTACGACTCCCTGCTCCGAAGCCGACAGATCCAGACGCCGAGTCCGGTCGGCGGACGTCTCATCTCCCTGACTCTGTACGACGACCGCGGCCTGGCGGTGAGCCAGCAGGGCGACACATGGGACAACACCTCCGCACCTTCCAGCACTCCGGTGCAGACCGAGGGCAGCCAGGCTCCGGTCCAGAACGACACGACGTACGACGGTGCGGGCCGTGCGACCAGGACGGTGACGAAGAACCATGGCGTAACCCGATGGACCATCGACACGAGCTACACCGGTGACACGGTCGCCACCTCCGCCCCCACGGGTGGCCAGGCCGCAACGGTCGTCACCAACGCCCTCGGCCAGACGACCGAGCGACGCGAGTACGGCGGCCCCAGGCCGACCGGAACCGACTTCAACACGACCGCGTACACGTACACGCCCGCCGAACAGCAGAAGGCCATCACCGGCCCGGACCAGTCCAAGTGGTCCTATGGCTACGACCTGTTCGGCCGTCAGGTGACGACCAGCGACCCGGACAAGGGGACGAGCAGAACCGACTACGACAGCCTCGACCGCGTCACGAGCACCACGGCGAACAACGACGAGTCCAAGAAGCTGCTGTACGAGTACGACGAGCTGAGCCGCAGGACGGGCATGTGGCAGGCGAGCAAGACGGACGGAAACAAGCTCGCGGCCTGGACCTTCGACAGCCTGGACAAGGGACAGCAGGACACCGCCGTGCGCTACGACGGCGGGGCGAACGGCAAGGCCTACACCCAGAAGGTCAACGACTACAGCAACCTTTACCAGGTCACCGACAGTCAGCTCACTCTGCCCGACAACGATCCCTTGGTCGCCGCAGGAGTGCCCAAGACGCTGTCGTCCACCACCGGCTACCGCCCGGACGGCACGATCGGCCAGTTCTCCCAGCCTGCGGTCGGAGGCCTTGCCTCCGAGACGGTCTCCTATGGCTACAACGCCACAGGCCAGCAACTCACAGCTTCCGGGACCAGCGGCTACCTGCAAGGCGCAGCCTACTTGCCCCAGGGCGACTTGCAGGGGCTCACGCTGGGTACGAGCGGCGACGGCTCGGCGAAAAAGGCCTACCTGACCTACGAGTACGAGGCCGGCAGCCGCCGACTTGTCCGCTCCTTCGTCAGGGACGACGTCCACAGTTACATGACGCAGGACCTGAGGTTCACTCAGGACGACGCGGGCAATGTCATGTCGGTCTTCGACAGCACGACGCAGGGTGGTACGAGCAAGGCCGACTACCAGTGCTTCGCATATGACGGTTACAGCCGCCTGACCGAGTCCTGGACCCCGAAGACGGAGGACTGCGCGGCCTCGGGCCGCACGGCAGGCAACATCGACGGCGCCGCTCCGTACTGGATGTCGTACACCTACAACGACGCGGGTCAGCGCAAGGCGGAGACCGAGCACGGCGTCGGCATCCGCCAGGGCCAGAACACGGAGCGCAGGTACTCCTACCCGGCGTCGGGGGAGGCCCAGCCGCACGCCTTGGACGAGGTCTCCACGACCGGCGACGGCTCGCGCACCGAGAACTTCGACTACGACAAGAGCGGCAACACCACCAAGCGCACCACCACGACGTCCCACCAGTTCTTCCGCGCCGGCTGGAAGCTCACGTCGGGGGAGGAGGTCCTCACCCAACGCGCCCGCCTGGTCATGCGGGAAGACGGCGACTTGGCCCTCTACGACCGAGAGACGGGAAAGATCGCCTGGCACACGGACACCGCAGGTCACGCGGGGGCGTGGGCAACGATGCAGGACGACGGCAACTTCGTCGTCTACGACAAGGACAACAAGGCTCTCTGGAACAGCGGGACCTGGAGCGGCTCCGGCTCCGGCTCCTTCGCCACCCTCCAGGACACCGGGGTCTTCGTCGTCTACAACAAGGACTGGGAATCGAAGTGGAGCGCGGGGGTGTGGCTGGGCAGTGAGCCCGTCACCTCCGGCACGCAGAGCCACTCGTGGAACGCCGAGGGCAAGCTCGCCACGACCACGAATGCCAAGGGCGCGCAGACCAGTTACCTGTACGACGCGAGCGGCGAGTTGCTGATCCGCCGGGCGGCGGGTGACGGCGACACGGTCCTTTACCTCGGCGGCACCGAGGTCCGCCTGACGACGAAGGGCACAACGAAAACCCTCTCCGGCAGCCGCTACTACTCGGCCGCTGGCCAGACGATCGCGGTCCGTACGGCGACGTCGGGGGTCTCGGGCACGAAACTGAGCTTCCTGGCGGCGGACCACCACGGCACGTCCAGCATCGCGATGGACGCGACGACGTATGCGGTGACGAAGCGGTACACCACACCGTTCGGGGCGCCGCGGGGTGAGAAGGCTGCGAACTGGCCGGACGACAAGGCGTTCCTGGGCAAACCGGCCGATGAGGGTACGGGCCTGACGCATGTCGGAGCGCGTGAATACGACCCGGGAATCGGGCAGTTCATCAGCGTCGACCCCCTGCTGGAAACGGACAAGCCGCAAACTCTCAACGGCTACAGCTACGCAGCCAACAGCCCGGTCACTCACTCCGACCCCACCGGCCTGCGGCTTGCATGTGGAGGAGCGGGGGGAGCCCAGGAGGCATGCCCGACACGCCCTGACGGCACACCAGGCAATGGACGCCCCAACGAAGCAGTCGATTACACCAAGTCAGGAACGTCCAGCACCAGCAGCTCCGGCCACACGAGCAGTCACGGCCAAACTATGCAGAACGGAAAGGGAGAAGTGTTGGCCTGCGCCTACGGGCGTTGCATTGGAAATGTCGGACCGAGTGACATCGATAGGAACGTCGGAAATTTCTTGTTCGGTGTAGGTCGTCCGTTCATGATTGGCATTGACATTGCCAGTATCCTCTTTTCGCCGTCCTGTGCGATGGAGGGTGTGTGTCTGACGAAGCAGTATGACGAGTGGGGAGCTGAGCACGGCTGGAACCCTGATTCACAGGGGGCCCTTCTTGGGGCCTCTGTGCCCTTCGTCGGCCGTGGTAAAGGCGGAAACGATCGTCCTGCCCCTGGGATCGATGCCAAGCGGCTACCCACATCAAGGCAAGTTGAAATGGCAGAAAAGTTTGGGGGAATTCCGGTCGCTCAGGGATATAAATTCCCGAATCGACGGACCGCCAGGCAGGCGGCTTCGGAGATGGTCGGTAATCTTGGATCTGAAGCGCAAGCCATTCGAGCGCGTAACTTTCGTGGAGGACCAAACTGGATGAAGAACTCGGATCGTGTAATCGGTCGTGAATCTAAAGATCATGATGCTGGTTGGCGAGACGATTTCTTGGGGCACGATTTCGGAAAGGGAGATATAGTTGGCCCACACGTAAACGTCTGGGGGCCCGGCCTCAATGGTAAAGTCCACCTATTCTACGGATCTTAGTGTGCGGAGGTGTACCCGTGAGTGCTTGGTGGCAAATGAGGTGTGATGATGGGCACGGCTGGTCGGTGTTTGTCGAAGATGATTCGAGAGAGCCTGACGCGACGCAGTTGAATTGTCCCGAAGATGATTCGCCGGCAGTTACGGCAACTTGTCTACCCATCGCCGACCGAGTGCAGATCTCTATGTTGCCTGCCGCATGGGAACGAGAGGGGCGCGTAGGGCGAGCGGATGAATATTTTCTTGAGGTTCGATCGATTTTGGACAGCTCGCGCATGCTGAAAACGACGACCACGATGAGCTGGGAAGATGTGATCAAATACGCCTCTATGTTTCGCGATATTCCATGGGATTTGGCGGAGAGGCGCTGGGCTCGGATGTTTTCGAAAGCCCGTGAATGATTCCATGTTGAGCCAGGTCTTGCACGTTATCTGTTTTGAGCTCTGAGGAGTTCCTTATTCTCAAAAGATGGGGCGATTTCGTGAATGCGAAAAGGTAGGTATTGGATGACCGGAAGTGATGGTTTCATGAAAAGTGGATAAGTTGCTTCGCTATTGCGAGAGTGAGGTTCCCTGCCGAGTCTCCGGATGCCCTATCGGATCGCGGTCGGCATGTGGGGAGCCAGCACGCGGCTGCCAGTCGACGGTGAGCCGCTACAAGGCCCCCTGTCGTCGGTGGCGTCGGTCGGGCTGAGGGCGCTGCCGAGAGTGTCGATCACTTGGCGCACGTGAAGACCCGTCCCCGTCGGGGCTGACGAGGACGGGGGGAGCCTTGATCACCCGCGCCCGGAAGGGACGGGAGTCGGGTCGGTCAGCGCGGTGCGGCGCCTGGGAGAGCAGGGCGGGTCACGTCTGCCGCCAAGCACGCCAAGGCCGGGTGATGATCTCCCGGTAGGTGTGGTGGGACGGGTTCTGGCCGCAGTGCCGCAGCACCCAGTCCTGCGGTTCGGCGAAGTCCTTGCTTGCCGGTGAGGTCTTTCCGTCCACGGCGCACTGCATCGCGTACAGGACCGGCTCCGCGTCCGGCTCGCGGTCGGGCTGGAGCGTCCACGTCTCGTAGCGCAGGACCGAACGAGGGGTCACCGTCCCCACCTCCGGTTGGCCGCGGCCACCTTGGCGCTCAACTCCTCCGTCGGAGTCGGCGGACGTACGTCCTTGGGCGGCACGTCCCACTCCCGGCCACCGCGCGGCGGCCGAAGCTGCACACAGGGGCCCACATGCCCCATCACCACTCCCACCTTGCCGCTCCTCCGGTCGACCACCAGGGCGCCGGCATCGGGCGAGACGGTATGCCCGTGGGCATCAGGGGTGGGGGCCGTCATCGTGACCACCCCGGCGAGGCGGCGCGCGACCGGGCGTCCAGTCGCAGGGCGGGAACACATGAGATGGCGCTCATTCGCACGGTGACGCTCCTCGGCGGCGTTGATGCGTGCCCCTGGGCCTGTTGGTGCCGCAGGGTCGGCACCGATCCTCACGCCGGTCACCAGGACGAAGGAACCTCCACCAAACCCCACTCTGGGACGTCCTGCACCATGTAGAACGTCCCTAGTGCCGTCCCGAGACGAAGGGGGAGACTCGTGCCGAACGAGAGACTACGAGCCGTCATGGCGGCGGGAGGCTGGACATACGCCGCACTCGCTCAGCAGGTCGAGGTCGACCCCAAGTCGGTCGAGCGCTGGGTGAACCTCGGGCGTATCCCACGTCGTGCCACCGCCCTCCAGGCGGCCAAGGCCCTGGGAGAAGACGTGCACGCACTCTGGCCGGCGCTCCGCCAGGCCCGCCCCGCCCGCGCCATCAGCCCTGAGTTGGTGGCGCTCTACGAGCAGCGGGCCGACATCCCCGTCTCGGCGTACACCGACCTGATGGCCCAGGCCCGGGAACGGATCGACATCCTCGTCTACGCGGCAGTCTTCCTCCACGAGGCGTACCCGCGGCTGAACGAACTCCTCACCGAACGCGCCGCCGAAGGCTGCACCGTCCGCATCGCGATCGGGGACCCCGACAGCGATACCGTCCAAGCTCGCGGCCAAGAGGAGCGGTTCGGCCACGGCATCGAATCCCGCTGCCGCCTCGCGCTCATGCACTACAGACCGCTCGCCAGCACCTCCGGCATCGAAGTCCGCACCCACGAAACCACGCTCTACAACTCCCTCTATCGCGCCGACGACCAGCAACTCGTCAACGCCCATGCCTGGGGCGTCAACGCGTACGCCGCCCCCGTATGGCATCTTCGCCGACACGAGACAGGCGGCATGTTCGACACCTACACCGAGAGCTTCAACGCTGTATGGGCGACGGCAACCCCCGTACGAGAGGAAGGCTGACCGTGGCCCGCACCGAGTACTACGACGACCCGAACGCGCCCAAGCCGAACAGTATGGTCGTCGCCGCCTCCGCCGTCGTCACCGACGACCACGGGCGCATCCTCCTCCAACGCCGCCGCGACAGCGACCTATGGGCCCTGCCCGGAGGCGGCATGGACCTCACCGACTCCCTGCCAGGAACAGCCGTCCGGGAAGTCAAAGAAGAGACCGGCCTCAACGTAGAGATCACCGGCTTGGTGGGCACCTACACCGACCCGAAACACATCATCTCCTACACCGACGGCGAGGTCCGCCGCCAGTTCAACGTCTGCTTCACCGCCCGCGTCACCGGCGGCCAACTCGCAATCTCCGAAGAGTCCACAGAACTCCGATTCGTACCGCCGGAAGAGATCGAGCAGCTGCCGATGCACCACACCCAACGACTCAGGCTCCAACACTTCCTGGAACAGCGCGAAAAGCCGTACCTGGGCTGAACCGTCCGACGGCAGTAGCGACGGCAACAACCCCGCACAACCACGAACGCCCACGTGCTTCACCGGACCAGCAAACTGCGCTTGACCTGCGAAAAAGCAGGTAGAGGGGTCCGCGTAGCACACGTACTATGTGCTGGCCTGCGAGACTCCGGTTCTGGTTCACAATGCGTCGTGCGGTGAAGTCAAAGATAATTTCGGTAGCGTAAATTCCGCTAGAAATTCTGCACGGAAGTCTGCTGGCCTTGGGGATGATGTGGTGCCGTTTGTGCAAGAGATTGGTCCGCACAAGCGGCGTGTAACGGGAATGCAGAGCCCAGATGGAATGAGGGGATGGCGTATCGACTATGACCCCAAGGACCCCGAGAAGGCGTTCTACATCAACTGGTGGGTTAGGGGTAGCGGAAAGCGGTCGGCAGGCGGTTGGAGAGCTGGGGCTAGTGTGATCACCGGCGGCACCGAAGATGACTATCTGGCCCTGCTCAGTCATTTCCCGCATACGTGATCGAAGGAATGGAGCGCGGTGAGAACTGAGGCCCCGCACATCCAGGAATGGATGGGCTCACACGAATCCTTGCTGGTGGACCGCACGGTCTCGACGGAGTTTGAGCGCTACCTTGAGAGCCGGGCCTGGACTCCGAGTCGGCTCGACTGGAGCCTCGTTGAACACGTAGAGTTCGAAATGGCTGAGGGCTGGGAGGTTGATGTTGTGGATTTCGCCAACGCGACACCACTTGGGCGACATTCTCACCTGATGTTCATGTATAGCGGATCTGAACCGTCTCTCGTTGCGCTGATGAGTGACGGGCTACGAGATGTCGATTTGATCTATTCGGCCAGCGCAGGGGCGCGATACTTCTGTGGAGTCGACATGGTGTCGGGAGCCCTCGTGCCTGCATTCGAGGATTTTGCGGAATTTGATGGATTTGCCACGGGTCTTTCCGAATGTGAAGCTGACCCACCTGGCAAGTCCCTCAATGGGGCCCCACCAGAGCTTGTCTCTGATGGGGCTTCTGCGGTGTTTGACGGCGACGTCAGCGGACGACGGCTGCGGAGGCGTAGACGCCGGCGGTGACGCCGATGTGGGCGTGGCCGAGGAGTTCCTTGATGGCGACGAGGTCGACACCTTGTTCCAGAAACAGAGTCGCGGTCGAGTGCTGGCGAAACGGCGCGGCTGAGGATGACGCGGGGTTGCTGGGAGCACACGTGGCGGGGGTGATCTCTCGGGAGACTATCCGTCGTGGTCGACGTTCTATGGCTGAGCTTGAAAGCGCGACAGGGATCAGGTGACCAGCGACGGTGGTGCGATTGTCCGTGCTCGGTCGTACAGGTCGAGCGCCGTCGCGTTCTTCAGATGAGGGTGCAAGAGGCCGAACATCGCCTTCACTCGCTCGTCGGTGCGGCCGGACTGCACCTTGGGGTAGTCGTCGAGGGCCTGGTGCCAGGTGGTACAGGCCGCTTCGAGGTGCCCGAGTTCCAACTGCCGCTCTGCCAACAGGCCACGGCGGTGTACTCGCGTGCGCTGGTACATGCTGGGGCGGAGTCGGTCCGCTTGTTGCATGGCTTCGACGGCTCCGGTCTTGTCACCGAGTTCGTGACGTACCTGGCTGACGTGGTAGTTGAGCGAGGAGGGGTCGTACGAACCGAACGCTTTGCCGCGTGACTCGGCACGGTCCATGGCCGCCTCGGCCTCCCGGATGTGGCGCAACGCGCCCGTGCGGTCGCCGGTTTGCGCGGCGGCGTGCGCCTGTTGGCCGACGAGGAAGGCCAGCATCCGGGGGTCGGCTTTCGGGGAGGCGGCGGCAGCGGCGTCGGCCAGCTCCATGGCCTTCGCCCCGTGGTGGAGGTCGACCGCCTGGACGCTCATCCCTCGCAGGGTGGTGCAGTACGTCAGGTGATCCTCGGCCGCGCCCGCCAGTTCCAGGGCCTTGACGTAGTAGCGCTGCGCCAGACCGTGCAGTCCTTCGTCCACGGCCATGTAGCCGGTCAGGTACGGCGCGCGACGGTGCCGCCGAGCCAGTGGCTCACCGCTGACTCGTCGTAGCGCAGTGGAGTGCCGGTCTCCGTGCCGACGCGGTTCACCGCCCGCGCGAACTGGCGGTGAGTCCACCGACTTTCGGCGAGCAGGCGCCCAAGTGCCACGTTCGATTCACGCTTGGCCATGCTCTCAACTCCCCGTGCCCTTGCGAACTTTCAAGGCTTTCAAGCCCTGGTGCTGCGGCAACGGTACTGCTGAGCGTGGTCACACGGTTGCGTAGAGGCAGCAGGGAACGGCGAGACCTCGCCGCAGCCGTCGTCTGAGGGACTGATGGATGAGAAGCGAAGCGCGGGCCTGTCTGGCCTGGATGACCGAGGAGCGGGGCATGTACGGGGTGTTGAGGATCGACACCTACGAGGGAGCGGATCTGCCGCCTGGTTCGATTCGGTACTCGCTGTGCCGCTGCCCGCAGCACCGCAGTGCCACGCCTGAGGATGGGGCGGCGAGGCTGAGCGCCGCAGTGCGCGAGGTCAACGAGCGCAGCCGTGGAGAGCGGCTGTGAATGGGATAGCCGCAGTCATCGGCGCCGTTGCACCGGACCGCTCCTGATCATGACCATCTCGGGATCGGTCGGTTTTGTCCTGGGTGTGGCCGCCACATCCATACCCGCTGACTCCTCCCCGTCACGCATCCAGGCTCCCCATATGTGACGAGGGAGGGCCCGCCGTCGGAAAGCAGTGGGCATCCCGTCCGGCTGCCTTCTTCGCAAGGGTCCGGCAGCCGGACGGATCCAACTCCGCAGCATCGGCCGCGGAGTCCACTGAGAACCGTAAGGGAGAAAACGATGAACGTGGATGAGCTGTTCACCGGCGACCTGATCACCGGCGTCCCGACCGTCGAGGCCGCGCTGTTCGACAAGATGCCGGGCGGTGGCGACAACAACGGCGACCACTGCAGCAAGTGATCCAGGGCTGATGCCAGCGGGGCGGGGCCGTTCGCGGGCCCCGCCCCGCCGTCTGACAAGGAAGGGGACGGCATGCTGTCGATGCGCCTGCGCCTGTCCGACCTCCAGGAGCCCAAGTGGAGGCCACAGGGCGGCCGTTGGATCAACGGCGAGAGTTGGATCGAGCCCGCGAACGTGTCCACGTTGGTCATGGAGGTAAACGACGACCAGGCGCCGCGTGTGCGGGTCCGCGTGAAGGAGTGCAAGCGCGGCGAGGCGGATTTCGTGGCACTCACCATGGAGCCCGGAGAAGCCTGTCTGTCATCGGGCGTCTTGGGCACAGCCCCGCTGTACCTGGTGGAGAAGGCCGGCGAGCTGTACGCCTCATGGGACCTGACGGCGCTGCGATCGCACTTACGGGCTGACCGGCTAGTTCCGCGGGTCGTCGCCCGAACGCTGACGCGGCAGCACCGCTATACGTCCGAGACGCTGTTCGAAGGCGTCTACCGCCTCACCGAGCGGGCATCGGCCACGTTCACCGGCTCGGGACTCGGCATCCGCTACCCGGAGCCTGCCGTACACGTACTCGAGCCGCGTACGCTCCGGTCCGGAGTCGATCCACTCGCTGTGCTGGACGAGTTGCTGATCGACGTGATTCGCGAGGCGCCTACGGCAACCGGGTGCGTGGGGGTGGAACTGTCCGGAGGCGCGGACTCCGGGAACGTCGCCCTGGCCGTGAAGGAGCCCGCTTCCCCGAGGTGTACAGCTTCGGCCTGCTGGTGGGAGGGAGCACAGGCAGGCAGCAGTGCGACCGGCGTCGGGCCCTTGTGGAGCACTGCGGCTTCCGAGACACGGCCACCCCCGCCGTGCAGCACCCACCCTTCTGCGCCGGAGGCGTGCGCGCTCTGCGCAAGCCGCACGATCCGGCGGGACCCTTCTACCAAGAGTCGTTCGATGTCGTACGCGAGCAGGCAGCCGCCCGGCGGTGCGAGGTCATGTTCACGGGCAGTGGCGGGGACGAGATCAACGCTCACCACTCCAGGACGCAGGCCGAACTGCCGACGCCGGAACCCGTGCCGTGGCTCGGCGGCAAAGCAATCCGAGCGCTCGCCGAAGTCAACGAGCACCTGGCCCCCATCCCGGTGCTGCCCGTACCCACCCTGATGGCGTTCGGGATGCACAATCCCGGATTCCTCCGGGCCGGGATCTGGCCCGTAAGCCCGTTGGTGCACCCGCGGATCGTGCGGTTCATGGAGCAGGTACCGCACGAGCACAAGCGCGGCAAGGCGCTGTTCCGCGAGCGGATCCGGAGGGCCGGGCTGCCCGAGTGGGCGGCAGCGCCGACCGAACCGGAAAACTTCCTGGCTGTCCTGGAGAAGGGTTTACGTTCCTTCGGCTTGCCGGTCTTGGACGACATGCTGAAGGAGTCCATCCTGGTGGACCTTGGCTACGTTGACGGCAAGGCTCTCGCCATGGCGGGGAGGAACGCCCACTCCACGCCGGACGTCCCCGATCTGCTGTGCGATGTGCTCGCCCTGGAGGTCGGACTGCGAAGCCTCATGTGACCAGCCCCAACACGGAAGCCGAGCATGTGGAAGCCACAAACCTCCTGTACCGCGATCCGGCACTTTACGACGTGGTCCAGTCCGACAGCACGAGCGCGGAGATGTGCCAGACCCTGACCGAGTTACACAGGCCGGACGCCCGGACCCTGGTCGACTTCGGCTGCGGTACCGGGCGGGACGTGGAGATCCTGGCCAAGCGCTTCGAGTGCATCGGTGTGGACCTTCAGCCCGGCATGGTCGACTACGCTCACCAGGCCCGGCCGGGCCTGGACATCCGCACCGGCGACATGCGCACCGTGCGACTCGGCAAGCGCATGGACGTGGTGACCTGCATGGGCAACAGCCTCGCCTACGTGCACGACAACGAGGCGATCGGCCAGATCTTCGCCACCTTCGCGGCACATGCCGCGCCAGAAGCGCTGCTCGTGCTGTGTTCCCCCGTCGCCCCGATCACCCGGACCGAGCCGACCACTGCCACGGTGGACACCCCGAGAGGCCGCGCCACCGTCACCATCCGCCACACGTGGGACCTGCGGACCCAGATCAACACCACCCATCGGCACTGGGCGCTCCCCTCGGGCGACGAGGCACGGGACGAGATCCGCAGGCGCGTCCTGTTCCCCCGCGAGCTGGAACGCTACGCGAACGATGTCGGCTTCGAAGTCCTGGACATCACCAACGGCACAGGGGCAGGACTCACCGGCCCGACCGCGTACACGGTGGCCCGGTACACACGGAGTTGACCGGCGGTGCGAAAAGCGGTGCAGGGCTTGACGTCGACGCCCCGCACGGCGAGTCCCTGCGGCGGTCCACCACGCCATCAAGGAGTTCTGATTGCCCTGCGCATCCCGGATCCCGAACTGACCGAGGCCCGCTGGTTCGCCTCCAGCTACAGCAGCGACCAAGGGGGAATCGTGTTCGAGGTCGCCGATCTCACCTCGACCTCATGCACATGTGTGGCCGTTCACGACTTCAAGGCACCCGACGGGACAGGGGTGTTGATTGGTCCGTCAGTGTTCGGGGCCTTGCTCGCGTCTTCATGTGAGGCGGTACCCGGACTGTCAGGACTGGATCTCCCGCGTCAAGGCACCTTCCTCGTCGCAGAGTTCGAGGTCGAACGGTAGGCGGAGGCGCGTGAACAGATCCGCGAGGTCGTCGAACCGGGCTGGATCGACGACGCCGTTCAGCAGTACGGCGGAGTCGGTGGTGGGCTCGATCTCGAACTGGCACCAGGTCGTTTCGAGTTCGTAGGCATGCCACGAGGTGGATTTCGATCGCCAGCCCGCTCGTACGAGGCGCTCGGCCATGGACGAGGTGTGAGGGCCTGACCGCATCAGACCGCACACGTTGTTGGCGATCTCCAGCAACACGGGGTCGAGGCGCGGGCCCTCATGGGATATGTCCACGGTCGGATCGTCTCTCAACCTGGCCCGAGGGGCCACGCATAATTGCGGACCATGGACTTGCGCCCGGAGTTGCTTCCGCCGTCTGTTGACCGACATCGCCTTGACGAGATGTGCGAGGAGATCGAGCGGATCGCGGGTCTGATCAGTCTGGGTGGGGCAGCCGCTTCCGCGGCTGTCGCCGCCTTCAATGAGCGGACAGGACACGAGTACTCGTTCATCGACTTCACCGAGTACGACAGTTGGCGCAGCCTGGAGGAGTTCGCCACGGAAGCGGCCCGACCGGCATGGCCGAAGGTGCCTGACATCACGCGCGACGAGCTTGTTGAAATCGTATCCAGGATCTTGGCGGACGACACTGAGGCCGAGTGCTACTTGCAGCTTCTTGCGGTCAACGTGGCGTATCCGCAGGTGTATGGCCTCATATTCCATCCTCCGGCCGAGTTGGAGGACGGTTCGGCCGAGGCGATCGTCGACGCGGTGTTGAGATATCGGCCGATCGCGTTGTGACGTGTTCGGACCATGCGGCCCAAGGTCAGTCCGCCATGACCGAATACACCACCTACGGCACCCGCACTCACAGCGCGAGCGAGCTGGCTCAGGTTGTCACCAGCAGTCTTGGGCTGGCCTTCGCCGAACGCGACAGTGACTACCGCGGCGTCTACTACACGGCCGACCGCCCCGATGGGCGCGTGCAGATCCAGCCGAACCTCATTCCCGGTGATGACGGGGAAGACGACCTCTACGCGTCAGAACACCCGACGGTGGGTGTGCTCCTGCTGACCGAGAACTCGGCTCATGACCCGGTGCTGCAGGCACGCCTGGAGTCAATCGACGGGCTCGTCCTCCTGGATCGCAAGTCCTGGTGAGCCGACGTATATCTGCGCCACGCTCGAACCGGGCGGCATCCCATGATCTTCATCCGCGCTCCGCGCTGCCCGGTCGGCTGTCACGGCCGCCGCGTTTCCTCCTGGTCGGGATGTCGGCGTTGCTAGCCGTCGTTGCTCTCAGCGATCTGTTCGCCGTCTACGCCGGCGTCCGGCTGTACACGCTTATCGACGAGGACGGGGGCTTCGCCTTCGCGCCGCGGCAGGCGATGGATGATGCCGAGGCGCTCTACCGGACGGCAGGACAGGTCCAGGGCACCACGTTCCTCGCCTGTGCGATCGGGTTCATCGTCTGGTTCTTCTGAACGCGTCGCTGCGCCGGGGTACTTGGGCCGGACCGGTTCCGCAACGGTCCCGGCTGGGCGGTCGGGTGCTGGTTCGTTCCGATGGTGAATCTCTGGATGCCCTATCGGGTCGCAGTCGACATGTGGGGAGCCAGTACGCGGCTGCCCGGCGATGGTGAGCCGTACAAGGTCTCCTTCTGGCCGGTGAACCTGTGGCGGGGTCTGTTCGTCACGACGACCCTGTTCCAGCGGTATGCCGGGCAGCGTTACGAGAACGCCGACGCCCTCTCGGAGATCCGGGACGCCGTGCTCCAGGTGATCGTCGGCGACACTCTGGAAGTCG
>Ga0307513_10003778_pt1 | contig 20429 bp, 18 predicted proteins | sample 15_EM_MG_FD_202174 | JGI IMG/M metagenome (GOLD analysis project Ga0307513, IMG submission 202174) | Populus trichocarpa ectomycorrhiza microbial communities from riparian zone in the Pacific Northwest, United States - 15_EM | ecosystem: Host-associated > Plants > Roots > Unclassified | place...
GTCGTCGCCTGCCCGGATCGCCGCCTGGACGGGCGCGGCGCCGCGCCAGGCCGGCAGCAGTGAGAAGTGCAGGTTGACCCAGCCGTGGCGGGGCACGTCGAGCACCGGCCGCGGGATCAGCGCGCCGTAGGCGACGACCGGGCAGCAGTCCGGCTCCAGCTCGCGCAGCGCGTCGAGGAACTCCGGCTCGCGCGGCTTCGCAGGCGTCAGCACCGGGATGCCGGCCTCGTCCGCCAGCTCGCCGATCGGGGAGCGCACCAGTTTGCGGCCCCGCCCGGACGGGGCGTCGGGCCTGGTCACCACGGCGACGACCTCATGGCGGGACGACTCCAGCAGCGCCCGTAGCGACGGCAACGCCGGCTCAGGCGTACCCGCGAACACGAGCCTCACTGGCTTGCTCCGAAGAGTGGATGCGGGCTCTGCTTCACCACGGGCGGGGCACCGAACCACTCGGCGGCCCGGATCTCGGCCATCGCGAGCTTGCGGGTCTCGGCGTCGAGGCGGTCGACGAACAGCACGCCGTCGAGATGGTCGGTCTCGTGCTGGATGCACCGGGCCAGCAGCTCGCTGCCCTCCACGGTCAGGGGCTCACCGTGCTGGTCCCAGCCCTTCGCCACCACGTGCAGATGTCGGCGACAGTCCCAGGCCAGGCCGGGGATCGACAGGCAGCCCTCCGGGCCGAGCTGCTCCTCGTCGCCGACAACGTCGAAGGACGGGTTGACGAGGTGCCCCTCGAACCCGTCGCAGTTGAAGGTGAACACCCGCAGCGACACCCCCAGCTGCGGCGCGGCCAGCCCCGCGCCACCCGCCTCGTGCATGCTGTCGGTGAGGTCGGTGACGAGCTTGCGCAGCTCGGCGTCGAACGTGGTCACCGGCACCGCGGGGGTGCGCAGGACGGGGTCGCCGAAGAGCCGGATCGGCGTGACGGTCACGTCGATCCATTCTGCCAGGTGGTGTCGGCCATCAATCGATCACCCGATTTCTCAGCCGATCTCGGACGGATCCAGCCGCACCCGCACCACGTCGGTCGCCTTGCGGGCAGTGCGGGCAGCCTGCGCTGCGTGCAGCGCCGCCGCCAGCGACTTGGCGTCGGTGCGGCGCACACGCAGCAGGGCCCGCTCCTCCGGTTCGGCGGACTCGGCACGCGGATCGGGCTCCACCTCCACCGGTCCCAGCACCTCGACTCCGGTGCCGAGCTGCTTCTCCACGTCGTCCACCACGCCCGCCACGGCAGCGGCCGGGCCCTCGACTGCGGCCATGCGCACCGCGGGCGGGAAGCCCACCTCGGCCCGCGACGCGAGCTCGGCCGCGGCATGGCCCACCGGATCCCAGCGGACCAGCGCCTGCACGACCGGGAGATCCGACGGAGCCATCACCACGACCCGCCCACCAGCCCCCTGCGGCACCACGAGCGCGGCGGCGGCCATCCAGCGGCGCAGCGTCTCCTCCACCACCCGCAGGTCCGCCCTGGCCAGCAGCGCCCACCCGTCGAGCAGGAGGGCGGCACCGTAGCCGCCGGCGACCGGAGGCTCGGCGCCCGGCGTGGCCACCACCAGCTCGGGACGGGGGTCGGCGGCGTCCAGCACGGCGACCCCGCCCCCGGACGAGCGCACCTGCACTCCGGGGAAGGCACGGCCCAGCTCCTCGGCCGTCCGCCCGGAGCCGACGACGGCGGCCCGCAGCCGCCGCGACCCGCAGTTCCCGCAGCGGAACGCCGGCTCGGCCCGCCCGCACCAGCGGCAGTGCGGCAACGCGGCGGCGTCCTCGCGCGCCCCGACGGGCAGGCCCAGCGGGCCGGCACAGTGCCGACAGCGCGCGGAATCCCGGCACTGGGCGCACGCCAGCCACGGCACGTACCCGGCCCGCGGCACCTGGACCAGCACCGGGCGGCCCGCATCGAGCGCCGCCCTGGCCGCCTCGAACGCCGGGTGCGGCAGGCGCGCGGCCCGCAGCGCGGCATCCCGCTCCTCCTGGGCCGTGGTCTCGCCGATGGCGATGATCCGCGGCATCGCGTCCCGCACGGTGGCCCGCTCGGCCACCACCTCGCGCGCCCACCCCGACTCGACCAGCAGCTGCCCCTCCGCGGTGCGCGCGTACCCACCGACCAGCAGCGCCGCGCCGCTGGTGTGCGCGCGCTGCACCAGCACGTCGCGGACGTGCGGGTACGGGGCCCGCGGCTCGGAGTGCGAGTCGTCGCCGTCATCCCACACCGCGACGAGCCCGAGATCGGCGACCGGGGCGAACGCGGTAGCGCGGGTGCCGATCGCCACCGGCACGGCGCCGCGCCGGACGGCGAGCCACCGGCGGTAGCGCTCGGCAGGCCCGAGATCGGCGGTCAGCGCAACCACGGCATCCGCACCCAGCGCAGCCGTGCAGGCCGCCAGGAGGATCGCGACGTCCCGCTGGTCGGGCACCACGATCAGCGCGCCCCGACCGCCCGCCACGGTCGCGGCTGCGGCCTCCGCGAGGCGGGTCGCCCAGTCCTCCCCCGGCAACGCCTGCCACACCGCGTGCGCGCCCTTCCCGGCGCCGAGCGCGTCCAGCAACGCCGCGCCGTGGCGGTAGCGCGCCCACCCCGCCGGATCCGGTGCGGCGACGGCGAGCGGGGCGCGTTCCCGCGGCTCCTCCGCCTCGACACGGGCGTGCCGCGGCGGCACGGCCAGCCGCAGCACGTCGCACAGCACTCCGGCACCGCGGTCGGCGATCGCCCGGCCCAACGTCGCGATCTCGGGGGCCAGCGCCCGCTCCGGCGACACCACCCGGTCCAGCCAGGCCAGCTTGCCGACGTGCTCGGTGGTCTCGGCGCGCTCGACCACGAACCCGTCGACCAGCCGACCCGAGAACCGCACCTTGATCCGCACACCGGGCTGCGCATCGGTGTCGAGGTGCTCCGGCACCCGGTAGTCGAACGTGCGGTCCAGGTGGGTCAGCGAGACATCCACGACGACCCGAGCCACCGGCGCGACCGGGGCGGGCTGCCACTCCCCCCGGTGGGCCTTCTGGGCTGCCTTCTGGGCTGCCTTCTGGGCTGCCTTCTGGGCTGCCTCCTGGGCGGCCGGGCTAGAGCGTCCGGCAAGTGAGGGTTCGTGCGGCTTGCGGTGTCCAGGCGGCCCCTCGCAAGGCGCCGCCCGCAGCTCATGCCGGGGCATTCGCAAGGGCGGCAACGCCGCGAGGGGTCGTCTGGGCGCCGCAAGCTCGGACCCTCACATGCCGGGCGCTCTTAGGCACGCGGATCAGGGGGTGGCAGCGGGGACGTCGGGCGAGCTCACCGGCGGAGCATACGGCGACGGCCGGGGCCGGTGATCCAGGCCATGATCCGGCCCGATGATCTGGACCGTTCACCTTGCGGACATTCCCCGGCCCGTTCCCGGTGCTAGATCATGGCGGTGCTGAACCAGGGAAGAGTCCTCCGTGCCGTCGCGCTCGCCGGCGCCGTCGTCGTCGTGGCGGCCTGCTCGAACACCCCGGCGTCGCCGGGGCCCCAAGCCGGGTCGTTGACGGCCGCCAAGGACCAGCCCCGCATCGTCACCGCTGCCGAGGTGCGCACCGCCATCGGCAACGCGACGCCAGTGGCGCTCGGCAAGCCCGCCCACGGCACGCTCACCCACGGCCCCGGCGGCACGCTCGTCTACACCCCCACCGCCGGCTGGACCGGCTCCGACCAGGTCACCGTGACCACCTCCGACGCGGTGACGCTCGCCGCCACCGACATCCCACCCCTCGCCACCGTCGGCGGCGTGGCAGTGACGGGCAGCGCGTACGGATCGGCGTGGACGGCGGCGCCCGGCAGCACCACGGAGTTCTACGGGCTCACCGACCGCGGACCCAACGTCGACGGCCCGGGCGGCGGGAAGGTGCTGCCCGTCCCCGGCTTCCACCCGCAGATCGGGAAGTTCACGCTGGCCGACGGGAAGGCCACGCTGGACACGGCCATCACGTTGACCGGGCCGGACAGCGCCCCGCTCCTCGGGCTCGTCGATCCGCGCGCCGACACCGGCGAGAAGCTCATCGGGATCGACGGGGCCGCGCTCCCCACGTCCGACCACGGTCTGGACCCGGAGGGGCTCGTCGCGCTGCCGGACGGCACGTTCTGGATCTCCGACGAGTACGGCCCGTTCCTCGTCCATGTCGACGCCACGGGCAAGGAGCTGGAGCGACTCTCCCCGTTCGACGGCAGCCTGCCGCGGGAGCTGTCCCTGCGCACCCCCAACCAGGGCATGGAGGGCCTCACCATCACCCCGGACGGGTCCACGCTGGTCGGGATCATGCAGTCCGCGCTGAAGACGCCGGGGCTCGCCGGTGACGCGAAGAGCGTGCCGCTCTCCCGCATCGTCGCCGTCGACATCGCCACCAAGGCGGTCAAGGAGTACCTCTACCCGCTGGCGAACCCGCAGAAGACGAAGGTGGCCGTCTCCGAGATCACCGCGCTCTCGCCGACCCGGTTCCTGATCGACGAGCGCGACGGCAAGCTCGAGCCGGGCGCCGACAAGAAGATCTACGTCGCCGACATCGCCGGCGCCACCGACGTCGGACCGACGTCCACCGTCGCCGGCGCCACCTACCGGGCCGACGGCGGCGGCCTCCTCATCGGCGACAAGCCCCTCGAGACCCTCGTCGGGGTCAGCACCGACGCCGACGCGACGGCCGCACTGAAGACCGCAGGCGTCGCCGTGGCCACCAAGACCCTGCACGTCGATCTCGGCGCCCTGCTCACCGGGCTGAACGCGCAGGGCGAGTTCTTCGGTCACGACAAGGTCGAGGGTCTGACCACCCCCGACGGCGGCAAGACGCTGATCATCTCCAACGACAGCGACTTCGGGCTCAACGGCCTCAAGAGCACCACCCCGCCGTTCGCGCTCGACCCGAAGACGCTCCCGGACGGTCAGCAGGACAGCGGCGAGATCCTCACGGTCGACACGACCAAGCTGCCGGCGAAGACCGCGACGGCCACCCTCACCTTCACAGTCGGCTAGAGGAGGGCCCAACGCACGAAGCGGCCCCTCCCGCTGGGAGGGGCCGCTTCGGTGTGCGGTCGGTCAGGCGCCGGCCAGCGCCCGCAGCGCGTCGGCGCGGTCGGTGCGCTCCCACGGCAGGTCGATGTCGGTGCGGCCGAAGTGGCCGTACGCGGCGGTCGGGGCGTAGATGGGCCGCAGCAGGTCGAGATCGCGGATGATCGCGGCCGGGCGCAGGTCGAAGACCTCGTTGATCGCGGCCTGGATCTTCGCCGGGTCGACCTGCTCGGTACCGAACGTCTCGACGAAGAGGCCGACGGGGGCCGCCTTACCGATCGCGTACGCGACCTGGACCTCGATCCGCTCGGCCAGGCCGGCGGCGACGGCGTTCTTCGCCACCCAGCGCATCGCGTACGCGGCCGACCGGTCCACCTTCGACGGGTCCTTGCCGGAGAACGCGCCGCCACCGTGGCGGGCGAACCCGCCGTAGGTGTCGACGATGATCTTGCGACCCGTCAGGCCCGCGTCGCCCATCGGGCCGCCGGTGACGAAGCGGCCGGTCGGGTTCACCAGCAGGCGCACGTCGGAGGTGTCGATGCCGAGCGCGTCGATCTCCGGCTGCACCACGTACTGGAGCACGTCGGGCGCGAGCAGACCGTCGAGGTCGACGTCGGCGGCGTGCTGGCTCGACACGACCACGGTGTCGAGGCGGACGGCCTTGTCGCCGGCGTACTCGATGGTGACCTGGGTCTTGCCGTCGGGCCGCAGGTAGGCCAGCACGTTGTCCTTGCGGACCGCGGCGAGCCGGCGGGCGAGCCGGTGCGCCAGCGCGATCGGCAGCGGCAGCAGCTCGGGGGTGTCGGTGTTGGCGTAGCCGAACATGAGGCCCTGGTCGCCGGCACCCTGGCGGGCGATCTCGTCCTCGGAGAGCTCCACGCGGCTCTCGTAGGCCGTGTCGACGCCCTGCGCGATGTCGGGCGACTGCGAGCCGATGGCAACGTTGACGCCGCAGGACGTGCCGTCGAAGCCCTTGGCGGAGGAGTCGTAGCCGATCTTCAGGACCGTGTCGCGCACGATCTGCGGGATGTCGGCGTAGGCGGTGGTGGTGACCTCACCGGCGACGTGCACCTGGCCGGTGGTGATCATCGTCTCGACGGCGACGCGGCTGCGCGGGTCCTCCGCGAGCAGGGCGTCGAGGATGCCGTCGCTGATCGCGTCGCACATCTTGTCGGGGTGACCCTCGGTCACCGACTCGCTCGTGAACAGCCGTCGTCCTGCGCTCGTCACCAGTGGTCCCCACCATTTCTGCGTCTGCAGTCCTGCCCGTCCGGCTGCTGCACGGCGGGCGTGAGAGGTATCGCTCCGTAAGCGTAGTGGACCGGCGAGGGCGACCTCCGTCGATGCCGCGAAGGTCACCCCTCGACCACGGTGCGTGATCTCGGCGGCGACACGCCGTGAGCCATGTCCCCCTTCGGCTGATGTCACGGCCGGTAGCGAATCGGTAACGGTCCGGCTCGTTGGTCCTCCTGAAGACCCAAATCGACCCGAGAACCGGAGGACCGAGCCATGGACGACCGTCTACGCGGGCCCGTCACGGCGATCCGGCGTCATGCCCGCGCCGTGGCAGTCGCCGGCGCAGTCGTGGCCGTCGGCGCCGCGACCGTCATGACCGTCGCGGTCGCGGACGCCGCCGAGGGCAGCGGCACCTGCACCGACAACGTGAACGTCCGCGCCGAGCCGAAGCCCGACGCCCGCATCATCACCCTGTGCAAACGTGGCACCACCGTGAAGGTCGGGGCGACGAAGAACGGGTTCGTCGAGCTCACCTCGCTGAAGGGTTGGGCGGCCCAGGAGTACGTCGAGGTCGGCGGGCACACCCCGCGGGCGCCCGTCGAGCGCGGGGGCGACAGGGCCCCGCGCTCCACCGCACCCGGCGACGACGCCGCTGCCGAGCCGAGCGACGACTCCGGCGCAGCCGCCCCGAGCCGCACTGCGGCGCCACGGGCCCCGCGCGCTACCCCGGCGAGCCCGGGGCAGGACAGCGACGACGACGAGTCGGACACCGCCCGGAAGTACACCGATCGCGACTCCGCCGACAGCGACGACGAGGAAGCCGGCTATCGGGCCACCGCGCCCCAGGGCGGCGCCCCGCGCCGGATCGGCCTGCTCGGCTGAGACCGGACGGCCGCTCGGCTGCCGCCCTACGAGGTGCGCAGCCGGGCGGCGACGGCGTCCCACACGCGCGACGCCAGCAACGCCTTGGACCCGGACGCCAGCACCGACTCGGCGCCGTCGGAGCCCAGCAGCCAGCCCGCGTTGTCGGGCACCTCGAACGCCATCCCGTCGCCCACCGTGTTGACGACGAGCAGGTCGCAGCCCTTGCGTTGCAGTTTCTGCCGGCCGTGGTGCAGCGCATCGCCGGACGCGTCGCCGGTCTCGGCGGCGAAGCCGACCACGATCTGGCCCGGCTCGCGGGCCCCGACCAGCTCGACGAGGATGTCGGGGTTGGTGGTGAGCACCAGCGGGTCCGGGTCCGACCCGGTCTTCTTGATCTTGTGGCCGACGAGCGAGACGGGCCGGAAGTCGGCCACCGCGGCAGCCATGACAACGGCGTCGGCGCCCTTCACGGCAGCGTGCATCGCATCGCGCAGCTCCAGCGCCGATCCGGCCCGCACCACCTCGACGGCAGCCGGGTCGGGCAGGTCGGCGGTGTGCGCGGCCACCAGCGTGACGGCGGCACCGCGCTGCGCGGCGACGGCGGCCAGGGCGTAGCCCTGCCGGCCGGACGAGCGGTTGCCGAGGAAGCGCACCGGATCGAGCGCCTCACGGGTGCCGCCGGCGGACACCACGACCCGGCGGCCGGCGAGATCCTGCGGCAGCGCGTCGGCGCGCTCGAGCAGCAGCCGACCCAGCTCCACGATCTGCACGGGCTCAGGCAGGCGCCCGGCGCCGGTGTCAGCGCCGGTGAGCCGGCCGGCGGCGGGCTCCATCACCGTGGCACCGCGCGAGCGCAGCAACGCCACGTTGGCCTTGGTGGCCGGGTGCTCCCACATCTCGGTGTGCATCGCCGGCACGAACAGCACCGGGCACCGGGCGGTGAGCAGGGTGGCGGTGAGCAGGTCGTCGGCGCGCCCGTGGGCGGCCCTGGCCAGCAGATCGGCCGTCGCCGGAGCGACGACGACCAGATCGGCCTCCTTGCCCAGCCGCACGTGCGGCACCTCGGGCACGTCGGAGAAGACGCCCGTGTGCACCGGCTGACCGGACAACGCCTCGAAGGTGGCTGCGCCGACGAACTCCAGGGCCGACGGGGTGGGCATCACCCGCACCCGGTGACCGGTCTCGGTCAACCGGCGCAGCACCTCGGCGCTCTTGTAGGCGGCGATGCCGCCTGCCACCCCGAGCACCACGCGGGCGGGCTCGGGGATGGCCACGGCGGCTACTGCTCGCCTTCGGTGTGCTCGAGAAGACCGGCCTGGATCTCGCGCATGGCGATCGACAGCGGCTTCTCGCGCGGGCCCGGCTCGACGAGCGGGCCGACGTACTCGAGCAGGCCTTCGCCCAGCTGCGAGTAGTAGTCGTTGATCTGGCGTGCGCGCTTGGCTGCGTAGATCACCAGCGCGTACTTCGAGCTCACCTGGCCGAGCAGGTCGTCGATCGGGGGGTTTGTGATGCCCTCCGGAACGGCGCCGGCAGCGGGGGCGGTCAGCGGCATGCTCACGCAGCAACTCCTAGCGAAGGAAATATCGGCCGGATACTTCAGCCGACCAGCAAGTCTACCAATTGCTTGACAACGGCCTGCACGTCGTCGTTCACGATGCGCACATCGAACTCGTCGGCGGAGGCGAGCTCCTCCTTCGCGGTGACGAGACGGCGCTCGTACTGCTCCGGCGATTCGGTGCCGCGACCCCGCAGCCGCCGGGCCAGCTCGTCCCACGACGGCGGCAGGAGGAAGACCGTGATGGACTCGGGAAGAGCGGCCTTGACCGCCCGTGCGCCCTGCAGGTCGACCTCGACCAGCACCGGCCGCCCGGCCGCGCACGCGTCCTCGACGGGCGCGCGCAGCGTGCCCGACCGCTGGAGCCCGCCGTGGATCTCGGCCCACTCCAGCAGCTCGTCACGCTCGATGAGCTCGGCGAACCCGCCCGGGCCGACGAAGCGGTAGTGCACCCCGTCGACCTCGCCCGGACGTGGATCGCGGGTGGTGGCCGAGACGGAGAAGTACATCTCCGGCAGGGCCACCCGCAGCGCCGTGACGACGCTGGACTTGCCGACGCCGGAGGGGCCGGCAAGAACGATCAGCCGGCCCCTCCGGGGTTCGTGCGGCCGCGGCTCTGACGTCGAGTCGGACCGCGGCGACCCGCTCACCCCTCGAAGTCGGCGAGCAGCGCCTTACGCTGCCGGTCGCCCAGGCCGCGCAGACGCCGCGAGGGCGCGATCTCCAGCCGCTCCATGATCTGAGCGGCGCGGACCTTGCCGACGCCCGGCATCGCCTCGAGCAGCGCCGAGACCTTCATCTTGCCAAGAACGTCATCGGTGTCGGACTGCTTGAGCACCTCCGGCAAGGTGGTGCCTCCGGTCTTGAGCTTGTTCTTCAGCTCGGCCCGGGCACGGCGCGCGGCAGCGGCCTTCTGCAAGGCCTCGGCACGCTGTTCCTCGGTCAGCTGGGGAAGGGCCACTGTCTCCTCCGTCGTTCGTTTCATGCGGTCCCGGGGTGCGCTTCACACCGGCCACCGGGGCACTGGTCGGACCAGGCCCGAGCGGTACGGGATCCGAACGTACTCATCGACTCCACGATCCCGGAACCGGGGTGCCACCTGTGCGTTTGTCTCTTCGATCACCCATAACGGTGATAGCACGACTGTGCCGTCCGATCGACCACGACGCGCCCCGTTCACCGCATGTCCTGGACCGCGCAACGGTTCCGCCACCGGCCGGCCCATGACGGAACGACCGTTCGTCGGGACGACGAGCGGCGCAGCTCCGGGCATGGTCGCGCACCGTCGGTCGCAGATGCGGTCCGATCCGAAAGGCCAGGTCGCCGCGTTGCACGCTGCGCACCCGCCCGTCGGCGCGTGGGCAGGACACGAGCGCGGGAATGATCATCCCGCGCGCCGGGCGGCCTCCAGTTCGTCGCGCAGCCGCAGCGCGGCGCCGCGGAGCGCGTCCGGCTCGGGGCCGGCCTGCAGCACCGATCGGGACGCCGCGCCCAGCACGACCCCGTCCAGGGCGGAGAACCGCCGTGCCAGGTCAGCAGGTCCGGCACCCTGCGCACCCAGCCCCGGAGCCAGTACGGGCCCGTGCAGGCGGCTCAGGTCCAGCCCGTGGTCGTGCGTGGCACCGACCACGACCCCGACGTCACCGAGCGGCTCGGCGCCCGCGTTCAACTCGGCCGCGGTGTCGACGACCAGCTGCGCGACCGTGCGTCCTTCGACGGTCGCGAGCTGCACCTCGCCGCCCTCCGGGTTGGACGTGCGGGCCAGCACGAACACGCCGCGGCCGGCGTTCGCCGCTGCGACGAGCCCTGGCGTGAGCGAGCCGAACCCGAGGTACGGGCTGAGCGTGACCGCGTCGGCGCCCAACGGTGCCTTCTCCGCCAGGTAGGCGTCCGCGTAGGCGTCCATGGTGGAGCCGATGTCGCCGCGCTTGATGTCCAGGATCACCTGTGTCGACGTATCCGCGAAGGCGTCGAGCAGCTGCTCGAGCACGGCGATGCCGGCCGAGCCGTGCCGCTCGAAGAACGCCGACTGCGGCTTCACCACGCCGACGTGCCCGGCGAACGCCTCGACGCACGCGGCAGCGAACGTCTCCAGCCCGTCGGCGTCGTCGGTCAGGTCCCACGCGGCCAGCAACCCCGGATGCGGGTCGATGCCGGCGCACAGCGCGCCGTGCGCCGCAACGGCCGCGGCCAGCCGCTCCCCGAAGCGCGTCATGCCCGTGCCTTCCGCAGGGCCGCGTGCGCGTCCTGGAGCGACCGCACCCCGATCTTGCCGGCCTTCATCGCCTCGATCCCCTGCACCGCCGCGGCCGCACCGGCCACCGTGGTGATGCACGGCACACCGCGCGACACGGCGGCCGCCCGGATCTCATAGCCGTCGATGCGCGGCCCGGAGTTGCCGTACGGGGTGTTGATGATCAGGTCGACCTCGCCGGCGAGGATCTGGTCGAGCACCGTGGCGGGCTGCTCGGCGGTGGCCTCGAAGTGCTTGCGCACCACCGTGACCTGCACACCGTGGCGGCGCAGCACCTCGGCCGTGCCCTCGGTGGCGAGCACCTCGAACCCGAGATCGGCCAACCGCAGCACGGGGAACACCATCGCCCGCTTGTCGCGGTCGGCGATCGAGACGAACACCCGACCCGACGTGGGCAACGAGCCGTACGCCGCGGCCTGCGACTTGGCGAAGGCCGCGCCGAACGACGCGTCGAAGCCCATGACCTCGCCGGTCGACTTCATCTCCGGGCCCAGCAGCGAGTCGACGCCCTGCCCGTCCTTGGTGCGGAAGCGGTGGAACGGCAGCACCGCCTCCTTGACCGCCACCGGGCCGTCGGGCGGCGGGTTGCCGCCGTCGCCCTCGGCCGCCAGCATGCCCTCGGCGCGCAGCTCGGCGATCGTCGCGCCGAGCGCGATCCGGGCCGCCGCCTTGGCCAGCGGCACCGCGGTCGCCTTCGACACGAACGGCACCGTGCGCGACGCCCGCGGGTTGGCCTCCAGCACGTACAGGGTGTCGCCGTGCAGCGCGTACTGCACGTTGAGCAGCCCGCGCACGCCCACCCCGGCCGCGATGGCCTCCGTGGAACGGCGCACGTTCTCCAGCACCGAACGGCCGAGCGTGATCGGCGGCAGCGCGCACGACGAGTCGCCGGAGTGCACCCCGGCCTCCTCGATGTGCTCCATCACACCGCCGAGGTACACCTCGTTGCCGTCGCACAACGCGTCCACGTCGATCTCGACGGCGTCGTCCAGGAACCGGTCCACCAGCACCGGCCGGTCCTGCGAGATCGTGGTGGCGCGGGAGATGTAGCCGGCCAGCGTCTCGTCGTCGTAGACGATCTCCATGCCCCGCCCGCCGAGCACGTACGAGGGCCGGACGAGCACCGGGTAGCCGATGCGCGCGGCGATGGCGCGGGCCTCCTCGAACGACGTGGCCATGCCGTACTCGGGGGCCGGCAGGCCCGCCTTGCGCAGCACCTCGCCGAACGCGCCGCGGTCCTCGGCCAGGTCGATGGCCGCCGCGGACGTGCCGACGATCGGCACCCCCGCTGCCGTGAGCCGATCGGCGAGCCCGAGCGGGGTCTGCCCACCGAGCTGCACGATCACGCCGGCGACGGTGCCGCTCTGCTGCTCGGCGTGCACCACCTCCAGCACGTCCTCGAAGGTGAGCGGCTCGAAGTAGAGGCGGTCGGCGGTGTCGTAGTCGGTGGACACCGTCTCGGGGTTGCAGTTGACCATCACGGTCTCGAACCCGGCCTCGCGCAACGCCATCACCGCGTGCACGCACGAGTAGTCGAACTCGATGCCCTGCCCGATCCGGTTCGGCCCGGAGCCGAGGATGAGCACCTTCTGCTTCTCGGTCTGCGGGGCGATCTCGGACTCGGCCGCGGGATCGGTCTCGTACGCGCTGTAGTGGTACGGCGTCTTGGCCGCGAACTCCGCCGCGCACGTGTCGACGGTCTTGTACACGGGCCGGATGCCCAGGCGGTGGCGCAGCGAGCGCACCCCGTCCTCGCCGGCGAACTCGGGCCGCAGCACGGCGAGCTGCCGGTCGGAGACCCCGGCGCGCTTGGCCCGGCGGATCAGCGCGGCGTCGAGCACGGGCGCGTCGATGATCGCCTGCCGCAGCTCGACGAAGGCCTGGATCTGGTCGACGAACCACGGGTCGATGCCCGAGTCGCGGGCCACGTCGGCGACCGTGGCACCGCCGCGCAGCGCCCGCTCGACGGCGTAGATGCGCCCGTCGGTGGGCAGCGCGACGTCCGGTTCGCCGGCGGGGTCGGGCGCGGTCCAGAACCCGACCGACGTGGTCTCCATGGAGCGCAGCGCCTTGCCGAAGGCCTCGCCGAACGAGCGACCCATCGCCATGGCCTCGCCGACCGACTTCATCGTGGTGGTGAGCTCGGGATCGGCGCCGGGGAACTTCTCGAACGCGAACCGCGGGATCTTCACCACGACGTAGTCGAGGGTGGGCTCGAACGCGGCCGGGGTCTCGCCGGTGATGTCGTTGCGGATCTCGTCGAGCGTGTAGCCGACGGCGAGCTTCGCGGCGATCTTGGCGATCGGGAAGCCGGTGGCCTTCGACGCGAGCGCCGACGACCGCGACACCCGCGGGTTCATCTCGATCACCACGAGCCGACCGGTGGCGGGGTTGACCGCGAACTGGATGTTGCAGCCACCGGTCTCGACGCCGACGGCGCGCAGCACGTCGATGCCGACGTCGCGCATGTGCTGGTACTCGCGGTCGGTGAGCGTCATCGCCGGGGCGACGGTGATCGAGTCGCCGGTGTGCACGCCCATCGGGTCGATGTTCTCGATGGAGCAGACGACCACGACGTTGTCGTGGTGGTCGCGCATCAGCTCGAGCTCGAACTCCTTCCAGCCGAGCACCGACTCCTCGATGAGCACCTCGGTGACCGGCGAGGCCTCCAGCCCGCCACCGGCGAGCCGCTCGAGATCGGCCTCGGTGTGCGCCATGCCCGAGCCGAGCCCGCCCATCGTGAACGACGGGCGGATGACGACGGGCAAGCCCAGGTCGGCGACGGCGTCGCGCACCTCGTCCATGGTGTGGCAGACGGCGCTGCGCGGCACCTCCCCGCCGACCGAGAGGACGATGTCCTTGAACTTGAGCCGGTCCTCACCGCGCTGGATGGCGTCGATGTCGGCGCCGATCAGCTCCACGCCGTACTTCTCCAGCACCCCGCGCTCGTGCAGGGCGACGGCGGTGTTGAGCGCGGTCTGCCCGCCCAGGGTGGCCAGGATCGCGTCCGGGCGTTCGGCGGCGATGACCTGCTCGACGAACTCCGGGGTGATCGGCTCGATGTAGGTGGCGTCGGCGAACTCGGGGTCGGTCATGATCGTCGCCGGGTTCGAGTTGACCAGCGAGACCCGGATGCCCTCGGCCCGCAGCACGCGGCAGGCCTGGGTGCCGGAGTAGTCGAACTCGCACGCCTGTCCGATGACGATCGGGCCGGACCCGATCACCATCACGTGCCGGATGTCCTCGCGGCGGGGCATCAGCGTCCACCCCCCATGAGCTGCACGAACTGGTCGAACAACGGAGCCGCGTCATGCGGGCCGGCCGCCGCCTCCGGGTGGTACTGCACGCTGAACGCGCGCCCGCTGGACAGCGCCACGCCCTCGACGCAGCCGTCGTTCGGGCAGGTGTGGGTCACGCGGGCGCGCCCGTACGGGCTCTCCCACTCCTCGCGGGCCTCGCCCTCGACGGCGAACCCGTGGTTCTGCGAGGTGATCGCCACCCGGCCGGTGTCGTGCTCGACGACGGGGATGTTGATGCCCCGGTGCCCGTAGCGCATCTTGTACGTGCCGCGGCCGAGTGCGCGGGCCAGGATCTGGTTGCCGAAGCAGATGCCGAAGATCGGCAGGTCGGCTTCGAGCGCCTGCTGGACGAGCGCGACCGGCTTGTCGGCCGTGGCCGGGTCGCCCGGCCCGTTCGCGATGAACAGCCCGTCCGGGGCCAGCTCGGTGATCACGGAGAACGGCGAGTCGGCCGGCAGCACGTGGGTCTCGATGCCGCGCTCGGCCATCATCCGTGGGGTGTTGAACTTGATGCCGACGTCGAGGGCGGCGACGGTGAACCGCTTCTCCCCCACCGCCGACACGACGTAGGTCTCCTTGGTGGTGACAGCGCCGTAGAGATCGGCGCCCTCCATGTTGGGGCTGGCCTGCACCCGCGCGACCAGCTCGGCGTCGCCGGCGAGGTCGGCACCGGAGAAGACGCCCGAGCGCATGGCGCCCTGCTCGCGCAGGTGCCGCACCAATGACCGGGTGTCGATGCCGGAGATCCCGACGATGCCCTGCGTGCGCAGCGCGTCGTCCAGACTGCCGGTGGCGCGCCAGTTCGACGGCATCCGCGCCGGATCGCGCACCGCGTACCCGGCCACCTGGATGCCCTTCGACTCGTCGTCCTCGTCGTTCCAGCCGGTGTTGCCGATCATCGGCGCGGTCTGCACCACGATCTGGCCGTGGTAGGAGGGGTCGGTCAAGGTCTCCTGGTAGCCGGTCATGCCGGTGGTGAAGACGGCCTCGCCCAGTGCGGTCCCGGTGGCGCCGTACGCCTCGCCGCGGAAGATCCGCCCATCCTCGAGAACCAACAAGGCCGTCACGTCAGCTCTCCGTTCAGCGCTGTGACCCTGCCCCGCAGGATCGTCGCGGTCACCGTCGCCGGCAGCCGCATGCCCTCGTACGGCGTGTTCGCCGCCCGGCTCGCGAGCTTGTCGCCGCGCACCGTCCACACCCCCTCGGGATCGACGAGCGCGAGGTTGGCGGGTTCGCCCTCCGCGATCGGGCGCCCGTGGTCGGGCAGGTTGCCGATCTCGGCGGGCCGCTCGGACATCACCTTGGCGACTCCGCGCCAGTCCAGCAGCCCCGGTTCCACCATCGTGTGCACCACGACCGACAGCGCCGTCTGCAGCCCCAGCATCCCCGGCTTGGCCGCGGACCATTCGGTGTCCTTGTACTGCGCGGCGTGCGGGGCGTGGTCGGTGGCCACCACGTCGATGACGCCCTCGGCGAGCGCGGCGCGCATCGCCTCGGTGTCGACGCCCGTGCGCAGCGGCGGATTGACCTTGTTGACGGGGTCGTAGCCGGTCAGGCGGGCGTCGGTGAGCAGCAGGTGATGCGGGGTGACCTCGGCGGACACCCGCACGCCCTGCGCCTTCGCCGCCCGCAGCACGTCGATCGTGCGGGCCGACGAGACGTGGCAGACGTGCAGCGCTGCCCCGGCCTCGCGGGCCAGCGCGCAGTCGCGGGCGACGATGGTCTCCTCGGCGGTGGCGGGCCAGCCGGCCAGCCCGAGCCGGGAGGCCACCACACCCTCATGGGCCTGGGCACCGGTGGTGAGCCGGTGGTCCTCGGCGTGCTGGGCGATCACCACGTCCAGCGCGGAGGCGTACTCCAGTGCCCGGCGCATGATCACGGGGTCGTGCACGCAGCGGCCGTCGTCGGAGAACATGCGCACCTGGGCGCGGCTGCGGGCCATGGTGCCCAGCTCGGCCATCTTCACGCCCTCGAGCCCGACGGTGACCGCGCCGACCGCGTACACGTCGACCAGGCCGACCTCGGCGCCGCGGCGGCGCACGTGCTCGCAGACGACATCGCTGTCGGCCACGGGGTCGGTGTTGGGCATGGCGAACACCGCGGTGTAGCCGCCCAGCGCGGCAGCGGCCGAGCCGCTCGCGATGGTCTCGGACTCCTCGCCGCCAGGTTCGCGCAGGTGCGTGTGCAGGTCGACGAAGCCGGGCAGCAGGACCTGGTCGTCGGCGGCAAGCACCTCGGCGTCCTCGGGCGCCTCCAGGTCCGTGCCGATGGCGGTGATCACGCCGTCCTCGACGAGGAGATCGACGGCGTCCTCGCCATAGGGGCGGGCGTTGCGGATCAGAAGTGTCACGACGTAGCTCCGGCAAGCAGGTGGTACAGGACGGCCATCCGCACGTGCACGCCGTTGCGGACCTGGCCGAGGATCGCCGCCGACGGGGCGTCGGCGACGGACGGGGCGATCTCCATGCCGCGGACCATCGGTCCGGGGTGCATGACGATCGCGTGCTCCGGCAGCAGCGCGGCCCGATCGGCCGAGAGGCCGTAGCCGATCGCGTACTCGCGGGCCGAGGGGAAGAACGAGCCGTGCATCCGCTCGGCCTGCACGCGCAGCATCATCACCGCGTCCAGGGCCGGAAGCTCCGCGTCGAGCACCGAGCTGACCCGACACGGCCACTCCGCCACCCCGACGGGCAGCAGCGTCGGCGGTGCGACCACCACCACCTCGGCCCCGAGCGTGGCCAGCAGGAACACGTTGGACCGGGCGACCCGGCTGTGCAGCACGTCGCCGACGATGCCGATCCGCCGGCCGGCGATGCCGCCGAGCCGCTCGCGGATGGTGGCGGCGTCGAGCAGTGCCTGGGTGGGGTGCTCGTGGGTGCCGTCGCCGGCGTTGACGACCGACGTGTGCGTGCCCGTCGTCTCCTGGTCGCGATCGGCCCAGGACGCGATCCGGTGCGCCGAGCCCGAGGCCGGGTGGCGCACGATCACGCAGTCCGCACCCATGGCCGAGAGCGTGAGCGCGGTGTCGCGCAGCGACTCGCCCTTCGACACCGACGAGCCCTTGGCGCTGACGTTGACGGTGTCGGCGCTCATCCACTTGCCGGCGATCTCGAACGACACCCGGGTGCGGGTGGAGTCCTCGTAGAACATCGTGATGACGGTGCGGCCGCGCAACGTCGGCAGCTTGCGCACCTCCCGGCCCAGCAGCGCCTGCTTGAGCCGGGCGGCGGTGTCGAGCAGGCCGGTCGCGGCGGCGGCGTCGAGGTCGGTGACGGACAGCAGGTGCTTCACTCCGCGCCCCCCGTCGTGCCGATCGTTCGAGCCAGCGACACCCCGTCGACGCCGTCGATCTCGGTGAACCGCACGAGGATCTGCTCGTCGCGGGCGGTCGGGACGTTCTTGCCGACGTAGTCCGCACGGATCGGCAGCTCCCGGTGGCCCCGGTCCACCAGCACCGCGAGCTGCACGGCCCGCGGCCGGCCGTGCTCGGCCAGCGCGTCCAGTGCCGCGCGCACCGTGCGGCCCGACATCAGCACGTCGTCGACCAGCACGACCAGCGCATCGTCGATGCCGCCGTCCGGCACGTCGGTGGCGCCCAGCGGGCGGGTCGGCCGCCGGCGGAGGTCGTCGCGGTAGAGCGTGGCGTCCACCGAGCCGACGGGGAGCGTCGTGCCGGAGAACTCGGCGATGGCGGCGCCGAGCCGCGCGGCCAACGTGGTGCCGCGGGTGGGGATCCCGATCAACACTGTGTGACCGAGGCCTCCGCCATGAGGATCGGCGACCTTCTCGATGATCTGGTGCGCGATACGCGCGATGGTGCGGGTGACATCGGCAGCGCTGAGCAACTCGCGGGCGGGCGAGCCCTGCTCCGTTCCAGCGTCTGCCGGGCCCCCGCGACGGTCGTCCGTCACGAGTTGTCTCCTTCCCCGCCTCACCGGACGGGTCTTAAAGGAACCGGTCCTGTCGACCGTATCAGCGGTGCCGAAACCGCAACGCAGCACGTGAGGACACCCACCCGGCAGAGGGCGAACGACAGGCTGACACGATGCAGACGTGGGGCGAGGTTCGGATGACGGCAGGGGGGCCGGTGTCGATCAGCCGTTCGAGTGATCTCGGGCGTGTCTACCCCGATCGGGGGCTGACGAACTTGACCGATCGCCCCCGCAAGCGCATGATTACTCTCCGTATTGATCCACTGCATCCAGGGTGGCCGCGGACTGCGGGGGGCACCGCCACGGATTGCAGCCCGGTGCGGCGCTCCCCCGACGCACCCCCAAGCCCGCCCCATACCCACCGTCACGACCCGTCGGTCCCGCGGCCGACGACAGAACGCAAGTGAGGAGGTCGCCACATGGGCGACTACGCCAAGGCGCTCGGCGGGAAGCTCCGCGCCATCCGGCAGCAGCAGGGACTGTCGCTGCACGGCGTCGAGCAGAAGTCCGGGGGCCGCTGGAAGGCGGTCGTCGTGGGCTCCTACGAGCGCGGCGACCGGGCCGTCACGGTGCAGAAGCTGGCAGAGCTCGCCGACTTCTACGGCGTCCCGGTGGCCGAGCTGCTGCCCGAGGGACGCATTCCCTCGGGATCCGAGCCGGCCACGAAGATCGTCATCAACCTGGAGCGACTGCAGCAGCTCCCGGCCGACAAGGTCGGCCCGCTGGCCCGCTATGCCGCAGCGATCCAGAGCCAGCGCGGTGATTACAACGGCAAGGTGCTCTCGATCCGCTCGGAGGACCTCCGCTCGCTGTCGATCATCTACGACATGACCCCCGGCGAGCTCACCGACCAGCTGATCAGCTGGGGTGTGCTGCCTCCGGAGGCACGTCCGGCGCAGTGACGGCCCGGCAGCTGGGGAAGGCTGCCGGTCGGTCCTGCACACCAGAAGGCCCTCCTGTCCGTGGACGGGAGGGCCTTCTGGTGTGCCTACGCCGCGAACTACACGGCCCGCAGGTGCTCCGCGATGTCGGCGATGCGCCCGAGCACACCGTTGAGGAACCGCGGGCTGTCGTCGGTGGACAGTGTGCGGGCCAGCTCCACGGCCTCGGTGATGGCGACGGGATCGTCGATGTCGTCGGCCCACAGCAGCTCGTACACGCCGATCCGCAGCAGGGTGCGGTCGACGGCCGGCATCCGCGCGACCGTCCAGCCCTCGGCGTGCTCGGCGAGGAGCTGGTCGATCCGCTCCCGGTGCGCGACCACACCCTCCACGAGCACGGCGGCGTAGTCGGAGACGGGTGGGGCGTCGTCGGTGGCCCTGCGCTGTGCGAGGACCACGAGCGGGTCGTCGCCGCGCGCCTCCGACTCGAACAGGATGTCCAGCGCCCGCTTGCGGGCCTTCGTGCGGGCCCGCAGCGGACGGGGAGGACGAGGAGCGGTCATCAGCCGGAGACGCGGCCCAGGTAGCGCCCGTCGCGGGTGTCGACCTTGACCTTCTCGCCGGTGGACAGGAACAGCGGCACCTGGATCTCCGCGCCCGTCTCCAGGGTGGCGGGCTTGGTGCCGCCGGTGGAGCGGTCGCCCTGCAGGCCAGGGTCGGTGTGCGCGATGACCAGCTCCACCGACGACGGCAGCTCCACGTAGAGCGCGGTGCCGTCGTGCAGGGCGACCATCGCGCCCTGGTTCTCCAGCAGGTAGCCCGCGGCGTCGCCGACGGTCTGCTCGGGGATCGGGATCTGGTCGAACGTGTCGCCGTCCATGAACACGAAGTCCTCACCGTCGCGGTAGAGGTAGGTCATGTCACGGCGGTCGACGGTGGCGGTGTCGACCTTGCTGCCGGCGTTGAAGGTCTTGTCGACAACCTTGCCGGTGAGCACGTTCTTCAGCGTGGTGCGCACGAACGCACCGCCCTTGCCGGGCTTGACGTGCTGGAACGCCGTGACTGCCCACAACTGGCCGTCGAGGTTGAGCACCAGACCGTTCTTCAGGTCGTTCGTGGAGGCCACGTGTGGATGTCTCCTGTGTCGATGTGCGGCGCGCCACAGCCCGAGAGGGCCGGGCGCCAGGGGCGAGTGGACGGCCACGGGCCGTCATCGGTCCACCAGCCTACTCGGCAGGTCCGGCGCCGGATCGAGCTGCCCATCGGCCAGGGACCGTGCCCGCCCGTCCCGCCCTACGGTCCGGCCATGGCAGCTGATCTGGTCGTCCGCACCGCAGGCCCGGACCCGTCGGTCACCGTGTACCCGCGGCGAGCCAAGCAGGTGCTCATCGCCGTC
>Ga0307513_10003779_pt1 | contig 20424 bp, 15 predicted proteins | sample 15_EM_MG_FD_202174 | JGI IMG/M metagenome (GOLD analysis project Ga0307513, IMG submission 202174) | Populus trichocarpa ectomycorrhiza microbial communities from riparian zone in the Pacific Northwest, United States - 15_EM | ecosystem: Host-associated > Plants > Roots > Unclassified | place...
AACTGTCGGGGCTGGGCTCGTCCCTGCCCGCGTGTTGACGTCACCACACGGGCTGGGACGAGCCCTGCCCCTACAGTTATAGCGATTGTTCTACATCCATCTGAAAATTGCTCTAGATCAAAAGCCGCCAATCGTGAATCGTCAATCGTGAATAGAAAGAATAAGTCTTATCTATTCACGATTGACGATTCACGATTGGCGGCTTTTGAGGATTGACGGCTTTTCCGACTTACCTATCGCGCCATCAACCCTTCGATCTCTTCGATCTGTTTGGGCGCGGCGCTCGTGAGGACGCGGTTGCCTTCTTCGGTGATGAGCACGTCGTCTTCGATGCGGATGCCGATGCCGCGATATTGTTCGGGGATGTTCTCGGTGTCGGCGGCGATGTAGATGCCGGGTTCGACGGTGATGACGACGCCGGGCGCGAGTGGTCGCCCCTGCTTCGTGTCGCGCGCGTAGTATGGCCCCACGTCGTGTACGTCGAGGCCGAGGTAGTGGCCGAGTCCGTGCATGTAAAACTGCTTGTACTTCTCTTCCTCGATCAACTTCTCCGGCTCGCCCTGAAGCAGCCCGAGACGCACCATGCCTTCGGTCAGAATTTCAATCGAATGTTTTTTCAGTTCGTCCATCGTCACGCCGGGACGCGCCATCTCGACGCAAGACATCTGCGCCTTGAGGACGAGTTCGTACACGTCGCGTTGCGCATCGGTGTAGCGACCGTTGACGGGAAAGGTGCGCGTGATGTCGGAGGCGTAGCCCTGATACTCCGCGCCCGCGTCAACGAGCAGGAGGTGGCCGTCCTCAAGCGTGGCGTCGTTCTGGATGTAGTGGAGGATGGTCGCGTTTGCGCCCGTGCCGACGATGGAGGTGTAGGCGGGAGCGGTCGCGCCGTAGCGGCGGAAGATGTGCTCGATGAGAGCCTCGATCTCGTACTCCTTCATGCCCGGCCTCGCCGCCTTCATCGCCTCGCGGTGCGCCTCGGCGGCGATGTCCGCCGAACGCTGCATGAGGGCGATCTCTTCTTCCGTCTTGATGAGACGCATCTCGTGCAGGAGCGTGCCGGGTTCGATGATGCGGTCGGGCGCGTGTTTAGACGTGCGCGGGTTGGCGCGCAAACTCCGCATCGCGCCGACGATCATCTCGTCGAGCGCGGGGTTCGCACCGAGTTTGTAGTAGAGGTTCGTCGGGCCGTTGAGCAACTCCGGCAGTTTGTCTCTGAACTCCTGAAAAGTGTGTGCGGCCTCCGCGCCGTACTCTTTGATCGCGCCTTCGACCCCGGCGCGACGCCCGTCCCAGATTTCCCTTTCCGGGTCGCGCGGGCGCACGAAGAGCATGAACTTGTGTTCGGGATGCGAGGGCGCGACGACGGCGATAGCTTCGGGTTCGTTGAAGCCGGTCAGGTAGAAGAAGTCGGAATCCTGACGATAGCGGTAGTCCGTATCGTTCGAGCGGTTGGCTTCGCGCGCGCTCGGAATGATGGCGATGGAATCCGGCTCCATGCGCCGCATGAACTCCGCGAGTTGTGGTCTTGACATAGACGTGTCTCTCCTTCGGAAACGATAGAGCGTGTGATTTTGTGGAAGCATTGTAACCGAAGAAGCGCGGCGGCATGAAGACGCGCGCCCGCGCCGAGCGCGTTCGATACTTTCCACAGAGACGTTTTCGGATGATAATTCGGGCGCACCTCGCGAAATCCCAAAGACGACGACCCGGACAAACTATGGCAACTCAAATTCACGAAGCGACCGAGACGCGCGAACCGGCGACGCGCGCGGCACAACAGATCATTTCGTACGACCCGGCGACGGGCGAGGAGGTGGGGCGCGCGCCCGTGGCGACTGCCGAAGAAGTGGCGCGCGCCGTGGAGCGCGCGCGGGCGGCGCAAGCGGCGTGGGGTGCGTTGTCTTATGCGGAGCGCGGGCGTGTGGTGTTGCGTGCGCGCACGGCGGTGCTGGACGAGATGGACGCTATCGCGGAATTGATCTCGCGCGAGTCGGGCAAGCCCGTGGCCGAAGCGTTGATGATGGAACTCGTGCCGACGCTCGATCTGATGCAGTTCTTCGCGCGGCGCACGGCGCGTCTGCTCAGGGCGGAGAAGATCAACATCGGGCAGTATGCTTTGATGGGTCGTGCGTCGCGCATCGTGTATAAGCCGCTCGGCGTGGTGGGAATTATTTCGCCGTGGAACTTTCCGTGGGCGATCCCGCTCGGCGAGGTCGTGATGGCGTTGATGGCGGGGAACGCGGTGGTCTTGAAGCCGAGCGAGTTGACGCCGCTCGTCGGCTTGAAGATCGGGGAGGTTTTCGGTCGCGCCAATTTGCCGGAGGGACTCCTGACGGTCTTGACGGGCGAGGGCGCGACGGGCGCGGCGTTAGTCGAAGCGAACGTAGACAAGATCATGTTTACGGGGAGCGTGGCGACGGGGCGGCGCGTGGCCGAAGCGGCGGCGCGTAAGTTGATCCCGTGCGTGCTCGAACTCGGCGGGAAAGACCCGATGATCGTCTTCGAGGATGCGAATCTGGAAGCGGCGGCGCAGGCGGCGGTGTGGGGCGCGTTCGCGAACGCGGGGCAGGCGTGCGCGTCGGTCGAGCGTTGCTACGTACACGAACGGATCGCGGAGAAGTTTACGGCGCGCGTGGTCGAGTTGACGCGCGCGCTCCGGCAGGACGCGGGCACGCGCGCGGGCGCGGACATCGGCGCGATGTCGAGCGTGCGGCAGCGGGAGATCGTCGAGTCGCACGTGCGCGATGCGCTCCAGCGCGGGGCGCGTGTGCTCGTGGGCGGCGGTCGCGGCGAACACGCGACCGGATCGTTCCACGAGCCGACGGTCGTGGACAAAGTTAACCACACGATGGAGTTGATGCGCGAAGAGACGTTCGGGCCGGTGTTGCCTCTGATGACTTTCAGGACTGAGGAGGAAGCCATCGCGCACGCCAACGACAGCCCCTACGGTTTGACCGCGAGCGTCTGGACGCGCGACATCCGGCGCGGCGAGCGCGTGGCCGAGCGGCTGGAAGCGGGCACGGTGATGGTCAACGAAGTGCTCTACACGCACGGCATCGCGCAGACGCCGTGGGGCGGCGTGAAGTTGAGCGGCATCGGGCGCACGCACGGGCGGCAAGGCTTGCTCGAACTCGTCTCGGCGCAGCACATCCACGTCAACCGCCTCGCGCGCCTGCACGACCTCTGGTGGTTCAACTACACGCCGCACGCCGCCGAACTGTTCCGTGGCTTCGCGCGCCGCTTCACCACGGGGTCGGTGCTGCAAACGTCAAGGCTCTTGCCGCAGATGTTGCGCCGCCTGAGGGAGCGTCGCCGTCGTGGTTAAGACAACGCGAATTTATTCGTCAACACATCAGGGAGGATTTCAATGATCGTCAGACCTCACGCAAAATTTTTACTGCTCGCCGTGCTCTGTACAGTTGCCTGCGTCGCGGGCGTCCGTGGGCAGGGACGCATCAGGCCGCCCGACGCGATCAAGTGCGACCTGAATCATCTGACTTCGTTTACGGGGACGGTTCTCTCCTACAGCCGGAACGCGTCGCGCCTGACCTTGCGCATGCGGACGGACGAAGCGACGACCGAACAGTTCACGCTGCGGTTCGCGCGGGGCGCGGACGCGACGAAGTTTTTTCTGTTGCACGGCGAACAGTTTCGGACAGCCGACTGGTCGCTCATCGAGCGCAGACGTTATCGCCTGCGCCCGAAGATGCGCGCGACCGTCTGGGTGTGCGACGACAAATCCAACCCCGTCATCGACTGGCGACCGCGCGAGAAGAGAGGCACGAGTGTGTATTGAAAGAAGAAACGATGAAGTAGGAACGATGAATAAGAAAAGCATCAACCGGCTTGAATGCTTTTCTTATTCATCGTTCATCGGTCCTCCTTCATCGTTAAAAAAAGAGGGACGCTTTCAACTGAGTGAAAGCGTCCCTTTCCGCATGTTGGAGCAGAATAGTTGAGCGCGATTACAAGCCGCGATATTGCAGCGTCAGGGCGTCTGCGCGGGCGGCCTGTCCGGGCGTGAACTTGAACATGCACGAGTCTATCGAGTAGTCCATGAAATTGTCGATAGGATCGTTTCCGGGGAAGCTCGTGCCGGTGCAGGTGTTGCGGCCAGTGGGGCAACCCGATGCGGGTGAGCGTTCGGCGGGCGTGTCGGAGACGAAGTCGCCGCCGTTGGTGGCGCTCTTGGCGCAACCGCCCTGGAAGGTGTGATACAGACCGACCCAGTGGCCGACCTCATGCGTGCCGGTGTCGCCCAGATTGAAGGGCGAGGCCGAACCGCCCGGCAGGCTCGCATACAAGCAGACGACGCCGTCCATCACGGGGTCGCTGGCGTAGCTCGAAGGGAAAGTCGCCCAGCCGAGCAGGCCGCCGCCCATGTTGTTGGTGTAGAAGTTCAGGTCGCGCGCGCCGCCTTTGCGCAGAGCCGTCTTCATCTGTCGCTCCGACGTGCCGCCGGTCGTCGTGTACCAGGTGTTGTTGGCCGTGCGATCCACGCTCACGAGGTTGAACCTGTAGATCGTGTTCGCGCCGCCGCTCGCGCCGCTGTAGGCTGCATTCAAGACCGCGATCTGTTGAGCGATCTGCTGGTCGGAAACGTTGCCCTGCCCGCTCGTGTTGGTGATGACGTGGAAATAGACGTTGACGGTGACAGTTCCGGTTCTGTAGGCATCGACGCCCTGCGCGATGCGGCTCTTCTGGAAGTTCTCGCTGGCGTCTTCGATCATCTGCGCGGTGAAAGCATCAGGGTGACGCGTGCCGCACTGGCCTTCGGCCATGTCGTCGGGGCGAGTCTTACCGTTATCGTCGTCGGGGCGATTCCTGCCGCCTTCGCCTTTCATGGGCGACTGCACGGCTTCCTGCGCCGAGCTAAAACTGCCGAAGCTGCTGAGGACAAGCGCGAGAGAGATCGCGCAGAGGGTCAAAAGGGTAACTAACTTGCGATTCATTCAGTCTCCTCCGAAGTGTAAAGCCCTTGTTTGGCAAGGGGGACTGTTTAGTTTGCGAGGGCAACAGAAGTGGCTCTCAAATGTGGGCGCATCACGCAAAAGGATGCCGGATGAAAATTAAAGAACGCCCGTTCACAAGTTGTATTGGGTAAGCCCGACGTGCCGGTAAGGTGGTCAAGCGAGAGCCATCCTAAGCGCGTCCGCCGGAAGTGTCAAATTAAAACCACCGGATCGCAATAACGGCCTATTGTTTTATTTGTGCCGCGCTGCGCCCCACTTTTATCGACACTCCTTCGCACGAATTAAACCGCTCCGGCGTCCCGTTGCGGGCCTGAATTTTTGCGCGCCCCGCACGCCTCGGCTATCTACTATCGCACTCCGTAGTAACGGTGCTATACTGCCGCTCCCCGAACCGCCGAATAATTTTCATCTTAAATTATCGTTAGTTGTTAATACGCCCGACTGGTTTCATACAGAAGGTAGCGGCTCATAGAGAAAAGCGGGTTTCGTCGTTTCACCCTGACAGGCTCGTCGTGTCTGAATCATTCTAACTTCGTGCAACAGTTTCTTTCCCACCGCCCTCATTCCTCAGCGGGGTCGCTCCACCGGGCGGCTTCTCCCTTTAACGCTTACCCATCTTAACTACTGGAGAAACGATGATTAGAAAAAGCTTCACGACATTAGCAGCATTGGCTCTGTGTGTTACCACACTCATGCCGGCTTCCGCCCTCGGGCAAAATCCCAACCTCCCCCCGCAGGCCATCGAACACCGCGCAGAGGCAAGCAACCCCGCACACTTCGATACCACCTCGCGCCCCTTGCGCGACATGGTCGAGACGATAGCCATGCCCGAAAGGGCGCGCGGCGGCAGAGATTTCGAGCCGGGACGCCCGACGCCGGTCGGCAACAGTAACCCTGCGTTCAACGATCCGCTCGCGACGAGGGGCGTCACTTCATCAGTCGCCACTGTGATGCCGAAAGCCAGCACCATCGGAACGCCGATTGACCCCAATGCGCGCGTCGCGCCGCCCGACACGACGGGCGACCTCGGCCCCAACCACTACGTGCAATGGGTCAACCTGCGTTATTCGATCTACACGCTGTCGAGAGACGCGACCAACAACATCACCGGGTTCAATTTAGTCCCCGGCTTCCCGAAACAGGGTAACGTCATCTGGCAGGGCTTCGGCGGCCAGTGCGAGACTGCCAACGATGGCGACCCCATCGTGCAGTACGACCAGTTGGCGAACCGCTGGGTGCTCACCCAGTTTGCCGTCGCCAACTCGCCGTACTTGCAGTGCGTCGCCGTCTCGACCGGACCTGACCCGACCGGCACTTATCACCGCTACGCCTATTCCTACGGAACCGACTTCAACGACTATCCGAAGATGGGCGTCTGGCCTAACGGCTATTACATCACCTACAACATGTTCAAGCGTGGCCGCACCTTCTCCGGCAATCAGGTCTGCGCCTTCGAGCGCGACAAGATGCTCATCGGCGCGGTGGCGAGACAGGTGTGCGCGCGCACGACCGCCGGGACAAGTCTCGAACCGGCTGATCTCGAAGGCACGATCCTCCCTGCGGCGAACGCGGCCAACCCGCTGCTCAGTATCACCTCGACCGCTTTGCAGTCATGGAGATTCGCCGTCAACTGGACCACCGGAACGGGCACGCTCACGGGGCCGACCACTGTTCCCGGCGTTGCCGCTTTCGCCAGAGCGTGCGGCGGCGGCGCGTGCATCCCGCAGCCGGGCACTACGCAGAGACTCGACTCTCTGGCCGACCGCCTGATGTATCGCCTGAGTTATCGCAAGTTCCTCGACGGTCACGAGTCGATGGTGATCAATCATTCCGTCACGGCGGGCACGGGCACGGGCATCCGCTGGTATGAACTGCGCAACGCCGTGGGACAAACCCTTTCCACCGCAGCCCCGGTCGTCTTCCAGCAGGGCACGTATGCGCCCAGTGCGGATTTCCGCTGGATGGGCAGCGCGGCAATAGATAAGACCGGCGGCATCGCCATCGGCTATAACGTCTCGAACGCGACCACGATCAGGCCGAGCATCCGTTACGCTTCTCGTGGACCGCTAGACTTGCCGGGTTCTCTGGGCGTCGAGAACAACATCCTTGTGGGGCCTGCCATCCAGACGGCCACGCTCTCGCGTTGGGGCGACTACAGCACGCTCAGCGTTGACCCCGTGGACGGCTGCACGATGGTCTTCACGACCGAGTACATCCCCGCCAACGGCAACTTCAACTGGACGACCTTTATCCACTCGTTCAAACTGAGCACCTGCCAGTAGGCGTCTCTGCTACAAGCAGGTGTGAAGGGGTGGATGCCATAAGCGGGCGTCCACCCCTTTCACCTCTAAAGCCGCCGCTCCGCACAAAGAGCCGCGCGCACACGGGAGGTTACATGAACCGACGACGGAAGATCGGCCTCTACGTCTCAGCCCTCACGATCCTGTTCGCTTTTCCCGTAGGCGGTTCGACCGGCGGCGTCTCAAGGCGGACGGCGCAACGAAAGGGTGAAATGCGTCAGCCTTCAAGCAAGGGCGCGGTCGGAACGACAGGCAAGGGCGCGGTCGAAACGAAACGCGTGAAGCCGGGGACGTGGGGCGGCGAACATATCAGCCTGCAAGTGTCGGAGCACGACGCGACCGTCGAGTTCGACTGTGCTCACGCGACCATCGCACGAAGCATGGTTCTCGACGCGCGAGGCCGCTTTAGCGTCGCCGGAACTTATTTCGAGGAACACGGCGGGCCTGTGCGTCAGGGTGCGCAAGACGGCGGCTACGCGGTCAGGTTCGCCGGTCAGGTCGAAGGCGCAAGGATGAAACTCAACATCACGCGCGCCGGGAGCGGAAGGCGGATCGGCAGTTTCACTCTCGTTCATAATCGAGAACCTTCGCTCGTCAAGTGCCGTTGACGCCGCAGAGGGGCGGCGGCGATTCCGGTTGCGTGCGCCGACCCGCACGACGCGCGCAGCCAAATATTCTTTTTTTGTCGCATCGCGGCTTCCGCCCGAAGAATTATATTGCCTTCGCTATCGAGAAGATGTTAATAATTGCGCCCCCCGATCTGCGGTAAATTAGTTATACAATTTGGTTCGCTCCTTACGCCGGTTTAAGTCTCTCAACAATTCAGGCCGGCGTCCTTATCAACAATTCGGTTCGCGGTTACGCACTTAGTTTGCGGTGCCCTGTGCTTTATTCATTCTTTTCAGTCGGCACGACTGCTCAATATCTTCCCGCCATTTTTCCGTTCGCGGGGCTGCGCCATGCGCGTGCGCCTCATCTTCACCAACCCCAAACACTCAGGAACCAGCTTAAGGAGAATCAATGAAAAAGCCCATTTTCGTGATCGCGATCTCACTCGCGTTCGTTTTCGCCCTCGCCCTGCCGCGTCGTGAAGCATCTGCGCAGCGCAGCAAGTCTGCGGCCTCCGGCAAACTCACGCGCGCCAAAGACGTCTCCCTCCGCGTCCTCGAAGCGCGCTCTGCCAAACAAGGCATCGCTTACAAGAGCGACCTCAAGGCCAAGCGCGTCTTCGCCGACGATCAGGAAAAAATGCACACGCGTTTCGAGCAGACGCACAAAGGCGTCCCGGTCTTCGGCGGCGAAGCCATCGTCCACCTCAACCCCGACGAATCGGTCTTCGCCGTCACCGACGATCTCGTCGAGTCTGTGCAGGTTGACACCGAACCATACCGCACAGCCGACGAAGCCGTCCGCACGGCCATCAGCGATCTCGGCTGCGAAAACTGCCTGACCGCGCCGCCCGCGACCGACCTGCAAATCCTCCGCCACGAGGGCAACGATTACCTGACCTATCGCGTGCAACTCCGGCGCGAAGACGGCACGCACGAAACCTCTATGCCCGTCTATTTCGTGGACGCCAAGACCGGCAACGTCATCTGGGAGTACAACAACTTGCAGACCGCTTCCGGCTCGTCGCTCTACAGCGGCACGGTCACGATCAACACCTACTTCCGCTCGCCGAGCTATTATATGGAAGACCTCACGCGCAAGATCGGCACGTTCGACGCTCGCAACGGGACATCCTCCATCTTCCGCTTCACAGACGCCGACAACATCTGGAACTCGACGACGCAACGCGCCGCCGTTGACGCCCAATATGGCGCGGCGAAAGTTTACGACTATTACCTCAACGTCCACGGGCGGCGCGGCATCGACGGCGCGGGCGGTCCCGCTTATTTCGCTTCGGCTGACGGCGTGACCGGCCTCGTCAGTTCCGTGGTTCACTACAGCAGCGGCTACAACAACGCCTTCTGGAACGGCAGTTACATGACCTACGGCGACGGCAACGGCTCAAGCTTCTCGCCGCTCGTCACGCTCGACATCTGCGGCCACGAGATGACGCATGGCGTCACCGACCGCACCGCGCGTCTCATCTATTCGGGCGAGTCGGGCGCGCTCAACGAGTCCATGTCCGACGTGTTCGGCGCGATGGTCGAACGCTCCGCGCAGGGGCAAACCTCGAACACCTGGAAGATCGGCGAGCAGTGCTACACGCCGGGCGTGGCGGGCGACGCCTTGCGCTACATGGACAACCCGCACGCCGCCAGCAACAGCGGCTTCACCCCCGACGACGACCCCGACCACTACGCCGAGCGTTACACCGGCTCGGGCGATAGCGGCGGCGTCCACATCAACTCCGGCATCGGCAACAAGGCGTTCTACCTCGTGGCCGTCGGCGGCTCGCACCATCGCGGCGGCTCGATGACCGGCATCGGCGCGGACGCGGCGGCGCGAATCTGGTATCGCGCGCTCACCACCTACATGACCTCCAGCACCAACTTCAGGGGCGCGCGCACCGCGACGCTCAACGCCGCCGCCGCGCTCTACGGAACGGGCAGCACCAACTACAACGCCGTCGCACAGGCTTGGACGCTGTGCGGCGTCGTCTAAACCTTAACTCTTAGCAGCAACCTTCAACGGCGGGCGCGAAAACTTCTCGCGCCCGCCGTTCTCATGCCTATAACCGTAGGAAAGTTAATGTAGGGGCAGGGCTTGTCCCTGCCCGCTTGGCGACGTTGCCACACGGGCAGGGACAAGCGCCCCTACATTTGATTTGTGCCGCACGCCATACGTTCCTTTGCTATTCCCTCTAAACGCGGCGATGATTAATTCCGCCCCTTCGGGGCTGTGACCCCTTCGCCGCGCTCGCGGTTTTCAACGCCTCGTCGTGTGCCCTCTGTCTCTTTCCGCTTTCGCCTTTTGACCTTTCGCTCTGTTACCCTTAAGTTTTTTGCGGAGGTCGAAAAGGTAAGTTGCTCAAACGCAGGATACAGATCAAGGAACGTAAGTTTGCTACGCGCGACACGAATCGCGTCGTGCGCCCTTTTGAGTGGGGCGCGTCTTTCGTCGTCGAACACGCGAACGGCGACGACCCGCGCGAACTCCTCGCCGCGCACGCCGAACGCGCGCTCGCCGACAGCGACACGTTCTACGCGCTTCCGCCCGTCGCCGACTACCGACTCGACGGGCAACAGTTGACGTGGACGAGTTCCATCGAAACTCCGTCGCCGGAAAACAACACGGCGCACGCGCGTTTCTTCCGCGAGTCAACCATCACGGGGAAGGAGAACGACACGCGCCGCGCCGTCGTCGTGCTGCCCGAATGGAACGCGCAGCCGCACAGCCACGTCGAGTTGTGCAACATCTTCACGCGCTTCGGCATCGCCGCCCTGCGCCTGACGCTGCCCTATCACGGCTCGCGTCGCCCGCCCGAACTCGAACGCGCCGATCATCTCGTCAGTTCCAACATCGGGCGCACGCTGCAATCCATGCGGCAGGCCGTGCTCGACACGCGCGCCGCCGTGCGTTGGCTCTCCGAACAGGGCTACGAGCGCATCGGCATCATGGGCACGAGCATCGGTTCGTGTATCGGCTTCCTCGCGCTCGTCCACGAACCGCTCGTGCGCACGGGCGTCTTCAATCACGTCTCCGGCTACGTCGCAGACGTGGCGTGGCGCGGCATCTCCACGGCGCATGTCCGCGCCGGTTTCGGCGACGCCGTGACGCTCGACGAACTGCGCCGCTACTGGTTGCCGATCAGTCCCCTCGCCTATTCGGAAAAACTCAAACATCTCGCGCCGCGCCCCATTCGCTTCATCGCCGCGCGCTACGACCTGACTTTCCCCGAAGACCTCTCGCGCGCCGCGATTGAGGGCGTGCGCAATGCCGGACACCCGCTCGACGCCGTCTGGCTGCGCTGCGGCCACTACACGCTCGGCCAGTCGCCCTGGAAATACATTGACGGCTGGAAGATCGTCACCTTCATGCGCAAGCATCTCTAAAGTCGCAGGCCGGTAAAGTCGCAAGCCGCGCGCACGGTCGCCTGCGCGTCGGTTGCGCGCACAAAGTGGTGTCATAAAAGTTCCGCCCGGCTTATAATCCGCGCGTCTCCAAACCCGGTTGCCGCGCCTACCGCACGCGAGGCCGCCGCGTGACCCCGTTTTTCCGATACCTCTCATCAGCGAAAAAGGAGAAACTCAACCCATGCCCCTCTACTACTCGCTCAGCGGCGAAACGACGGACGGCAAGCGCACCGCCGAAGGTCTGGTCAGGCTCAAAGACGCCTTCGACAAAGAGAAATTCCCGCGCCGCACCGCCGACCACACCCTCATGCTCGCCACTTGGAACATACGCGAGTTCGACTCCGAGAAGTACGGCAGGCGCGACCGCGAACCGATCTTTTACGCCGCCGAAATCATCTCTCACTTCGACCTCGTCGCCGTGCAGGAAGTCCGCGACGATCTGACCGCGCTCAACACGCTGATGAAGTACCTGGGCAACTGGTGGAAGTACGTTTTAACCGACGTGACGCAGGGGACGATGGGCAACGGCGAGCGCATGGCCTTCATTTACGACTCGCGCAAGATCAACTTCGGCGGCCTCGCCAGCCAGGTCGTGATCCCGCCCGTGCGCCGCAAGGGACAGAAGACGCTCGAACCCGCGCAGCAACTCGCACGCACGCCCTTCATGGTCGGCTTCAGCGTCGGCTGGTTCAAGTTCACCATCTGCACGACGCACATCCTCTACGGCAACGCCGTCGCCAACGAACCCAACCGCGTCCGCGAGATCGAAGCCCTCGCGAACTTTCTCGCCGCACGCGCCCGCGAAGAGCACGCGTGGGCGAATAACATGATCCTGCTCGGCGACTTCAACGTCTTCGACACGACCGACAAGACGATGAACGCCATCCTACAGGCAGGCTTCTACATCCCCGAACAACTCAAAGGCCACCCCTCCAACGCGCTCAAGACCAAGCACTACGATCAGATCGCCTTCATCGCCCCCACCATTCAGGAGAAACTCAAGTTGTGCAGCGCGGGCGCATTCGACTTCTTCAAATACGTCTACCGCCCCGAAGACGAAGCCATGTACGAGAAGTCAATGGGCGAGTCTTACTCGAAGAACAAGCAGGGCAAGAAGCGCAACGACAAAGAGCGCAAGCGTTACTACAACGACTGGCGCACCTTCCAGATGTCCGATCATCTCCCGCTCTGGATCGAACTCCAGATCGACTTCGGCAAGGAATATCTACAGTCGAAAATCCAACACGAGTCGCAGGCTCTTGCGACCACGAAAGTCGCCGCCGGTTTCGTCACCGAGTAAACCCGCGAACGACTTGCCTGTAGCCTGTTGCGGTTAATGATAAGCAAAGGCGTTCACCACCGCAGACACAGAGGACACAGAGCGGGCACAGAGAGTTGAGCAAGAGACGATCTCAAATTTCAGATTTGAATTTCTCAAATTTCAGATTTGAAATTGTCTGCTTTTCTCTGTGCCCCCCTCTGCGCTCTCTGTGTCTGCGGTGGTGAACGCTTTACCGCTCCCACTCTTAAAGATTGACGAGCGGGGCGAGCGCGCGCTGCTCGTCTTCGGTGAGGTAGGTGAAGGCGAGACTGAACCCGGCGTGCGCGTCAACCGAGGCGACTTGCCCGCGCAGTTGAAGCCACTTGCCGTCGCGTTTCTTGATGGCGAACACGATGAGTTCGCCGAGTTCTACTTTACTGAGCGTGTCGATGAAGCAACCGCCCATGCTCAGGTCTGAGACGCGCGCCTGATGCCGCCCCGACAGACCCTCCCACCACGCCTCTATGGAAACGCTCGCACGCTTATCTTCTCGACGTTCGTTCTCCATGCCTACTTTCCTCCCGCTATCTTCCGATTGACTCCATCAGCGACACTTCCACGCGCGCCGCGATCTCGCGCGCGCGTTCGAGCAGATCGTCCGCGCGCGCGAGGTGTTCGCTCGTAAACTCGTCATCTTCGATCTCGGACGCGTTGACGAGCACGTTGTAACGCGCGGCGACGACGGCGGCGAGCGCGAGTTGCGCGCCCGTCGCCGAGTCAGACAGCCACGCCGGTTCTCCGAGTTCGGCCAGCGTCTCCAGCAACTCGCCCACCTGCACCGCGAGGCTCGCCACTTCGAGCGGCACAGCCGCCGCGCCCTTCAAAGCCTCTTCGACGGCGTTCGCACGCGCCCGCCGCTCCTCTTCGTTGCGCCCCGGCATCCGCCGCGCGCCGATGACGCCCGCGAAACTCGCGCCGTCTTCGTCAGCCGCTTCCGAGAGCCGCACGCGCAGGTCGCCGAGCGCCTGCAACGCGTCGCGCGCCTCGCGCTCCATGTCCTCCTGCTTGCCCTTGCGCTCGACGAGATGCGCGACCATCTCTCCGAGCGCGGCAGCGAGTGAGGCCGCATGCGCTGCCGCCGCGCCGCCGCCCGTGATCTCGTCGGGCACGGCCTGCGGAGCGTCGGAGGCGACGCGTGTGCGTTCGGTCGAGGCGACTTTAACTTCGCGCTCCGGCACGACCCCGCGCCATTTGATCGCTTCGACTTCGACATCTGCGCTCCAACCCGGCGACCCTGTGCTCGCAGCATCTTTACTTGCCGCGTCGCTCCTTTGCGCGGCCTCGCGCCTTTTGGCAAGTGCGGAGGCGATGCGGTTTTCGAGTACGAGGTCGGGCGAGAAGTTTTCGATCTGTAGGAAATACTCCGCGCTGCGGTCGAGCGCGGCCTGCGGGATGAGGCCGACGATCTCGCTGCCCGCCACGCGCACGCCGTAGCGTTCGGCCTCGCGCCTGACGGCCTCGAACGCATGATGAAGCTCCGTCTTCTCGAAGCGCACGAGATTCATCGAAACCTGCGTCAGGTTGCGCTCGCGCAACTCGAAGCCGAGCGCCTTCAAAAAACGCAGGCCGCCGTCGCGCCCGCGCACGGCACGCGCGACGCGGCGCGCGACCGTCAAGTCCGTCGTATCCAGGTTGATGTTGTAAGCGATCAGGAGCGAACGCGCGCCGACGACGCACGCGCCCGCCGTCTCGTGGACGCGCGCCGCACCCTCGTCGGGCGCGCGTTCCGGGTTCGTCTCGATCTCTTCGCGCAATCTCTCGAAGCCGCCGCGCCGCACGTCTTCCAGATTCACGCGGTCGGGTCGGCGCGCCGCGCTCTCGTAAAAATAGACGGGCACGCCCACCTCGCGCGCGATGCGCTCGCCCGCCGCGTGCGCCAGATGAACGCAATCCTCCAGAGTCACGCCGCGCACCGGGACGAACGGCAACACGTCGAGCGCGCCGACGCGCGGGTGGACGCCCGCGTGATGCCTCAAATCGATCAACTCCGCCGCACGCGCCGCCACGCGCACCGCCGCCTCGACGATGGCTTCCACCGCGCCGACGAACGTGATGACCGAACGGTTGTGATCCGGGTCGATGTGCGTGTCCAGCACCGCCGTGCCCTCGACCGACTCGACGGCCTCGACCAGACGCGCGATCACTTCCGGCCTGCGCCCCTCGCTGAAGTTCGGCACACACTCGACGATGCGTTCCAACCGTGTCTCCTCTCAACTCTTCCCGGTCGTCAACTCAACTCTTCGCAGTCGTCAACACACAGGCCGCGCCCCTCCGAAACTTACTCTTGCTCCGTGCCGCTCGTTGCGGCAAGGTCGAGGCGAAAGACGAGCATGTCGCGTACGACGAGGCCGTTCTCGTAGACGGGTTCGTCGTAATACCAGAAATAATCTTGACGCACATGATCGGCTCTGAATCCGCACTTCTGGTAGAAGATGATGTTGGCCGCGCTGGTGGTGCTCGTGCCGACGATGATCTCCGGCTTGCCGCGTCGCTGCGCCTCTGCCACGAGCCACGCGACGAACTGCTTGCCGAGTCCCGCGCCCTGCCGCTCACGCACGATTGCCAGTTCCAACATCTCGCACGGGTCGCGCCGCCAACGCATCGTCGCTGCCCCGGCCAACTCCCTTTCAACGTCCATCCGGTAGATGGTGTCGCTCAGATTTTTCAAACCCCAACTGAGCGCGCTCGCGGAAGGCTCCGCCAGAAGGAGCAGCGGAAAGAGCGTTTCGAGTTCGTCCTTGCGGGCTTCGCGGATGTCGGGTTGCATGGCGGCGAGTGTCGGGACGGAGTTAGAGATTCCGCGCGTTGAAGGTGTCGCCCTGCCGTATGTCGCCGGTTTCAAATCCTCTCTTGAACCAGCGTGCGCGCTGCTCGGAGCTACCGTGCGTGAAGGAATCGGGGACGACGTAGCCCTGACCCCGGCGTTGCAACCGGTCGTCGCCGACGGCGCTGGCCGCGCCGAGCGCTTCCTCTATGTCGCCCGGTTCGATGATGCCGCGCCGCGCGGCGTAGTGTGCCCAGACGCCCGCGTAGAAGTCGGCCTGTAGCTCCAACATGACGGAGAGCCGGTTGGCCTCGGCCTCGCTGATGCGCCCGCGCCGCGAGTCCACCTGATCCATCGTGCCGAGCAGGTTCTGGACGTGATGCCCGACCTCGTGTGCGATAACGTAAGCCTGCGCGAAGTCGCCGGGCGCGCCGAGTTTCGTTTTCATGTCGCGGTAAAAGGAGAGGTCTATGTAAACCTTCTCGTCGCCCGGACAGTAGAAGGGGCCGACGCTCGCGCCCGCCACGCCGCAGGCCGAACGCGTCTGCTCGGTGAAGAGCGAAAGCGTCGGCTCGCGGTAACGCCTGCCTGCTTGTTGGAAGAGCGTGTTCCACACGTCCTCCGTCTCGGCCAGCACGACCGACGTGAACTGCTTGAGTTCGTCTTCCTGCGGGTTGACCGGGCGCGACGTTTGCGTCCCCTGCGCGGGATTGCCCCCCTGACCTTGATCGAGCAACTCGCGCGGGTCTGCGCCGAACAGCAGCGCGAGCACGACCAAGACTATTGTGCCGAGTCCGCCGCCGACGGCCATCCCGCCGCGCGACACGCCCCGCCGATCCTCCACGTTCGTGCTTTCACGCCGTCCTCTCCAACGCATATTTTTAAGCTCCCCTTCCCGGTTTTGATTCCGCGAATATTTTCGATTATAAACCCCGTGCGCCTGACTAACGTCAGACCCCCGATGTTAGCCGCATGTTAGTATGTGACTTGTGACGACTCGGGATTCTAACATCTAGCGTCCGACATCGAACATCTCCTTCTTTATGTCCTCGAACCGTTTCATCAACGAACGCAAGGGCGCGTGGCAACGTCTGGAAGATTTGCTGACGCTGCTGGATCGCATGTCTTTGCGTCGCCTGCACCGCGAAGAGGTGCGCGAACTCGGTCGCATCTATCGCCGCACGTCGTCCGATCTGGCGATTGCCCGCGCCGAATCGCGTGACCCGCGACTCGTCAACTACCTCAACAGCCTCGTCATCCGCGCCCACGGGCGCATCTATCGCGCCGGGGCGTTGGAGGGCGGCGACCGCGTGCGCAGTTTTTTCGCACGCGACTTTCCGCAGACGTTTCGCCGCACGTGGCGACACACCGCCATCGCCTTCACCATCTTCACGGCCTTCTTCCTTGCCGGATTCTTCGGGACGTGGCGCGATGCGGAGTTCTCCGACCTCGCCGGACTCAGCCCCGCGTGGCGTGCGCAGAACACAGACGCGCGCGTCCGCTGGTGGCAGACTCTGAACGAGGCCAATCAGGTGGGCGGCGCGGCCATCATGACCAACAACATACAGGTCACGTTCTACGCCTTCGCCTTCGGCGCGCTCGTCGGCCTCGGCACGCTCTACATCATGGCGTTCAACGGCGCGAGCATCGGCGCAGTGCTCGCGCTCACCTACCGCGCCGGTTACGGCCATGAACTCCTCGCCTTCATGGCCGGGCACGGCGTCATCGAACTGACCTGCATCTTCATCGCGGGCGGCGCTGGGCTACTCGTCGGCGGCTCGATCCTCATCCCCGGCGACCTCTCGCGCTTCGACTCGCTACGGCTGCGCGGTCGCGACAGCATCCAACTGATCGTCGGCTGCATCCCCCTCCTCGTCCTTGCCGGTATCATCGAAGGCTTCATCTCGCCCGCACCGATTTCATCAACCATAAAATTCAGCGTTGCCATTGCGACGGGCATCGGGCTCTACACTTACCTTCTACTCGCGGGGCGCGACGCCGCAGAGGAAACAACATAGCCCTGCGGAGAGACGGCAGATAATAAACAGCAAGAGGAAATATGTATTGGCCGCGAAGCGGCGGCATGTATTGAGCCGCGAAGGCGCGATCACATACAAGCCCCGAAGCGGCGATCACGTACGAGCCGCGAAGGGGCGGCAGTTAATAGCCCCGCCCGTCAGGGCGGGGATCAGGAATGCAAATAAAAGTTATGAAGCCCCGGCAGGGGCGACACATTTCAACGCACGATTGTGTCGCCCCTGTCGGGGCTTTAAATCTTTTTACCTGGCTTGATCCCCGCGCTCACGCACGGGGCTATTAACTGCCGCCGCTTCGCGGCTAATACATATCCCCCCTTGCGGGTCTAAGACATATCACCGCTTCGCGGCTAAGACATATTGCCGTTTTGCTGCCTCGCGCCTTCAATAGTTGCGCTGGCTTCGGCCTCCGCCTTCCACGTGTCACAACAATCCCCTCTCCTTCACCCTGATGTAAGCCTCAAGGAGCGTGGGGGCGAGGGTGGCGGCGGTCACGTCGAGGGCGAGGCCGCCGAGGCGTTCGACCATGCGCAGCGCGGCTTCGCGTTGGAACAGGATTTCTTCGGCGACGGATTGTGTGAACAGGTCGCCGATGCTCTCCGGTGTGTGGCGCACGGCGGCGTTGAGGTCGCGGTCGCCGATGGTTGCGACGAGCGGGAGATGGCGCGGGCGCAGGAGTTTCAGAGACGCAAGCAGTTCGCGCGAGCCTTCTTCGTCAACTAAATCCGTGAGGACGACGACGAGCGCGCGCCGTTTGCAATTTGCGGCGATGTACTCGAAGGCGCGCGTGTAGGAAGGCTCGATCATCTCCGGCTCGACGCCGTGGAGGGCTTCGAGCGCGGCCTCCATCTGCTCGTGCCCGCGACCGGGCGGGATATACGCGCCGACGCGGCGACCGAAGACGGCCAGCCCCGCATTATCGCCGCCGCGCGCCGCCGCGCTCATCAGTGCCAGCGCGGCGTGGATGGCGGAATCGAACTTCGACTCGTCTTCGATGCGCGCCGTCATCAGTCGCCCGGCGTCGAGCGCGATCAGGATCGTCTGGTCGCGCTCGATCTGGTACTGGCGCGTGGTCAACTTTCCGCGCCGCGCCGTCGCGCTCCAACTGATATGGCGCAACTCGTCGCCCGGCACGTATTCGCGCAACGACTCGAAATCCCGCCCCTCGCCGCGCCACGCCGAACGCCTGTGCGCGGCGACGAGCGAACGCGCGCCCAACGCCTTCAACTCCGCCTCGCGCGCCCGCCGCAAATTCGGATAGACCTTGATCCACTGCGTCTCGCCCACGCGCGCCGCGCACCACACCAGACGCAGGCGCGAAAGATACCGCACGGCCACGCGGCCAAACTCATAACGCCCGCGACGCGGCGGCGTCAGCCCGTAGACGAGCGTTGCCGTCGTCCGCGCTTCCACTTTGAGCGACGCCTCGCGCGGCGACGATAGTTGCAACTCCGGCGGGTACTCGTCCTTGACCTGTAACTTCAGAGGGCGCGGCGTGTGGTTTGCGATGCGAACGCGCACCTCCGTCTCCGCGCCGATGTGAAAACGCCCCGCGAGTTCGCGCTCGATCTCGACGCCCGCCGGGAGCGTGCGGCTCGCGCGCACGTCTATGAAGACGAGCAGCAGGAGCAGCGCGTCGTAGCAGGCGACGTACCAGCGCAGATCAGGCCACGCCCACGCGAGCGACAGCGGCACGAAGCCGAGCGCGAGCAGCACGTAAAAGAGTTTTGAGAAGACGAAGCGCATCAGCGTGTGTCTGCAAGTATCGCGTCGAGTGCCGGGTTAGAAGAAAACTCTCGCATACTAATGGCAGCCCGTGAAGTAAGCAAATTTATGACGGCGGGCGCGTCGCTGTTGACAATTTTGCGGGCGCGGAAAAGTTCTAGCGCGCATTGCGTAACGCGGCTACAATGCCGCGACGTGCTTCACCAATCGTCCGGCGGTCGCGCCTCACAAATTCATTCGAGGTTAAACATGAAACGTTCATTACTCGTGCTGTTCGTCGTCCTCTTCGTCTTCGCGCTCAACACGGTCGCTCAGGAAAAAGATAAAAGCATCCGCACGCGCACGAAGGGCTTGCAAAAACTGGACGGCTACATGCCGCTCTACTGGGACGCCGAGAACGGCAAGTTGCTGTTGGAGATCGAACGCTTCAACGCGGAGTTTCTCTATCAGGTGTCGCTCCCGACGGGCGTCGGCTCGAACCCCATCGGCCTCGACCGCGGCCAACTCGGCAGCACGAACGTCGTCTTCTTCGAGCGCACCGGCCCGAAGGTCTTGCTCGTCCGCCCGAACTACCGCTACCGCGCCATCACGAACGACCCGCAGGAGCGGCGCGCGGTCGAAGAGTCGTTCGCGCGCTCCGTGCTGTGGGGCTTTAAGGTAGAGGCGACGGAAGACGCGCGCGTGCTCGTGGACGCGACCGCCTTCTTCATGCGCGACGCGCACGGCGTCGTCGAAACTCTGCGCCGCGCGAATCAGGGACGCTTTCAACCGGACGACACGCGGAGCAGTTTTTATCTCCCGCGCACGAAAAACTTTCCGCTGAACACGGAGGTCGAGACGCAACTCACTTTCACGGGCGACGAGCCGGGTCGCCTCGTGCGCGAAACCGTGCCGACGCCGCAGGCCGTCACCGTCCGCCAGCATCATTCGTTCGTCGCCCTGCCGGATCACAACTACACGCCGCGTCGGCTCGACCCGCGCGTCGGCGTCATGGGCGTCGAGTTTTACGATTACGCTTCGCCGATCACCGAGCCGCTTGAGAAGCGTTGGATCAACCGTCACCGCTTGCAGAAGAAAGACCCCGCGGCGGCTCTTTCCGAACCCGTCAAGCCGATCATTTACTACGTCGATTCGGGCGCGCCCGAACCGATTCGCAGCGCGCTCGTCGAAGGCGCGTCGTGGTGGAACGAGGCGTTCGAGGCCGCCGGTTTCAAAAACGCTTTTCAGGTCAAACTGCTCCCGCCCGACGCCGACCCGATGGACGTGCGCTACAACATGAT
>Ga0307513_10003780_pt1 | contig 20423 bp, 21 predicted proteins | sample 15_EM_MG_FD_202174 | JGI IMG/M metagenome (GOLD analysis project Ga0307513, IMG submission 202174) | Populus trichocarpa ectomycorrhiza microbial communities from riparian zone in the Pacific Northwest, United States - 15_EM | ecosystem: Host-associated > Plants > Roots > Unclassified | place...
GTGGCTCTTCCGGGTCACGCAGGGGCTGCACGTGTTCCTCGGGATCGTACTGGTGCCGGTGGTGCTGGCGAAGCTGTGGTCGGTGCTGCCGAGGTTGTTCACCTGGCCGCCGGTGGAGTCGGTGCGGCACGCGATCGAGCGCGGCACGCTCCTGCTGCTCGTCGGCAGCATCCTGTTCGAGATCGCCACCGGGCTGCTCAACATCCAGTACGACTATGCGTTCGGCTTCGACTTCTACCTCGGCCATTACATCGGTGCGTGGGTCTTCATCGGGGCGTTCGTCTCGCACGTCGCGTTGAAGCTGCCGATCATGGTCCGCAGCCTGCGGGGGCGTGCCACGGACTCCGGGCTCGTCGCGCCCGATCCCGATCCGCCCACCATGAGCAGGCGCGGCGCGTTGGCACTGGTCGGCGGCGGTGTCGGGCTGCTCGGGGTGATCGCCGCCGGAGAGGTGCTCGACGGGCCGGCGCGCTCGCTGGCGTTCCTGCTCCCGCGCGGCCGTGTCCTCGGCGACGGCCCGAACGCGTTCCCCATCAACCGGACGGCGGCGACCGCCGGCATCGTCGTCGACGAGGGGTGGCGGCTCGTCCTCAACGGCGATCGCTCGTTCACGCGGGCCGAGCTGGCCGCGTTGCCGCAGCACACGGCGCCCCTGCCGATCTCCTGCGTCGAGGGCTGGTCCACGCAGCAGACGTGGACGGGCGTGCGGCTGGCTGATCTCGCCGCGCTGGCCGGGGTGCTCGCGCCCGCCAGCGCGTTCGTCGACTCGGCCGATCCCGGAGCGTTCGGCCGCGCGACGCTCTACGGCGGCCAGGTCACCGATCCCGACGCGTTGCTCGCGCTGCAGGTCAACGGCGCCGATATCAGCCTCGACCACGGCTTCCCAGCGCGGATCATCGTGCCGGCGCTGCCCGGCGTGCATTGCACGAAGTGGGTCCGTTCGATCGAGTTCCGGGCATGACCGGCAGGTGGCAGTACGTGCCGCTCCTGTTCTGCGTGGCGCTCGGGCTCTACGCAGTGTCGTTCTGGCTGGGCAGCCCGTCGCTGATCCGGCTGCTCCTGTGGTTCGTCGGCGCCGCGGTGCTGCACGACCTGGTGCTGTTCCCGCTCTACTCGGCCGCTGACCGCGGGCTGGCCCGGCTGCCGGTGCGACTGCGCAACCACATTCGGGTGCCGGCGCTCGGCGCGGGGCTGACGTTCCTGGTGTTCCTGCCGGGCATCGTGCGGCAGGGCACCGAGTCGAACATCGCCGCAACGGGCCTGGACCAGGAGCCGTTCCTGGGCAGGTGGGTGGTGCTCACACTGGCCCTGTTCGCGGTCTCGGCGGTGGTCTACGCCGTGCGCACAGGTATTCCGTTGATCAAGGGCAAAAGGTCGCAGTCGAAGATCGACTAACGACCTTCTGCCCTTGATCGACGCCACTTGCCGGGCACACTGCACCCGTGATGCGCGTCGAGCCCGTCGGGCTGCGGGTGGGGCTCGCAGCGTCCGCCGTCGTGGTCGGGGCCCTCTCCGCGCTCGTCGACCCCGGCCGTCCGGCCGATCTGGCCTGGCTGGTCGTCGCGGTGGCCGTGTTCGGTGCGGGCCTCTGGACGCCGTGGCTGCCCACCCCGCTGCTCGCCGTCGCGGTTGCCACACCCGTCGTGCTCGCGGTCCGGTCCGGGCAGCTCGAACAGGTGCTGTTCCTCTGCGCCCTCCTCGGGAGCGTCGTGGCCTGGTTCGAGATGTCGCAGCTCAGGGCCGTCACGGCCGGCCTGGTGTGCGCGCTCGCACCGCTGGTCGCCTTCCTGCTCCTGCCACCGCGGGAGAACTTCGGTGTGCTCAGCTGGACGCTCGGTGTCGGCTTCGCGGTGGTCTCCGGCCGGCTCGTGCGCCGCCAGATCGACCTCACCGAGCGCCTGCAGGCCGCGCAGCACGAGCTCGCAGCGGTCGCGGTTGCCGAGGAGCGGCGGCGCATCGCCCGCGACGTCCACGATCTCGTCGGGCACGGGCTGGCCGCGGTGCTGCTGCACCTCACCGGCGCCCGGCACGTGCTCCGCCGCGATCCCGACGCCGCCGACGAGGCACTCGCGGAGGCCGAGACAGCGGGCCGGCGCAGCATGGCCGAGCTGCGTTCCGTGATGGCGCTGCTGCGCGCCTCCGACGACTCCGGCACCGACGCGCCTGTCCCGGGCCTTGCCGACGTTGCGCGGCTCGCCGGTGACGTGGAGCTCGCCGTCGAGGGCGACCTGGACATGCCCGAGCCGGCCGTCGGGCTCGCCGCCTACCGCATCGTCGCCGAGGCCCTCACCAACGCGCGCCGGCACGCCCCGCAGGCGCGCACGCACGTCCGGATCGCCGTCACCGATGCGACGCTGGTCGTCGACGTGACCAGCATCGGAGCCACTGAACCCGCCCGCGACGACCGCCCCCGCTACGGTCTCATCGGCATGCGGGAACGCGCCGAGACGGTCGGCGGCACGGTCACTGCCGGCCCTGGTCCCGACGGCTGGCTGGTGCACGCCGAACTGCCCTGCGGAGGTGCGCGGTGATCCGCGTCGTGCTCGTCGACGACCAGCAGCTCGTCCGCACCGGGATCGCGCGGATCCTCGGGCCGGCCGACGGGTTCGAGGTGGTGGCCGAGTTCGGTGACGGCGCCCAGGTCGTCGCGGCCGCGTTCGACGCCGACGTGGTCTTGATGGACATGCGGATGCCGCAGGTCAACGGCATCGACGCGACCCGCGCGCTGCGGACGCGCCCGGCCGCGCCGCCCGTGCTCGTGCTCACCACGTTCGACGAGGACGACGTGTTGTGGGCCGCCCTGGACGCCGGCGTCGCCGGCTTCGTCCTCAAGGACGCCAGCGCCGCCGACCTGATCGCCGCCACGCGCGCCGTCGCGGCCGGCGGAGCCTGGTTCGACCCGGCCGTCGCGCCGCGCGTGCTGGCCGCCTACCGGCGCCGGGCGCCCGCGCAGCAGGCTGCGGGGCGGATCGGCGAGCTGTCCGACCGGGAGCGCGACGTACTCGTCCGCATGGCCCGCGGCGCCACCAACAGCGAGATCGCTGCGGCGCTCGTGCTGTCGGAGGCCACGGTGAAGTCGCACGTCAGGAGCATCTTCACCAAGCTCGACGCCCGCGACCGCGCCGCCGCGATCGTGATGGCGTTCGACCACGGGCTCGTCTGACTCATCCCGTGGGCTGAGCGCCCGTCCCGCCCGTGGATCGATGTGCTGGATCGAGCCGCTGACCAGCATGGACGCATGCTCACCGCCGCCCCTGCCACCGCCACCCGCACCTGGCACGCGCGATCCGTCCTGGCCGTGGCCGCCGCGACCGTGCTGCTCCATCTCGCCGTCGGCGCCGGCTACGGGTGGCACCGCGACGAGATGTACTTCTTCGTCGAGTCCTGGCGGCTGGACTGGGGGTTCGCCAGCGAGCCCCCGATGACGCCGGCGATCGGGTGGCTGGCGCGGCAGCTGTTCGGCGAGTCGCTCGTCGGGCTGCGGCTGTGGCCGGCGTTGGCGGGGGCTGCGGTGGCGGTGCTCGCGTCGCTGGTCGCGCGCGAGCTGGGCGGGCGCCGGACCGCGCAGCTCGTCGCGGCGATCTCGGTCAGCACCGCCACCATCGCGCTGGGGCTGTTCCACCTGTTCGGGCCGTCGGCGTTCGACCAGGTCGCGTGGGCCGGCTGCCTGCTCGTGCTCGTCAAGCTGCTGAACGGGGCCGATCGGCGCTGGTGGCTCGCGTTCGGGGCGATCGCCGGGATCGGGCTGCTGAACAAGAACACGCTGGCGCTGCTCGCGATCGCGCTGGTGGTCGCCGTGGTGGTGACGCCGGAGCTGCGACCGTGGTTGCGGTCCCCGCTGCCGTGGGCCGGTGGCCTGCTCGCCGTCGCGATCGCGAGCCCGTACCTGATCTGGCAGACGGCGCACAGCTGGCCGATGCTCGACGTCGCCGGCTCGGTGAGCGACGAGAGGGGCGGGATCTCCGGCGCGCTGCTCTACCTGCCGATGCAGGTGCTCACGATGAACCCGTTGCTCGCGCCGGTCTGGATCGCCGGGCTGTGGTGGCTGTGGCGTTCCCGCACGTTCCGCCCGCTCGCGGTGATCTGGGTGGTGCTGCTGGCGCTGCTCGCGCTGGGCGGCGGCCGGTCGTACTACCTGATGCCCGCGTACCTGCCGCTGTTCGCGGCCGGGGGCGTGGTGCTCGAGCGGTGGCGCGACCGGCCCGTCGCGATCGTGGCTGCGCTGGTGGCAGCGGCCGCGCTGGTCGTGCCCAGCGCGCTGCCCGTGCTGCCCATCGAAGCCCAGCGGCATCTGCCATTCACGGCCATCAACCCGCTGCTCTCCGACCCGCCCGGTTGGCCGACCTACGTCGCGCAGATCGCGGCCGTGCCTCCCGGCACGCCCGTGCTCACGGCCAACTACGGCGAGGCCGCGGCGATGGAGCTGGCCGGGGTGCGGGCGTACAGCGGCCACAACGCGTACGGCACGTGGGGGCCGCCACCCGCCGGCACCACCGAGATGATCACCGTCGGGATGTCGGAGCAGGTGCTGGCGCGGACGTTCACGCAGTGCACGCCCGTCACCGTCCTCGCCAACCCGTACGGCATCGACGACGAGGAGGCCGGTCGCATCGTCGCCGTGTGCAGCGGCCCGCGGGCGTCCTGGGACGAGCTGTGGCCGGGCATCGTCCACGTCACGAACTGAGCTACCAGACGGTCAGCAGCAGGTGGTTCACCGCGAGCGCCAGCACCACCTGGCCGGCCAGCCACCAGCGCGCCCGCGGCAGCAACGCGCACGGCACCACCAGCCACACCACGAACGGCAGCCAGATCCGCTCCACCTCGGCCTTGCTCATACCGGAGAGATCGGCCAGCAGGATCGCCCCGACCGCGGCCGTGACCAGCAGCATCGCTGCCCGGGGCAGGTCGCGGAGGCGTCGCAGGCCTGTCACGATCGCCGGGCCCATGGCGAACGCCACCGCGGCCAGGTTCGCCCACACGAAGTACGAGTAGGGCCTGGTCGACGCGATGCTCGCCGCGTAGATCACCTGCACGTGCGCGAACCCGGTGAACCACCAGAAACCGGAGAGGGTGAACGCGGTGATGACGGCGCCCGCGCCGGCCACCGCGAGCAGCCCGGCACGGATGTTGCGCGTGGCCAGCAGCACGGCGAGCGGGAGCAGGCCGGCCAGCACCAGTCCGTAGGACAGGTAGAGGCAGTACCCCAGCAGCACCCCGCCGGCGACGGCGGCGAGCGGGCGCCGGGTCGCGCCGATGGCCAGCAGCGCCACTCCCCACGCCAGCACCCCGGCGAACAGCCCGTCCGCGGAGACACCCATCCACACCGCACCGGGCAGCAGCACCCCGAACGGCAGCGCGCGCCGCGCCAGGTCCTCGTGCCCCAGCGCCTGCAGCGTCACCGCCACCGCGATGCAGGCCGAGCTCGCCACCAGCATCACCACGACCCCGGACGGGCCTCCGCCACCCAGCCCGACCCGGTCCAGGAGCACGAACGTGACGAGCGCCCCGGGCGGATGCGCGCCGACGTGTGTGGACCAGAAGACCGCCTGGTCGGTGAGGATGTGGTCGGCGAACGTCCGCAGCATCGCGCCGATGTCGGGCACCCGCGGAACGTCATGCAGGTACTCCTGATCGGTCGTCAGGCGCTCGACGACACCGCGCTGCCACCCGTCGACCAGGGCGAGCGACACCGTCCACGCCGATGCCGTCGCCCACGCCGTCCAGAGGAGGGAGCGCCAGGCGAGGCGCTGCGCCAACGCCGGACCGCTGGTCACCGCGACGATCCCGATCGCCACCGCGGCCGGGGTGCCCGGCCCGACATGCGGCAGCCATCCCGCCAGCAGCGGCGGGAACCCCAGGAAGATGTCCACCCCAGCGGCGAGTAGCTCCCGCCCCCGCACCGAAGCCGCCACGACCAGCGCTCCCGCGGCCGCCACGACGGCCAGATCGCGCCCCGCCGCACGCACCGTCAGCTCGGCCCGGGCCACCAGCCGACGCTAGCGCCCACCCCCGCCCACCGGTCTTACAGCTCAATGACGCCCGCGAGTCTCCCGTCCTGTTCGGCGAGTCCTGGGTTCCGGTTCGGCGAGTCTCGCGTTCCGGTCGGCGAGTCCTGCGTCTTGCCCGGCGCGTTCGGAGATGCGGGACGGCGAGTTGGGAATTGGAGCCCGGCGAGTTGGCCGGATCAACAGGGCGAGTTGGCCTATTCGGCCGGGCAGCGTCGCAAGCGAGGCAGCCAACTCGCCCTGCTGGGATGGCCAACTCGCCCTGCTGGGATGGCCAACTCGCCGGGCCGCATCTCCGAACTTGCCGCACCGAAAGGAGAACTCGCCGACCGGAACGCGAGACTCGCCGGGCCGAACGGGAGACTCGCGGGGGAGTGGTCAGGTCGGGAGGGCTGCTCTCAGTGCTTCTGCTGCGGCCTTGGGGTCCTCGGCCTCGGTGATCGCGCGGACGACGACGATGCGTTCGGCACCTGCCGCAAGCACCTCGGGCAGCCGCTGCCCGTCGATGCCGCCGATGGCGAACCAGGGGCGGGTGGGGGTGCGGTTGGCGACGGTGCGGACGAGGTCCAGCCCGGGAGCGGGGCGGCCGGGCTTGGTCGGGGTGGGCCAGCAGGGGCCTGCGCAGAAGTAGTCGACGCCGATCTCGACGGCCGCGGCCGCCGTCTCGTCGGACGAGTGCGCGGACCGGCCGATGATGATGTCGTCGCCGACGATCCGGCGGGCGATGCCGACCGGGAGATCGTCCTGCCCGAGGTGCAGCACGTCGGCGTGGGCGGCCAGCGCGACGTCGGCCCGGTCGTTGACGGCGAGCAGGGCGCCGTGCCGCGCGCACACCTCGGCAAGTACCTCCAGCGCCGCCAGCTCGTGGCGTGCCTCCAGCGGCCCGTCGGAGCCCTTGTCGCGCAGCTGCACGATATCGACCCCGCCGGCGAGGGCGGCGTCGACGAACTCGGCGAGATCACCGCGGTCGCGGCGGGCGTCGGTGCAGAGATAGAGGCGGGCGGCGGCGAGGCGCTCGCGGCGGGCGGCGGCGTCGATTCCGGGCACGACGCCGCAGCGTACGCTCGGGCCTAGGTGACGCACGGGAGCCCAGCGCGTGGGCTGAGAGGGGACTCGACCGGTCCCGACCGTCGAACCTGATCCGGGTCATGCCGGCGCAGGGAGCGGATGGGATGCAGAGCGAGTTGATCGTCGTCGGGGCCGGTGTGATCGGCCTGACGTGTGCGTGGCGCGCCGCGGCGGCCGGCCATGCCGTCGTGGTGGTGGATCCGGCGCCCGGCTCGGGTGCCTCGTGGGTCGCAGGCGGCATGCTCGCGCCCGTCACGGAGGCGTGGCCGGGGGAGGAGACCCTGCTGGAGCTGGGGCTCGCCGCGGTGGCCGCTTGGCCGGAGTTCGCCGACGAGCTCGGCGCCGTGGCCGGCCGATCGGCGGGGCTGCGTACCGAAGGCACTGTCGTCGTCGCGACGGGCTCCGGCGATCGCGCCGAGCTGGACGGGCTCGCCGACCATCTGGCCCGGCTCGGCCGCGCCGTCGACCGGCTCTCCGGTCGCGAGCTGCGGCGCCTCGAGCCCGGCCTCGGCCCGGACGTGCGCGGCGGGCTGTCGGTGCCCGGCGATCTGGCAGTCGACAACCGGATGCTGTTGGACGCGCTGCAGGAAGCGGCGCGGCGGGCAGGCGCACGGTTCGTGGCGGCCACCGTCCGGGATATCCGAGACGACGGAGCGCAGGTCACCGGAGTCCGCACCGACGACGGCGTGCTCGCCGCCGACCGGGTGCTGGTCTGCGCGGGCGCGCATTCGGCGGGCCTCCATGCCGCGCTGGAGGGGCTGGTCCGGCCGGTGAAGGGCGAGATCGTGCGGCTCGCGCACCGCGCCGGCGCGTTGCCGCCGCCGACACGGACGGTGCGCGCGCTCGTCGACGGCCGGCCGGTCTACGCGGTGCCACGCGACGGCGGGCTCGTGATCGGCGCGACCCAGTACGAGACCGGTTTCGACACCGAGGTGACGGTCGGCGGGGTGCGTGACCTGCTCCGCGACGCCGAGCGGGTGCTGCCCGGCATCGCCGAGTACGCGCTGGTCGAGACCGCGGCGGGGTTGCGGCCGGGCAGCCCCGACAACCTGCCGCTGATCGGCCCGATCGGCCCCGACGGCCTGCTGGTGGCCACCGGGCACAGCCGCAACGGCATGCTGCTCGCCCCGGTCACCGCGGACGCAGTCCTCGACCTCCTGGCCGGTGGGCCGACTCCCGCCGCCTCCGATCCCCGTCGACTGAGGAGATCCGAATGCACGTGACGATCAACGGCGAGCGCCGCGAGCTGGCGTCCGGCGCGACCGTCGACGACGCCGTGACCGCCATCGGCGCGCCGCGCTCCGGCGTGGCCGTCGCCGTCGACGGGGAGGTGGTGCCGCGGGCCGACTGGGTGCGGCTGCGCCTCTCCGAGGACGCCGAGATCGAGGTGCTCACCGCAGTGCAGGGAGGCTGACATGGATCTGGTGATCGGCGACCACAAGATCGGCTCGCGATTGGTGATGGGCACCGGCGGGGCGGCGAACCTGGAGATCCTCGAACGGGCGCTGGTGGCATCCGGCACCACGCTCACCACCGTGGCGATGCGCCGGATCGACGCCGCCGCCGGCACCGGGGTGCTGGACCTGCTGCGCAAGCTGGGCATCGCCGTGCTGCCCAACACGGCCGGCTGCCGGACCGCAGCGGAGGCCGTGCTCACCGCCCGGCTGGCCCGTGAGGCGCTCGGCACCGAGCTGGTGAAGCTCGAGGTGGTGGCCGACGAGCGCACCCTGCTGCCCGACCCGATCGAGCTGCTCGACGCCGCCGAGCAACTCGTCGACGACGGGTTCACCGTGCTGCCCTACACCAACGACGACCCGGTGCTGGCCCGCAAGCTGGAACACGCCGGATGCGCCGCCGTGATGCCGCTCGGCTCGCCGATCGGCACGGGCCTCGGCATCCGCAACCCGCACAACATCGAGATGATCGTCGAGGCGGCTGGGGTGCCGGTCGTGCTCGACGCGGGCATCGGCACCGCCTCGGAGGCGGCCCAGGCCATGGAGCTGGGCTGCGACGCGGTGCTGCTCGCCACGGCCGTCACCCGCGCCGCCGATCCCGAGCGGATGGCGCGCGCGATGCGCCTGGCGGTGGAGGCGGGTTACGCGGCACGGCACGCCGGCCGCATCCCGCGGCGATACTGGGCACACGCCTCGTCTCCGGACCGGGAGCAGTAGCCCGGAGGCTCACGCGTTCCCGTACGTCAGGTGGTTCACCATCGGCGTGCAGCGCGACGAGATCAGCCTGAGCGCCTTGTGGCCCACGCCCGTGAACAGCCGCTCGCCCTGCCCCACCACGACCGGTGTGACGTGCAGGCGCAGCTCGTCGATCTGCCCGGCCGCCAGGTACTGGTTCACCGTGGCCGCGCCGCCGGTGATCGCGACGTGCTTGTCGCCCGCCGCCTCGCGGGCCCGCTCCAGCGCGGCTTCCGGGCCGTCGGTGACGAAGTGGAAGGTGGTGCCGCCTTCCATCTCGATGGAGGCGCGCTCGTGGTGGGTGAGCACGAACACCGGGCCGTGGTACGGCGGGTTGGGCCCCCACCAGCCCGTCCAGGACAGGTCCCATTCGCCGCGGCCGGGGCTGAACATATTGCGCCCCATCACGTAGGCGCCGGCGGCGGTGACGCCGGCCAGCTCCTCGGCGTGCTGCTCGGGCTCCGCGAACATCCAGCGGTGCAGGTCGTGGCCGTCGTCGCCCACCCCGTCACCGAACGGGGCGTCGAGGCGCTGGCCGGTGCCGGCGGCGAAGCCGTCGAGCGAGATGGAGAGATCGCAGGTGACGCGGTTCATCGGAGGCTCCTTCGTAGGTGGTGTCTGCCCTCCGGTCGGAGCGGTCACACGATTCTCGACACGCCTTCGCGATGTCGCCGCGCCAGTTCCCGATAGACGGACGGGTTGGTGTCCACCCACATCTGTGCCGACGGAGTGAGCGGCCCCTTCTCCCGTCCGATGCCGCCGAGCACGAGCTGCCCGTCCGGCACGACGGTGTTCGGCGGGATGGTCGCGCCGGCGCCGACGAGGCAGCGGGCGCCGATGCGGGCGCCGTCCTGCACGGTGGCTCCGTTGCCGATCAACGCCTCCGCGCCGATCACGCAGCCGTGGATCACGCACAGGTGCCCGATGGTGGCGCCCGGCCCGATCTCGGTGACGGGATCGTCGCCACCGTGCAGCACGCAGCCGTCCTGCACGTTGGCGCCGGCCCGGACGATGATCGCGCCGAAGTCGGCGCGGAGCACGGCGTTGTACCAGACCGAGGCGTCGGCTTCGATCCGAACGTCGCCGACGAGTGTGGCGGTCGGCGCAATGAACGCTGTCGGATGCACGGTCGGCGTGCGACCTTCGAACGAGTAGAGCGGCATGCCCTCAAAGTGCCATTTGCCGGCAGTTCCAGGTCACCCGGAATGTCGATCTCTTCGGACGGCGGGTGAGTTAGGCTCCCCTGTCGGTCGGGACGAGGGGTGCACTGGCGTGTGGGCCGAACGGGGGCAGGCCCGGTGAGCACGGCGTTGTGGGTCGTGTTCTGGGTGTTGGCCGTCCTGCTGGGCTCACTGCTGTTCAGCCTGCTGATCGCTGCGTTCATCCGCACCGGCGGCAGCGGCTACAGCTCCGACGGCTTCGGCGATGGCGGGCCTGCGGGCGGCGGCGATCCGCCACAGCACCGCGATCCGACGGCGGGGCCGGGGCCGCAGGGTGAGGAACCGGACGCCGGGTAGTGCCGGTCCCCGACCCAGCCGCGGCACCACCGCGACACCGAGTCCGGCGGCGACCAGCGCCAGCTGGGTGGGGTGCTCGGAGGCGGTGTGGGCGATGCGCGTCTCCAGCCCGTGCGCGCGGAACGTGTCGACGAGCCAGTCGTGGCAGATCTGCCCGTCCGACCAGCTGATCCACTCCTCGTCGGCGAGCTCCGTCAGCGCGACCGGGCCGCGGATCGGGTGATCGGCGGGCACCGCGACGTCGAACGGGTCGTCGAGCAGGTGGCGCCGAGTGAGGCCGGCGGGTAGCGGCAGCGGGGCGTCGGGCCAGTCCTGCACGATCGCGACGTCCACGTCGCCGCGGGCCAGCGCCGGGATCGCTGCGTCGGGTTCGAGCTCGACGAGCCGCACCTGCAGTTCGGGATGCCGATCACGCAGGCTGCGCAGCGCGGCGGGGCACAACCCGCGGGCGGCGGTGGCGAACGCGGCGATCGTGAGCCGGCCCGCGACGGCGCCGCTGTGGGCGGCCAGGTCCGCCTCGGCCTGTTCGAGCCGCGTGAGCAGGCGGGTCGTGTGCTCGACGAGCAGCCGCGCGGCGTCGGTGAGCCGTACCCCGCGCCCCCGGCGCTCCAGCAGTGGCTGACCGATCTCGCTCTCGAGGCGGGCGAGCTGCTGCGACGCCGCGGACGACGTGACGTGCAGGCTCGCCGCTGCCGAGCGGACCGACCCGGTGACGGCCACGGCATGGAGCACCCGTAGCCGTTCCACGTTCAACACTTCAGTGATGCTACGCGTTCCTGCACGGATAGATTCGCTTGTCTTGACGGTCTGCCACCGGCAGTGTCGGAGTCATGGGAACCCATCTCCTCGGCGGCGATCTCCCCGTCCACCGGCTCGGCTTCGGCGCGCTGCGGCTGCGCCCGTCGCCTGCGCCCGACCGGCAGACCTCGATCGCGGTGGCCCGACGGGCCGTCGAGCTCGGCATCACGCTGATCGACACCGCCGACTCGTACCACCTCGGGGAGAACGAGGTTCTGCTCGCCGAGGCATTGCATCCCTACCCGGACGGGCTGGTGATCGCCACGAAGACCGGCCAGGCCCGCCCGTTCGGTTCGTGGGTGCCGCTCGGTCGGCCCGAGTACCTGATCCAGCAGGCGGAGCTGTCGTTGCGGCGGCTGCGGCTCGACTGCCTCGATCTCCTGCAGCTGCACCGCGTCGATCCGGCCGTGCCGCTCGCCGACCAGATCGGCGCCCTCCGTGCGTTGCAGGACAAGGGCATGGTGCGCCACGTGGGCGTGTCCGAAGTGGGAGTGGCCCAGATCGTGGAAGCCGCGGCGATCACGCCGATCGTCGCCGTGCAGAACCGCTACAACCTCCTCGACCGGGCCGCCGACCCGGTGCTGGAGCACTGCACCGCGCACGGCATCGCGTTCCTGCCGTGGCAGCCGATCGCGCCGAGCCTCGGCGGCGATGCCGATCCGGTCGCCCGGGTCGCCGCGCGGCACGCCGCCACCCGGGCCCAGGTCGCGCTCGCCTGGCTCCTGCAGCGCTCGCCCGTGGTGCTGCCGATCCCCGGCACGTCCTCGCTGGCCCATCTTGAGGAGAACGTGGCGGCCCGCGATCTTGAGCTGGCGGCCGCCGACCTGGCCGAGCTATCCGCCGCGGGGGCGGCGTAGGCCCAGTCGCGCCAGTTCCAGCGCGGCCAGCCCGCGGATGGCCTCGGTGTCGCTCGCACGCCAGGCCGCCGCCGGGTCTGGCGAGACGGCGAGCAGCTTCCGCACCGGCAGCCGGGTCATCGCCCGCAGCGCCAGCAGATCGTCGTCGAGATCGCGGACGGCGACGGCGGCGCTCGCGGCGCGCGAGTACCGGATCCGCAGCGGCAGCCACAGGAACAGCACCGGCAGCACCCCGATGATGATCAGCACGACGGCAGTGCCCGAGGCGACGCTGGCGATCGTGTCCACCTGCTCGCGGCCCGCCGCCGCGATGCGTTCTCCTGCGCCGGTGCCCTGCCCGAGCGCCGACGACAGGTCGCCGCCGACGAACGGCACCTTCCCCGCCTGCTGCGCGGCGCCGGTGAACACGCCCGCGATCGACGTGCCGGCGTCCGCGAGTGCCGTGGCCGGGCCCTGCAGCCGCAGGATCACCTCCCGCACCGCCAACGCCGCCAGGACGACCACGATGACCCAACCGATCGCCATCACGTCGGCCACGAGCTGGCGGAGGATGCGGATGGGCCGCTCCGCGTAGATGCGCATGGGCTCGGTGTCTACCGGAGGAGCAGGCTCACATCACAGGTCCGGCCCGGAACGTTGCGCTGATCATGGGCAAACCGTTGCACTGGAAGATCAACTGGCGACGTTCTGCCCATGATCGACGCGGCGTGCGTGGCGGCCGGGTTGCGTTGATCAAGGGCAAAAGGTCGCCCGCAGAGATCGACCAATGCCGCGGAGTTAGCGATCGAGTGGCGCTGTCACGTCGGCCGCGCGGTGTGGCGCGATGAAGGGCAACGGGACCTCTGGTAGATCGGGTCGACCGACCAAGATCTTCTCGACCACCAGAGGTTCCCGTTGCCGTCCCAGCATGTCACTGTCACGTTCACCCGCGCGGTCACCGTCGCAGCGGGGGTGTTCGCTCCGGGCCATCTCGGGGAGCTGACCCGCTATCTGCCCTTCGAGCTCGTCGATGACGTGCTCGAACAGACCCGCACGGTGCAGCGGCGGCTGCGCGTGTTGCCCTCGCGGGTCGGGGTGTACTTCGTGCTCGCGCTGGGGTTGTTCCCGCAGCTGGGCTATGCGCGGGTGTGGGCGAAGCTGGTCGCCGGGCTGACCGCAGCGCCGAATGTGGCGGTGGCGCATCCGTCGGAGAAGGCGCTGCGGGATCTACGTCGCCGGCTCGGGCCGGCCCCGCTGCGGGCGTTGTTCGAGGTGGTCGCCGGGCCGCTGGCGCAACCCCGCACGCCAGGGACGTGTTTCGCGGGGATGCGCACGGTCGCCTTCGACGGGCTCAACTCGATCAAGGTGCCTGACACCGACCGCAACCGCAGCTGGATGGGCCGTATCCGCTACCGGATGGGCTTCGCCGGCTATCCCACGCTGCGGTTGATGTGTCTGGTCGAGACCGGCACCCGGGCCCTGCTGGGCGCTGTGATCGGCGCCCCCGGCGATCACAGCGGCGACCGGGACGAGGCCACGCTGGCGCGGCGACTGCTGGCGCGGCTGGCACCGGGCATGCTGGTGTTGCTCGATCGCGGTTTCGACTCCGCCGCGTTCCTGACCGCGGTGCACGCCACCGGGGCGCATCTGTTGGCGCGGGCCCGGTCGGGGCGCATCCCGCCGGTGCTGCAGCAGTTCCCGGACGGCTCCTACCTGTCCGAACTGGACGGGTTGGCGGTGCGGATCATCGAGGCCGATCTGAGGATGCACGGCGGCGACGGGACCCAGATCGCCGACCGCTACCGGTTGATCACCACCCTGCTCGATCACCGCCGCCACCCCGCGGCGGCGCTGATCAGGCTCTACCACGAACGCTGGGAGATCGAGACGGCCTACCTTGCGCTGCGCCACACCATGCTCGACGGACACGTCCTGCGCTCCGGGGACCGCCCAGGGGTCGAGCAGGAAGTCTGGGCGCTGTTGACGCTCTACCAGTTGCTGCGCATGGCCATGACCGCCGCGATCGAGACCCGCCCAGCCACCAACCCCGACCGGGCCAGTTTCACCACCGCCCTGCAGGCCGCCCGCGACCAGCTCATCACAGCCGCCGGGATCTGCCCCCACCCCGACACCGACCCCGCAGAACCCGTGGACCTGCTCGGGGCGATCGGTCGCGCCGCGCTGGCCACCCTGCTACCCGCCCGCCGCGCCCGCTTCAGCGCCCGCACGGTCAAGTGCGGCACCTCCCGCTACCTGCACTGCGACGACGGCCGCCCCACGACCTCGACCGCGATCACCACGTTCGAGATCTGCATGCACACCCCACCGGTGGACCTATCCCCGCGAGCTCGTCGCCCTCGCGACCGCAACAAACCCCGCACACCCCGCCCGCCGACGCGACGTGACCGCGTCACCGCCCTGCTACGCACCGACCCCCGCCGCGGGTGGAGCGGCACAGAACTCGCCGAGAAACTGCAGGTCAAACCCCACAACATGCTCACCCAACTCGCCGAATGGTCACGCCTGGGGTTCATCACCCGCACCAACACCGGCACATACGCCCTCGACACGCCGCTCTAAATCCTCGACAGCCACCACGCCCGGCTAACTCCGCGGCATTGAGAGATCGACTGACGACCTTTTGCCCTTGATCAACGCCACACCGCCGGGCCGCTGCCACACCGCCGGGCCGATGACCCCCTATGCCGTGTGGATGGGGCCTTCCCGCTCCGCCAGCCGCACCCCGGCGCCACCCCAGTGCTGCGCGATCATCTCCGCCGCGATGGAGACGGCGGTCTCCTCCGGCGTGCGCGCCCCGAGGTCGAGCCCGATGGGGCTGGACATGCGCGCGATCTCGGCGTCGGTGATGCCGCGCTCGCGCAGGCGGTCGAGGCGGTCGTCGTGGGTGCGCCGCGAGCCCATCGCGCCGATGTACCCGACCTCGGGCAGCCGCAATGCCACTTCCAGCAGCGGCACGTCGAACTTGGGGTCGTGGGTGAGCACGCACAAGGCCGTCCGCGCGTCGATGCGCCCGGCGGCGGCCTCGGCGGCGAGGTAGCGGTGCGGCCATTCGACGACGACCTCGTTGGCGCCGGGGAAGCGCGACGAGGTGGCGAAGACGGGGCGGGCGTCGCAGACGGTGACCCGGAATCCGAGGAAGTTGCCGATCTTCGCGACGGCGGCGGCGAAGTCGATGGCGCCGAACACGATCATGCGGGGCGGCGGCGCGAAGGATTCGACGAACACCGACAGCCCCTCACCGCGCCGCTGCCCGTCGACGCCGTAGGTGAGGGTGGCGTTGCGGCCGATGTCGAGCAGGCCGCGCACGTCGTCGCGCAGCGCGTCGTCGAGGCGGGGGGAGCCGGTGCTGCCCTCCACGGAGTCGGCACGCACGATCAGCCGGCGACCCAGCCGCTCGACCGGCCCCGACGTGACGGTGGCGACCGCGATCGGCACCTCGTCGCGGACGGCCTCGGCGACGGCACCGAGCTCGGCGAACGACTCGGGCGTGATCTTCTCGACGAAGATGTCGATGATCCCGCCGCAGGTCAGCCCGACGGCGAACGCGTCGTCGTCCGAGACCCCGTAGCGCTGCCACACCGGCCGCCCGTCGCCCAGCACCTGCTGGCCGAGTTCGTAGACCGCGCCTTCGACGCAGCCGCCGGACACCGAGCCGACGGCCTCGCCGTTCGCACCGACCAGCATGGCGGCGCCGGTCTGCCGCGGGGCGGAGGAGAACGTCCCGACGACGGTGGCGAGCGCGACCGGCTCACCCTTTCCCCACCACTGTTCGAGTTTGGGAAGCACGTCACGCACGTGCCATCACCTCCAGCAACCGCTCCAGGGTGGCCAGGCTGTGCCCGGCCAGCAGTTCGTTCAAGTGTGGCAGGGCCGCCACGATTCCCCCTTGGACGGGCGCGTAGCCGTCCTTGCCGGCGTGCGGGTTGACCCAGACGACCTGGTGGGCGAGCCGGGCCAGGCGCGCGCACTGTGCGCCGAGCAGGTCGGTCTCGCCGCGCTCCCACCCGTCGGAGAAGACGACGACGACCGCGCGCCGGGCGGCGCCGCGCTGCCCCCATCGATCGACGAAGGCGCGCAGCACCTCACCGAGTCGGGTGCCGCCGGACCAGTCGGGGATGGCCCGGCCGGTGGCCGCGAGCGCGCGTTCGGGATCGCGCATGCGCAGCTCGCGGGTCACCCGGGTGAGCCGGGTGCCGATGGTGAAGACCTCGGTGGAGGCGGGCGCCCGCCGCACGACGACGTGCGCAAACCGCAGCAGTGCGTCGGCGTAGGGCTCCATCGAGCCCGACACGTCGACGAGCAGGACGACCTTCCGCGGTCGTACCGAGGTGTCGCGGCGGCGCAGCTCGCGGAACTCGCCGCCGTCGCGCAGGGCGGCGCGCAGCGTGCGGCGTGCGTCGGGTACTCCACGGCGGGCCGGCCGGAGTCGACGGGACCGGCGCTGCGGCGGCTCGGGCTTCAGGAGCGCGAGCAACCGGCGCAGGTGTTCGCGCTCGGCGGGGGAGAGCTCGGAGAGGTCGCGGTGGCGCAGCATCTCGGTGCCGGACGCGCGTGCGAGCAGCTGCGGTTCGTCGGACGCGTCGTCGTTCTCACCCTGACCGCTCGGGGAGGTCAGCGCGGCCAGTTTGGGTGGTGGCGGTTTGCGCTGGTCGATCAGCTCGGTCGCGCGGCCGCTCTCGCGCGGCGGGGTGAACCAGTCGGCGAAGGCCCGTTCGTAGCGCGGTATGTCATCGGCGTCGGAGCACAGCGTGAGCCGACCTGCCCAATAGGTCTGGGTGCGGCTGGTGACGTCGAGCTGGTCGACGGCCTCCACGAAGGCGGCCACCCGGTCGGTGGTGATGGCCAGGCCGGCATGGCGCAGCACGACGGTGAACCCGACCAGCGCGGGGATCGGGTCGGCTTCGTCGGTGGCCGGCGTGGACACCGAGGTCAGGACGCCATCAGCGTGTCGAGCTGGGCGCGAACGCGATCGGCGTCCTCCCGGTACTTGAGGACGGCCCCGAGTGTGGCGGCGGCGCTCTCCACGTCGAGGTGCCGGGCGCCGACGAGCTGCAGTGCCTGCGCCCAGTCCAGCGTCTCCGCGACCCCTGGCGGCTTGAGCAGGTCGGTCTGGCGCATCTTCCGCACGGCGGTCGCGACGTCGATGGCCAGTCGCTCGGGGATGCCGGGCAGGCGCGAGTGCAGGATCTCGATCTCGCGGGCCAGGTCGGGGTGGTCGAGCCAGAGGTAGAGGCAACGCCGCTTCAGCGCGTCGTGCACCTCCCGGGTGCGGTTGGACGTGAGCACGACGACCGGTGGTGACTCGGCCTTGATCTCGCCGATCTCCGGGATGGTGACGGCGTGCTCGGTGAGCACCTCCAGCAGGAAGGCCTCGAACTCGTCGTCGGCCCGGTCGATCTCGTCGACGAGCAGCACGCTCGGCACGGTGCGCAGCGCCCGCAGGATCGGGCGGGCGAGCAGGAAGCGCTGGTCGTAGAGCGAGGCCTCGACGAGGTCGGCGTCGAGCTTCTCCCCGGATGCGGTCGCGGATGCCTCCAGCGACCGCAGGTGCAACAGCTGCCGGGGGAAATCCCAGTCGTAGAGGGCCTGGGAGGCATCGATGCCGTCGTGGCACTGCAATCGGATCAACTCGGCACCCAGCACTTGGGCGAGTGCCTGCGCCAGTGCGGTCTTACCCGTGCCGGGCTCGCCCTCGCAGAAGAGCGGGCGGTGCATCCGCATGGCGAGGAAGGCAGCGGTTGCGAGCCCGTCGTCGGCGAGGTAACCGGTGTCACGCAGCGCAGCAGCCAGCGCGGTGGGGGACGAGGTCGGATCGGGCACCTGACCAGCATGCCGGACGGGTCGCACAGCGGCTACCTGGCCATGTGCGCCGGGTCACGATCGACGGTCCGTGACAAGCACTCATCCAGCAATACTTCCGGTTTGGTTGTAGTTATCAAAAAGTTATCTGTCTGTGATCATCGGTCTATGACCTGCGGAAAATCGGATAACACGTATGTAAGTTCACTCGAATAGTGACTGCGCTCACCGCAACCATGTTTGACGAAATGTGGGGGTCGGCTCGTAGCGTTCTCGTTCGGCCGTTCCCCCGAGCGGTCGGAAATGCATCCGGAGCCGTCACGCCGTGGTCCTGTCCCACGGTTCCGGTCCGTCGAATCAGATGACGGGACAGGACCGAGGCGTACTACAGCCGGCGGCCGCACCACTGGCCTGACCGGCGACGACCTGGACCGCACGCGAGCCATCACCCCCCGCTCGCACGTGCACAGTCCTCCTCGACAGGCGTGATGGAGATTCACCGATGACGCGTCGACCTGGGTACAACGCCGGCCGCAAGCTTCTGCGACTCGCTGTCGCCGGCGCAGTTGTGGTCGGAACTCCGGTTGCTCTCGCGGGTACCGCCAACGCCGCCGACGACTCGACATGGGACCGTTTGGCCCAGTGTGAGAGCGGTGGCCGGTGGAACATCAACACCGGCAACGGATTCTCCGGCGGCCTGCAGTTCACCCCCAGCACGTGGAAGGCCTACGGCGGCACCGGTTCGGCGCACAACGCCAGCCGTGAGCAGCAGATCGCGGTCGCCGAGAAGGTGCTGGCCGGCCAGGGCTGGGGCGCATGGCCGTCCTGCTCGAAGAAGGTCGGCGCCAGCGGCAAGGCCCAGCCGAACAAGACCGTGCTGGCCAAGGCCAAGCCCGCCCCGAAGGCCGCACCGCAGCCCGCCGCGGCCGCGCCGGCAGCCCCTGCGGTTCCGGCGGCGCCGAAGAACGGCGCCGACTACACGGTGGCCGCGGGCGACACCCTCAGCAAGATCGCGACCACGCAGAGCGTCCCCGGTGGCTGGAAGGCCATCTTCGACCGCAACGCCGACGTGATCAGCAACCCGAACCTGCTCAAGGTCGGACAGCCCCTGGATCTGAAGTAAGTAGTCCCAGGCAGCATGCGAGCCGCCCGCACCGGAAGGTGCGGGCGGTCTCGTGTGTCAGGCGGAGTTGACCCACTCGTCGGAGCCGTCGGCGAACTCCTGGTGCTTCCACACCGGCAGCCGCTTCTTGACCTCGTCGACGAGATGGGCGCACGTCATGAAGGCTTCGGCCCGGTGATCGGCGGCCACCGCGCACGCCAGTGCCACGTCCCCGATCCCGAGCGGGCCTACCCGGTGGCTCACCGCGATCGCCCGCACGCCCTCCGACCCTGCGGCCACGTCGGCGGCGATCTCGGCGACCAGCGCCGCGGCGCTCGGATGTGCGCTGTAGTTCAGGCCCGTGACGGACTTGCCGCCGTCGTGGTCGCGGACGACACCCGCGAACGTCACGACCGCGCCTGCCCCCGCATGATCGACGAGCCGCGCGTGCTCCTCGACATCCAGCGGCTCCACGCCGACGGCGGCCCTCAAAACCTTCGCGGGGGATGGACGGCCCGACGAAGGAGGGTCGGGGTGGGTATGGCCAGCAGTCATGTGTGGTCTCCTCCGCGCAACTGGTCGACGGCGTGGTCGAGCACCCCGTCGAGCACGCCCAGCCCGTCCTGCACGCCGCCGGTGGAGCCGGGCAGGTTCACCACCAGGGTCCGGCCGGCCACACCGGTGACCCCGCGTGACAGCACGGCCGTCGGCACCATGGGTGCCCCGGCGGCCCGGATCGCGTCGGCCAGGCCTGGCACCTCGTAGTCCAGCAGGGCCCGGGTGACCTCGGGGGTGGCGTCGGTCGGCGAGATGCCCGTGCCGCCCGTGGTGATCACGATGTCGGCGGCGTCGGCGACGGCCGCCCGGATCGCCGCCCCGACCGGTTCGCCGTCGGGGACGACGGTCGGCTCGGGGCACTCGAACCCGCGGGCCCGCAGCCACTCCACGATCACCGGGCCGCTGCGGTCGGCGTAGACCCCGGCCGCTGCCCGGTTGGAGGCCGTGACCACCCTGGCGCTCTTCACTGCGTCGTTCCTCGCTTCGCTCGGGATGCTCGCAGGCCCTCGGAGACGATGCCCTGCTCCTCC
>Ga0307513_10003782_pt1 | contig 20414 bp, 14 predicted proteins | sample 15_EM_MG_FD_202174 | JGI IMG/M metagenome (GOLD analysis project Ga0307513, IMG submission 202174) | Populus trichocarpa ectomycorrhiza microbial communities from riparian zone in the Pacific Northwest, United States - 15_EM | ecosystem: Host-associated > Plants > Roots > Unclassified | place...
ATCTTCTTTAGAGAGACAAACCTACTTGGATTGGATGTAAAGGATAATCACTCTCTCATTTATCTCTAATCATGTATCTTCATTGATTGCTTTTGAAAAATTATTAAAATGATTCGGTTGGTAAGATAATAGCTTACAGATCGATCCGGTTTAAAATTTGGGTTTTGAATTTTGACCGGATCACCAGACCGGCTGGGTCAATTTTTTTTTAGAAAATCAAAACAATATCGTTTTAGTAAAAATAAAAAAATCAACGAATTGCAACTGGGTTTTTGACCGGGTCTTGCCGGGTCAACCTACCAGGTCAATGGGGTCATACCGGGTTTTTTCTTACCCTATTTTTTCTTCAACCCGGCCCGGTTCCAGTCCCGGGTCAGCTGGTTCCCGGATTGACCCTCCTGACGTGGCCGGATTTTAAAACTATAGATAAGAGTGTTTTTTAAAATAATTTTTAGTTTAAAAATATATTAAAATAATTTTTTAAATTAATATAAAAACATTAAAATACTTTTAAAAAATAAAAATAACAAACACCCCCCTAACCCCTAAAGGATAATGACAATAAAATATTATATCACATTAATTGAGATAAAGTTTAGGAAACATAAGAATGAAAACACTTGCATCCAATTAAACAAAAGCTTTCCCATCCATTTCATGGTATAGTGTATTTTTGCTCTCTCTCACCCTTTATTTATTTATTTATATTTTTCACACTGAAAAAACAAAACCCTTTACATGCAAATCAAAAGCATCAAAACCCAGAATCAGGATCAGAGGATTCAGATACTCTCTCAGATGGAAGCTGATGTATCCATTCTCATCAAAATCAAAACCCTAACATAAACCATAGCAAAAAGAAAAAAGTAAAAAAAAGAAACAATTTTTTGTCTTCCTCTTTCTAAGATAATTTAGGGTCTTGTTTATTTTCTTTTGAGAATCAAATCGATGAAGGGTATTGTAGTTTTATTGTTGTCTCTGTTGAGTTGCTGTTTGGTGGCGTCGGCTAATGTTGTTTTGATTGGAAATAATGTCACCATGGCTTTCAATGATATCGAAGCTAATTTCGGTGAGTTTTTTTTTTAATCTTTTTTTTTATATGTTTGTTTTGGTGTTTAGTTGCTAAGAAAGTGTAGGGAAAATGAAAGAATGTGAGTCCCTTTTATTGCTAGAGCTGAAAAGATGGAAACTTTTCATTGAATTAAGCTTTATATGCCAGTTAGGGATCTTAAAAGTTTGAATTTTTTCTTAGATTTTTGTTAATTAGCTATTGGAAATAAAAATCCTATTTAAATATGGTTGATTTTAATCTGTTGGAAACTGGTTGGAATTATGGGTTTATGAGAAAATTTAAGGAACTTGAATGTCAGAATTGTTGATGCAAGAATGTTGTGCATACATAGTTTCTTACATGTGTATGATTACATGCTGATTATTCATTTTGTTGATAAATTCAGCTCCGGCAATAAAGGGCTCAGGTGAATGTGGGGTATTGTCTTTGGCGGAGCCTATTGATGCATGCACGGATTTGACTAATAAAGCTGAAAAGGGTTTGAATAGTAGCTCTCCATATGTGTTGATTATTAGAGGAGGGTGTAGCTTTGAGCATAAAGTTAGAAGAGCACAAAAGGCAGGGTTCAAAGCTGCTATTGTCTTTGACAACGAAGAAGGAGTCTTGGTTGCAAGTAAGACCTTTTCCTATGTGAAAATCGGTTAGTTGTTTGTTTTTGTGAGTATGAATCTGTATTGGCATGGGAACTTATTGATAATTCTAAGAATTGACTCTTAAATTTGTCGGCGACACACGAATGCTTACGTACGCTCTCCATTTCTGTTCTGGTTTACAGCACAGTGATCTTACAATGAATTCCTTTTGAGGCTACTTTCATAGTTTTGAAACACAAACCCCTTAAATTATAGATGCCGGCCTGCTGTGAGTCCTAGATCAACAAATTGTTGTGAGGGATTTGCCTTTGTATTGTAGCCCTGTGATTTAAGCTTATTTTTCTAAAGAGAAACTTTGAAGAAATTAGAAACAAACCGGTGGTAGGTCTTGATATTTGTAATGTTTGAAATTCTCTTTGTTGCTTATAAGTTTGCTGTCTGACTTTTTGCCCCTTCCTGATCAAAACTCAGAGCAGGTAAATCCATACTTGAGGAGCTAGAAATTTGTTCGAGTAACCACTTTTTCTATTGTTCTATAATTTGTTATTGTTCTTTGGGCAGCTAACCTCTCTCTCTCTCTCTCTCTCTCTCTCTCTCTCTCTCACACACACACACACACACACACACACACACAATTATAAATGACAAAATAAAGTATTTTGGTATCACACAATCCTAATTCAATGTGCTGGAAAATTTTTCAGTGGCAGGAAACTCAGTTGGTGTAAAAATACATGCCGTCTTTGTTTCTAAAAAATCAGGCGAAACACTTACGAAGTATGCTGGGTTGACTGGCTTGGAGCTGTGGTTAATCCCAAGCTTTGAAAATTCAGCATGGTCTATTATGGCAATCTCTTTTATTTCTCTTCTTGCGATGTCTGCAGTATTGGCAACTTGTTTCTTCATCCGCAGACATCGCATAAGAAGAGAGCACTCTCACTCATCTCGTGTTCGGGAATTCCATGGGATGAGCAGCCGCCTAGTGAAAGCAATGCCTAGCCTCACATTTACGTCCGTTCTAGAGGATAATTGTACTTCTACTACATGTGCCATATGCCTTGAAGATTATACTGTTGGAGAAAAACTCAGGATTCTGCCATGTCGACACAGTAAGGCTTCTTTATTTCCTTGGTTTCCTAACAAAGATGATATACTTGCTAGTATTTGCTTGTTTAATACATTTGGTTTGCATAATTCAATTTTGTGCCTGCCCATTTACATGTTTCTTTTAAGGTTTTGGGTTAGTGTGTAGCCACTGTAAGTTCAATGTCAAATGGGTTTTCGAGATAGTTTAGAGGGATAATAGAATTATGAGAAGTGGCTGACTGCAAAATTTCTTTTGTACATCAAGTCAGGTTGACACCCTGTTTAACTTAGCTGCACTGGTTGCCCCTATTATTCTGGCTAAAGCATCAGGCAAGTATTTCTGTGGTCCCCAAACCCAGTCAAGCATGGAAAGGGCAAAGAAAAGAATTTTTTTTAAAATAAAAAATTTTCACCATTGACAGTGGTTCAGTGATTTGGGCATCCTATAGTGTCATAGTGAGCAATTGAAATACTTAGATGTCTTGAGCAAATGTTTGGTGGAGCATGTTATCTGTTGTAACTGAAAGGAGCAATTTTGGGAAAAGCAAAAATAAGGAGACTCTTTCCCATATTATTTTTTAGACTTGTGTATTTATGCATATCAACGGAATTTACTGATAGTAAATTATGTAAGCCTCTCTGACATGTACACCTAGTGAAATGGATGTGCCTTAGAAACCGAGTTCTTCCTGGCAATTTATCCATAGCATGCAAGATCAAAGCAGGTACAGCTTCCAGAAGTTGACATGTGAGGAATCCATTAGAGGTGAATTAAGTAGGATTCAGACTTGATTTAGTGAATGTAAATTTAGTAAAACTTGGAATAGAGATAGGAGTGAAGTGAAAATTAAATGTTAGATTGCTGTGACTCGTATGACAGCAACCTTGTTTTATGGTATATTTTCTGTAAATGCAAACCCATTTTTTTGTAAAATTGGTATGATAGAAATAAAACATCAAACAACATTGGATTGGAAATCCAAAATGATAGTAATCAGAAATGAATCGATTGTATTTGTCAAAACATGGAAAGTAGCTCCTTTTGACGAATAGTTTGTCTAATATAGGTTCATAGAGCGCAACATGGAAGTTTTGATGTTTTCATTATACAAGGATGGTTTTCACTTTTATCAAATAGAAATAATGAAAAGAGTGCAAGGTAGTTAAAGAAAATTTATGCTTGCTGTATTCTCAGGAAGATGTCTGTTTTAGATAGTGTAGTATAGAAATAAATATGTGAACTTGCCTATACCAACTTAGTTTAGTACCTGGGATTTGAGTAACACACTTGCCCTTGCGCACAATATAAAACAACCCAACCGAATAAATGAGATTGGGGTTGATGCTTTGTTGCAGTATAGATTATAATATCTATATAACAATTGATGTTAGGATTATTTTCAACAACCCTTCCACTATGCCAATTAGAAATAATGTTTCTTCTTGAAGCTTTTGACAAAACTTTTGTATTAATTATTCATGTCACTTTTAACTGAATCACATTCTTGAACTTTGTGCAGAATTCCATGCTTTCTGTGTGGATTCTTGGCTAACTACATGGAGAACCTTTTGTCCAGTATGCAAGCGTGATGCAAGAACTAGCACAGGTGATCCACCAGCATCAGAATCCACACCATTGCTTTCTTCCAACCCATCCTCTTTCGCTTCATCATCAATGCTTTCATCTTTTAGATCTGGAACATCAACTGCCATACAAATTGCCTCATCAAGGACCCCTTCAGTTTCTCACATTTCCTCTCTTTCAAGCACTCCTTATGTCCAACAGACTCTTAGATCCTACCGGCACTCGACTTCCATAAGTATAAGTCACAGCTCAGCTGATCTTAGGCACATGTCTTCCCAAAGATCCCTTACTTCCCATTTGGTTTCACCCCATTCTTTGGGCTACCCATCAATATCACCCTTGAATACCAGATACATGTCTGCATATATTCCTAGCCCAAGCAATGCCTCCCCAAGTCTGGTTAGCTCTAGTCATCAACCACGCCCATTGTATTGCAGTGAGTCGGTTAGCTCTAGTCATCAGCCACGCCCATTGCATTGCAGTGAGTCTGCTGCAAGTTTCTCCTCATTTGCCTCTGCCCAGTCTCTTCCAGGTTGCTAATTGAAAATACAATTTCTTGAGTGGGAAGTCACGAGTACAAGCCATAAAAGTCTGCAGGATGTGAACCAACATGTCATGTTCTACAAACCTCTGGTTTGTACCTTAAGGCATCACTGATGGGTTTCCTTTGGATGTAATTGGTCGTCGTCTTGTGCCACACGAGAATGTCACATGCACTCTGCACGATTTGTACAGTGTAGGATACAGTTGTGTCATTTTTATCTATTTTCAAGTGAGAATTCTGGTCCATACATTTGAGCTCTGGCAAATTCTTATGCGCCAAGTCTTGAGTTTATTTGTGCTGTATTGTGTTGCTAACATTAATGTTTTGAATAGCCGTATTGGTCAATATTGTGAACTCCAAAGGCACTAACCATTGTACTACGTCGAGTTTGCATTTGGAGGTTTGCGTGAGGATTTTAATGGATTGGCTTTTCTCTTTTCTGGATCTTTTTTTCATTTCCATGTCTTTGTTGCAATGTTTTGATCTAGATATAGGTAAGGGAGACAAGCAACCTTACTCCTATTTAAAAGCCAAAATTAGCAAACGAATTTGAACAAATGTCTCACATTGAAAAAAAAAAAAAAAAGGCACAAATTTGGGTTGCTTTGTAGAGTTGCTCAACAATTGGTTTGTTGAGGAGGTTTGTGTTGTCTATAAATAATTAACAATTTTATTATTTCTACTTTTCAAGTAAGTGTTCGGGGAAATTTTCAAATTTTGAATTAATAATTATATGTGCTAATAAATAATAAAAATATTTATTAATAATAACTAAAATCTAAACTAAAAAATTAAGAAATAAATGTAAATAAAGAAACATGATCTTGTGTCATGTTATACAATTTAATATTTTATTTTATTACATGTTAATATTTTTTAAAAAAATTAAACATAAAACTCAATTTTATTAAATTTGATTTGCCTAACGACGTGGCTTGGATTTCAAATTAAATTGTATTGGAACTAGTTTGATGTGACTCATTTAACTTATTAGGTTATTTTTTATTTAAAATTCCAAAGTATTTTTCAAAAATCTAAAAAAGAAGAGAATAAATAAAAAAAATATTTTCGATGCATTTTGGTCATCAACGCGTCCATTTCATTAATTGTTATTTTTTTAAAAAGGAAAATTCTAAGGTTGGTATACGAATATTACTATTATTATTATTATTTTACAAAAGGTACTAAGATTGCCAAACAAGCTTTCACCAAAAATGGAGAAACTGATGAAAAACCGATTGCCTGAAATTAATTAATTATTTATTTGTTTTTTTTTTAACAAAAAAGTAAAATCCTATGTTTATCAATCTCTCCCTAATTTGCTGCACCATATCTCATATGCTTTGCGTCCCAATTAAAGAAAATCTAAGTGTTTTTACTGCACCATATCTCATAAATTTAACTTTGATTTTAAAGTTTCAGGCCCTAAGTTAGTTATGTTTAAGAGAAAGTAAATACTACTCATAACACATTCTTTTAGATAAAAAAAATTACCATTACTTGTGTTTTTCTAAATTTATATAAATGCTATAATATTTTGAGCAATTTAAAAAAAAAAGCTAACAATTATTTGGATCAAAGTTTTAATGGGTTTGATAAACTTATTACCAAGCCTCAAAATATATTTTTTAAACAAATGTCAAAAACACTTTTTTTCTTTACAATGCTAAAACATGGAAAATGATTTTTTTCTCTTTCTTTTTTCTTTTTATGCTAAACATAATATTTAACAAAAAAAAACGAAATTATGCAAAAGAGTTTTTTTTTGTGCTTTTTTTTTAAGCTTGGCCATTATTCAAATTAAAACACTTAGTTAATTAATTTTTTAGTTTTTTTTTACCATTTAACACATGCAAGAAACATGTACTAACACATATCTCCTTCACTAATTTACCCACACACACCCTACAATCATTATGCAAAAGAGATTTTTTTTGTGCTTTTTTTTTAAGCTTGGCCATTATTTAAATTAAAACACTTAGTTAATTAATTTTTTAATTTTTTTTTACCATTTAACACATGCAAGAAACATGTACTGACACATATCTCCTTCACTAATTTACCCACACACACCCTACAATCATACATATTTACAATCATCATCAAAATTGAACATACAATAGACCTTTTAAAAGAAGATAGACAACATCTAGATGGATTGGAGGAGTTGTTGGAGTAACTTGAATATTGACAACATGTGGGTTCTATATGCCACCACCATCGCCATAATATGGGCCCATACGTTGCTATTGTTGGAAAAGGTGTACCAAGTGAAACTAAAACTCTTTGTCTTCTTTGAAATTAACCACTACCTATGCAAAAAACAAACACTTATGGAGGGAGCTCTTCTTTGTTAAAATTTTAGTTTTCTTCTTGTTTTTCAGTCTAAGTTTGTCTCTTTATTCTACTGTTGAGTGTTATTGCTAGTACTGGTGGGTAAACCTCTTACCTGGTATGAAAGCACTTTGTTTGCTCTTTGATTTCCCACTAATAGAGTAGGAAACATATGCTTGTAGAGGGATTTCTACTCTATTAAAATTTCAAGTTGTAGATGGACGAAGGCTGGATTTTGGTTTTCATGGCTGTTGTTTCGGTGATTTTTTTAGCCACTTTATAGGCCAGAGGGGATGGTATAAAGCTTATAAGCTAGGTAATCTTGAACCCTTTATGTTTGGAGATAGATCTTTATTGTTGATTAAAGATGAAGATAAAAATTCTTTTGGCTCTGCAGCTGGCAAGGGAGTGCACAAGGCTTTTTTTTTTAGGTTGAGCATTGTTGGATGGTGTTTTTTAGAGAGAATCTGATGCTGAATAAAAATTAAAAAAAAATCTAAAAGTAAATAAAGAAAGAAAAAAAGAAAGAAGCCAAGAATTAAAAGCAAGTAAAGAAAAAATAAAAACTAGGAAGAAGAAAATTCAGAGGAGGAAAAGTTTGTATTTTATCAATTCATAAAAAAATATCTTACAAACTTAAAAAGAAACATATAAATAGCATAACCCTAAAACATCTAAGTATTGAGCTCAGTCTATCAATTAAAATTGTCTAACATAAACAATCCAAATAAATAAAACAAAAACAATCAAATAGGCCTAGGTAGGCTCAGTCTAGGGGTGATCATTTTCGGTTCGGTTCGGTTTTTACCTATAAAAAACAACCAAACCAGTTTTTTTTTTAAAAAAACCGAAACCGAGTTAAACCGACCAGTTTCGGTCCGGTTCTTGATTTCAAAAAACCAAGAAAACCTATACGCTCATATTTCTTCTCGAACTCGCCAGTAGCCTTTTCACAAATATTGTTTTCCCTGCATTGTGCAAATTGCAAACAACCAAAAGCCAAAAATCAACACCACTGATTTCAATTAAAAAATAAAAATAAAATCAACATCCTAAATCCAAAACTCTGCTATAAATCAAAGCCCTAAATTTCTTGCAAAATAAACATGGTTTTTCCTATATTTTTCAAATACTCAGATGCCAAAAATCCAAACCCGATTTTTTAAAATCAAAACCCCAAATCTTCTTATACAAATAAATCTTATCTTCCCTGTATTTTAAATAATACCCAGAAGCAAATGGAAGCAGTGGTCTTCCTTTTCATTCTCGACAAGTTCAACAGTTCCCTTCCATCCACTCCTTTTCAACTTCTCATAATAATTCTTAGCTGCAATAGTCAAATAGTATTCCTCAGCTACAAAGATCAACATCCTAAGTCTAGGGGGAGGGAGAGGGAGAGAAAAAGGCGAGAGGGGGCTGCTGGTGGCTAGGGTTACTGGGGGGAATAAATTTTTCTATTTATAGTACTTTTTTTGAACCGGTTCGGTTCGGTCCGGTCCGGGTTAACCGGTTCCTGCATTACAAAATCGAAAACCAAACCGAACCGGGATTTTTTCTAACTATTCTAATCGGTTTAATCGGGTTTTTTTCTCGGTTCGGTTTTTTCGGTTAATGTTTTTTCAGTTTTATCGGTTTATTCGGTTTTCTAGTTTTTTTGCACACCCCTAACTTAGTCTCCTAACTAAAGAGTGACAGGTCAGGTCATCCTTTATTGTCTTCATTTATATACTCGTGTAATCTACGGTTTGGATTTGGTGTCCCCATAAACTCTCTCGGGGTCGAAGAAACTTGACCTCGTCAAATGTAGCTCTAAACGACTCTAATAGTACTCCCAAAGATCTGGATCAATCTACTGCAATCTATCTCTAGTGATCTAAGTGCAATTTGAATCTGGTCGACCTGCCCATCAAACGAGAAACTGTTGAACTTCATTATCCCTGGTAAAAACAATTATTTCATCTAGAATAGCATCAATATTATCTTTTTTTCCTGATGTCAAGGTGAAAAGGGTGGAGGTTTCAATAGGAGCATAAAAAATAGGATCAGGTGGCATCTCAAAAGGGATCATTTGGAATAAGATATGGTTTCTTGTATACAACTAGATTCTCAATGTTAAATGTAGAGTTAACGCTAAAATTAAATAGTAAATCAATAACATAAATATTTTGACCAACCCGTTATAGCACTTTGAATGGCCTAGCACTATGTGCCTACAGTTTTCAATTAGTTCCTGAAGGATATTGTTCAGGTCTAATCCATATCATAACATAGTATCCAACATTAAATTCACTATGTCATCTATGTAAATCATATTGAACTTTATATTGTGCATTACTTGCTTGAATCTGCTCAGTGACCTTAACATGCAAATCTTGAACTCTACGTGCAAATGACTCAACTGACTTAGACATCCTAGCATGAGGAGACATGAGAAAAAGATCTAAAGGCTTCTTAGGCTTGTAACCATGTACAACTTCAAAAGGACTTATGCTTATCAACCTATTGACAAAGCTATTATAAGAAAATTGGATTGTAGGAAGAACTAAATCTCAATTTCTATTATGATCACACACTATACATCTCAAAATATTGCCTAAACTTCTATTAACCACCTCAATTTGACCATCAGCTTAAGGGTGGTAGGCACTAGAAAAGTTCAACTTAGTTCCCATCATATGCCAAAGGGTTTTCCAGAAATAACTCATAAATCTAACATCCCTGTTTGAGACTATGGTTTGGAGAAAACCATACAACTTGAGAATCTCGTCAAAATAGAGTTTTGCAACTCTAAAAGCATCTGTGGTATTAGTGCAAATGATAAAATGGACCATTTTAGAGAAATGGTCACCAACCACAAGGATAAATTCATGCTTCTTTGTAGTACATAGTAGCTCAAATAGAAAATCCATACTTACATCTTGCCATGGGAAAGTAGGAATAGGCAAATGGGTGTAAAGACCAGTGTTTTGTTTTCTATGCTTAGTTGGTTGACATGTTTGACCAACTTAGAAACATCTCTTTTTAAGCTAGACCAAAAGAACTGACGTTCCACCTTTTCAATGGTTTTTTTCTCCCAAAGTGTCTTAAAAGACCTCCAACATGAATCTCTCAAGCCAAGAAATCATGCACTGATATTTTCGGGATACAAAGCTTATTATCCTGAAATAAATACATTTCTCGAAGGTAATAACCATCTACAACTCAGTTACTCTCATCTCTCGATGTCATGCATATTTCTCTAAATTCTGGACAAGATTTATATTCTTCTTTCTATCTCTTAAATCCAGTAACTTCAATACTCAATACGGATAACAACATTACCCAGTAATTAAAGGCATTTGCCACCTTATTTTTCATTCTAGATTTATGTTTCAATATGAATGAATAGACTTGCAAATACTAAATCTAATGAACATGCCTATGGTTGAGCTTATTTTAGGAGTTGAGATAATAGAGGGCCTCATGGTCGGAATAAAGAACAAACTCTTATGGTAGCATATAATGGCGTCAATAGCGAAAGGCCTGAACTACTGCAAAAAAATTTGTCATAGGTTTAGTACTTTTGTTTAGCCTCGTTAAGTTTCTCACTAAAGTAAGCTACAAGGTGACATTCTTGACTAAGTACTCCACCTATACCAACTCCTGAGGCATCACATTCTTCTTTAAACACTTTAGTAAAATTAGGAAGTTGCATTACTATGGCCTCTATCATTTTCTTCTTAACCTCCTTAAATGCTTTATTAGCTTCTTTACTCCATTAAAACCCACCTTGTTTCAAACAATATGTGATAAGAGATATGATGCTGTTAAATTCCTTGATGAAATGATGATAGAAAGTTGTAAGCCTAAGAAAACTATGATCCTCATGAATATCCATAGGTTCAAGGCAATCTATAATAGCTTAGACTTTTTAGGGATCAATAAAGCTTCCCTCACATGACACTATAATACCTAAGAAAACCACTCAATTCATAAAGAAAGAATACTTTTTGACATTAGCAAACAAACTTTCCTTTCTTTAGAGTGATATAAACTTGAATAAGATGATCTAAATGTTTTTTCTGGGTTTTGCTATAAATAAGGATTCCTTTAAAATACACCACTAAGAACACTTTTATTTTCAATTAAGCCAGCCATGAATATATGATAGAATAAAAATTTTGTACAATTGCTGCGTAAAATAGTGTAATAAAATATAACCTTCCTTTTAAAAAAATAATGCAATAAAAAAATGTGAGTCAGGTAGTGTAGGATTGTTTTTTTATATGATCAAAGAAAAATCATTGTTTTTTTCTCTGGAGATTTGATTTGTAAAGGCAAAATCCTTTTTGTAGTGCATGTTACAAGAATAATTAGTCACCAAGGATGCAAATAGCCGAAATATTTGCTAGGAGAAGAGGTTTTTTTAAAAAAAAAACATCACAAAAATACAAATAATATAATTGTCCATGATTTATTTTGTCATTACTATTTCACTCATAATAGCTTTGTAAAATTACATGTTGAGATACGAGAGCCCAAGGTATTAATCTAGAAACGAGAAACTGGAATTTTAATTCACCTTTTTTTTTATGATGTCTCTTCTTTTAGTATTGACATTGAATTTTTTTACAAAAGATTTTTTTGAGGGATTGATATTGAATTTTAATAATCAAACTGACACATCTCCCATTTTAGGGATCGGCGACAAATCTTTTTTACCAGATGATTAAAAAAACTAAAAAGAAAAGTTAGGGTAATTGATGGCAATCAGAAAAGATAAATCTAGGAGAAAACACAAAGTAAAGGTAACCTTTCATAAAAAAAAAAAAAATGATGCTATAAGGGTGACATAGTTCTTCCCTTGAAAATAACTAACCCCTTACCTGAATTTCTAGAACCAGTGCTAATTTTTAGGATCCTTAGTTTCCTTTAATTACTAGATGGTAACTCCAATTTTTCCACGATACATATTTTTGGCCCCCGTCGTGACGTCCATCCAGGTGAGACAGTAGTCCAAAATCTTTATGAGGAAAATACATCTCTTCTTGATTGTTATGGATATATTGTTAACCCAGGACATGTTATATAGCTTAGGACGTGAGACAAACTTTAAGTCTAAGTGAGATACGCTACCAGAGGATATCTTATTGATACAACTCTCACTATCTATAATGATCATGCAACCTTTATCTTCACATTTAATAAAAGTGTAAAAGATAACGGTTTTTATGTAATCCCTGAAGGAAGGGTGAAATATGTGTGTGAAGAGATGGAATGTGAGGCAAAATGAACAATTTTGTATATGGAACAGAAGCGTAATATAGTCAAATGAGTTTTTTTAGAGCTTTTTACCTAATGACCATTAATATTTATAAATATCTTAGCTCATATAAGCTTGTATGTTGAAGAAGAAGAAGAAAAAAAAAATGAGATAAGCATCTGACTTCCTAAAAATATCATTTATTGGTTGTTGTGCTCCACTTGCCATTAAAGGAGTCTTCAAATGAAGCCATTTCTTCATGGCCAAAGGCTTATAGGTTACATTAATGGTAGTAACCCGTGCCCTCTCCAAATATTATTTCCCAAGAAACCAGTCTCCCTCAACCTAACAAGTAACAACTCTACACTGCATGAGATACACAAGACCAGCTTTTAATGAGTACTTAATTTGATAGCCTCTTGGTCAATTGAGGTTTTACCAGTGGTCTTTAAGAGCACCACATCACACTTGATTGGGACTCCCCTAGAAGCAGCCTATGCATGTCCATCAAGACCATTCATTTAGCACTACAGAAACTGTTACAAGAACTAATTGAAACTGTCACATAATACCTGTATTGAGCCAAGTCCTACCATAATGAGTTGACTACATCAACGAGGCCCCTTGCTGCCATGAAATTCTAATTATATTTCTGAGGGGTTAAACAGTGAATTTAAGGATATTGTTTAGTTCATTGAGTTGCATAGTTCATTGTTTAGTCATGAGTTTATACACAAAGATACTTATATTAAGCAATCAACTGGAGCTAGTAACATCAGCACGTATTGTTTTCATAAATTATATTATTGTATTAAACTAGTAAAGTATTCAAAACATAAAAAGATATTTAAGAAAAACCTAGAGTTCATACAAGTTTAAATCTAGAAGCATGCAAAGTAAAAACTCATGACAATTTAAAGTAATGAAATTTTTGTTATTGTCAATGATGAATCATTTGTCTTTAAAGTTTTATTAATCTTCACTTATGCAACTATAATATTTGCAATACGTCTTCAAGATTCCAACAACATCACCTTAGTTTAGATGTACTTCTAAACAAGATCTTTGAACCAAAATAAAAAAAACTCAATTATCTCTCAATAAAGTGAACTTCAGCTCTAGATTTGAAAGGAAACATGAAATATATATAAAAAAAAAAAAAACACTAAAAATAAGATGAGGAAGAGTGTGTGTGTGTGTGTGTGTGTGTGTGTGTGTGTGTGTGTGTGTGTGTAAAACTTGTAGGAAACTTTTCCTTCACCTTTCTATTATAGTGAATTTTAGAAGGTAAAAAATTAAAAAAATAATTTTGGTAATAATCAAAATTAATTATTATCATTATCAATATTTGATTAGTCATCATATATTATAAAATAAATATGAAAATAGTGATCATTAATATAAATTTTTTAGTCAAAAAAATTATTCATATTTGCTGAAAATGCTTCTTGAAAAGACTGTTAACATTCATGTGCTGACTATACGAAACAATGGGTTGGAAAAAATAGTTTTTCATAGACTAGACCCAAGTTCAAATTTCAGTTGGTGAAAAATAATCTTTTATAACCCAAAATATTATTTTACGGTAAACTCAGGTCCAGGCTTAACCCAAGCCGATGCGTATGTATGTGTGGGTTTAAGCCCTAAACTCACTTTGCTTAGGACTTGTCCCCTCTAAAAGCTCTAAAAGCTTGGGTGTTTTTTTAACTTAACTTTGACTTTTCAACTTTTCACTTTATAAATATCAAGAAAATTTTATAGTTCTTTTAGAGTTTTGGGTTTCATCAAAACATGTCAATCAAGGGTTATTTGAGATTAATTTCTCATTCACTCATAATTTTTTTTAAACCATGTTGATGTTTCATGTTTAAGAGTTTATATTGGATATTAAATTCTAACAAATTTTTAACCAAAATGCGAGTGGACACCTTTTAATTTTACCTTTAATTAACCTTGTTGTAACAAATTTTACAACACATGCAGTTGCTCTGCCATCAGCACATCTGACACAGCGCACACTTGTTACTAATGACAGAAATCAAGAGTTTAACCATGAAGGAGGAAAAAATAAATGCAATGGTGGGAGAGGCAAAAACTATTTCAGAAACTATGGACAAGACAACAGGCAGAATTGGTCTCAGGATTATAGGCTTGACAATGAAACTCGCTGTAAAATGTGCAACGCCTGGAACCATACTGCACCAAACTATCCGTAAAGGTATATGCATGCCATTAACCCATCTGCAAACATGGTCATGTTCTCAGCAAATTAGTCACCGGTGAATCCATATGTTTGGTGTCCAGAGAAAGGTGCAATACCATGTAATCGCTTGGCAAGCCTCAGTCAGTATGAACCATATCAAGGTAGTAAACAACTTCAGGTTGGTAATTTTGAGTTTATATATCTCTATTGAGCATGTTGGAACTACACATATTCACACACCCGCTCGAACCTTAAACATGTTAGATGTATTTCATGTTCCCAAAATAACCAAACCCTTTTGTTCTGTTTAAAAATTGGCTCGTGATCACAACTAGTTTTCGGAATTTTTGTTGGAAAAATAGTTCTTAATAAGCATTTTTAAGGCCATATTAAATATAGAATCCATTCACATTTGGGATTTAGCATTCATTGAAAAATATTCTCCAATATAACTACTTTAATATGAAATTTTAACTGTCTAAAACCATTCGTAGATGAAAGAGAAATTGATCTCTAAGAATTTTTAATTATCTAAAACTCAAACCCGAAATGGTATATAGATCGGAAGATAACTAACCTTTCTAAAAAGTAGTTTATATTTTGAAAACTTGAGAAGTTAATATTGGATCCATAAAACACCAAAACTTTCAGAGAGAAGATACCTTATATTATTTAGGCTTTAGGCTTAAACCACACACATGTGCTCAGTTTCGAGTTTAGGTTAGTTGTAAAATTATTTTTTGTAAGTCTAGTTTCATAAATAACTTATCTAATCAATAATCCTCTTTAAGGGTAATTTTTTTAAGGCAAAGTTATATATTTTAAGAAAAAATTACTCTATTTTTTTTAGAATAAACATGGTTGCGTCAGTTTTGATCTAAAAAATTTCGTATAAAAAAAGGATGAAGAGAGCTCTTTAGTATGCAAGAGATTAGAGCCATAAAAACAATCTTTACTACTATCAACAACCCTTTACTTCCTATTGTTTTTCTTCGGTTTTGATTTATTTATATCCTCAATCTATTCTACAGCTATAGATTATGTATTTAGTACAGAGAATTTGAGTTTGTTTTCAAACTAGTTTGTAGGCTTGATCGATAGAGAAATCTTTTAAGAAAGTGTTGTTAGAATCATGTGATATTATTTATATTAAAACTATTTATACCAGGTGATGAGCAATTAAGATTTAAAAAAAAATTGTTGAATCTTTGAGAGAAACATGATCGACCATGTATTTCTTCAACAAGTACATCTTTATTTTTTCTATAATTTAGTGTTTGTTTGACTTGAAAGGTGTCTACATATTTTTTTAAATGAAATCGACTATAATTGATTAAGAATGCCAATAATTAACTATAATCAATCAATCATGATAGAGAAAGATTGACAATATTAATCGATTATGATACATGCTAAGTTTAAATAGAATTAGTGTTTATTGTAGCTGACCGAACTGTCTCTCTCCTCTTTTTTTCTTTTTTTTTACTACTTCGTTTCTCATTTCTCAACATTTAGAGACCGAAAAGTGAAAAAAAATGAAGTTAAAAATCAAAATGTACAATTCTAAGACAATAGGGACTAAATATGCAAAAAAAAAAAAAAACTTTAGAAGCCAAACTGAAGTGTTTTTCACTCTTTAAACTATGAGAATGAAAGAGGCTTTTTTCCCTTAATTTTCATCTCGGTTCTTTAAAAAAAAAATTGAAATATAACTTAAAATTTTGTTTCGTAATATTAATCTTTAATTTAACACCAGAATATTCTCAGACTTTTTGCAATTGGAGAGTGAGCAAAGAGAAATAGATCTCAACACATAAAATATACTAAAATGCAAGGATAAGATAGCGAGGAAATAAATATTGATGACTGAAATGAAAAAAAGTTGGTACAACAATGAACAATAAAAATGGATTTGCTTTTAGTTTATAGTTGTAATGTAACTGTAATTGTAATGTGATGGAAAATCTTCTTATTTGCCATTAGGATCTACAAATCATTCCAGTACTGGTCCTCCGAGTCTCATTTTCACTGATGCATGAGAGCTTCTCCAACTTATCCATGTGATGAACATCGCTATTATGTTATCTTTATTGATTATTATTTTAAATTTGTTAAGATTTCCATACTATTTTTACTCATTTTCAAGCACTCATAGAATGCCGATTTATTGCAACGATTAAGCAAGTACAAATTGATCGGGGGGTGATGTGCTGCACAAAACAGGATCGGAACTTTCCGAACCGGAGGTCACCCCTATGGCCACCAGTACTGAGGTGGTAACTTGTGTGCTTGACTTTGTGTGACAATAACATAGTTGAACAAATTCAAAGGGGAAAAAAATGAGCAGAGCGTAGGCTATCATCATGAAAAATAAATACAAAGGTCTTTTATAACAAAAGCACAAATCATCAAATTGGCTAAGGTGTGCAAAAGCTGATGAACACTGGTACTCAAAAAAATTCATGGCAGAGATCATTCTCTATCAAATCTAGGAGATCCAGAATAACCTGGGAGTAACTGGTTGCTTTCCCTACAGTAAAACTGTCTCGTGATTCATCCTAGCGCTTGCACTAACCCTGAGCAGAAGACTGGCTCTAGTCTTGCTTATCCCCGGGTCTATAGTCTGAGCTTTCAGCTTCAGAGCTTGTCGCGTGTTCAACTTGGTCTCCGGTACCAACCGTTAGAGGTTCCTCTTTGCTAATATGTCGGATCAGTATTAGCATTGCAACCAAAAACACAATTATGTACACAGTTCTAACTCCAATCAGTGAATTGAGATAGCCCATCAGTGATGGACCACTAATTCTATTCCGCTCTGTTTTCCCTTCTCTATATCCTGCAAGGAATTGTGAGATTTGAGACCCCTGGTCCTCCTCTTCAATGCTTTCTGAGCCAATAACCTACAAAGTATTAAAAATAAAGTTAGTGCATGCATTATTTCTCCTCGTAAACTATGAAATTAATGGGAATTAAAACTTCCTAGTGGTTTAAAAACATGGTATTTGACTATGGTATTGCAGCAGTAATACTTACTGAAAGATACTCCTCGCCTCCATCCCAAACAATCATTTTTGGTAGTTTTGTCCCCTTGGCACCAAATGTCTCTGCAAATTCCGCCCATTGTTTAACCCCAACATAACCAAATACCAAATTGCGATTTGCTGATGCAGCAGCCCTCAATGTCTTGATCAACTTTTGCGATTTCTCTTCAGACTCATCCTCCAAGATGGTCAGGACAATTTTCCTCTGATCATCTTTCAGTACCTTCAGTGTATCATAGTTTATTGGCACAGCCAAAGGAAGAAAATTTTGTTTTATGAATTCCTCCAAAAATTCCTCTGCAGGTTTAACAGAAAGACAAGTACAACTTATAGTTATGGAATGCAGCAAAAAGCAAGTAACCCATAATGGAAAAAAGTAAAAAGAAACAAACAAGGGAAAACTACAAGGAAATAATGGGAGATATCTTTGCCAAAACAGAAGAAACAGAGAGAAAAAACATTGAGCAAGAATCTGAACAAGCAAGCACCTGCTGTCTAGGTTCCATCAATCAGACTTAGTTGAGGTAACTGATAGGTTGTTAAAATATACCACACTGAGGTCCATTTAGAGTGATAAATAACCAATTCAATTGACCAGGGTAATGCACAGGTCCTCCATAAGCTAGCTTAAAATTTTCCATGTCATATTTGACCTAAACTCAGAATGAATAGTAGCCCCCAACACAAATCTCTTAGCTAAATATTCAGTATTCTACAGTTTGAGTTCTCAATGAGGATGCCCTCCATGTTTGTGACATAAACTGTGAAATGACAAAATTTCTCATCTTATGAAATTATCGGTCAGGTAGTATTTCCTTGGTCGTTCTACTCAAACATCTTCATCTACACAAGCATGATGTATCTACCAAAGTTTGAAACTAATTAATGCTATACCAGTCTTTCTCTGTAATAGAGCAACAAATTTGTAACACTATGATTATCCCTTATATTATGCAAATTCTACCATGGAAATGGTGCACAATGCGATGACAACAGACACAAATGAAGCGCACAGAACATAACAGAGTGTTATTCCTTTTGTTGTCATTGTCAGAAGTGTTTTTATTCTTTAGTTCCATTCTGTTGAAGCAAAGGGTATCTAGACAAAAACACCACATAGTCAACAACACGAGATGTCTATCAGGACATCATCAAATAAGCAAATGCAAACAGTTAAAGTTCTTAGAGAAAACTGAAAATAACGTATTCGAATGGACAAAAATACATAAATTAACACTAATTTCTTGGTAATGGGATGAAAGCAAACCTTCAAAGGGCCCATAAAAGATGCTATGATCATCGTAACTTGGATGAATAGATACCACAGTTGGAATCTTGTCAAAATCATATTGTACCATTACATCATCTGAGAAATCACTTGCTACAGAAAACCAAGCCTTCTTCTTATACTTTATGGCTAGATTTGATATCAAAGTCTCATTTAAACCGAAACCTATAAATATAGGAAAATGTGTCCCAGCTTCTTCAACAAACTCTCTTATAGCTGAGTCGGAATTAAGGACAACAACATCAGGAGCAACAAATTTCCTCAGAAAACGAACGAGTAATTCTGCTTTCCTTGGTCCATAATATTCTGTCGGAACACCATGCATATAGATCTTGAGGGTCGGATATCCACTGCAGCAAAGACAAGTACTTGAGATCATGCAACACAAATTCATCATCTAATCACAGCATCATAGAAATACAAAATCAAAGCTGAGATCCAAGTGAAAATAAATTAACACAAAAAAGAGGTAGTAGCTACTTACTCGACTTCATGTTTCCTAGCAAGACGGGTATACTTGTCGGCATTCACTTTCGCTATGACTATAGGTTTCTTCAATTCAGCGAGAATTGGAGCAGCCACATCTAACTGAAAAATAAAAAATAATTAATTAAAAAATATACTGTAACGAATAATCACACTATGCATTGTGCTGACTGATTAACAAAAAAAAAACTAAATTTCTTCAACTCGAACAATATCTATAAATCTATATCTCAAAAGGCTGCCTATTTAAAAACCTAAAAAAAAAAAAATGAGACTTAGATTTCTGAATTATGAATAATTTCAGTTAAAAGATCACGGAAAAAAAAAACACTAGCAAACTGTAATCTCAAATTAAAAGAAAAAAAATATTATGATCTTTACAATCACGTCATTAATCATAGCATCACAGTAATCAATACATAAAAACTGAGATGAGATCAAACAAAAATTGTCTAAATTTTTCTCCAGATCTTATCAAGAAAGTATGAGCTTGGCATTAAGTTCAGTAAAAGCTATAAGAATAAGAGAAAGGAGGAGAAACCTCGGGAGCGAGGCGCTTGCAATGGGTGCACCAAGGGGCGTAGAAATCGACGAAGACATAGTCGTAGGCGGCAATAGTAGAATCGAAATTCGATTCGTCTAGCTCTAACACTGTATTTATTTTGTCAGCTCTTGTTGATTCTGTTGCCGATATTATTATGGATAATATGAGGATTAAGGATGATCGCGTCGTCTTCATGTTCTTTCGGATGGATGAGTAGATGATGGTGTTGTGTTTCGTTTAGTACTATGTTTATGTTTTAAGGTTGGATTTTGTTTTTCTTTTTCTTTTCTTTCTATTTTATTTAAAACAAAGTTGATTCGGTAAAACTAATCACTGGGAGAAAGTGGTTGGGAGAAAGTTGTTTGGATTGGATTGGTTTGGTGTGGATTGGATTAA
>Ga0307513_10003783_pt1 | contig 20413 bp, 16 predicted proteins | sample 15_EM_MG_FD_202174 | JGI IMG/M metagenome (GOLD analysis project Ga0307513, IMG submission 202174) | Populus trichocarpa ectomycorrhiza microbial communities from riparian zone in the Pacific Northwest, United States - 15_EM | ecosystem: Host-associated > Plants > Roots > Unclassified | place...
GACGCCGAGCAACTCGTCGGCGCTGGCGACCGGGATCAGCGCGCGCGCGCCGTGCCCGGCGAGCAGCTCGACGAGCAGCGGGCGCAGATCGGGCGGCACTGCCTCGAGGTCGTCGGCGAACACCGCCTGCTGCTCGGCCAGCCAGCTCGCCAGCAGCGGATCCGGCGCGCGCGCGTCGTCGAGCCGCTCGCCGGTCTGCGTGCTCCAGCCCCAGTCGTCCTGCGAGGCCAGCAGGATCTGCGCGCGCGCACCCAGCCCGAGCTCGACCACGTCGATCGTCAGCTGCGCGATCGCGGGCGGCGCCGTCATCGCGCGCGCCCGGCCGACCAGCTGCGCGAGCAACCGATCGAGCGGCCCGTCGCCGCCGCGCGCGCCGTGGTTGACCAGGCTGATCGTCGCGACCGCGACGCGCACCGCCGCGAAGCACAGCACGACCGCCAGCGTCGTGAGCGGCCACGGCAGCGGCCCGCCGAGCTCGGTCAGCGCCACCCACGCCAGCAGCGCGCCGGTCGCGAAGTACACGATCAGCAGCGGCGCCGCGGTATCGACCGCGCGCACGCGCAGCAGATCCTCGACGACCAGCGCGCGCACCACCAGCAAGCAGCCCAGCCCCGACAGCAGCCAGCCCAGCGGCACCGCGCCGATCCCGTACGCCAGCATGACGTCGATCAGCCCGGCGTAGGTCACGAGGTTCGCCACCAGCGCCGCGCGCAGCTGGCGCCGTTCGTTCGATGGCCCGCTCGTGAGGGCGGCATAACCGAGCGCGGCCATCCCGGGGATCGTCAATGCGAACGTGTGGAGCAGCGCCAGCCACGCCCAGGGCCCGGCGTGCCCGTACCAGAACCCCGACATCCAGCGCACGCCGTCGATCAGCGCGCCGCTCGTGCTGCCCACGTAGAGCCACACGGCGGCATTGCCAATGGAGAGCCACACCGCCCAGCGGTAGCGCCGGTACTTGCCGAGCAACGCGAGCTGGAACCCGGTGCCGGTCGCGCCCGCCATCGGGATGAACGCGGCGGCGATCCGGAACAGCGTGTCGGCCACGACCGGCGACGTGATCGACGGCGATAGCATCATCACTGTTGCGTATGGCAACAGCGCGACCCCGTGCGCGAGCAAGAAGCCGCGCAGCGTGGGCGCGCCGCGCATCACCGCCGCGTACGCGATCACGATCAGCATCGCGGCGGGCGCCATCGCGAACGGCAGCGACAGCAGGTGCGGCTCGTAGCTCGCGCTCGACCACAGCTCGTGCATCGCCGCTTCGAGTCTATCTCGTGTACGATCTGCGCGTGGCGGATCCTCGCAATCCATCCGGCCGGCGCCCGCCGATCTTGCCGCTGCCGCCGCCGCCCGATACGGAGGAGACCGTCCCGCCGCCGGCCACCGCCAAGCAGCGCCGCCGCGCGCCGACCAACGCCACGGCCGACCTGCCGCGCCTGCCGGAGGTCGCGCTCCATGACGAGTCCAGCGAGGTGCGCGTCGACCCGCGCGCGCTGGCGCCGGGCCGCACGTCGCTGAACGGCGCGCGCGCCATCCCGGTCACGGTGCCGCGCACGATGAAGCCCACCGCGCCGCAGCGACCGCCCAAGCCGCCGACCACCCCGGCCGTCCCGGCCGCTGGCCGGCCGATCCCGCACACGCCCAGGCCGCCCGCGCGCAGCGCCGCCGTGCGCGTCGACACCGCCGAGTACTCGTCGCTGATCGGCGACCGCTACCAGATCCTGACCCGCATCGGGCAGGGCGGCATGGGCAAGGTCTACAAGGTCAAGCACACCCACCTGTCGCGGACCTTCGCCCTCAAGATCATCTCCAACCAGGTCGCCGAGACCGACGAGGCGCGCGAGCTGTTCTATCGCGAGGCCCGCTTCGCCTCGGCGATGGCCCACCCGAACATCACGTCGGTCGTCGACTTTGGCGAGGACGTCAAGGTCGGGATGTTCATGGTGATGGAGCTCGTCGAGGGCGAGGCCCTGAACCGCATCCTGTTTCGCGAGAAGCAGCTCACCACGCGCAGGGCGTGCGACATCGTGCTCCAGGTCGCCGAGGCCCTGCACTACATCCACAAGCAGGGCGTCGTGCACTGCGATATCAAGACCGAGAACATCCTGGTCACCGAGGAGGAGCACGAGGGCAAGCGCACCAAGACGGTGATCAAGCTGCTCGACTTCGGCCTCGCCCGGTCGCTCACCGCCTCGCGTGCCTCGACGTCGCTCTCCGGCACGCCGCACTACGTCGCGCCCGAGCGCATCCGCGGCGAGCCCGCGTCGCCGGCGTCCGACGTCTACGGCGTCGGCATCTTGCTGTACGAGCTGCTCACCGGCCAGGTCCCGTGGGACGGCGCGGTCCAGAAGATCCTCGCCGGCCACCTCGACGAGCGCGCGCGGTCGCCGGCCACGTTGATCGAGGGCGGCCTCGACGCGGCGCTCGAGACGCTGATCTATCACGCCCTCGCCAAGCGCCCGCCCGATCGCCACAAGGACATGGCGGCGTTCATCTACGAGCTCAAGACCGTGATGGACATGATGGGCTTTGGCCGGCGCGCGCGCCAGGGCACCACCAAGCGCGTCGTCATCGAGCAGCGCTCGCAGAACACGCGCGACGAGCTCGCGCGGACTGCCTTCGACGCGTGCCGCCTCCCGCTCGCCCTCGTGACCCCGCAGGGCGTCATCGTCGCGGCCAACCCCGCCTTCGCCAAGTTCGTCATGGGCGTCTCCGTCGAGGTCGAGGGCCTCCCCGTCGCCTCGACCCCGCTCGCCACCGCCTGGGCCTCCGCCGACCAGGACCTCGCCCGCACCCTGGCCGGCAACCCTGTCCGCCGCGTCATCGAGATCGACGTCGCCGCCGGCGAACCCCGCCGCCTCCTCCTCTGGCTCGACGCCGTGTCCCGCGACCACGTCGTCCTCGGCGTCCAGCCCCTCGAGCTGTGACCCCGCTGGCCTGCGCGCTGCGCTCCAGCCAAGCTCGCCCCACCGGCGTTTCAAGGAAGCGGCGTGTACTACACCGACAAGCTCGACGACGCGATCGCGCTCAGCATCCCGGCCGCGTTCGACACCCTCGCCGCGCTCACCGCGCATCCGGTGCCCATCACCCTGCTTCAGGGCGATCACGACTTCATCGACCCGAGCGCCGCGCAGTGGACCGCGATCGCGGCCCAGGCACCCAGCGTCGAGGTCCACGTGCTCGAGGGCGCGGGACACTACGGCTGGATCGACAACCCCGAGGCATTCCATCGCGGGCTCGATCACGGGCTTGGTCGGGCGAGCCGCGCGCCGGCGCGGTGAGCTTCCCCGCCGGCGCGGCCGTCAGCGCGGGATCTTGGCGTCGATGTCCGAGGCGTCGTGGCGCTCGTGCAGCTGGCGCTCCGGGGCGCCGGTCGCGCGGTTGACGATCATGCCGCGGCGCACGGCGGGCCGATCGGCGATCGCGTTCGCCCAGCGCAGCACGTGCGTGTACTCGTGGGCCGACAGGAACTCGCCGGCCTTGTACAGCGCGCCTTGCACCATGCCGCCGTATCACGGGGCGCTTGTCGAGACGCTGATCTATCACGCCCTCGCCAAGACCGTGATGGACATGATGGGCTTTGGCCGCCGCGCGCGCCAGGGCACCACCAAGCGCGTCGTCATCGAGCAGCGCTCGCAAAAACACGCGCGACGAGCTCGCGCGGGACTGCCTTCGATGCGTGCCGCCTCCGGCTCGCCCTCGTGACCCGCAGGGCGTCATCGTCGCGGCCAACCCCGCCTTCGCCAAGTTCGTCATGGGCGTCTCGGTCGAGGTCGAGGGACTCCCCGTCGCCTCGACCCCGCTCGCCGCCTGGGCCGCCGCCGACCAGGACCTCGCCCGCACCCTGGCCGGCAACCCCGTCCGCCGCGTCATCGAGATCGACGTCGCCGCCGGCGAACCCCGCCGCCTCCTCCTCTGGCTCGACGCCGTGTCCCGCGACCACGTCGTCCTGGGCGTCCAGCCCCTCGAGCTGTGACCCTGGACTCGCTCGAGCATCAGGCTCGTGGGCGGGCGAGGAGCCGACGCCCCGCGACTCTCCACCTGATCCCACTCGAGGTCTCCCTCTCCTCTCCTCTCCCGGTCTTAAAAAGACCGTCCGGAAAAGATCGCGCTCGAGCTCGACCCATCGACTCGCGTTGCAGATCGGCGAAATCAACTCTATGAGCAGAGTCCAATGAGACCTGGTGTCGCGATCGACAAACTGCTCGATTGTGAGCTCGGGAGATCGCGTGGACGGCATGTGGACGGCCGGTCGTCCTGTGACCTGCGCGCGGTGGCGTGATCGGATCGAACGGGCGCGCAGCTCACAGGCCTCCTCGCCCGCCCACAAGCCTGATGCTCGAGCGCGATCTAAAGGCGGAACAGGTCGGTACAAGGGAGTACGACGAACGACGAGGCAGCGAAGGCGGCAGTTGAAGTGATGGGTTGCCGAGATGGAGCCTATGATGATTGGATATTAGATCGACGAAATCAATTGACATCTGTCTCGCGATGGCTAGAATCTGTGAATGGCGAGGTCTGGCGGGCGCAAGCAGCATGTCCAGCAGGAGTTGTTTCGGCGTGGCGGGAAGCGCAAGGGCGCGGGGCGGAAGCCGAAGGGACCGCGACCGGGACAGCCGCACAAGACGCGGCCCGTGTTCAAGGCGAAGCATGGGCTGCATGTGGTGTTGCGGGTGGCTCCGGAGATTGGCAGCTTGCGGCGGCCGAACATGTATCGGGCGATCCGCGAGGCGTCGATCTGCGCCGCGGTGAAGGAGCGAGTCAGGATCGTACACATCAGTGTTCAGCGCACGCACGTGCACCTGATCGTCGAGGCGGAGAACAAGGAGGCGCTCGGCCGGGGGATGCAGGGGTTCCAGATCTCGGCCGCGCGGCATATCAACACCGCGATGGGTGATGGCGTGCGAAGGAGGCGAGGGGCCGTATTCGTCGACCGGTATCACCTGGTGGTGTTCAAGTCGCCGACGCAGGCGAGGCACGTTTTATCGTACGTACTTAACAACTGGCGAAAACACGAGGAAGATCGCGAGTCGCGCAAGCTGATCGATCGGTTCTCGAGTGGGTGCAGCTTCGCGGACTGGAAAGAGCTGGAGGGCCGGGACCTGATGTGGCGAATCCCGCCAGACTACGAGCCGCTGATGGTGCGCCGCCCCGAGTCGTGGCTCTTGCGAGTGGGATGGAAATTGGCAGGCTCGATCAGCGCTCGCGAGGTGCCGAACAGGCGGTGAAGACGCCGAGGCGAGCCGCCTGTGCGGCCGTCAGCGCGGGAGCTTCGCGTCGATGTCCGAGGCGTCGTGGCGCTCGTGCAGCTGGCGCTCCGGCGCACCGGTCGCGCGGTTGACGATCATGCCGCGGCGCACGGCGGGTCGGTCGGCGATCGCGTTCGCCCAGCGCAGCACGTGCGTGTACTCGTGGACCGACAGGAACTCGCCAGCCTTGTACAGTGCGCCTTGCACCATGCCGCCGTACCACGGGTAGGTCGCGATATCGGCGATGGTGTACGCGTCGCCCGCGAGGTACGCGTGCTGCGCGAGGCGCTTGTCGAGCACGTCGAGCTGGCGCTTGGTCTCCATCGCGTAGCGATCGATCGCGTACTCGATCTTGGTCGGCGCGTAGGCGTAGAAGTGGCCGAAGCCGCCGCCCACGAACGGCGCGCTGCCCATCTGCCAGAACAGCCACGACATGCACTCGGCTCGTGCGGCGCGCTCGGTCGGCAGGAAGGCGCCGAACAGCTCGGCCAGGTACACCAGGATCGCACCCGACTCGAACACGCGGATCGGCTCCGGCCCGCTCCGATCGACCAGCGCCGGGATCTTGGAGTTTGGGTTGATCTCGACGAAGCCCGAGCCGAACTGCTCGCCCTCGGTGATCTTGATCAGCCACGCGTCGTACTCGGCGCCGCGGTGGCCGGCCGCGAGCAGCTCCTCGAGCAGGATCGTCACTTTCTGACCGTTGGGCGTCGCGAGCGAGTAGAGCTGGAACGGATGCTTGCCGACGGGCAGCTCCTTGTCCTGCAGCGCGCCGGAGACGGGACGATTGATGCTGGCGAACTGGCCTCCGTTGTTTCGGTTCCAGGTCCAGACGGCGGGGGGCACATAGTCGGTGCTCATGCGTGTCGGGATAGCATGCGCGCAGAGCACGTCATGCGGCCTGGCGCGTCGGTGTAGGATCTCCACCCGCTCCGCTGTCGTGCGCCGCCCTCGGCTACGTGGCCGACTCCTGACCGCTGGCCCCAACCGATCGAAACCGCCACGCGGTCACGTCGGGACGCCGGCCAGCTCAGATTCCGCGGCTCTTGGCGACCGCCAGCCAGCTCGTCGCGAAGCATCGTCGGCGCTGACTCGCGATTGGCGACCCACCATCGCTGCGCCGCTGCTGCCTGACGACGTGCTCGAGGCATCCAACGGACTTCGTAGCGCATCTCGAAGGACCGCTACCGAGCGGCGCGGGCGATACGATCGAGCTCAGCCAGGACGACGGCAGACGACACCGACTCCGAACGATCTGCGTGGGCGATCGCGTCATCGAGCTCGGCGAGCTCGGCGGGCGTAAGCTCGATCTCGGCGTCTCGCTCGTCGTTCACGGCGATCGTGACGGTCGTACCTTCGGATAGCGTCACGCCGTCGAGAACAACGACGCCTCCACGGACGCGACCCGAAGAGACGCGGGACACGGCGGTACCTTAGCCGAGATCCTGCCCGCCGCGGTCGGCCAAATGTTCCGACCACCTGCACGATGAGCCCAACGCGGTCGTCTACATCATCGCGGTCTGAGGTGCGTCGATTCGCGCGACTGCTTGTGCGCCACCCTCGTTCGTGTCAATATAACACTATGAACCATCGGCTCGCCGATCACTCCGCCCGACTTGCCCGGGCTCGTGTCGCCCTCGAGGGACTCAGCATCGGCGACGCGTTTGGCGAGACGTTCTTCGTACTGCCCGAGATGGTCGAGGCACTGATCGAGAGTCGTGCGCTGCGCGACCAGCGGCCGTGGGGCTGGACGGACGACACGGCGATGGCTCTGTCGATCGTCGCGGTGCTCGCCGAGCACGGCACGATCGACCGCGATGCCCTGGCGACGGCCTTCGCCGACCGCTACCGCGACGATCCTGGGCGAGGCTACGGCGGTACGGCCCACAGCATTCTGGTTGCCATCGGCGAGGGGACTCCGTGGCAGGTCGCCGCGCGTAGTGCCTTCAGCGGCGAGGGCTCGATGGGCAATGGTGGCGCGATGCGCGTCGCGCCCGTGGGTGCCTACTTCGCCGAGGATCTCGATCGCGTCGTCGAGGAGGCCCGACGCTCGGCCGAGCCGACCCACGCCCATCCCGACGGTCAGGCCGGTGCCATCGCGATCGCCGTGGCCGCCGCGGTCGCGACCGAGATCGGCGCCGGGCGGCGATCGCCCTCTGGGCGCGCGCTGGTCGATGAGGTTCTGATCCGGACTCCGACGGGCCCGACCCGCGACGCCCTGCAGACCATGTCCCGGTTCGACTTCGACACCGACGTCCGCACCGTCGCGGCGCGGGTCGGCTGCGGCCGGGGCGTGGTGTCGTCCGACACCGTGCCACTGGCGGTGTGGTGCGCCGCCCGGCACCTCGACAACTTCGAGGAGGCCTTGTGGACCACCGTCAGCGCGCTCGGCGACCGCGACACCACCTGCGCGATCGTCGGCGGCATCGTCGTCATGGCCACCGGCTGCGATGTGATTCCCGCTGAATGGCGGGCCGCCCGCGAGCCGCTGCCGTAGCGCCCGCGAGCTCGGAGTCCAGCCGAGGCCGCCGCGCCAAGGCCAAGGCCAAGGCCAAGGCCAAGGCCAAGGATCGAGCTGGGCGGCCCGTGCCCCCCGCCGCCCGTCCTGTTACACCCACCCCACGCCATGCCCGCCGACGCCCCCCAGCCGCAGCCGCTCGCCTTCCCCGACGAGCCATTCCGCGCGCAGCAGCCCGCCGCCGGCGACCCCCGTCCGTTCCTCCTGCCTCCCATCCACACGTTCGCACTGGCTTCCGGCCTCACCGTCTACCTGATCGAGCAACACACGCTCCCCCTGGTCTCGCTCGACCTCACGTTCGACGGCGGCTCCGCGCTCGATCCGGTCGGCAAGGAAGGCCTCGCCAGCGTCTGCATGGCCATGCTCACCGAGGGCACCGAGGCCCTCGACAAGCTCGCGTACGCCGAGCGCCTCGCCGACACCGCCTCCACGATCAGCGGCCACGCCTCCGACGACACCGTCGGCCTCACGCTGTCCAGCCTGACCAAGCACCTCGCCCCGACCTTCGCGCAGCTCGTCGCCACCCTCCGTACGCCTGGCTTCCGCGCCTCCGACTTCCAGCGCATGATCAAGCGCCGCATCGAAGGCGTCCGCCAGGCCCGGCGCAGCCCCGCCTCGGTCGCCTCCCGCGTGAGCAGCCCCGTCCTCTACGGCGCCGCTCACCCCTACGGCGCCATCACCACCGAGGCCTCGCTCGCCTCGCTCACCCTCGACGACTGCCGCGCCTTCGCCGCCCGCCACCTCGTCCTCGCGCGCGCGCGCCTGTTCGTCGTCGGCGATCTCACCGAGCCTCAGATCCGCGCGCTGTTCGCCACCCCAGCTCTCGCCGACGGGCCGTCCGCCGCCGCCGCGCCCACCGCGCTCCCCGCGCCGAGCACCTCCCCCGGCCGGATCTTCTTCGTCGACATCCCCGGCGCGGCGCAGTCCACCGTGTCCTACCTCCAGCTCGGCCCGCAGCGCACCGCGCCGACCTTCTTCGCGACCGCGCTCCTCGGCGCCGTCCTCGGCGGCGGCTTCACCAGCCGCCTCAACATGAACCTGCGCGAGCACAAGGGATACACCTACGGCGCGCGCGGCTCGTTCAGCTACACCCGCTTGATCGGCGCCTTCACCGCCTCGGCCCCGGTCGCCGCGAGCGCCACCTACCAGACCCTCCTCGAGCTCCACCGCGAGATCCGCGGCCTCGCCACCGGCGACCCGGCGTTCGTGGTCACCCCCGACGAGCTCCACCGCGAGCAACACGGCGCCATCCTCGGCTTCCCGTCGCGCTTCGCGACGGCGGCCGCCGCGCTCGGACAATATCGCGCGCTGGTCTATTTCGGCCTTCCTCTCACTTACTACACCAGCTACGTCGACCAGCTCGCCGCCGTCACCGCCGCCGCCGTCACCGCCGCCGCGGCCCGCGAGCTCCGCCCCGCCGACGCCGTCTACCTCGTCGTCGGCGACGGCGACGCCGCCATGATCCGCCGCGACGGCGATCAAGACATTCCCTATCTCGACGACACCCACACCACCGCCCTTCCCAACACGCCTATCAGCTTGCGCCGCGCGCTCGCCGACCTCGCCAGCCGCGGCGACCTCGGCCCGGGCGGCCTCGTCGAGCTCTCCCCCGACGGTCAGCCCATCTCTGATCGCGCCGCGCTCCCCGTCGGGTAACTACCTCATCGCTCACCCACCGGGCCCTGCGCCTCGATTCAATTCTCTCTACGGTGGTCGACACCGTTAGTGAGGACGTACGTGACCCAACATCCATGTCGCCGGCCGGCGCGCGCCCGCCAGCGCGGCAACTCGATGCTGCTCGCGCTGATCGTGCTCGGCGCGCTCGGCACCTTGAGCGCGCTGACCGTCGTCTCCGTCCAGGGCGGCCTCGCGACCGCCGGTAACGATCGTTACCACGCGATCGCCGTCTACGCCGCCGAGAGCGGCGGCGCCGCGGCGATGGACTTCCTGCGCAAGAACATCAACCTCTCGACCGGCTGGACCGCCTACGTCTCGCCCAACAACGCGAGCCCACAACAGCCCACGTTCGCCGGCAACAACCAGCAGGTCGGCAGCACCGGCAACTTGTTCTCGTCCGACACCCAGGCCTGGTACAGCGTCGAGATCCTCAATAATCGCACCGACACCGGCTATGCCGCCGGCACCGACACCGACAAGCGCGTGATCATCCGCTCGTCCGGCTACGGCCCCAACGGCTCGGTCGCGATCGTCGAGTGGGACATCAGCGGCGCCGCCGCCCTCGGCATGGGCCGGCCGTGCTCGGTGTACTCGCAGAAGAACGAGTCCGAGGACGACGCCGGTCGCAATGACTGTCTCGGCGTGATCAACACCGGCGATACCGCCACGTTCCGGCCAGGAGGCTGATGCGATGCGCCCCAGTTCATCACTCACGATCCTGATCACCGCGATCACCTCGTTCGCCACCACCGCCTCCGCGGGCACCGTCGTCACCGCGCCGTCGTGCCCGCAGACCTCGGCGCCGACCTCGTGGACCGGCTCGATCCTCGACACCAGCACGGTCAAGTCCGGCACGGTCTACGAACCTGCCGGTGCCGGCCTCGAGCTCAACAAGTCCGGCGCGGTGTTCAACACCAAGCAGATGTCGACCGCGTCCGACATGGTCTATGCCGCCGTCGGCGACTTCAACAAGGACGGCTGGCCCGACTTCGTGGGCGCGAGCGAGAGCAGCAGCAACGGCTACCTCGACATCTTCCAGAACTACACCTGGCAGAACGAGAACTGCACCACCGCCGCGTGCACCGCGTATTCGGGCAGCGCGCCGGACTGGACCAATCCGACCGTCGTCGTCACGCCGAAGTTCACAAACGTGCGCTCGCTCCACACCACCGGCTTCAACGGGCGCTACGCCATCGCCGCCGCCGACTTCGACGGCGACGGCTGGGATGACGTGCTCGAGGTCCAGTCGCCGGCGAGCGTCTACCAGATGACCACGGTCAACCTCTACTCCAACAAGGCGGCGAACGACGGCTCCAACCGGCCGACGTTCAACGTCGCCTACAAGCCGATCACCGGGATCGCGAGCTACGTCGGCTATCAGATGTGGTCCGGCACCAACATCGTCGCGGTCGACTGGAACAGCGACGGCTACATGGACATCCTGCTGGGCAGCGGCGCGCAGGGCGGCTCGATCCGGATCTTCAAGGGCAGCTGCCCCAAGCTCGTGACCGCGGTCAAGAACGCCGCCGGGTTCTGGCCGTGCAGCGGCCCCGTGACGCTGACCGATCAGGGCTACATGCTCTCGAACCTGGCCACGAACCACACGCCGGCGACCGCCGACGGCTTCGGCACCAACGTCAGCGGCGCCACCCCGATGTTCGGCTACGCTGACCTCGACGGCGACGGCAACCGTGATCTGCTGCTCGGCTCGCCGAACTGCTGCACCACGGCGGCGTTCCGGCTGCGCCTGTTCAAGGGCGTGTCGGCGACCGCGGTGGAGAGCGTCGCCTCGCAGAGCCTGACCTCGACCGGCGCGGTCACCGGCATCTACATCGCCGACTACTCGCAGGACGGCAAGCCCGACGTGATCGTCGCGACCGACGGCAAGAACTACAACACGGCGGTCAACGGCGGCACCACGTACTACTACGTCAACAACGGCACCAACGCGCCGTTCTCGGGCGGCGTCAAGCAGCAGATCACGTTCCACGGCGTGCCCAACACCGACTACGACGTCGGCTTCATCTTCGACTACGACCGCGACCCGACCCACTCGCCCGACGTGATGGTCGCCGACGGCAACGACTCCGCGGGCTACTACGTCATCGCCGACCGCCAGTCGACCACGTACGTCGATTGCGGCCAGGCGGCGTCCGGCATCATGGATCTCGGCACGCTGCTGTCCGCCGAGATGGTGGTCACCGCGGCGCGGATCACGCCGAGCTTCTCGCTCAACGGCGGCACGATGACGTTCTGGATGTCGAACGAGGATCCGGCGAACTGGGTGCAAGCCAACCTGTGCCCGTCGAGCACCACCGACTACTGCGCCGCGTTCCCCAAGGCGGTCGGCCGCTCGGTGCGCTGGAAGGTGCTGATGTGCTCGAACGCGCAGCACACCAGCACGCCGCGGCTCACCGGGATGAGCGCGAAGTTCGACTACACGGTGGCCAATGAACACTACCGCTCGGGCGTGGTGGTCAATGACGGCGTCTCCTACGTCGGCGCGTTCAACCAGCCCGGCGACCGCGGCCGGTTCTACGCGATCAACGCCGGCCTCACGACCGTGCTGTGGAACGCGGCGGCCAAGCTCGACGCGCTCGCCGACACCAGCCGCAAGATCTACACCGCGATCACGACCGTGCCCGAGACCCGCTACGACTTCACGACCGCGAACGCGAGCAACACGCTGCTCCAGACCTTGCTCACCACGCCGAGCACGCAGAGCACCTCGGACCTGATCACCTGGGTGCGCAGCGCGCGGTTCGGCGTCGGCAACGCCGGCCTCCCGCTGACCAAGCTCGGCTCGGTCGAGACCTCGACGCCGGCGGTGCTGACCAAGCCCGGGCGGCCGAGCTGGTACTCGTACGGCAGCGGCACCGATCGCTCGCACGTCGAGACCTTCGTCGCGTCCAACGCGAGCCGCGTGCCGCTCGTGATGTTCGGCTCCAAGGACGGCATGATCCACGCGATGTACACGTTCCCGGCCAACCAGAGCGACACGCGCAATGGCACCGAGGCGTGGGCGTACATCCCGCCGCCGATCGCGGCGAACATGCTCGCCGACTACAACACCACGCTCAACGCCAACGCGACCGCGACCGACGGCCTCAACCACCCCAAGGTGGCGTCGTTCCCCGATGGCTCGCCGACGCTGGTCGACTACCAGACCTCGCTCGGCACGTTCAAGACCGTCGCCCTCGTCGCCAGCGGCAACGGCGGCAAGGCGTTCTCGGTGTTCGATGTCACCAAGACGATCGACCCGACGAACGGCGCGGTCAGCGGGCCGACCCCGATGTGGAGCGCGACGCCCGGGCTCGGCGAGGCCGGCCAGGCCTACAGCAAGCCGACCGTCGTGCGCGTGAAGCTCGCCGGCCTCGAGCGCTACCTCGTGGTCGCCGGCACCGGCGTCGACTACACCGACACCCAGGACCTCAAGGGCCGCACGGTGTCGGCCTATGATCTGCTGACCGGCACGCTGATGTGGAAGTTCCAGGCCAAGTGCCCGGTCGTCACCGACGTCTCGGCGTTCGAGACCGACGACCTGCTCGAGCCCAGCGCGCCGACGCTCGACGGCTTCATCGACCGGGTCGTGTTCGCCGACAAGTGCGGCTACGTGTACAAGCTGGACCCGGCCGCCGACCTCAGCGGCGGCTGGTACGCGAACACCGGCATGGGGACGATCCTGGCGAACACCACGCCCGACGGGACGCGCGAGTACGCCCTGTTCTCGACCAAGCTGACGACCAGCGGCATGGCCGCCGACCTGCCGATCGCCGGCACGATCGCCGCGCGCACCGACAGCACGACGCGCATGGTCCTGTTCTTCGGGACCGGCGGCATCGAGAGCGCGCCGGCGACCTCGCCGAACGGGTTCTTCGCGATCTACGCCGACAGCGGCGTGGTACGTTCACGCGTGCTCGGGACCTGCACCCTGGGCGTCTGTGAGAAGTTCTACGGCGGCGTGGTCGTCACGCCGCAGCAGGCGATCTTCTCCAAGACGATCGACCCGGCGATCGGCACGAACAGCTGTGACGACGGCAGCTCCACGATCTCCGGAGTCGGGCTCAACGCCGGAACCTTGACGAATTTTACGACCGACTTCAACCTCGGGGTAAGCTCGGCCGTCATGGGTGGCCTATACGGAGACGCCGGCGCGATCTACTTCGCGACCATCTCGGGCGACGTCGCGCGGATCGGCACGCCGCGGGCGTCGACCGCGGGTGGCGACACCACCTCCGGGCAGAAGCAGGGCATGGGGGTCGGCGACGTGTCGAGCACCGGCCAGTCGGTCGGGACCACGTCCGGCTTCACGCTGATGGGCTGGCGAGTGGTGCTATGAGGCGCGGGCGCGAGCGTGGCTTCACGCTGCTCGAGCTGCTGATCACGCTCAGCGTCACCACGATCGGCCTGATCGGCCTGCTCGCGCTGCACCTCAGCATCTCGCGCGGCAACGACGGCGCGAGCCGGTCGGCGGAGGCCCAGCAGATCGGCACGACCGAGCTCGAGGCGCTGCGCGCGCAGAACAATACCAACCTGATGCTGACGCTGCTCAACCTGCTGCCGCCGGCGACGCCGCCGATCGCGGCGGTGATCGCGCCGGTCAAGATCGTGCAGGGCCGCGGCGGGATGACCTATCGCGTGACGCGCTCGCTGTCGGCGACGACGTCGCCGAGCCTGTGGCGGATCCGCGTGGAGACGGCGTGGACCGACGACGGCGCGGCGGCGGGCGCCAACGGCGGCCAGCTCGATCACATGCTGCCGATCGAGGTCGTCCGCACGCTGGAGGAGGCGTTGTGAAGGGCGCGCGGCGTCCGGCTCGCGGCTTCACGCTGATCGAGCTGATGGTCGCGCTCGTCGTGAGCTCGCTGCTCGTCGGCATGATCCTGGCGATCTTCTCGCGCATGTCGATCGCGTACCGCGGCCAGCAGCAGATCGCCGGGGTCCAGCAGGTGCTCGCGGCGGCGCGCGCGACGATCGAGCTCGACGCCAAGCAGACCGGCCTCGGGCTGTCGCAGGGCTTCGTGCTCGCCGACAACAAGCTGTACCCGCCGGTGTTGATCACGAACAACAACGCCGGACCCGACAAGGTCGTGTTCTTCTACGCCGATCCTTCGAGCCAGGCGGCCGTCAAGCTGCCGTTCGCCTGGGGCTCGTCGATGACCGTCGACGACACCTCGACGTTCCTGGCCGACCAGCTGGTCGTCGTGTCGAGCGTCGATCTGACGCAGAGCGGCCTCAACCCCGCGACCGACGGCAACATCGCCAAGTACAGCGCGTGCGTGCTCCGGATCCAGAGCTTGACCGCGAACACGTTGCAGTTCTACACGTCCCTGCCGTTCGGCACGCCCGGCGAGTCCCACTGCAGCGCGGTCCTGCCGACCCCGAGCGCGACCACGATGGTCTACAAGTTCGTGGCGCACGGCTACCAGATCGATCCGACGCGCCCGGCGCTCGGAGCGTTGCAGCTGTCGCCGACCGGTGGGCTGATCGCCACCGACTGGAAGGACCTGGCGTACGGCTTCACCGATATCCAGACCGCGCTTCAGGTCTACCATACGGTCTCCACCACAGTCCCCCCGGCCGGTGATACTCCAGATCTGGACGTCGATCCGGTCCGCGATTGGTACTCTGACGGCGTGCAAGACAACCTGACGGCGCCGACCGGGTCCGCCGGTCCCCCCGTGCTGGCGCCACCCAACGGTCTGCTCCAGATCTCGATCAGCCTGGTGGCCCGCACCGATCGCGAGGTCGAGGGCATCGCGAGCAGCCAGACGCCGCCGCTCGTCGACCTGCTGAATGTGGCCAACAACACGATCGGCGATCGGCCGTCGGTGCCGCTTCCGTCGGCGGATCCGGCGCTGGTCGGCTCGCGGATCTTTCGCTACACCACGTTCCAGGTCGACTTCCGCAACCTCGGGGTCGGGCGATGACCCCGGCGCGGCTCCGCCGGTCGCGCGGTTTCACGCTGACCGAGCTGATGGTCGTCGTCGCGATCGTCGGCATCATGGTCACGATGGCCATCGTCTACATGCGGCCGCGGGTCCGGCCGATCGACGCCGCGACGCGGGTCGGCGACCTCGTGCGCGAAGGCAGCCGCCGCGCGGTGGCGCTCGGCTCGGTGCGCGCCGACGTCGCAAAAGCGCTCAACAGCAAGGCGAGGACGCAGGTCATGGCGTGGACGTCGGGCGCGTTTGTGACGTTCACGCTGTACCGCCTCGAGGAAGATCTGCCCGACGGCATCGCCACGGCGAACTGGGTCAAGGTCGAGGAGTACACCGTTCATCGCAACGTGCAGCCGATGCTCTGGGCGCCCGATGTCGGCGATCGCACGATGACGGGGCAGACCGGCACGTGGGACAGCCCGAACGCCGGCGTCCCGACCTTTGTAGCCACCCCGGTGCCGCCGGGGCCCCCGCCCGGACTGATCATCCGGTGCCGGCCCGACGGTACGTGCGACTCGACCACGATGTTCTTCCAGGCGAACCCGGCCGGCCCCGACTGTGCGACCGCGCCCGCCGGACCGCTGAACGATTGGTGCGCTAAGCTGTCGGTGATGCCGCTGGGCGGAGCGATCACACTCCGCCCGGACTGGAACTAGCGGCGCAGCCGGGTAAGACTGCACGCAATGCGTGCAGCGATTCGAGCTTCGAGCCCGAGATACTCCAGTTGGATCGTGGTGGTCGTGGTTGCGCTCGCGCTCGCGCTCGCGCTCGCGACGGCGTGCGGCGGCAGCATCCCGAACTACGACTACGGCAAGGAGCCCGATCCGCGCAACAAGGAGCTCGTGCTCGGCGTCGGCGATCAGATCGCGATCAACGTCTGGGAGAACGCGAACCTGAGCACCGAGGCGACGATCCGGCCCGACGGCACGATCACGATGCCGCTGGTCGGCGACGTCAAGGCGGCCGGCGAGACGCCGACCTCGCTCAAGGCGCGGATCAAGACGCTGGTCCAGAACTTCGTGAAGGGCACCGAGATCACCGTCGCGGTGAAGTCGTGGAAGAGCTACCGCTTCACGATCCAGGGTGAGGTCGTGCGCTCCGGCGTGTTCACCTCCGATCAGTACGTCACGGTCGCCGACGCGCTCGCGCTGGCGGGCGGCCTCACGCGGTTCGCCAAGCGCAGCGAGATCGTGCTGACCCGCCGTGACCCCAAGTCCGGCGAGCTGCGCCAGATCCCGCTCGACTACGACGCGCTGGCGTCCGGCAAGCGCCCCGACATGAACATCTACGTGATCCCCGGCGACGCGATCTGGGCGCCCTGATCAGCCGACGGTGATCCGCGCGAGGATCTCGTCAGGCGTGGCCGGGATGTCGAGCTGCACGCCGAGCGCGTCGTACAGCGCATTGGCGATCGCGCACGGGGCGGCGACCGTGCCGACCTCGCCGCAGCCCTTCGCGCCCTGCGGTCCGCGGCCATCACCGGACTCGAGCTGCACGAGGATCGGCGCGACCAGCGCGTCGAGCGAGGTCGGCACGAGGTAGTCGAGCAGCCGGTCGTTCTCGACCGCGCCGTCGCTGACCACGACGCGCTCCCACAGCGCCTGGGCGACCCCCATCGCGATGCTCCCGATCACCTGGCCACGGACGATCTCGACGTTCAACACCTTGCCGACGTCCTGACAGCCCATGTAGCGCAGCACCGTGACCATGCCGGTCTCGGTATCGATCTCGAGATCGACGCCGTGCACGGCGAACATGTGATCGATGGGTCCGATCTGGTTGCCGGTCGCCGGATCGAGCAGCACACCCCGCGGGATGCACGCATCGCCGACCGCGGCGAGCGTCCCGCCATGCGCGGCCGCCAGCTCGCGCCACGCGAGCGCGCGCGTGCCCTCGAGCTCGCGCACGCCGGTGCTGGTCGCGGCGATCCGCGCCGGCGCTATCCGCCACTGCGAGGCGGCGGTCGCGATCGCCGCGTCGCGCAGGCGCCCGGCGGCGGCGATCGCGGCCTGGCCCACCATCAGCATCCCGCGGCTGCCGCTCGTGCGCGGCACGTACGAGTCGATGCTGTGCGGGAAGACGACGCGCTTGAGCCAGTTCGTGAGCGCGTTGAGCGCGTTGAGCGGCCGCGCGCCCCACCGCAACAGGCTCGCCTGCCGCGCCGGGCGCAGCGACGCGGTGAGCCGGATCGCCAGGGCCGCCTGGAGCTTCTGGATCCGCTCGAGCCCGCGGAACATCCAGCGCGACGCGCGCTCGGTGCGCGGCAGCGCGACCAGGCCGAGCTCGCGCGCGACCAGCCGCCCGGCGCTCGCGACCATGCCGGTCCCCGAGTCGGCGATGTCGGTCTCCACCGCGAACGTGCCCGCGGCGTCGACGCTCGCGCGCACGACGAAGCGATCGACCATGCCGTAGGGATAGCCGTACTTGCAGCGCATCGCGGCGACGCCCCGGCCGACCCGCGTGCCGGGCCGAGCGACGGGACGCGCGCCGAGCTCCTCGACGACGCGGTCGAGGCAGCGCGGCAGCGCGATGCCGGGATCCGGCTCGACCCCGCCACGCGGCCGCTTGCGCGTGCGCAGGAAGTTGCGCCGGCGCAGCTCGACCGGCGAGACGCCGAGCGCGTGCGCGGCCTTGTCGACGAGCGACTCGATCCCGAAGTTGACCTGCTGCGACCCGAAGCCGCGCATCGGCGCCGTGAGCAAGTTGTTGGTGAGGACGCCGCGGGCGCGCACGCGGACGTTGGGGATCTCGTACGCGCCGGTCGCCTCGTCGGCGAACACCGAGACCACGGTCGGCGTGAACGACGTGTAGGGGCCGGCGTCGGCGATCACGTCGGCGTCGAGCGCCACGAACGCGCCGTCGGGCGCGAGGCCGAGGCGATAGCGCCCGTAGAACGAGTGACGCTTGGGGCGGCGCGCGAGGATCTCGGCGCGGTCGAGGACGAGGCGCACCGGCTGGCCGACCGCGTGCACCATGACCGCGAGCAGGGTCTCGATGCCCGGCACGAGGTACTTGCCGAACGAGCCGCCCATGCGCGGGGTCTCGACGCGAACGCGCCGCTCCGGCCAGCCGAGCGCGCGCGCGATCGATTCGCGCGCCGCGTGCGGCGTCAGCGACGTGATCCGGACGACCAGCGTGTCGCCCTCGAGCCAGCCGGCGCCGCCCTCGAGCTCCATGCAGGCGTGATCGTTGACGCCGGTGCGGTACTCGCCGGTGACGACCACCGCGGCGGCCGCCATCGCCGCGTCGAGCGTCCCGTGGACCTCGGTGAACTGCGCGATCACGTTGCCGTGCTTGCCGAGCGCGGGGGCGCCGTCCGCGAGCGCGTCGAGCACGTCGTGCAGCGCTCGACGCGGCGTGATCGCGAGCTCGATCGCCGCCGCCGCCCGGCGGGCCGCCGCGTCGCTGGTCGCGATCACCAGCGCGACCGCGTCGCCGCGCGAGCGGACGTCGTCGACGGCGAGCAGCGGCTGATCGCGCGCGAACATCACGCCGCCGCCCTCGTTGCGCCCGGGCAGATCGCGGTGCGTCAGCACGCGCACGACGCCCGGGATCTGGAGCGCCGCGCGCGCGTCGATCGAGGACAACCGGCCGGACGCGACCGGCGACCACACGACGCGGCCGATCAGCTCACCGTCGACGCGCGCGTCCGTCGGGTACGCGACCGCGCCGGCGAGCTTGTCCGCGACGTCGACGCGCGGCTCGGTCGCGACCGGGGGCGGCTCGCCGCGCGCCGCCGCGCACACCGCCTCGACGATCTGCTCGTAGCCGGTGCAACGGCACAGGTTGCTCGCGAGCGCGGCGCGCACGGCGTCGGGCTCGGCGCCGCCGCCGGCCTTCAGGTGGCAGGCCGCGCTGGCCATCATGCCGGGGGCGCAGTAGCCGCACTGGAAGGCCTCGCGCGCGACGAGCTGTTCGCGCAGCCGCCGGCTCGCGTCGGCGTGCGCCGCGTCTCGCGCGAGCCCGGCGGCGGTGACCACGGTGGCGCCGTCGCACTGCACCGCCAGGCGCAGGCAGCTCAGGGTCGGCGCGCCGTCGACGATGACGGTGCACGCGCCGCACACGCCCTCACCGCAACCCAGCTTGACCTCCGGGTGTCCCAGCGTCTCGTGCAGGAGCTGCTGCAGCGTGGTCAGCGTCGGCACGCGCACCGAGGCGGCGACGCCGTTGACCACGACGCGCACCGGGTCGTCGAGCGCGTCGCCGCGATCGTCCAGGTCGCTCGTGCCGGTCAGGTCGCTCATGGCGAGGGCTCGCTCAGCTCGACCAGCGCGCTGCGGACGCCGGCCGCGACGAGCCGGCGGCGATAGCCCGGCGGCGGAAACGCGGCGACGTCGGCCGGCGTTTCGTCCGCGGCGCGGCGGGCGGCCTCGTCGATCACCGCGTTCGTCCACGCCCGGCCCGCGAGCAGCGCCTCCACGCGGGGCAGCCGGACCGCGTGTTGACACAGCCCGCCGACCGCGACCCGCGGCGCCTCGGCGGTCCCGCCGATCGCGACGGTCACCAGCGTGCGGCCCGACGACCTGCGCCAGGCAAACTTGCGGAACGCCGAGCGCCGCTCGCTGCCGGCGAGCTGGATCTCGACGCCCACGATGAGCGCCCCCGGCGGTGGGCCGGTGCGCGCGAGCTCCTCGATCGCGATCGTCCGCTCGCCCTGCGCGTCGGCGATCACGACCACGGCGTCGAGCGCGATCAGCACCGGCGGCAGGTTCGCGTACGGCGCGCGATAGCCGAGGTTGCCGCCGAGCGTGGCGCGCAGCCGGACGTGAGGATTCGCGACCTCGGCGGCGGCGCGCTGGAGCGCGGGAAACGCGGCGAGCTCCGGCGCGCTCGCGATCCTGGCGATCGTCAGCATCGCGCCGAGCCGGAGGGTCGGCCCGACCGACAGCTCGTGCAGCGCGTCGATCCGCGCGACGTCGACGACGTCGGGCCCCTCGCCGCGCCGGATCGCCTCCGGGATGAGGACCGTGCCCCCGGCGAGCGGGACCGCTCCGTCGGCGAGCGCGGCGATGGCCTCCGGGACGCTC
>Ga0307513_10003784_pt1 | contig 20409 bp, 28 predicted proteins | sample 15_EM_MG_FD_202174 | JGI IMG/M metagenome (GOLD analysis project Ga0307513, IMG submission 202174) | Populus trichocarpa ectomycorrhiza microbial communities from riparian zone in the Pacific Northwest, United States - 15_EM | ecosystem: Host-associated > Plants > Roots > Unclassified | place...
TGGGATAATATTTGGGGATTTAACATGTGCTTTTCTATCCGGTGTTAAGGATTTTATGCATCTCTTATGCACTATTATTGGTCATGATATTTCTAATATTCACATCACACCCTCATAGTTTCACGCATATTGTTTAGGATTACTTGGCAGGATCTCAGGGTCAAACATGTTCGCACTTATGTTTCTTACATAGTTTTCCCTATATTTCTTTCATACATATGGGCGCACACTTTGGTATAAATATGCTTGCTACCGCCCACCTGTTTTGGAATAATTAAGAACCAGAACTCCTACCAAATCTGCTCTATACTCCTCATCAAGCGTGCCTCGCAACCCCCCTCGCACTTGCGCAGTATTATCCACATAGAATAGATTGTGCCCCTGGCGTTCACATTTTGAACAACTGTTGGATCCTTTAAACTAGTATTGAGATGTTCTTCTAAGACTACTGTCGTTTGGATAGTCTCTCTATCAAGACACCTGATGGTGGATATAGTGGGTAAATACAGTATATTATGATGGTCAAATATCTGTGCATATCCGAGCGTCCATGCAAAATGTATCTGTTGCCGGGCAACCGGCACTTATGGCCTGGGAGAATATCATATGTATACGTTGAAATAAGGTGTGGCGTGCCAAGGAAATTGCGCAATTCACATAATATGATACTAGATATCATATGATACCGGTAATCAGTCTTGGTGAAAAATCTACTCGAGTATGTACTCGGGGGGTATATTAAAAATCGGAAACTACCCGTGGTGAAGCAGGGGTGGTGGCAATCGAGCGATCACAATGTCTGGAAAGAGTGGCGGCGTTCTGGACATCTTAAAACACCAGATACCTTGAGAAGGAAACATCATTGAGGTTCTTGCCACATGAAAGCCTCTTGCTCTACACTACACACCATCATAGGTTTCATTTCTCCTTTTTTATCCCACGGGTTTATGAAAGCCGTTTCCTGTTCCTACTTTCCAAGTTTTCTCGAGTTCTGGTTGCCAAGCTACTCGAACAGGGATACCCCCCTTTCCGGTTTTTAATGAACCCCCCGAGTACTAGTACTGTTCGCCGCTTACTAAGAAGTGCTATCCCAGAATACGATCCAATCTGATGCATTGAATGAAATCTGATAACTGGATGAGATCTCTGATCTGATAAACAGATAAAGAAATATTTTCAACAAGAACTATAATATCCTATCCAAGTTGATTTCTTGCTCGCTGGGAGCGGACACCCCCGCCCGGAAAAATGAGGCATCCCTGGAAAGCCGGGCGGAATACAAGAGAGCAAGAAAGAAAAGAAAGAAAAAAGCCTCCACAAAACACTAGAACGAGCAGAAGAATATAGTGAGATAACACGCATGGGAGCAAGCAGGGAGGCTTGAGATCTCGAGTGGGCCTTTGCTCGTATTTCTTGTATCATACGGCAGTAAAATTGACCCGTTGACCCGGGTGTTTTTCCGATCTGCCCTACCCTCAGACCTACTTGAGCAGACACCTCCGTAGCCCAGATCCCCCAGCTATTGACATGATTACCCTACCGCCAAGCCCCCATCACCATTCTTCCGAAGAAAATTCAAAAAAAGAGAAAGTCCATATATCACTCGTTCTACACCACCACAAACCACCCAAGAAATAAGATCGCACCTCATACACGAAAATGTCGAAGAGCAAAATTGTCTGTTCTTCCTTCTCTCCCTTCCCAGATGGCAATTGCGCAATCAATAGATAATGTAACGGCACAGAAAACCGCCCTATTCAGACACCAAGGCCGCGACCCTATCCGCGAAAGGCAAAGGAAGATATCTAGGCGGCGGCCAAAGAGATTACGCAGGCAGAGCGGCGATGAGGAGGAGGGTTCAGAGAGCAGTGATATAAGTACTTTGGCACCGGAGGAGGGCTTGAGGTCTGCTACGAAGAAGACGTAGGGGAAGATTGCCGAGCCTGATTCTGCGGAAGAGGGGGAAGCCGACGACTCCGATTCCACTAGCGGCGGCGAAGAAACACAGGAGGAGGGTCTCCGACATCCCCCTCTCTGACATCTAAGCCTCAGACCTGGACTCAGACACGGACCACCCCTCACCAAAAACTAACCACAAACAACACTCTCACCCTCACCGCCTCCCTAGCACGTATATCCCTCCCGCATACCCTCCCATTCCCCGAAAACCCTGCTCATAGCCACCCCGGAATCCATCGTCATCCCGGACATCCACGACGACCTAGCCCGTGAGCTCACATTCTATAAGCAAACCCTCAGCGCGGCCAATGAGGACCACGCCAAGATCCTGGCGGAAGGTGGGCGGTTCAGTCGGCCGGTGGACTACTTCGCTGAGATGCTGAAAGGCGGCGAGCACATGGGGAAGATACGGCAGAAGCTACTAGATGAGGCGGCGGTGAAGCGCGCGAAGCAGGGGGCGCCACGCAAGCAGCGAGATTTGAAAAAGTTTAGGAAAAAAGCGCAGGTAGTGAAGTTGCAGGAGCGGGAGAAGGCGAAGAAGGAGATGTTGGAGAGGGTTAAGGTTTTGAAGAGGAGTATGTTCCCTTTCCCCTCACTTTCATTACCGGATGGGTGATAATTGATGGGGGAGTACATGCAGAAAGACAAGGCGTGGAAGCAGAAGCAGCTACTGAGGCAGATATGTTTGATGTAGCCCTCGAAGAGGTTGTCAAGGGCCGTCGCGGTACCGCTGGGGGCGACATCAACCACAAGCGCCAGAAGAAGGATCGGAAGTACGGCTTTGGCGGTAAGAAGAAGTTTGCGAAGGGCACCGATTCCAAATCTTCCGGTGACCTTCCCGGCTTCTTGCATAAGAATAAGGCTCACAATTCACAGGCACTAAGAAGAGGAAGCCGGCTATGAGGCTAGGCAAGAGCAAGCGTGCCGGTGGCGTCGGTCGGAGGAGGTAGATAGATCACGGATAGACGGATGAATGGATGGATAATTAAATGTATAGCATCCCGGCTCGCGGATTTTGAAATACAAAAGTCTAAATAGAACAGAAACGCGTATTCTATCATTAGAACTATTTCGGAGAGGCTCAAGTCCTCACTCTATCGCCTCTCGCCCACCCTCTACCGAGATCCAATTTTACAAACCCAAATCCCACACAATCAAGAGGGGAGCACGAGTACTACGCCGGCGGCAAGAAAGCCGCGAACAAAACCTTGAACAAGAGCGTAACAAACCATCCACCGCACAATCCACTTAGCGCGGGCACCGCCAGCACAAATCATGCACGCAACTCACCAGTACCAGACCACGCACCCGCTACTCAACCATGTGATGATCCGTACGTGGATAGCCCATATACCGGAGCAGGTGAGGACGATCAGCGCTGGCGTCACGAGGAGGAATAGCGGGATGTTGGAAATTGTCCAGTATCGGAAGATGCCCACGTTCCTGGCTTAATTAATCTCGGGCCAAAAATTGGGAGGAGGAAGACGGGAAAACAAACCAATACCGCTCCTGCACAAAGAGGTAAATGCTAGGAACAGTGTCGTCACACCAATTCCTACCTCCCCCGCGCCCGCATCAGTAAGACAGTACCTCCCGCAAGCAACCCACTGCGGAAACACCAATCCAGCCCCCACGAGCACCCCCCCCCAATCCCCAATCCAACCAGCCTCCCCACCGCCCTCCACCTCTCACTCACCCCCCCTCCTCCCCAGCTATCAACCCCCACCCAACCCCCCAAAAATCCAGCAGAAACACCGCACCGTTCAACAGCCCATTAACTTTACTCCGCACAGTGGCCAAGAACATCCACGCGCCAGCAACCACCACCACGTAGCCACACACATAGCAGTACAACCCCGAGAAGGTCAGCAGGGCAAACAACGACTCGCTGTACGGCACTGAAAGGGACAGTCCAGCATGCGAGATGACGTGCAGGAGCGCCGCTACGAGTGGTAATTTCTTATTTGAAGGGAAGACTTCACGCGTAAGGGCGTAGAGCACCGCTATTGACAGTGCGTACGCGAGGTTAGCCAGGAGGCCGGCGGAGAGGGCGTAATCACAAGGCTGTGATAGATCTAGATACTTCAGTGCCGGGGAAAGGGCTAGTATCTAAGTACCCACCTAATCTGCCATCCTCTTGGGCTCCCCCGGCCCCCTCTTGATCTCCCCCCGTGTGCGAAGCTCCCCCACCAAAAAAACAACCTTGTATTGTCCCGATCGGGATTTGTTGATCACAGCCTCCACTGATTGGAAGAGATAAGCCCAGAATACGGACAAGCTTGCTTGAAAGATCCTAAGTCACCAATCTTCCTGATGGTGCTATATTCAATACTGGTAATCACCCCACTTTCCTCATCACTGATCCTACTGCAGTTAACAGACACACAACGGTACCTGATCCGTGCTGGAACAAAATAGTGCACATGAGTCCGGATAAGTCACAGATTCCGGTAATGAGATAGGCGGGGGATGGGACAGGGGTCTTCTATTCTTGTTAGGTAACGGTATAAATAGTGATCCGAATTCAAAATTATTTTAATGATTGGGGATCTATTTCGTGATAAAATGATTAATGGGAAACCTAAATTACCATTCGATAGTTGTGACAGGTTAGTGATGTGATCTATTCACGATAAGAGTAGGGCTTTAGTATAAAGGAACTCTTTGCTGGAAGCCAAGAACGATATCTAGAGCGGTAAGGTATCCGGATTATGGAAACCCGTGGGACTGAGATGTAACTTTATTATACAAAAGTACTCTAAGAAGTATGAGATGGTTGGAGATAGGATGTTTCGATGGAGCTGGGTTATTTTGTACTATGAGGGAAATGGGACATCAAATATTCGCAATTGAGATGTCATAGCAAGGTCTGTAGAGGCTCACAGAAGAAAATCGACAAGAGGGGAAAGAATAACAAAAGAAAGGAAGAATAAATTAATTCTCTGTGTAAGTTACTTTCGCGTTCATCGTCCCTCACACAGAAGGGGTACTATGTTACAAGATCGGATCAATATCCTCTGTCTATCTAATTTAATTTCCCTGGCTGCCTGTACCCTACCCCCACCCCTACTCAGTGGTCATGAGGTATTCTGCGAAACCCGGGGAGTGGAAGGAAGACAAGAAAAGAATAAAACCTGCGTCAGCAGATATAATACTAGATTCCCTGAACCAACTTTTCCTCCTGGGTCTTGAGGAGCCAAAGGTAGCGTAAATCTAGAATTCAAGCCCACCAATGGTCGAGTGAGAAACAATGTTGGTTAGCTGATGCCAGAGGCGCCGGTGGGGCAGGAGGATGCCTAGCGGATTGTTTAGAAGGTTGTTTCACTGGCTATTATGAGACCCAGCTCTGCTGATACATTCAGCAGTGGAGCGAAGGTGATGAAACAATGAAAACACCTAAATTGGAGGTTCCCAACCAACAAATATGGTGATGCGCTCCAGCACTCACTACCGCCGCCAGGGAAGAAAGTATTGTGGAAATGCTACCACATTTCCCATTTTGCCTAGTCAGTTTTATTCCCTTACCGTACTCCATGCTTGGAGAGGATCCGGGCAAACCTTGAAACTTGAAACCTTATCTGCATTGCTAACTTCCGATGAATGTGGTGTGATAGCCAAACAGTTAGGGACTATACCACAAACACCGAGCTATTTAGAACTTGAATATCGGGTCCCAGGCCAAATTTTATAAAACCCCCGCCCAACAAACCCGCTGGCACCATTATTTTACTCACCATAGCTCCGCCGATACTAACAGACACGCAGCAAACTGACATACCAACACCAGCATCTCAGAATCCCCACTATCTCCAACCAATCTCCGTACCCACAAACCCAACACCCATAAGGACCACAGTCGCCGTCGATCGAGTCCCCACTCCAAAGGCCCACCCACCAGTCCACCCGCCCAACACCACCCCCGTGGCCTTCAGAATCTACTGCCGTGACAACATCAGCCGGATGTTCGACCCAAGCAACGGACAATTGTACAAATTCTGCCCCAGGCAAGAGAGGCTCGTACGAGTCCGATATTCACCCCCTCATCTAAGCTGGCACTAACCTCATAATTCCCACCATTTACTATGAAAGGCTTGTCCTTCAGTTAGTAGATTTCTTCGACCAACTGCGTAAAATCGCCTCCCCCACTATTCGCTCATTCGAGGCTGGCCCATTGCACGACGAACACGGCATTCTCTTCTGCCGAAGAAATACTGATTAAAGACCATTCTCCGGTAACCAATCCCTCCGGCTAGCACTAACTTCTGACCTTCTCGTACAATGTACTGTAGCAAGCGCTGATCGACCTTCGCTCTATAATGCCCCATGGACCCCCCGCTGTACCAACACAAGCATGTTTACACCAAAGGGAATATCCTTGTCAGCAGTGGCAATGTTGTGAGTATCATCGGGCGGGATAGAGGTGGGTTTTTCCCCAGCTGGATAGAGTATATCCGGTATCACCCGGGCGGGGGCGCTCCTGATTTCGAGTTTGAGAATTTGGTAGCGAGGGGCATGAAAGCTTATCCGGTTGCCAGACGGTTCATGACTATTTTAAATGTGCTGCGGAGCTCGATCCCAGGGACTGTTGAGTGGGCACCGGGCAGTTGAGGTGTTAAGCTCGGTGGAGCATTGCCTTGGGAGACTCTAGGGTTGTTGGTTGAGTAGTAGATGCGGCTCTCGAAGTAAATAGATTGTTTGTTTTGATTTCTCTTCTTTTACTAAACAGTCTTGCTGTTATCGTTTATCCGCGAGTGACAAATAATGATGGGGCAAGCGTGTAATTTAACGGAGGTTTAATGAGGCGCGGTAGGTACTGTATCTTCGAGTGTTAGAAGCTGGGGGCTAAAACCATTAATGAGGCCGAGTATGGCTATAGATTATATTGTGGGTTGAACTTGAGTTTTAATAATGAGCAGTATTCAGTATGGTATACAATTTTTTTATACTACAATATCTGTCCTCCAACAAGTCACCCCCAAAATCTTCTTCTCTCGGTAATTTTAAAAGAATCAAATTCCATAAATCGTCCAGCTATTTCAGCCTCATAATAGGGAAGGCTTAGAAAAACGCTACTCCGTTGTTTTGTTAGGAAAGATCTTGATTAATCATAGCTCTGCGTTACAGTAAGGTTAGAGATATGCTGACTGAGATTGGGGACAAGAGGGCGCTCACTCACTCCTGAACACCTTCCTGCCGGCAAGCCTACCACCACTTCCCCTAGTATCATGTAGCCTCCATCGGGCTTCCACCAAACCCTAAAAATCCACTAACCATCTTCCCCGCATCCACTGCGCAAGTACTGTGGCCAGATCCCCGACACCATGGACTCTCTTCCACTCGCTGGCCACCCTCATGCCAGCCTGATTCAACTCCCGAAAGTCACCGGTGACCAATAAGCTCAATATAACCACCTCTATGAGCCGCGGAAATAAGGAGGCGAAACCACCAGCATAAGAGTCGGTAACATGGCCCAGGGCGAGGCCTGCGGTACCCAGGACTATAATAAGTACGAGGCTTAGGTTAAGTTAGAGATCAGGAATCTCCATGAGGCTTAGGAAGAGTAGGCTTTTACCTCGTTTTGCAAGGCCGCTGAGTGAAAGGTCTTCGAGGGCTAGGTTTCCCGAGGTGGCGCACGCCGCTCTACCTCCTTCGTTTGTTTTTTCTGGGATATTTCTCTTCATTCAAGTATCCTGTATGGATGGATGGCCTGATCCGCTTTGTCTTGTAAAGGTCGTGTTATACTCTAAGGATCTAAAATTCTCCTTTCTACTATGATAGTTAGTAAGGGCTGGAGCGGCCAAATCGCCGTCATGCTTCTAGTGGGAAGGGGGATTGTAGTGAGAAAGCAAAATCTAATTTATCAAAAGGCTCTACCGGACGGCTGAGACAAAAGGGAAAGGACAAAAATAAAGCAAGCATGAGCGGGGATAAGAGTATCATAAGACTGAGGGCATATTTATGTTCTGTTTCCTTCTCCACCTCAGATCCACTTTTACCTAAACCATAGCCTTCTTCGACTCCACACCCAGGAGAGTATTCAGTGCCCGGGTGCCGGGCAATCTCCAACCTAACCTAGGCTAGGACCTATGATTTAGAAGCCTCTAGTGCCTAACTGTTAGCGCCATTAAATCCGATAGCAAGCAAATGATCACTTTCTTTCCCAATAGCGAAGCGATTAGGCACATCTGCAAGAGGGTCGCAGCCCACCTTGAGAGCAGGGAACCGTCAAGCTACACAAAAGAAGTAACAAGAGCAATGCTGATTTTCTCCTCCACAAGAGTCTCCCTCCCTTGGGCAGATCCGATCCCTAATCCGAGCCTCAAAGCCGATACGATTAATCAAAAGATCTTGGAGCGTGATCTCGATACGGTCGGCAAGGTACCTTCCTTGGCTACCTTCACCTAATTATTTGAGGCGTGTTTTTGGTTCTTAGGTTGTCCATCTCTAAATCACAATTTCCCCCGCCGGTAGCCCAATAAAACTTTCACATTTTTGTTGCAATCCGGTGTACCGGTATTTAGTGTGGCGATTCCCAAAGCGCCCCATTGATTTCCGAGTGATAAAGGGTGGTTACCACTAACACAACCATCCCCCATGTGTAAAAGGGCCCCAAGTCTAGCTCCACACTCCTCCATCGTGCTCAAAGTGCCCGAGTATCTAGAAGTAGTTAGGCCGATGTTCTTCCCCCCTTCTGGGGCATCTGGTTCTCTGACAGGAGAATCAAATAGCGCTGGTTGATCTTAAACAATTTTGTTAACAAACAGAACCTTTGTCGCATCGTCTATACTCTTGTCAGCTTTACACGATCCCGCAACTCTTGGGGGGGCTGAAATGGGCCCGGACAGTGAGGAGCACTTTCCTGCACGAATGAACTAAATTTACGGTTCATCAAGACAGAGTGAACCAGGACATCCACCCATACCATCCGCCTCAATGAAGAGGAAAATATTCGAGGTCTAGGTTATCGGAGCTCGTGGCGTGTTTTGCCTTGCTTTGTTAGGTTCTTTGTTTCTGCGGTATCTCTCATTAGCCTTGTCAAACAAGAAAATTCGTCCCCATATTTCACCATTGAGGCCTCGCCGAGGTGGATAATATTGAGAATATTGGTAATCGGTGATTTTGGGGAGTTGGATCCAGCTGGCTGACGAGTAGCAAGAGAGTAGAAGAGAGTTTATCGTGTCGGGGGTCCGGTCACCGTACTGGCAGAGTGGATGCGGGGAATATTATTCAGTCGATTTTGTGGGTTTGGCGGATTTTTGGTGGAGGCTGTGTGAGACCGAAGGCCAGCGGTGGTGAGTTTGTTGATGGGGAGGTGTTCCGGAGTGAGTGAGTGCCCTCTTTTTGTGCAGCCCGGGCAGCAGATCTCAAACTGCAATTAATCAAGACCCTGCCTAACAAAACAATGCCGCAATGTTTTTTTTTCTAAACCCCCTACTAGTGGTATGATATGGGAATAAAAGAGTTAGATTATTTACAAAATTTGATCTCAAACCAGTGAAAATAGAAGTTGATAATGTCTTGGGGAACAGATTTTCTAGTATAAAAATTGTATATCGTACTGATGCCGCTCATTATTACAAAATAAGTTTAACCCAAAAACAACACCCATGGCTTATCTTCCGCCCCATTAACGGTCCTGTACGCCGCTTCTGGTACCGGAATATACCCACCGGGCCTCACTAATGCTATGAAGCCCCTGCTAAATTGTCCACTTGTCCTCATAATTACTCGTCACTCGCCCATAAAAAATCACTAGAAGACTAATCAATCGAAGAAGAGAGATAAAGCAAAACAATCCACTTAGTTCAAGAATCACGCCCACTACTATTGCCCAACTAGCAATCCTGAAATCTCGCAGGATAACTCACCACCGAGCTTAACGCCTTAATTGCCCCAGTGTCCACCCACAGTCCCTGGATCCGAGCTCCGCAACACATCTAAAATAATCAGGAACCGTCTCGTGACCGGATAAGCCCTCACACCCCTTACCACCAAATTCTTCGATCCTAACCCAGGAGCGTTACTCGTTGGGTGATAGCCAAAATACACAATCCAGCTCAGGAAGAACTAAGCTGTCTATCTGGGCTCGGTGTCTAAAGAGCTTGTCGGTGGACTAGACAAGGTTCCGGAAAGAATAGTCAATGCTTTTCGAGACCGAGGGAGGACCGCTGGCGGCTCGAAACAGGTGCTCCCACAAATTATGGAGTTCCCGCAAGATATCACGGCTTTACGGCTTATATTCATTTGGGTTTGTTGAGAGGTATCGGGAGTGAGAAAGTGGAAGCGGGCGGTATCAGCAGTTCAGAAGGAGAGCAGTATTTAGTGTTGGAATGTATTTTAACCATGCCAGAGGAAGCAAGCAATATCACGAGTTCAAGTAGTGATCGGTCCTCAAGTAGTTGAACAAGTTGTATTGCTAGCGAAACAGAGTTGAAGATTTAGGAAAGAAAAGAGAAGCAAAAGAAAAGGAAAAGGAGTGGGACCCTGAGATGAGAGGGGAGAAAGATGCAAGAGGGGAGAAAGAGGTGACGTGAGTGGTTACGAGACATCACTCGTGCCTGTGACAACGGTGAGTATGAGGAAAAAGAGATAAGAGGGGGGAAAGAAGAGGTGAGAAAGAGGTGAGAGGTGAGAAAGAGGTAAGAGGTGAGAGAGAGGTAAGAGGGGAGAAAGAAGTAATAGGGAGAAGGTGACGTGAGTGGTCACAAGACATCACTCGTGCCTGTGGCAAGGGTGAGTATGGGGAGAAAGAGATATTAGGGGAGAAAGAGGTGAGAGGGGAGAAAGAGGGAAGAGGTGAGAAAGAGGTAAGAGGAGAAAGAAGTAATAGGGAGAAAGAAAGAGGTGACGTGAGTGGTCACAAGACATCAATTGTGCCTGTGGCAACGATGAGTATGAGAAGAAAGAGAAATTAGGGGAGAAAGAGGAAGTAAGAGATGAGAAAGAGGGAAGAGGAGAGAAAGAGGTAAGACCAAACAGACACGCAGCAGCCCCACCACCAACCCCTCAGAAATCTTTCAGGGGGCCGGGCCTGATCAAAATCATGAGATTTTCGGCTACCGAACAGACAAGGTCCAATATTCCGTATTTGTATCCGCTCTCGTTTGGGGTGAAATCACTCGTATGTGACTCACTCTCAGTCTCTGTGATATAGCCTGAGGACTGCTCCTCCTCACTGACATCGACAGATGCCGCGGTCGTGCTCTCTGTGAGAGCCATCTCCAGCTCGTACCCATGGAAGATGCTCCAGATCTTTTCCACTATTTGCTCCCCTAAGGGTCCTCCCACTGTTGGCATGCCCCAGGGCCAGTACCATCTTCCATGAGAGCCCCGGGTGTAAAATTTCTTGCCCCCCTGTTGATTGAAAGTTTGAATCCAAGTGCGGCATGCACCGCAGCTTAGCTTAGAAACCCCAATGTAATTAAATGGGGGTATCTTATCCCATCCTCCTTCGGTTGAAGTCTCCATGTACTCAATAAGAGCACATTCGCTGTGCACGGGACAGTTTCCCGATTTTAACTCACGTAACATCTTTTCTGCAAGCCCCTTCTCCCTATCAGGGTCTATATTCACTCCACGCATAAAGTGCTCCCACTTCTCTTTGGATGTGGGTAATTTAACTGGATGTGAGTGTTTTTTAACCTCGGAGATGTACAAGGTGGCCTCCAGTGCGGGGCGGAGTCGTGGTGACTGGGCGAAGAGAAATAGGGTGTCTATGTGACAAGATTGAGAAATCACTTTTCTCAGAGCATGTTCAAGTCGGAATACACCCTCGGCATTATTACCTAGCAAGGAGAGTGGTTAGTTTAAAATCAGGAAAACCCAAGTTAAGATTTGAGTAGGAAGAAGAGGAGATGTCGCATACCATCTGAGTCTAGTGGGCCTAGCTCATTGGCTAGGCTCTCACATCTGCTCCCGTATTCTGCCTCAAGCAAAGAATTCTCATTCTCAGTAATAAAAGTACTGGTGAAAAAAATGTTCAGCCATTCCTCACTAGTTGGCGGGGCCTTGGGGTCAACCCTCTTGAGGAATCCAAGTGTCTTACACACTCCAGTCACAGCTCGGAAAAGGCGATACGACCTCGTTGAGGTCAATTTTCTTGCTTGCACGGTGGAGAACCAATTTTTCTACAAATTCTTCCAACCGCACTACCCACATTTCTAAGCGCTTTGTCTGCCAGTGCTTCGGTAAGCAGTACATGTTGACCTCTCGAAATATGTCTACTCTCAAAGAGAGACTGACTTCCACTGGTTCTTTTACTGACACTTTCCCTTTGATACTAAAGTTATTATCTCTTCCACCTCTCTCAAGGTCGTAAGCCTCAGAAAGCTGTTGAAGTTTTGTCCATATAGTATCAAGATGCTTTCGTAACCCCTTTTGAACTCCCTCGTTCTCCGCGAGTACGAGGTTGATCCTTGCCGCATCTCGGTCGAATCGAAGTGCTACTGCAAGCACTTGTTTCTTTTTCTTCGAAACACTAGTGCTTGCAATAGCATCCAAGATATAACAAGTCCTACTATTGGTACCTTCATGATCCTGAATGCCATCCACAAGGTCATAGGCCGAGTGGTCCCAATACCGGGGTGCTGCATCCTTTAATATAGACCCAATCGACCGTTCATCAAGGCCACCATGTAGTGGGGATTGACCTCTTGGCTCATAGTTCCTCTTTTTGCCTTTTGGGACCTGAGTCAGGTTGTAGGATTATGTTTCTATAAAAAAATAGCTCTGCACATTAGCATAATATAGAATTAAGGGAGTGGGTAGTAACTATACACGAAAAATATCAATACAAATTACAGATGGCAATTTGCTCCCCTTTTGTCTCTGACATTCATGATCGCAGGTCAGATTGATAGAGAAAAGAATGAGAGTATTATGCTAGTAGGGAGTGGGGCAAAAGAGGAACACGGGTGATACCTGATTGTCACGAGCTTCTGTGAGAGCGAGTGAGGGAGGGAGATGCTAACCGTGTGGTAACAGCGCAGGAACTAAAATTGAAAAGTAATGTACCTTCTCTGTCCAGAAAGCCCGACAGGACGCTTGAGCCTTAGGTACATGACTGGGTCAATTGCTGGTGTGGGAAGTTAAATAGCAGCGATGGGTGAAAACGGAAGACTCTCAAACTTAGCACTCACGATATTTCAATGAATTACAGGGGTGGAAGTCAAACCTCTTCCACTTCAACTACATGTTAAGCACAGTTTTATTCTCTATAGGAATATCTGATGTCTATCGGCTTCAAAATAAGCTATGAAGGTAGAGAGCGAGGTGAGTTCTTATTGTTTCTATGTCGCCGGAGGTGTCCTTATATACACAAACTCCTCTTTTCTCACATCACCTATACTCTCACCCAGCCTTCCCTCCACCCCCTGTTCTTCAAACCTTTCATTAAACGCGATTCCCTTCTGTCCCTTCTCTTGTCTTCTCCTTTTACATAGTTTTCCTCAGCTACTTCAATTCTGAACCGTTCTGATCCTCCGTTTTCAAATTGTACTAATACTTTGCCTATCCGCCCCCGCTTCTGTCAACCCTGCCTTTCATAAGGGGTATTATTCTAGATACTTATAGCAAAATATATCCTATTCCGGAAAGAAATAGCATAAGAAGAAGCCAGAGGTAAAGGAATAGCACCCAGATTAGCAAGAGAGAGAAAGCTATCAGTAGTTATGACTATTCTAATAGCTAGAGAGAAACCCGTCATTTTGTAGATAAACTTCCACCTGAGTTCACATCGCAATCCAGGTTGAGAACCTGCCAGGATGAGCAAAGGACTCCCGTCCTCGCCCTGGTACAAGATTGACCAACTTCCCCCAGAAGAAAACAAAAGGGGAATATAGTCTAGATTTTAGAAATGAACGCAGCTAACAGAAGGTACAAATAAATTTATTTTAGCTTCACGATGTGAATCTCATACAATAACCACCAAGCACAAATTCCACTCAGATGAGCAAAGAAAAAGATAAAGAGAACTTAAATGAAAACAGATTAGCATTTTCCAGAATTATTTATCTGCAGATTTTATACTAGGATTTGTGAGCCTACCATCCCTATTTTGCCCAAACTATCTTTCCATCTCTACTTCTCCGATATAGTACCAGCGTCCTAAGGTGGTCAAACAGCCTTAGAAAATGCTTCGCTAGTGACACCATACTTTTTCATTCCCTCAGCAAAGATGCCAGAAACCTGTTCCCATTGAGCGGCGCTTGGACGGAGAAATGCCCTCTCAGCTGAGAATGGATCATACATATGTGCAGGTGACTTCCGGTTATGATATGCACGGTATTGACATAAAACCTTGCGCGCCATAACTTCTGCCAAGGACTCCTCCACCCTAGGCATCCCCCAAGGCCAGCGCTATTTCCCATCCATGCCTCCAATATGAAATTGCCGGCCTCCCAGTCCATTGAAAACCTCAATCCAGTAGACACAGGCATTACAACTGAACTTTGACACCCCAAGGTAGCTGAATGGGGGGATATTGTCCCATCCATTATTCTTCTTAGTCTCTAAATACTGGATGAGACGGCCTTCACAGTGAAGCGGACACAGGCAGACTTCTGATGGAAACCGTTTCAGAAGCTCCTCTGCCTCTCTCCACTGTGGATCCTGGTATTGAGTATATGCAGCCTTCATGATTGACTTCCACTGCTCCTGTGTTGTGGGTAACATTACAGGACGAGTCTCCATCGGGACTGTAGCAATGGACATGTTATATTCTAATACAGGCCTCAGGTGGTGAGAATGTGCGAATGAAATTAAGGTGTTAATATGGCGTGCTACGAAGGTGAGTTTCGCCAATGCACGTCGAAGCTGAAACGGACCTCCGGACCGAGAACCTAGTTGGATAGCGCAGTTAGATAATCGTCTAGAAAATTAAATAGACTACTATGTCTTTCATAAACGTAGTATGTCTCAAAATATCCAAGACAGTTCTCCAATTCAATTTAATACAGATCGGAGGGGGTACAAGAGTTATATCAGTTAAGTTCCGGGCCAATATCTCACAGGCAGTTGTATCTGCCAGGACAAGTTCTGCCCGTTTGGCAACCTGCATACTTTGCTCATACATTTCTTCCCATACACCTGCATCATCCATAGGTTCGGCTTGCGGATGATCGTACAGCCTTTGAAGTAACTGTAATTCTGGCAGTAACCCAACCACGGTTCGATATAGGTTCAGTTCAAAGGCTCGGAGAGGTTTGTCTCCACGGCGTTGAGTCAACTGCTGCAGGAGAGAGGTAATACCAGACAACCACTTCTGCATTCTCTTTATCTGTTTTCCCATGCAGAATTGGTATATTTCACGGAACATTGCTACTTTTAAAGGGGTGGCGATATTTGTCGGGATCCCTAATGATCTTCCACCGTACAGGTCTGAGCCTCTAGCCTTTAAGGTCTGCACCATATATTCATTTGATATGGCTTGTAGCCTTCCCCATATAGTGGTTAAGTGGTTTACTAGGTCAACTTTAACGATTTGGTTGGCGGCAATTGTTAGGCGGACTTGTTGCGTCCTATTGTCCAGTTGCAGGGCTACTGAGACAACCTGTGCTCGCACCCCAGTAACAGATATACCCGCAATTGCATCCAAGACAGGAAATGTTCGAATCCTTGTAGCATGAACATAGGTCGAATTGGGTTTGGGGCTAGTGGGTAGGGGACCGCGCGACGGACAAGGTGTTCGGTCTTCCTTATCCGCAAATTTGAAGCTCATAAGAGCAACAAGATGGTGAGGGTCCAGTTGATTGGCCATGATTTGTCAATTCACCAGTCAAGGGGTGATGTAGGATGGGTGAGGTTTCTAGTATCTGTAATCTCCAGCATTAGTGCTATAGTAAAGGAGGAGAGATTTAACACCATACCGTCAATAGTCCTGGTTCAGGCTATTAGCCTGAGGAAAAAAAATCAAAAAGTGAGTGAGAGAAATCTCACAGACTCAGCAACGATGGCTGTTGGAGGCTCTCAGGGACAGTATTGCCCTTCACAAGGCGGTGAGGGAAAAACAGAGTAGAGAGATGAGAAGTAGGTTAATGCTGTGCGCCGAACACAGAGGAGAGAAGGCGATGCTAATATCGAGAGAGAAAATGAGGTGAAATGAGGTGTTGCGTTCGTGGGAGCTCAGGCGAAACAAGAGAAAACAGTCACAAATTACTCTAGGCTTTATTGGGAGAGACTGTGGAGCTCTTAGCACCGTACCACTTTTGGAATATCATAGAATCGGATCATCGGAACTCATTGTACGTTACGCCATACTACGTGCGCTTCCGGTTGCCTGTGTTTCTCGGTGCTTCTACAGCATTAACTGCAAGAGCGGTCAAATAACGTGTGGCTAGAGAGACGAGTGAGAGTGAACCTCAACAAGAAACTCTTTTCCTCGAAAAAGTAAAAACTTTGGTAGAAATGTCCATCAGGATCTAACCCAAGCGGGCAACTTTCTTACAAATCCCACTCGCGTAATAGCAAGATTTGGGTGAGTGCCCTAGCACCATTTCCTGCCCCCCAGCTACAGCTACTCAAGGATCGCCCCTCGAGCAAGGGAACCGCGCTACAATAAAACCCTCAAACAATGCCTTTTCCCATTAGCTGATCGCGTAGAAGATATCCCTGATCAGAGTACAGTATTCAGAACGTGAAAAGGAGCATTGCGGGCGAAATTCGACCCTTCATTTTGGCGGAGATGCTAAATACTCGCATTACTACCAGACATTTCTACCCGCCCTGGCACCAGACTTTTCATAATCAAGTTCGCCATACCAGCCGTAGCAATAATAGAAAATTTATTAAAAGATTCAATCACATTTCCGTAGTGGATGTACGGATGTGTCTCCACCGTAGGTGGCCAGCCCGTGTCCTCCCTCCACGCCCTATCAAAAACATGCACACAAGATCCAACTTGCAGGACCCTCTCATCCGTATGTCTGTCTCTCGCTTCTCCCGGTTCTTCTTCCTCCTCCTCTTCCCCCTCTAGCTCACTCCCGCTCTCCTCGACAATAACCACTCCCTCATCCCTAGCTCCCCTCAGAAACACAATCCCTGCACTAATATTTCCCGGGATCCTGACCTCTAATTTAAACCTCCCATCCTTAACCTCCCAACGGACATGCACTTCCCCGTAAATGCTCAAAAACCTAACCTCAGCCCACGTAACCTCCCCACCAGGAACCGGCGCGACCCAAACCTTCTTCCAACCAGGCGCAGCAGGGGTGATCCCTCCGATGCTAGCGTGCATCCACTCCGCCACCGCGCCGAGGGCATAATGATTGAATGAGAGCATTTCCGACGAGTTTATGCCCCCATCCGGTAGTATGCCGTCCCAGCGCTCCCAGATCGTCGTCGCGTCGTGCTGCAGCGGATACAACCAGCTAGGGCACTTCCGTTCATGCAGCATGCGGTAGGCTAGCTGGTGGTTACCCGTTGTGGTGAGAGTCGGGAGGATGTACGGGGTGCCGGCGAAGCCAGTTGCGATCCTGAACTTTGATTTCCGGACGACTTCGGCAAGGCGCTTGCTCGCTGCTTCTACCTGTGCGGGGGTGGGGAGGATGTTGAAGCGGAGGGCTAGGACATACGCTGTCTGCGAGTCGGAGGATAGACGGCCGGCGGGGGTTACGTATTCTTCGTTAAAAGCCTGGCGGAGGGCACTTGCGGAGGTGGCGTGCACTGCGGCGCCATCTGGATCGCCGAGGATAGTGGATATCCGAGAGAGAAGGTCTGTAACGTGGATTAAAAATGCGTTCGCGACGAGCATCGGATCTGTACACCCATTTTGTGGGGCCTCGCCTGGCGCGCTGGGGTCCAGCCAGTCTCCAAATTGGAAAGTTTCTGACCAGAGGCCTGTAGCCGGGTCCCTGGGGATACCCGAGGAGAACCAGGACTTCATGCTAGCGAGTTGAGAGTAGAGTATGTTTACATCGCCGAATCGGGTGTACAGCACCCATGGGAGAACTATCGCAACGTCTTGCCAGATCGCCTGGGGTAGGCGTGGAAATTTGACGGGGTCAATCACATCGGGAACTACCAACGGCGGAACGCAATGGTTGTCCATTTGCTCAAAGGCGAGGTCCTGAAGCCAACCTTGAAGCATACCGCTACAATCATAAAGAAAGCTCGCCGTCTCCGAGAAAACGTGAATATCCCCCGTCCAGCCCAGGCGCTCATCCCGCTGCGGACAATCTATCTGGATTTCAAGAAAGTTCCCACGCATGCCCCAGACGACATTCGGGTGGAGTCTATTGATCGGCTTATCCGAGCGCGAGAACCAGCCTGTACGCTGCATGTCCGTGCGTAGTACTCTAGCTTCAACGCCTTTCAGAAGGCCCGATCCCGGAGGCCAGTTATCCACCTGAACGTAGCGAAAGCCATGGAACGTGAATTTCGGTTCGTAGGTTTCGAGCCCACCACTGCCTCTCATGATGTAGTGGTCCGTGCACTGCGCTGCGCCGAGTGGTCTAATCGCCACTTCTCCAGACTTTTTGAGAACTTCGGTGTGGATAAAGGTAATTTTGTGACCAGCGGGGCCGCTGGGTTTGATCCGCAGGCGACCCACGAGGTTCTACCCAAAGTCTATCACCGTCTTACCAGATGGGGTTGTCAAGACTTTTATGGGGGCTAGTATCTCGGTGCAGCGGATTAGTTAGCCCAGTTGGTGATACTAGAGTTGCGGTGGGGAACGGTAATTCCCGTACCGCGCTCCAGTCGCCAGACTCAGTATACCCCGGGGAAGACCATCCGGGCTTCTCCTTCCGAGCGTCACACAATTCCCCGTCGTAAATCTCCGAATAGAGAATTGCCCCCGTTGAAGCCTTCCACGAATCATCCGAGACAATCTTGGGTAACCGTATCGTCCTCAAGGGTAATCTCCAATTAGAATATCAACCCGATATCTTTTCCGTATATCGCTGTTCTACCCCCTTATACCCGCCAACTATCCGCAACGCCTCACGACACATAAACCGCCCAGGACAAACCTTCAAACCCTATCCTCGCTCTGTACCACCCCTCTCCCAAATACGCTCCAACAACATTCTCCCCTTTCCGTAGTAAGTCCACAACATCAAAGGTCTGGTACTTGATCCGGTACCCATAACTCGTCCATCCAGGCGCAAATTCCTCGTCTCCAGCCTTCCTCCCATTACCACTTCGTAAACCCCCAATGCCGTAACATACAATCTCGCCTTCTTGATAGCTTTGCGCCCCTCCCCTAATGTAAACTCCTTCCTCAACAACACGACTGGTACCCTCTTGCTCAAGTCCACCCCTCCAACAGCGCATATCGGCGTAGCACTCCACTCCCCTCGCTCAAATAGCCCCCTTCAACGCTGACCTCCTGGGACCATACATCCTCCTCCTCCCCAACCCCACGCACCCCAACCTTTATGTTGACGATCTCCCTCGAGGAGATATCTGCCCTAGGCCATGTTACCGCGACGCTGGCGGCGGAATTGACGTAGTAGGTAGTTGGTTGCCACTCCGGACGGTCCAGCCGGATTTGATAAGTTGTCTGCTGCCAGTCGGATTTCCGAGGCGTAGTTTTCCAAGATATAGTCGGGGATTTGGAGGGACGGAGAGGAGGTGCTCAGTCGGGCGCTGGCGGTCGAAAGTAATGGAGTCCACCGACATTATGGAACCGTGTTTTTGGTTGGTCGATTGTTGTTGGGAATTCTAGTGCGGGGCGAATTGACAGGTTTATGGGGCGGATGGCCAAGTCAAGGGATGAGATGTTCCCTATTCGAGAGGCTATCATACTGCATTCTGAGCTGTTGTGCGCAAAAGCGTGAATGGGTAGCGTAGTCCAACTGGTAGGGGAATATCAGTGAAAAAGTGGGGCTCGTGGGTGCCGGAGCCGCAATAATAACGACGGCGACTTTAGCGCGTTCAGCGATCAGCTGACATGTCTGCAGGTACAAAGGTCCGACAAGCAGTTACGAAACAGTTATTTAAGGTTAGCCAGCCAAATATATCCCTGCTTGTTTCGGTTAATCGCCCCCCTTCCTTGTACAGGGGCATGTAAGAGGTAATTGAACAGTTATTTAAGGTTAACCAGCCAAATATATCCGTCCGTTCAGGTTAACTGTTCCCTGCCCTAGTACTCGTGATGCTGGTTAACCGAAGTGTGGCTGTAATAATATGATGTCACCGCTGTATTATTGGGGCGCAAATTGTAGATTGGGACAGGGTGACATCGATAACAGTGCCAAGGCTCCAGCCACATCGCAAGACGCTAAACCATATCTTAGGAGTTTCATGACACTCACACTAAGAACACGCACTTGAGTACCGTATTCGCCCGTATTTGCCAAGAAACGCGCCGTCTCCCGAAGACTCCTCATTGACACTAGATCCAGTCGTCCCGTCCGTCCAAGACGGGGTGAGGACGACGAAGGACGAGACAGTCTCGTCCTTGGACGGGACGGACTGCCTTGGCGCCGTCCTAGACGGGGTGGACGGCCG